>WNGB01000230.1_pt1 | contig 82687 bp, 87 predicted proteins | sample 5400681 | NCBI WGS metagenome assembly WNGB01 (sample SAMN13153367, study PRJNA577476) | soil metagenome | isolation source: 115 cm soil or saprolite under grassland replicate 2 | place: USA:California | collected 2016-06-15 | reverse complement strand
CTGGCGTTCCCTGGCTCGGCATCGCCGCGGTGGACGTCGCCAAGGGGCTCGGTGGGGTGGCGGTCGTGCCGCTGCTTGCCGGCCTGGGGTACGGGGGGATGATGGTGCTGAACCTGCGACGGGCGCGGCGCCGGCACGAAACCCAACGTCCGACAAGGTGACGAGCACGCTGCCGGCCATGCCGAGGGCGGAATTCGACCCCACAGCCTTGGTCCAGGATGCTGGGGTTCTATGCCGTATCCATTCGCCTCAGCTACCGGCAGTGATGCCTGTTCGCAGCTTGCCACGACACCACGGGAGGCGCGCCGGAAGGCCCGGCTTTCTACCAGTTTCCACCGTGAGCGCGGGGCCACGCCCACACCAGCCTCAGAGGCTCCCGGTCGAGGCGGCCATGAGGTTCTGCCGCGGCTTTGACGATGTGTTCCGCTCGGAGAGTACCGAGGTGCTTCTCACGCCGGTGCGGGCGCCCAGGCGAACGCGTACGCGGAACGGTGGGTCCGTACGGTCCGCGCTGACTGCCTTGACTGGCTCCTGATCGTCGGGCGAGGGCATCTGGAGCAGGTCCTGCGAATCTACGGCAAGCACTACAACGAGCACCGTCCGCACCGGACGCTGAGGCTCGAAGCCGGATCGCCGTGCCGGGGAGGCCGTCGTCGGTGAGGAGGACCGACAGGCAGGGTCCGTCGACGTGACCTGCTCGGCGGTCTCCTTCATGAGCACCGGCGAACTGCATGAACGTCTCCGCATGAACGTCTCTGCGCACTGCGCGAAATGCCGCACCCATCGTCATGGTTTGGCGTGTGGTCTGCGCTACCGCTTGGCGGCTGTCGTCAACGGCGCGGCTTGACGCTGAGTCCGAGAGGAGATGGTCACGTGTAGCGCGAGCCCGGCTGCGGCGGTGGATGCGATGGCCAGGATGAGGGCGACGGCCGACATGGCGTGGTCGGATGTGGATGTCACTGGGCGTCCTGTGTGGGCGATGGCGAGGTAGAGGCCGCCGAGAGTAGCGATCCCCGCAGCTATGCCGAGCTGGGTGATCGTGGTGATCAGGCCGCTGAGGGTGGGGATGTGGGTGGCCCGGATGCGTGCGGTGATCTGGGGCACGAGAGCGCCGAATCCGGCGCCGTGGCCCGCCCCGGCGGCCAGCAGCAGCGGCCCCGCGATGGCGTAGGTCCAGCCAGTGCGGACGGCGATGGCCAGGGCGGCTTCTGCGGCGGCGAGGATGGTCAGGCCGCCTGCAGGCACGACCGGGTGGAGTCGTTGCGGTAGCCGGGACCAGGTGAGGTTGACGCCGGCGAACCCGGCGGCGTAGGTGGCGAAGGTGAGCCCGGAGCGCAGCGGAGTGTATCCGTAGCCTTCCTGGAGGTGCAGCGCGATCGTGAACAGCAGCGCGCCATATCCGCCCATCACGAGGAATACCACAAGTAGCCCGCTCTTGACGCCGGCGGGGACGACCGCGCGGACGTCGAGCAGCGGGTGGCCGCCGCGGGCAGCGGCGGCGCGTTGCAGCCCGATGAAGGCGGTCAGTCCGGCGACGCCCGCGACCAGGGTGATCACTGTCCAGGCCGGCCAGTGCTCGGAGTTGCCGAAGGTCAGCGGCACCACAGTGGCCAGCAGGGCGACAGAAAGAATAAGGACGCCGGGAATGTCGAGTGGCCTGCGGACCTCTGCCCTGGTGGCGGGCAGGGTGAAGCGGGCGGCGATCAAGGCCGCGGCTCCAGCAGGGACCTGGATCAAGAACATCAGCCGCCAGGTCAGGCCGAACAGGTTCGTGGTGATGAGCAGGCCGCCGAGTAGTTGCCCAGCGGCTACCCCGGCGGCCAGCACCATCGAGTAGAGGGCGAGGGCGCGGGACCGGGCCAGCCCGCTGAAGCGGAGCTGGATCAAGGAAAGCACCTGGGGCACCATCAGGGCGGCTCCGAAACCCTGCAGGACCTGGCCTGCGACCAGTGCCCAGCCAGCCGGCGCAGCCCCCGATAGCGCGGCTGCGGCCGTGAAGACAGTGAGCCCGGAAAGGAACAAGCGGCGGTGACCATAGTCGCCAAGCCGGGCGCCAGTCATGAGCACGACTGCGTATGCCAGAACGAAGCCGGAGGCGATGAGCTGGAGTGCCGCACCGGAGACGTGCAGGCTGGACTGGATCGTCGGAGCACTGACGGTGACGAGGGCATCCGCCATCGACGCCATGGCCTGCACGGACAGCAGGACGATCAGTTCAGGCCCCCGTCCGGTGCCGGATGGCCCAGAGGGGGTGGCGGTTTGTGGCGACGCCTTCACCATCCGAGACACCTCTCCATCTCTCAGTAGTAAGATAGAGTTAACTACTGATAGCCTACGACCGGTATGGTATGGCGTCAACACCGGGAGGTTCACGGCAGGTACGGCAGCAATGAATGATCTTGATCTGGTAGTCGAGCTGGTCAACACGGTGTGGGTGCTCGCCGATCCGCCCGACTCGCTCACCGGCACCAGCGTCTACCGCGACATCCTGATCGGCGCAGGCGAGAGCCAGCTCGCCGATGACCTCGCCACCTCAGACCTAGGACGCCTGCGCGCCCTGCGGGAGCGGCTCCGCGCGGTGTTCCACGCCCATACGACTCAGGAGGCCGCCGCCCTGGTCAACACGCTTCTCCATGAGAATGCCGTGATTCCACAGCTCGTGGCAGGCCCGGAAGGGGACATCTCGCTCGCATGGGGTGCGGGCCGCCGGGGCTATGACGCACTCGCCGCCCGGCTGCCCGCCGCGCTCGCCACCCACCTCGCCACGCACGGGCTCGGCCGGCTCGGCATCTGCGGAGCCGCGCCCTGCACCTGTGTCTTCGTCGACCGGACCCGGCCGGGAACCCGCAAGTACTGCTGTGACCAGTGCAACGACCGCGCCGCGGCCGCCGCGTACTACCAGCGCAAGCATCCGTCCAAGCGAGACTGAGTCCCGCTGGGTTTTGTGGAGGTCCGCAGATTCGTTGTGATCACGAATTGCTGAGGGCGATACGGTTCGTGAGCCCGGCAGCACGGCGGCGAGTATCCAGCCCTGAACGCCAGCTTCCGCCGACCCTGCGTGCGGCGGACAAGAGCGAACGCACAGTGACGGGAGCTTCGGGACTGACCGCCCCACGGCGAGCGGCGGGGGCGCCGGTTTCGTCGGTGACACCCTCCGCCAGTGCACCAGGTCCCTCCAACGGTGACACCGCGACAGAGGACGGCGAGTCCACTTTGCACTGACTGGCCGGACTCAGCTCTTGCACCGGTCGAAGCCGGTGAACTCGATGACCAGCGGGACCGGCCGGCCCGCGCTCACGACCTCCGCCCGGAAGCGGGTCCCGACACCAATGGGTCCCTTCGAGATCTTCTCGGCCCGGCCCAGCCGGGGGTTGGAGCGGGGCTCGTTGCGCTCATCGGCCACGAAGTCGAAGCGAGCTGCCGCGATGTTCGTTCAAGGATGCGGGCCGTGGCTCCGTCCCGTCTCCCGCCAGACGACCCTGATGGGCGATGACCACCGGCCTCCTTGGGTCCGGGGGGTCTCTTGCGAGCTGAACGAGCGCGCGGTCAAAGCGGTCCCGCCGGTCTTGGACTGTTCTCCGCCGAGGGGTGGGAGAATCCGCTGCGCCGGGTCCCCGGTCGACGTCGGGAGACGGGAGGACGAGGAGCGGATATGGCGGAGGCGGCGGTCCCGAGCCCTCGCGGAGCGATGCCAGCGTACATGGCCCGGCCAGCCGGGCAGGGGCCGTGGCCTGGCGTGGTGGTGATCCACGACGCGCTGGGGATGAGTCAGGACCTGCGCAACCAGGCCGACTGGCTGGGGAGCGAGGGGTACCTGGCGGTCGCGCCGGACCTGTTCTTCTGGGGCGGGAGGATGACCTGCCTGCGCTCCATCGGCCGGGACGTGCGGGCCGGGCGGGGCCGGGCGTTCGAGGACGTGGAGGCGGTGCGCGCCTGGCTGGCCGCTCAGGATGACTGCACGGGCAGGATCGGGGTGATCGGGTTCTGTATTGGCGGAGGGTTTGCCCTGGTGCTCGCGCCGGGCCACGGGTTCGCGGCGTCGAGCGTGAATTACGGGGTGGGGGTCTCGAAGGAGGCCTACACGGAGCGCTTCCTGGCCGGCGCCTGCCCCGTCGTGGGCAGCTACGGTGGGAAGGACCGGGCCAACCGGGGCACCGCCCGGAGGCTCGCCACCGTGCTTGAGGCGCTCGGGGTGGAGCACGACGTCAAGGAGTATCCGGAGGCAGGGCACGCGTTCCTCAACGACCACGAGGGCGCCGGCGACCGCAACCCGCTGATCTTCGTGGTGATGGGCACGTTCGCCGGGCCCTCCGGCTACCACGAGCCGTCGGCGGTCGACGCCCGTCGCCGGATCGTCGCCTTCTTCGACCGGCAGCTGAGGTCCTGAAGATCCGGAAGATCCGGGTCTTGCCTTGCTGTACGGGCTCCGGGACCTTGGGCGGCGAGTCGTGCACCTGTTCACTTGACATCCAAGTAACCCGACCTTCAAGGTAGTAGGCGTCTCGGCATCAAGACAGCCGATTCTCGAGAGGAATCTGGGGAGCGCCCAAGAAGAGCAACACATCCCGTGAACGCTTGAGCGCAGCTGGCCGCCTCGCTCCCGGCGTCGAGACAGGCAGCCGGCATGAAGGAGTCTTGTGTTGCGTGCGCTCATCATCGGCGGCACCTCGGCCACCGGTGACGTGCTGGTGGCCGCCGACGGGGCCAGCTCGGCGGTCCGCCAGCAGTACCTCCCGCACGCACGGGTCAACGACGCCGGGATCGTGGCGATCGGCGGCAAGGTCGCGGTCACCACCGACACCACAGCGCTGCTGCAGCCCGAGTGCTTTCTGGGCCTGTCGCTGGTGTTCGCGCGCCCAAGGGCCTGGAGAGCCTGGTGTCGATCATCACCGGTGGCACCAGCGGAATCGGAGCGAGCGCGGCGTGGCTGTTCGCGGCCGAGCGTCGGTGTCGGCCGCCAACCGCGCCGCCATGGCGCAGGCGCTCAGGCCCGGGAGAGTTGACGATCCACCAATTGCGGAGAGGAGCGCGACTTTGATGGTGACCACAGAAATGCGGGCCGTCCGGCTGCACACGCCCGACGGGGCGGCGGGGCTGGTCCTGGAGCAGCTCGAGGTCCCGGTGCCGGGAGCGGGCGAGGTGCTGGTGCGGGTCCACGCGGCGGCGATCACGCGCGACGAGCTCGACTGGCCAGTCGACCGGCTGCCGGCCACGCCGTCGTACGAGCTCTCCGGCGTGGTCGCGGCGCTCGGACCGGACGTCGACGGCCTGGAGATCGGCGAGGCGGTCTACGCGCTGAGTGGATTCGACCGCGACGGCGCGGCCGCCGACTACACGGTCGTGCCCGGCGCGTTCCTCGCCCCCAAGCCCCGGACGGTCGGGCATGTGGAGAGCGCCGCGATCCCGCTGGCCGCCCTGAGCGCCTGGCAGGGACTGTTCGACCACGGTCACCTGGCAAAGGGGCGGCGGGTGCTGGTACACGGGGCGGCCGGCGGGGTGGGCGGATTCGCCGTCCAGCTCGCCCATTGGCGAGGAGCGTTCGTGATCGGGACCGCCTCGACCGCCAACGTGGAGGCCGCGCGAGAGCTTGGGGCCGATCAGGTCATCGATCACACCTCGGCGCCGTTCGAGGAGCTCGTCGGGCCGGTCGATGTGGTCTTCGACACCGTCGGCGGGGACCGGCTCCGGCGTTCGGCGGCAGTCCTGCGCCCTGGCGGTCGGCTCGTGTCGGTCGCCGCCGAGCCCTCGCAGCAGGCCGCGGCGGAACGCGGGATCGAGGCGGTGTACTTCGTCGTCGAGCCAAGCCACGAGCAACTGTCTGAGATCGCTGGACTCGTCGATGGCGGCCACCTGCGGGTGACCATCGACGAGGTCTTCCCGCTCAGCGACGCCCGCGCGGCGTTCGAGCGCTGCCAGCAGCGCCACGGGGCCGGCAAGATCATCCTTCGCGTCGCCGACCAGGACAACTGGCAGGAGAGGTGAAGGAATGGCTGAGGGCAGCGGCTACGCCCCCACCATCAGCCGCGTGCTCGTGAAGTTCGGCTTATCCAGGAGACAACCCTGGGTTCGCGGTACGGAGGGGCGGTCGACCTGACGTCCTGTCCACTCCTCCTCGACCACGGAAGGTTGTCGCTGGAGGACGGGTGCTGCCATTCAGCGGCGCCGTCTGAGCACCATGGTGCCGACGGCGCACTGACCGAGCGGTGGTTGACGCTCCACAGGCCGCGCTGCTCAGGGTGGTCGAGACCATGACGGGATGGCCGCCCCGGCATGTTTGCGGAGAGCGTGTCGTGGTACATGACGCGGTCGCTGACTCAGGATCGTAGGGGGAGCGCGTATGAGCGTCTGGGGCGTCATCGGGAGATTGCTGCCCGGCAGAAGGGAATCAATGCGGCTTCCAGTGGTCGCCCTCGCCGCGCTCGCGGCCGCGCTCGCGGCCGGGTGCGGGGGCAACTCGGGCTCTGGTGGATCGAGCTCGAGCGGAGGCGCCTACGGCGGCGGTTCCCCGACGAGCGGGCAGTCCGGCCCGGCGACGGTCTCGACCGCCAGCACCAAGCTCGGGTCGATCCTGGTCGACGGTACCGGGCGGACGCTGTACCTGTTCAAGAAGGACCAGCCCGACCAGTCGGCGTGCAGCGGCTCCTGCGCCTCCGCGTGGCCACCCAACCAGAGCAGCGGCACCCCCAAGGCGGGGAGCGGAGTCCAGGCCTCGCTGCTCGGAACGATCAAGCGCGGCGACGGGGCCACCCAGGTCACCTACAACCATCACCCGCTGTATCACTACTCCGGCGACAGTCAGGCCGGGCAGCAGAACGGCCAGGGCCTCACCGCCTTCGGCGCCCAGTGGTTCGTGGTGGCTCCCGGCGGCAATCAGGTGAGCTGAGGTGCCGGATCGTGACCGGGCGAACACCGCGACCGTGCGGTTCCGTCGCGGGGTAGTGACGCGATCGCCGATCACGTCGTGGGCCTTGCGGCTCGCCACCGCCGCGGCGCTTGCGATCAGCGCCGCCGTCCATGCCAGCAACGCGGCCACATACGACCAGGTCCAGGCCACCCTCACGCAAGGGGAGCTGTTCCGCGTGGAGGCGGCCCTGGCCAGCGCCGCCGCGCTGCTCGTCCTGATCCGGCCGCGTCCCAGCAGCTGGATCGTCGCGTTGCTGGTCGCCGCCAGCGCGCTCGGAGCCGTCCTGCTATACCGGTACGTGGATATCGGGTCGCTCGGGCCATTGCCGGACATGTACGAGAACACCTGGCAGGTGCCTGGCAAGCTCCTCTCCGCGTACGCCGAGGGCGCAGCAGTCGTGCTCGCGGGGCTCGGCCTGCTCGTCCACCGAAGACCGCACGCGAGCGCGCGCAAGCGAGGAGGATGAGCCCCGGACTGAGCCGACCTCGCTACGGCGTGGACTGCGCGTGGCCAGCGAGACCTCTGCTATAGCCCCCATATCCCGCTCGGTCTGGACATTTTTGCAGCGGTCGCGCAGTATCTCGGGCCAGAGTGCGTCGAGCGCACTGTCCCTAGAGCTGATGTCACAGCCCCCGTCACCGATCAAGGATGTCGTCGTCGATCAGGGATCCCGGCAGCGCCCTGGCAAGGACAGCGGCCGGTGTGATCGCCGCCTCCGCGGGACGGCCCTGCGGGTGATCGCACCGTCGGCCGCAGCATCAACCAGTTGACGCTCGAGCGAGGGAGGCGCCGTATGCGCACACGAACAGTCATCCGACTGCTGGCCCTTGCGGGTGCGTTCACGCTCGCAACCATGGGGCCAACCAGCGCAGGACCGTTCACCCGCAGCCCACTCAAGGTCGTGTCCGTATCCAGCCCCTTCGCCGGCTGCGATATCTCGGGACAGCCCGGGGTGAACTTCCTCAACAGCGAGGTGGAGCCCTGGGTCGAGGTGAACCCGACCAACCCGAACAATATCGTCGCGGCATGGCAGCAGGACCGATGGTCGAACGGCGGCGCCAGGGGCCTGCTCACGGCGGCCAGCCATGATGGTGGCGCCACCTGGCGCACCACGTTCCCCCATTTCAGCACCTGCGCCGGCGGGACCCAGGCCAACGGGGGGAACTATGAGCGGTCCTCGGACCCGTGGGTGAGCTTCGGTCCGAACGGCGATGCCTATCAGATCAGTCTGTCGGTGAACCTCGTCAACGACCCGGCTACGGCGGTCCTGGTCAGCAAGTCCACCGATGGCGGGGACACCTGGAGCGAGCCCATCACGCTGATCCGCGACCCCAGCAGCGTGGCTCCGTTCCTGTTCAACGACAAGGAGTCCATCACCGCCGACCCCAACGACTCCAACTTCGTCTACGCGATCTGGGACCGGCTCCGGTTCCCCAGCGACCGAGCCAACTTCAACGCCCAGCACGCGTTCTCGTTCCGGGGGGACACCATTTTCTCCCGGAGCACCGACGGCGGCGCGACCTGGGAGCCGGCCCGGGCCATCTTCGCCCCGAAGGAGCTCCAGTCCACGATCGGCCACCAGATCGTGGTCCGGCCCAACGGGGAGCTGATCGACCTGTTCACGCTGTTCCAGGGGTCGGGCAACAACCCGCCCTCCCCCAGCCTGGCGATGATGCGCTCGACGGACAAGGGTGCGACGTGGTCGGCACCCCAGGTGATCGACAAGATCCGGTTCATCGGCGCGTTCGACCCGGACACCGGACGGCCGATCCGGGCCGAGGGGTTTGTCCCCGAGGTGGCCGTCGATCCGCACAACGGCAACCTCTATGCCACCTGGCAGGACACCCGGTTCAGCGGAGTGGACCAGATCGCCTTTTCCATGTCCACGGACGGCGGGAACACCTGGTCCGATCCGATCAAGGTCAGCCAGACCCCGCACAGCGCGGACCCGGCCAACGAACAGGCCTGGGTCCCGGCCGTGCACGCGGCCGCTGACGGGACGATCGCCGTGACCTATTACGACTTCCGGTCCAACACGCCAGATCCCGGTGTTCCGACCGACCACTGGATCGTCCACTGTCATCCCTCGGCCGTGACGACGTGCGCCGAGGCTGGTGACTGGGGTAACGAGCTCCGGCTCACCGACACCTCGTTCGACGTCGAGCAACTGCCGTTCGCCCGAGGACCGTTCGGGTTCTTCGTGGGCGAGTACGAGGGCTTGTCCAGCGCGGGTAACACCTTCCGGCCGCTGTTCGCCATCGGGACGGGAGACCCGGCGAACCGCACCGACATCGTGACCGCCTCCGCCTCATAGCAGTGGGGGCGCCGCGGCCCTGGAGCGGCACGCCCGCCGTCGTCGAGAGACGACGGCGGGCTCTCCTCGCCCCGTCCAACCGCGATCGTCACCGCTCCCTCCACTGAGTCGCTCCTGCGTCGCATCATGCTCGACAACCGGGCCCGGAGCCGCTGATGGCGGCCGCCCGGTTCGACGAGCTCATCCACGCGCCGACTCCCGTTTGTAGCGCAAGGCGAGCGCGACCCACCCACTCGGGCCAAGACACGCTCTGGTCGCTGGCCGAGTCGGTGGATGACCCTGTCGGGTCGTTCGCGCTTGATCTGCCATTCCTGCATGTCGACACTGGTCCGGTCTCCGGGAACGGCGCTTCCGGATCGTGCGGCGGGCATGGCTGTGGCGCTCTGGTCCCGGAGAGATGTCCGAGGCGGGCGGCTGGCTCCGACGTCCCTGTGAGACGCACCGATGGGGTGCCGTCCGTGAAGGGAGGAACCATGAAGTACATGATCCTGACGTACGCATCGCAGCAGGACTACGACGGGATGGTGGGGAAGGCAGGCGACCACCCGGCGTGGTCGGCGGAGGACTTCGCCGCGATGGGCGCGTTCATGGAGTCATTCAACTCCGAGCTGGCCGAGTCCGGGGAGCTGGTGGACACCCGAGGCCTCGCCGCTCCGGTTCACACCAGGAGGATCCAGCTGCAGAACGGCGTACCGGTCGTGACCGACGGTCCGTACGCCGAGGCGCAGGAGGTGCTCGCCGGCTACTGGGTCGTCGAGTGCGACAGCTACGACCGCGCCACCGAGATCGCCGCCCGGCTGTCCACCTGCCCGGCCCCCGAGCACGTCCGCGCGAGGGCCTTCGCCGACATTCGACCCATCGACGAGCACCGGCCCGACCCGGAGTCCTGATCGCCGCCGTGGCCGACGACACCCCCGTCGAGGACCTGCTGCGCCAGCTGACGCCGGAGGTTCTCGGCGCGGTGGTGCGCCGGTATGGCAACTTCGACCTGGCCGAGGATGCCGTGCAGGAGGCGCTCCTGGCCGCGAGCCTGCGGTGGCCGACGGAGGGCGTCCCGGACAGTCCGCGAGGTTGGCTGATCAGGGTGGCCTCGCGGCGGCTGACCGACCTGCTGCGCGGCGAGCAGGCTCGCCGGCGCCGGGAGGACACCGCCGCTCGCTGGACGCTTCCCGAGCGGCGGGTGGCGCCCCCCGCGGACAGGTCGGCCCCGGACTCGGACGACAGCCTCATCCTGCTGTTCCTGTGCTGTCACCCGGCGCTTTCACCTGCCTCGCAGATCGCGCTGACCTTACGCGCCGTGGGTGGCTTGACCACGGCGGAGATCGCTCGTGCGTTTCTCGTACCCGAGGCGACGATGACGCGCCGCATCAGTCGGGCGAAGCAGGGCATCGCCGCGAGCGGTGTGCCCTTTCGTATGCCGTCGGGCCCGGAACGCGCCGACCGGCTCGGCGCGGTGCTCCACGTGCTCTACCTGATCTTCAACGAGGGCTACGCCGCCACGTCGGGAGCGAGCCTGCAACGTGTCGAGCTGTCGGCCGAGGCGATCCGGCTGGCTCGCGTGGTCCACCGGCTGCTGCCCGACGACGCCGAGGTGGCGGGGCTGCTGGCGCTGATGCTGCTCACCGACGCCCGCCGGGTGGCGCGGACGGGCCCTGACGGTGCGTTGATCCCGATGGCCGAGCAGGACCGCAGCCTATGGGACCCCGACTCCATCGCCGAGGGCGTCGCACTGGTCACCGACGCACTGGCCCGGGGACCGGTCGGCCCGTACCAGCTGCAGGCGGCCATCGCCGCCATCCACGACGAAGCGCCGGACGCCGAGGGGACCGACTGGCCACAGATCGTGGCGCTGTACGAGCTGCTGATGCGCATCGCCGACAACCCGGTGGTGCGGCTGAACCACGCCGTCGCGGTCGCCATGGTCCGAGGTCCTCGCGCGGGGCTCGAGCTGGTCGACGAGCTCCAGGCCGACGACCGGATCGCCGGTGACCACCGCCTGCACGCGGTCCGTGGACACCTACTGGAGATGGCCGGTGAGCGCGCAGCGGCACGCGACAGCTATCTGGTGGCTGCCCGGCAGACGACCAGCCTCCCGCGGCAGCGCTACCTTCACGCGCAGGCCGCCCGCCTCGCTGACGACCAGTGACGTCCGAGGCGCCCAGCCGCTAGATCCAGATGCACGCCACCGAAACAGCCATGACGAGGGCAAGCGCGCCATTGACCACCCGCTGGGCCCGCCCGTCATCGACGATGCGGTTCAGCGCGGCGCCACCGGCGGCCCACACCGCCGCGGTAGGCAGGATCACGACCGCAAGCGCCCGCTGGGCGGTGAACCGGTCGCACTGGTCGCGGCAGGGGTCGGCTTCTACGATCAGGGCCACTTCACCCGCCAGTTCAAGCGTCACGTCGGGACGCCGCCAGGACGCTACGCGCTGTCGGCCAACGGCCCGGCTGGCCGCCAGTAGCGCAGCTCACGGTGGCTGCTGACAGCCGCGCAGCTGGCTGGAGCACGCAGCACCGGTCGCCAGCCGCCTATCGATGCAGCGCCGCCCGGTGGTCGCCTGATGGCTGGTCCACCGGCCAGGGCGGTACTGGGCGGCGACCCCCCCGCCGCCCAATGCCGCCCCCCTGGCCCGAGCGCGGCTGCGGCGTGAAACCCACCGGCGCGGCTTCTCTCGAAACCACCAGCGAGCGCGGAGGCTCCCCCCGCGCGACCGTATCGAGGAGCGCCCTTCCTGTCGTGAGTAGCCGGTTACTCTATCCGCCGATCCGGCGGTATAGCATGACGCCGTGGATGTCTCGTGGCCGCTGGTCGGGCGGCGGGCCGAGCTCGAGGCGCTGGCAGCCGTCATCGGCGAAGCGGGCGCCGCGGGTGTGGTGCTCGCCGGTGCCGCCGGGCTCGGCAAGACCAGGCTGGCCAGGGAGGCCCTGGCCCAGATGGAGGCGGCGGGGCGGGACGTCGAGTGGGTGGCCGCGACCCGGGCCGCCGCCTCGATCCCCTTCGGGGCCGTCTCCCATCTGCTGCCCCCGGCCGAGCGTATCGGCGACGACCGTCTCAATACCCTCCGCCGAGCCGCGGCTCTGCTCGCCGAACGGGGCCGCGGCCGGCCATTGGTCCTCGCGGTCGACGACGCCCACCTGCTCGACGACGCCTCGGCCGCGCTCGTGCACCTGCTGGCGCTCCGCGGGCTGGCCGTGGTGCTCGCCACCGTGCGGGCGGGCGCGCCGGCCCCCGACTCGGTGGTCGCCCTCTGGAAGGACGGCCTGGCCCGCCGCCTCGACCTGCCGGCGCTGGCGCCGGAGGCGACCGCCGAGCTGCTCGGTATCGCCCTGGGCCCGGTGGACGGAGTGACCAGGCAGGAGGTGCTGCGGGTGACCGAAGGCAACCCTCTGTACCTGCGCGAGCTGGTCCTGGGCGGGCTGGAGAGCGGCGCCCTGCGCCAGGTCGACGGAGTGTGGCGCTGGAAGGGCGGGTTGGCGGGCGCGACCCGGCTGGTGGAACTGGTCGAGGCCCGGCTGGGTGCCCTCGGCGGGACGGACAGGGCCGCTGTGGAGCTGGTGGCCTGGGGTGAGCCGCTGCCTATCGGCGTGCTCGAGCGGCTGGTCGACCGGGAAGCGGTCCAGACGGCCGAGCGGAGCGGCCTGCTCGCGCTGGAGCGGTCCGGCCGCCGCCTCCTCGCCCGCCTGGCGCACCCGCTTTACGGCGAGGTGCTTCGGGCTACGCTGCCGGTGAGCCGGACGCGGGCGGTCGCCGAGCAGTTGGCGGCCGCTTTCGGCGCGGCCGCCCTGCGACGGCGGGATGACCTCCTGCGGGTCGGGACTTGGCAGCTCGAAGCAGGCGTGGCCGCCCGCCCGGCTCTGCTCCTGGAGGCCGCGAGGCAGGCCGCCGCCCGCTTCGACCACGAGCTGACCGAGCGCCTTGCCCGTGCGGCCGTCGACGCGGGGGGCGGCGCGACCGCCATTCGGCTCCTGGCGGAGACCCTCGAGTGGCAGGGCCGGCACGCCGAGGCGGTCGCGATCATGGACGGCGAGCCGCCCGCCCAGGGCAGCGATGCCGAGCGGGCCCGCTGGGCGAGTGTTCGGGCCGGCAACCTCTACTGGGGATTGGAGCAGACGGCTGAGGCCGAGGAGATCCTGCACCAAGCGGCGCTGGCCGAGGATGGCGGCGAGGACGCGGTCGCCATGCTGGCCTGGATCCAGCTTTTCGACGGACGCATGCGGGAGGCCGCGGCGGTCGCCGGTCGGGTCCTCGACCGGCCCGGCGCGCCCGCCCAGGCGCTCGTGTGGGCCTCGACCGCGGCCGTGTCGGCCCTGGGGTCGCTCGGTCGCCTCGGTGAGGCGCTGGCCGTGGCCGAACGAGGGCTGGCCATCGCCAGGGCATATCCGGAGGAGCTGCCCTGGGGCGAGACCCAGCTCGGACTGGCCCGCTGCCAGCTGCTGCTCGGGGCCGGGCGGCTCGCCGAGGCCAGGGCGATCGCCGACGCCGGCTACCAGGCCGCGGTCGCCGGCCGCTCAGCCGAGCAGACCGGGGGCTGGGCCGGCTTCCGGGGCCTGGTCGCCAAGGCCCAGGGCCAGGTCGCCACTGCCGAGGCATCGTTCCGGGAAGCAGTTGCCCTGCTCGACGAGCAGGACCCCTACCGGTTCATGCGCTGCTGCCTGGCCGAGCTGGCCAGCATGGCTGCGGTCCGCGGCGACCAGCCGGCGGCGGCAGCCTGGCTCGACCGGGCCGCGGCTCGGCAAGGCAACGTCAACCGGCTTTTCGACCCATGGGTAGAGCTGGACCGGGCCTGGGTGGCAGCCTGCGCCGGCGAGCTGACCCGAGCCGACCGGCTGGCCAGACACGCGGCCGACATGGCCAGGGCCTCCGGGCAGTTCACGTTCGAAGTGGTCGCCCTGCATGACGTGGCCCGGCTGGGCTCTCCCGCCGGGGTCCGGGAGCGCCTGGAGGAACTGGCCGGCCTGCTGGAGGGACGGCTTGCCGCCGTGCTGGCCACCTCTGCGGCCGCCCTGGCCGTCGCTGACGGGCCGGCCCTGGATCGGGTCGCGGCCGCTTTCGAGGACCTCGGTGCGCTGCTGCTGGCGGCCGAGGCGGCGGCCGCCGCCGCCCACACCCACCGTGCCGCCGCGCGCGACGCCAGGGCCAACGCCTCCCAGGAGCGGGCCGCCGCCCTGGCCGCCGCCTGCCAGGGCGCCCGAACTCCCCTCCTCGGGCCGGGCGCGCTCGCATCGACCCTGACCGCCCGAGAGCGGGAGGTGGCCATGCTGGCCGCCGCCCGAACCTCCAGCCGCGAGATCGCCGCCCGGCTCGAGCTATCGGTCCGCACGGTCGACAACCACCTGAGCCGCGTCTACACCAAGCTGGGGGTTTCCAGCCGGTCCCAGCTGGCCGCCCTGCTCAGGGCCAGGACGCCGCCGTGAGCGCCGCGAAGGGCCAGAGCGGGCAGCGTCAAGTCTTCCTCATCGCCCGCAATCCGCAGGCTGACACCAAGCTGCCCTACCTGCTGAAGCTCCCCCTGGAAGGAGGCCTGGTGCTGAAGGCCCGAGACACCTGGCCCAGGGTCTCCCGGATCTACTGCCATCGGTTCGAGGAGGACTGGCCCCTGGAGCCGCAGATCGTCGAGCGGGTCCCCGTGACCTCCTGCCGGCGGCGGGGCGCGGCGATCGACCTGGTGCTGGATCGTCCCCGCCTGGCCCGGTCGCAGTTCGTGTTCACCGAGGTGCGGGGCAGACCGGCCATCTTTTGGCAGACTCAGAGGACCGCCAGGGCAGCCAACCCTGGAGGCAGGGTGCCGCGCCGTCGCTCGCTCACCGAGGACTTCACGATCCTGGTCGACACCAGGGAACGCTACCCGTTCCGCTTCTCGGACCGGGACGTCACGACCGAGCGGGCGGCGCTTGCGGCGGGCGACTACGCGGTCAGGACCGAACAGGGCGCGGTCGTGGCAGCGGTGGAGCGAAAGAGCCTGGACAACCTTGCCGCCGCCCTCTCGGACGCGACCCTCGCCTTCCAGATGCAACGCCTGGCCGAGCTCCCCGTGGCGGCCGTGGCCGTGGAGGCCAGATATTCCGCGCTGTTCAAGCTGGAGCATGTGAGCGGAGCCTGGCTGGCCGACGTCCTGGCCCGCCTGCAGGTCCGCTACCCCGAGGTCCAGGTGGTCTTCGCCGACTCGCGCCGGCTCGCTGAGGATTGGACCTACCGGTTCCTCGCCGCCGCCCTCGCCGATGCCGCCGAGCCGGCTCCGCTGGAGTAGCGGCCCCGCGCCGCGTGGCACGGCCCCACCGGGACGGCTCGTACAGGCCCAGTCTCCCGTTGTTGCGAGCGGCCAGGCGGAAACTGGTCGCATATCCCCTGACGGCGTAGATCGGCGCCCCGGACCTCGAGGAAGGTGGCTTCGAGGTTGCGGAAGGGGGTAGCTGCCTCCACGGGCTCGTCGGCCCTGTTGGCCGGCCAGCCATCCTGGAGGTGGCGTCAGTGGGCGAAGCTGTCGACGACCACAGTCGCCAGCTCCCGTGCGAGGTGACCGTCGCGGTCCAGGTCGGGGTCGAAGATGGTGAGCTCTGCCCCGACGGCGAGGTCGGAGGCGGTGACCGCCCGCAGCAGGGTGATCAGCTCCTGGTAGTCGAGGCCGCCCGGTTCCGGGCTGTCGACCGCTGGCATGACCTCGCGGTCGAGCACGTCGACGTCGACATGGACCCAGAAACCGTCGAGGCCACGGCCTTTCAGGATGGCAAGGGTGTTGGCGGCGGTCTCGGCGGCACCGTCGCGGCGGATCTGGTCGGCGTCGATCACGGTGATCGCGGTCGCGGTGGTGACGTCCCGGTACCAGCCGGGATCGGGGTCGTGGTGGCCAAGGGCGACCACGTCGGCGTCCCGCACCAGCGGCCGGCGACCTTCGAGGTTGGCGAGCGGCTCGGGACCGCGGCCGGTGACCACCGCCAGGTCCTCGCCGGCGACGGCGGAGAGCTGCCCGTTGTTGCCGGGGTGCCGGAAGTCCAGGTGGCCGTCGACGAAGACCAGGCCGTAGCGGCCGCGGCGGCGCAGCGCCAGCATCGCGCCGAGCAGAATGCTGCAGTCGCCGCCCAGCAGGAGGGGGAACCCGCCGGCGTCCAGCACCTCGCCGAGCCGGTCGGCGAGCTTCACCGAGTAGCCGGCGATCGCCAGGCCGTTGCGGGTGCCGGTGGCGTCATGGTCCGGAGTGTAGGCGGGCGGCCCGACCCGACCGCCGTCCGTGGCAGCCAGCCGTGCCACGATCCCCTCTCGTCGCAGCACCTCCGGCAGACGCCAAACACCCGGGATCGTGTCCGGCGAAGGCGGCCGGAGCCCCAGGTTCGATGGGGCGTCGACCACGACGGCGTTTCGTCGTGCGGGCATGCTTGGCTCCCTTCAACCATCCGACACCATCTATCATGCGTAGATGGTGACAGAGGCGGCGGCCGACCGCTACCCCCGAACGCTGTCATCTTCGAAGCGAATGGCGGACGGTGCGGGCGGCGAGGCCCGCGAGCGACGGGCTCGACCCGAGCGCGGGTGCGTACCACGCACGGCTTCATACCCATGGGATCTTGGTATCCCTGAGTGAGCCAAACGCAATCCATCGTGTTTGCGGCGTCAAGGTTGCTCTGTCCGGCCCGGCTGCCACGGGTGTCGGCGCGGCCACCAGGCTGGCACGGCACGCCGGTAGTCCTGGTATTGCGCGCCGAACTGGCGGCGCAGGGTCGGCTCCTCATACCCATGGACGAACGCGGCCATGGCGGTGCCCGCGGTCACGGCGTAGACCAGCAGGGCGGGCTGGCCAAGTGCAAGCGCCTGCCCGACGATGGTCGCCACGACCGCCAGGTACATGGGGTTGCGGACATACCGGTAGAGCCCGCCGACGACCAGGTGCCGGGTGGGCGCGACCGGCGCGGGGGTGCCGACGCCCTCGGCGACAAAGCGCACGAACGCGTGCACCAGCACGATCGCGCCAGCGGCGAGCAGCGCTACACCGGCCACCCGCAGTGGTGCCCAGGCCCAGGACGGTTGCTGGTCTCGCATCCGCCAGCCGGTCAGCCACCAGGGGACCAGGCCGGCGACGACCCCGGGGGCCAGCACGAAGAACGCCACGCTACCGGCTGCGGCCATCGTCTTGCGCACGTTGCCACCTCCTGTGGCTGGTCGTTGGCTGGGCTGGCGCACCGCCGGGCGGGCAGATCAGGGCGGCTGGCGAATCATGCCGGACAGCAGGGCGAGCAGCGCCTGCTCGGCGTCGGCGCGGGCGGCCTTGGGGTCGGCGGCGTGGGCGATCAGCAGGGCCGCCTCGATCATGGCGCTGAGCACGAGCCGGGCGAGCACCGGCACCGGCGTGGGCACCAGCAGCCCTTCCTTTGCGGCGGCCTGGAGATTGCTGGTGATCACGCCCAGCCCATGCCGCGCCTCGATCTCCCGCCAGGTCCGCCAGCCGAGGACGGCGGGCGCGTCGGTGAGCGCGATCCGCGTCACCTCGGGCCGCTGGCAGACGTCCAGGAAGCGGCTGAGCCCGGCGACCATGCCCGCCGACCGGTCAGGAGCGGTCGCGATGGCCGCGGCGATCTCGGCGGTCACCTCGCGCTCCAGCTCTTCGAACACTACGCGGAACAGTTCCTGCTTGTCGGCGAAATGATGGTAGAGCGCGCCCCGGGTCACGCCCGCCGCCGTGACGATCTCAGCGGCGGGCACCTGCGCGTAGCTGCGCTCGGCGAACAACCGCCTGGCGGTGCCGACCAGCGCGGCTCGGGTCGACCATGAGCGCTCCTGCTGGCTACGTCGTGGCATGCGTCGGCGCGAACTCGACCACCAACCGGGCGAGCAGCTCGGGCTGGTCTTCCGGCACGAAGGTGTAGGAATCCGCGATGGTCACCAGGGTGGAGTGTGGGAGCAGGTTGGCCAGCCGATGTGCCAGGCCGAGGGGGAACAGGCGGTCCTCGGTTGCCCAGGCCAGCAGCACCGGCTTGGTGAACCGCGGGAGCGCCTTCGCGGCGGCCAGGGTGTGCCGGTGATGTACGCCGCGGAGGAACCGGCGCAGGTCGCGCCGAACGGCCGCATCCCGTCGGCTGGGCAGCAGGTAGGAGTCCAGGATGTCGGGAGGGATGGGCCGCTTGGCGAGCCAGCCGAACGTGAATGGCAGCCGGTGCAGTGCCCGCACTCGCAGCAGTTGCGCCAGCAGCCACATTGATCCTGGGATGCGGGCAAGGGTGGAGAGGGGAGCGAAGACCGGTGGGAAGAACCGCTCCAGGCTGTCGGAGGGGGTGAGCACCACGCGGCCGACCCGCTCGGGATGCTGGGTCATGAGGATCTGGGTGATGGCGCCGCCGGTGTCGTTGGCGACGATGGTGACGTCGTCAAGGTCGAGCCGCTCCAGGAAGGCGGCGAGCAGGGCGGCCACTCCGGGGGGGCTGAGGTCGGCACGAGGGACCGGCAGTTCATGGGCGCCCAGCGGCCAGTCAGGCGCGATGCACCGCGAGCCCGCCTCGGCGACCGGGGGGACCACCGCTCGCCACAGGTCGGCGTTGGCCAGCAGGCCGTGCACGAAGAGCACCGGCGGGCCCTGGCCCCGCTCGCGGTAGCGGATGCGTCCCGCCGGTAGGGACATCTCGTGGACGGTTCCGAGCGCTTCGCTGCGTGACATCGAGCACCTCCCTGGGTTGCAGCCTGACATAAACATACATGCTGTATGTATGTCAAGCGGGCAGCCGGTGACCGTAACCACGCTCCACGCAGACGAGGGCCAGCTCGACCAGCAGGGCCTTGCCCAGACCCTCACCACGGCGCCACGCCCTACCGCGCCGGGCATCCGAGACGACGATCGTCCGGACGGCCATCACCTTGTGGAGGGATGCATCTGGCCCACCGGCCCCGCCGCGAACGCGCGCAGCAGATTCATCGTGATACGGCGTACGGCGGCGGAGGTCGTGGGGCTGTTGCGGCCGTTGGCGCAGACCGCGTCGATCTGGCAGATCCAGCTGGAGGTGCCGGTGTCGACCACGCCGGCGCCACTCGCCGCGGTGTAGTAGGTCAGATCCGAGAAGCTGCTGTGGGAGCGGCAGCGCAGCGGAGAGTGGAGCACCAGCTCGACTCCGCGAGGGGTCGGGAACGTCCGCGTCATCCGGTCGTACTCCGGCCCGACCAGGTTCGGCAGTTTCGACCCGACGCCGAGTCCCGTGCCGGCCAGCAGCCACGAGCCGGGCTCCACGACCACGCCGTCGGCGTGAGTGGGATTGCACTCGTACAGCTCGCCGAGCAGCGAGCTCTCCGGTTGGTGGAGGGGCGGTTCGCGCCAGTCGGTGGTGACCTCCCGGCGGTTGGTGCGCCAGGCCGGGTCGGCTCTGGCCGAGGAGGGCTTGTAGTTGACCTCCTCGCGGTCGGGTCCGAGCGGTGACGCCTGCAGGCGGATGTGGCGGAAGACCGCGTTGGCGCCGAGGAAGGCGAGGTTCACGCCATGGTCGCGTGCGATCGTGGCGCCGTGCCGCATCGCGGTCGACCAGTACTCGTCGTGGCCGAGCGAGAGCAGCGCCCGGTGCCGCAGCAGCAGCTCAGGGTGCTGATGCAGGTCGACGTCGGTCCAGTAGGTCGCATCCAGGCCGAGCCGTTCCAACAGGCCGATCAGCGGCAGTTCACCGTTCAGGAAGTCGCTTGCCCCGTCGCCCTTGGCGTAGGGCCGGTCGAAGGAGACCACCCGCGAGCGTGTGCCGGCCTCCATGTAGGGGCCCCAGTAGAGATTGCGCCCGCCCCAGTCGTTGTAGGCCTGCCAGGTGGTGACCGCGTCCATCACAACCAGCGGGTCGCGGCTCGAGGGGTCGGTGACGGTCAGCGGGACGTAGCGCTGCGCGCCGGGAGCGACCAGCTTGAGCAGGTAGGCCCCTGGCGGCCAGCGATCATCCACCCGGAAGGTGAGCGACGGCGGCCAGCTGGCCCGGACCATGTTGGTCCCCGGCAGCACCGACGGGTCGGCCTGGCGCCGCCCGCGGACCCGCCCCGAGCGCCACAGCAGCCGCCCGCGCGCCCCGCCGTACCAACCCATCCGGTAGGCCTCGATGTGCCACCATCGCGCCGTGGTGGACACGTACAGGGTCACGACGTCCCCGGCCGAGGCGCTGACCCGGTCGGCATACCCCTCGATCGCGTGGGACGGCCCTCTCACGCTGATACGCCAGGCGGTTGAACCGGGCCGCCGGTTCTCCGCCGCGACCCAGCCGGGCTCACCGACCCTGGCCGCGACGGCGTCGCTCGGCTGAGCGTCCTCGGCCCTTGCGATCGCCCCTGGAATCCGCTCGCGCAGGCGGCCGGCCGGCCACTGATGCACGACGTCCAACCGGACAATCCCCAGCAGCAGAGCGACGATCCCAATGCCGGTAAACGACCATCGCGCTCGCCGCCCTGGCATCCGCGACTCCTGTCCTCGTGAGCGCTCGAGGCAGCGAATTCTGCCACGACAGCCTTAGGCTTCCCCGTGGTCGGTGGCGCTACCAGGCTGGCCGCGTGCGCGTCGCGGGTCAGACTGTGCGTCGCGGGCGGCCGCACCAATCATCAGCGTGCGAGCCGAGACGAGAGAGGTAGGCCATGCTCACGGACTTCTACATCGCCTTCGCGACGGTGTGCTTCACGCTGCTCGGCCTGTGGCTGATCGTCGTCCAGACCCGGCATGCCGAGTGGCGCGGACTGGCGGTCCATCGACGGAGGGCCTACGGGGTGGCGTTGCACTTCTCGCTGCCGGGGCTGATGAGCCTGCTGTCGCTGATCGATCCAGCCAGCACTGCGCTTTGGCGGATCTCCTTCGCGATCGTCGCCGGCGGTGGCGCCATCGTGCTGGCCTTCGTGCGCGGCCCTGCGCCCACGAGGCTCGGCACAGCAGCCTATCTTGCGGCCGTGATCCTGTACGTGCTGATCGCGATCGTCGCGGCAGCGCCGAGCATCGTCGCGGACCTCGGCGTCTCGGCTCGGCCGCTGCGCGTCGAGGCGACCCTGCTCACAATCCTCGTGTTCCTCGGTGTCAACGTCGCGTGGCTGCTGTTGTTCGACGAGACGCAGTCCCGCGTCCGCGCTTAGACGGAGCTGTCGCATCGGGGCCTTACGGCCCAGAGGGTTCCCAGTCGTACCCGCGGAGCACTACTGTTCGGGCGCTCGCCCGCTCCGGTCGCTTTGCCCGTTAGTTATAGGACGCAAGCCCCGATGCCGGCTCACTCGGGCGGCGCCGTCGGAGCGTAGCGGTCCAGCCGCTCCAGCTCGTCGGCGTAGATCCGCTGCAGCACCCGAGGCGCGAACAGCCGCTCGAAGACGCCACCGATGCCCCCCGCGCCCTGCCAGCGCGTCTCGATGCGCACACGGCAGTCCCGGCCTTCGGGCGTCACGGTCCACGTCGTCACCAGCGAGGATCCCGTGTCGGACTCGGTCAGCACACGACCGGGCTCAGGCTCCTCGACCCGCATCCGGTAGGTGCGGGTCCTGCCACCGGCGGTGAGCTGGAAGCTGTGCACCGTGCCGGCGCCCACGCCACCCTGCTCGACGTGGAAGTCCGAGAAGGCCGGCGGGAGGAAGCGTGGATGATGCGTGCGGTAGTCCGCGATGCAGCGGTAGGCAAGCTCAGCCGGAGCGCCGACCAGGCGCTCGGCCCTGACGGATAGCTCGGTCATGCTGTGATCATGCCGTACTCCTCGGCGAGCGTGCAGCGGCCGTTCGCAACAGCGGTGCATGGCGTCGAGGCGGGCACCCGGACTTTTGTTGCGCGGTCAGCAGCCCCATGCCGCCTCCCCGTGCGCTGGCGGGTCTACCGTCATGGTTGGAAGGTCGCGATCCCGCCGATTGGGGTGACCGTCCCGTGATCGCTGGTCCGAACGGTGGCTCGTCCGCCACCCCGATCGACCTGAGCGGGATCGCCTACACCGAGGCCCAGCTGGTCGCCTCCTGTGCTGGCTGTGTCCTGACACACCGAGCATCCAGGGTGTCGGCGACAATCCCCTGTCCGGATCTCCGGCTCGGCTTCGGCAGCGGATGCCGGGCCGGAGACTCAGGGGGCGGTGGCCTGGCCCGGCCGGCGACGCAGGACGATCGCGGCAGTGCCCGCGACCAGCAGCAGTAGGGCGCCGCCGGTCAATATCCATGGCCAGACGGCCGGTGTGGAGGCCGCCGCCGGCTCGGCCGGCGCTGGCTGGGCCGGAGCGGGGCTGGCGCTCGAGGCGCCCGTGGCATTGGCACCGGACCCGCCGTGGTCCGCGGCGGACAAGGGCGCTCTGTTGGGGAGGCCGAGCGAGATCAGGTGCTGACGCAGGTCATCCGACCCCTTGTACCAGCCGCCCCTGGTGGTCTGGTCGAACACCGGCTGGCCGGGCTTGGTGTAGGTGACCGGCCCACCGGCCGCATACGGGTAGACGTCCTGCCGGATCTTTCTCGCCGTCCCGCTGCCGTCCGGGATCGTCCAGGTGATGGTGTAGCGGGGGCCGAGCCGCCTGGTCGGCGCGGCCTCCAGCATGGGGTCGGGCGACTGCCCGAACATGGCCGGGAACACCCCGGACAGGTCCGCCAGGGTGCCGAGGTCGGTGCCGCTGCCCGGCTCGCCGTCGCCCCGGAGGATGATCGGGCCGTTCGGGCCGTTGCCCGGGCCACCCGGCCCGCTTCCGTCGATGGTGGCGGCAGACGCTCCCTTGGCCAGGGCGGCCGTGGGTGCCGACAGCGTGAGGGCGGCCGCCAAGGCCGCCAGGACCAGGATGCGGGTCTTCATCCAAGGCTCCTTCCGGTGGCCCCGGAGCCCGGGGTCGTATGTCCTATGTCGTATGTCCTATCAGGTACACCAACCGGGCCGGTCGGGTTCCGTCCACCGGGGAATCCCCACACGACCTGGACCGTCGGCCGCTCCGGGCCCCGCCGCCGCGGGCCCCGCCGCCCCGGCCTCGGGTGAGCGGAGCCCGGGCGCCGCCGGAAAGGTTCGCTTCGCCCCTTGTCGGGTAGTCCAGGGGCGCTCGGGGACGCCTCGCCGCCCAGAAAGGCCCGACTCCATGCGGTTCGACGAGAAGAGCCGGCTCGACACCTCTCAGGTCCAGGACGCGCGGGGATTCCCCGGTGGACGGATCGCGATCGGCGGCGGTGGCATCATCGGCCTGATCGTCGCGCTGCTGTTTGGGATCAACCAGTTGGGCTCCGGGCCGTCCGGCAACTCCGGCTTACCCGGCATGGACCAGGTCCAGGGCGACAATTCCACCCTGCAGCAGGAGTGCAAGACCGGCGCGGACGCCAACACCAAGCAGGACTGCCTCGTGGTCGCGGTGGTCAACAGCGTGCAGGAGTATTGGTCGGCCGAGTTGCCCAAGCACGGGACCCAGTACAGCGAGTCGCCGACGCACCTGTTCACCGGCGCCACCCAGACCGGCTGCGGCCAGGCGACCAGCGAGGTGGGCCCGTTCTACTGCCCACCCGACGCAACCGTCTACATCGACCTGGATTTCTACCACGAGCTGGAGAGCCGCTTCGGCGCCAAGGGCGGTCGGTTCGCGCAGGCGTACGTGCTCGCCCACGAGTACGGGCACCACGTCCAGGACCTGCTCGGGGCCATGGACCGCGTGGGCGGCGACCAGCAGGGGGCCGAGAGCGCGTCGGTGCGACTGGAGCTCCAGGCCGACTGCTACGCCGGGATCTGGGCCAACCACGCGGCCAGCACCCCCGGCCCGGACGGCTCCCCGCTGATCGTGCAGCTCACCCGACAGGACATCGCCGAGGGGCTGGACGCGGCCGCGGCGGTCGGCGACGACCGCATCCAGCAGGCGACGCAGGGCCACGTCAACCCCGAGACCTGGACACACGGCTCCTCGGCCGAGCGGCAACGCTGGTTCCTCGCCGGTTACCGGGACGGGAACCTACAGCGCTGCGACACCTTCTCCGCCAGCCACCTCTAGTGAGTCGGAGGTAGCCGCGATCGCCGGCCGCATCAGGCGTTTCGTTCCCACCGGCCGGGGCGGTTCGCGGCTCCTATTCGTGCTGCTCGATGGCGTTACCGATCAGCCAGAGCAGCGGCGGCCAGAGCCCCACGAAGATGGCGCGCCGCTCCGCGTTGCCCCGCTCCTGCTGGTCAACCGTCTTGGCGCGTATCCACAGCGACAGGCAGAGCGCAACCGCGGCCAACGACGCCGAGTGCAGGTGCGCGCTGCGCAATCCGATCAAATAGAGTCGCCTGGCGAGCATCGTCTCTCCCTGTGGGCCTTCTGTGGGCTTTCGACCGAGAAGACCTGCGTCCTGGAGGGCGCAGGTCTTCTCGGTCTTCCCACCGGGACGGTCCCCTCACGCGCGGTTCCGTTCCGGCGGTCGGTGGGTAGGCCGCGGCAAGCGCCGGAGCGGCACACGGGGGGGCAGGTGAGACTGGCACGGCAGATCGCCGCCATCGGGCGCTGGCCCATGGGCATGGGCCTCGCGTCCTGGCGATACCTGTGGCGCACTGCTCCCATGCATCGGGTCGACCAGACGGGGACCGCCGACGACGTCGGGCCGCCGCTCCCCGACGAGCTGGTCGACCAGCGTGTGCAGAGCGTCCGGGACGGCGCCGGGCCGCTGTTCCACCGACGGTTCGGCGTCCGCATCGAGGGTTCGTCGATGACGGCGGAGCAGCTCATGGCCACCATCGCGGAGAACCCGAACCGCGCGGCGCCGGTCGAGGTCGCCGTCTTCCACAAGACGCGCGGCGACGAGGGGCCGCTGCGGGTCGGAGACGAATACCGCGTGCGCATGCCCGGGCCCTGGGACGGGCCAGTCCGCGTGATCGACCGCGGCCCGACCTCGTTTCGCCTCGCCACGCTCCGCGGCCACCTCGAGGCCGGCCAGATCGAGTTCCGGGCCATGCGGGAGGACGTCGCCCTGCGCTTCGAGATCGAGTCCTGGGCCCGGAGCGGCGACCGGCTCTCCGAGCTGCTGTACGACCGGATCCGGCTCGCCAAGGAGATGCAGCTGCACATGTGGACGCACTTCTGCGAGCGGATCTGCCGGCTCGCCGGCGGCCGCATGCAGGGCGGCGTCCAGGTGCTCACCCGCCGCCTGACGGAGTCGCCAGGTGGCTGACCGGCAGCCGTTCGGCGACGCCGCCGCGCGCAGAGCCCTGGACGAACTGCACGACAAGGGACTGAACTTCGACCTGGAGCGGCGAGTCGAGTTCACGCCCGAGAACGGCTGGCACGTCGAAGACTACCGCCAGCCGCTCCCGCCCGAGCCGCCCGGCCGGCCACTGCCCGGCGGGAGCTGGCAAGTGGCGCGGCGGCTCATGCGCGACTACGCATTCGCCGACCCGTCGATCATCCGGGCCATCTACTACCCGGACCGCCCGCTGGAGCAGCGAGACATGCTTCTCGAAGGGCGCTTCTTCGGCCTCCGCTTCTATTTCGGCTGCCGGGTCGGCGGCGTCAACGAGGAGCTTCGGATCGTCGAGGCCCGCGAGGTCCAGGTCTGGGGATGGAACTACCGGACGCTGCAGGGCCACCTCGAGATGGGCCAGATGGACTACGAGGTCTGGAAGTGGCTCGACAGCGGCGCGGTCGAGTTCCGTATCCACGTCGTCTCCAGGCCGGCGCACCTGCCCGATCCGGTGATCCGCCTGGGCTTCACGCTGTTCGGGCGGGCCATGCAGCGACGGTTCGCCCGTCACGCCTGCCAGCGCATGGCGCGGCTCACGAGCGACGCGCTGGAGCGGCGGGACCCGCGTGACGGGACCGGGCCCGCGCCTCCAGGCCCCGGCGAGGCGACCGTCGCGCCGGCCGCGCGCCGGAGGAGGACCCGCCGACGGCTGGCGCGTCAGCGCACCGACAACCCGTGACGATGCGCACCCTGTCCCCCCTGGCGGACCGCCAGAAAGGTCCGCCAGCGGCGGCTCCGGCTAGCCTGCCGGCGCTGGCGGGGCGGCAAGGGCGCGCAGCCTGACCCGAGCGGTCCCGGCTGGGACGCCCGGCAGCTCCCGCCAGGAGTGCGGCGGGTGACCACTCTGGACGGCGCGGGGCGGGCCGTCTGCGGCACGGTCGGTGTCGAGGCCACCGCGCGCTGAGCGGGCGTTCTGATCTACACGCCGCGCCGCTGGAGCGCGGCCCGCCGTGGGCGGCCACGTCAGCGCGGCCCGCCGTGGGCGGCCAGGTCAGCGTGGCCGGCCACGCGGTGTCCTGGACTGGCGGAGGCCGAGACGGCTGATTTGGGCGGCAAGTGGCACCGACCCCGGTCGGCTACGATTGCGACGCCACGGTCTGCGCCGCGGGAGTGGCAGGAGGGCATGGGATGGAATTCGTCCGTACCGAGGTCGATGGAGTGCCGACCTTCTGGGCACAGGCCGAATCCGGGCTCCACGCTGGATTGGTCATTCGTGTCGGCCGAGCCGATGAGACCTTCGCGCGTGGCGGGATTTCCCATCTGGTAGAGCATCTGGTCCTGCATCAGGTCGGGCAGACGGATTATCACTTCAACGGCGCGACCGGGCCGATCACAACGACCTTCTTCACGCAGGGCGATCCAGGCGAGGTCGCGCACTTCTTCGGCGCGGTGTGCCGCGCGCTGTGGGAACTGCCGATGGATCGGTTGACGACGGAACGGGGAATCCTGCGGACCGAATGGAGCGGTCGGACCCGCGGGGTGACCGATTCGCTGTTGCGGTGGCGCTACGGACCCGCGACCTACGGGCTCTCGGCGTACGCGGAGTTCGGGCTGGACGACCTGGCACCGGATGACCTGAGGTCGTGGGTGGCACGATGGTTCACCCGAGGGAACGCTGCGCTGTGGTTCGCGGGCGGTCCACCACCACCGGGGTTGCGACTCGACCTGCCTGACGGGCCCTTGATGCCGGTTCCCGCGGCCAGCAGCGCGCTGCCCCGCACGCCAGCCTTCTTTGGGGCGGACATGGACGGAGTCGCCTTCGACGCGGTTGTCCGGCGGGCGAGCGCGGCAAGCGTCTTCGCCGCGCTGCTGGATCGCCGGATGCACGCGACGCTGCGGCGCGAGCGCGGAGCCTCCTACGCCGCTTGGGCGACCTACCAGCCCCGCGACGGCGAATACGGCACGGTGACCGCGGCCGCCGATGCTCTTCAGGACAAGCAGGACGAGGTGACCGCGGCGTTCGTCGATGTGCTCACCGACATTGCCGCGGGCATCGTCGCCGAGGACGACCTGGAAGCGGTACGAGCTCAAGCGCGCGATGCGCTGTGCCGCCCCGGCGCCGCCGGTGCCCTCGTGCCCGCGGCCGCCACCAATCTGCTCACGGGCACTCCCATCCTGACGCCCGCGCAGGCGTGGGACGAGGTCGAGGCGGTATCGATCGAGCACGTGCGCACGGTCGCCGAACAGGCTCTCGCCAGCGGCCTGCTGATGGTCTCGGCAGGGCAGTCCGTCGGTCGCGCCGGGTTCGTGGCCGCCCCGGCCTGGTCCTCGAACATGGTCACAGGCAAGTCCTTCAAGTCACTGGACTACCCCGCCGACCGCCGGCGGCTGCTGATCGGGGCGGACGGGGTCAGCCTCGTGGAAGGACGGCAGGTCGCGACCGTTCGCTACGCCGAATGCGTGGGGATGCTGTCGTGGGCCGACGGGGCACGGTCGCTGTTCGGCCCGGACGCCATCAACGTGCACGTCGAGCCGCGCTTGTGGCGCCTGCCACGCGGCGCGCTGGAAGGCGTCGACACGGCGATCCCACCCGATCGGGTGGCGCACATGCCGGACCGGCCAGCCGAGTCCCTGCCGAGGCCGAGCACCAGCAGGTCCGAACGGTTGCGGACGCATCTGCGGCCATACCTCACGCGGCGCGTGGTGGCCCCGGTCGTTGTCGTCACGGCGCTTCTCGGTCTCATTCTTGCTCTCCCGCGTTCGAACGGACCGGTCGAGGTGGGTCCCGCGCTGACGAGCGGGCTCCTGATCGGCCTGCTGGGTGTGGCGATGCGGCTCTTGTCGAGGCGCAGGTGACGTCGCACCGCCGTGGACGTACCGAATCGACAACCTGGAGAGGTCACGATGCCGATCTTCGCGAGGAAACCAAAGAGCCCCACCGCGCCCGCGACGGTGCCGATCGATCCGGCCTTCGGCGATCCCGAGCTGGCGCGGCTGCGGCACGCGATGTCCATCGGAGACTGGCCGAGCGCCCGTGCCATCTTGGACAGCGCCGGCGACCCTGACGACCTGGCTACCCTGATCGACGTCGCCGCGTCCGTGCCCGGCTGCGAGGAATGGCTGCCCGAGGTCGTCCGCGCCGACCTCCAGGCCACCCTCCCGCTTCTGCTCTACGGCACGCGCGCCATCGCCTGGGCGTGGGAGGCGCGAACCGGCTTGCTGGCCAAGCACGTCAGCCGAGATCAGTTCGCGCTGTTCTTCGAGCGGCTGCGCATCGCCGAGGATGGCCTACAGGGGGTGGTCCGGCGAGAGCCGGACAACACGACGGCGAGGTATGAGCTCGTCATCGTCGCACGGGGCCTGCAGCTCGGCGTCGACGACACCAGGCAGCGCTTCGACCAGGTCATCTCTCGGCACCCCGGGCATGTCCGCGCGCACCAGCAGATGCTGCAGCAGCTGTGCCTGAAATGGGACGGCTCGCATGAGGCGATGCACGCCTTCGCCCGGGACGCCATGCTCAGGGCGCCGGCGGGCAGCCCGCTCGGACACCTTGTCGCTATCGCCCATCTGGAGCACTGGGCGTACCTGACGAGGGACAAGCCAGCGAACCGGTACCTCCGCTCGCGGGAGGTGCTCGCTTCACTGCACGAGGCCGCCAACCGGTCGGTACGCCACCCGGACTACCGGCCTCAGCGCGACTGGCCGGTGGTGCACAACGTCTTCGCCCTGGTCTTCTCGCTCGCCGGTGACCGGCACGCGGCCGCCGAGCAGTTCGACCTCATCGGTGATCTCGCAACGGAGTTTCCGTGGCAGTACCTGGACGGCCGCGACCCCGGAAGGAGGTTCCGCGCCCTGCGGGACGAGGTCTACTCCAACCGTGGGTGGAGCACCGACGTATCCAATTGAGTCAGACGCCCGGTTGGTGGGCGGCGCGGGCGGTCGCGCGGTCGGCGACCTCCCGACCCCAGCTCGTGGCGTGGGCTGTCTCCCCGTCCAGCAGACGGTTCTTCGTCGACACGAGGAAGGACTCGGGCCCGACGACCAGTCGGCGCCCGTGGCGCTCGAGCCGTCGCGCGATCCCCTTCGCCGCGGACCCGGTGAGGACAGCGGGCTTGTCGATTCTCGTGTCGAAGGCGGCGGCAAGCCGCTCGGATCCCGCCGGCAGGTCGTCCATCCACTCCCGGAGCCCGGGGGCGACAGTGGGCTCGGCGAACGTGTTCGTCCTGTCGTCGACCGCGGTCTGGCGCGTCGACGACCGGCTCATCCCGTGCGCGTGCGTCGGGCCGCCCACGACGAGGAGATCGACCCCCGCCGCCTCCGCGGGGTCGATCTTCGGGACTGGACCGGCGTCGACCTCCAGCCCCTGCGTGCGCAGCGACGTCGCGATCGCCTCGCCGATCGCCGCGGTGTTGCCGTACAGGGACTCATAGACCACCAGTGCCTTCATCGCGCTTCCTCCCTCGCGTAGCCTCTCGTTCACCTTCCGCGCGTGCCTTCGCATCCGAAAGGGCCGGAAGGCCCTCAGCCGTGTGGCAAAGGTCCGCCGGCAGCCGCTGTCGCCGCTTCGTCGGATGTCGACCCGCGCGCGGCAGGCCGAAGAGGATCCGTCCCGTCTGTTTGCCGAGGTTGGCCGCCGTCAGGTAGGGTTATTCACCATCCAGGCAGAAAGTAACTAATTGGACATAATCGTCCACGCAAGGAGCTGGTGATGCAGCCAACCCCCTACGACCCATACCGGCAGCCCACCTACGGCTACACCCAGGCTGCCCCGAGCCGGCTGCTGAGCCACGCGAAGTTCATCGTCGATCAGAAGGCCAAGCTGTTCGAGCTTCGCAACGAGTACTCGATCCTCGACGAGCAAGGCAACCGGATCGGCTCGGTGATGCAGGTCGGCCAGTCGCTCCTGACCCGCCTGGTGCGGCTGTTCAGCAAAGCCGACTCCCTCTTGAGCGTCAAGCTGGAGATCCGCGAGGCGGACGGAACCGTCGCGCTGTTGCTGCACAAGCCAGCGATGCGGATCACCTGCACGGTGTCGCGGCCGGACGGGATCGAGATCGGCCGCATCGCCGCGAGGATCCGCCTGGGCAAGGCGCGCATGGCGATCACCGATCCCGCTGGCAGCGTGCTCGGAGAGGTCCGCGCCGAGAACCTGCGGGCCTGGAACTTCGACGTTCATGACGCGGGCGGCCGGCTGATCGCCCGGGTCGACAAGAAGTGGGCCGGCGCTCGCGAGCTGTTCACCACCGCGGACAAGTACAGGTTGGAGCTGGATCCCAGTCTCGGCGACCCGCTGCGGAGCCTGGTCGTCGGCTCCTGCCTAGCGATCGACACGCTCCTCAAGCAGCAGAAGTAAGACGACCCAGGACCGCCGTTTCATCGGCGGGTCGGCCCCAGATGTCGCAATGTGGTATTACTAGTCTTGCTTACTGAGCGAACGGCAGGCCCGCAGGTCTGCCTGTGAGCAGGCGGGGTGACCCGAGCGTCCAGCGACGAAGAGCTCGACGAGGAGCCTGAAGTGACCGCACGCGGCGGGGCGCACGTGGTGGCGTTCGGGATCGTGCTGGCCGGCCTGGTGCTGGTGGGCTGCGCGGACCCGGCGAGGGTGGACCGGACAGAGACTCCGGAGGACGCCTTGGCGCGCGTCCAGGGTGTCACCGCCAAGGTCACGGAGGCCAGAAGCGCCAGGCTCTCGATGACCATGCGGACGATCTTCGCGGGCGAGGACATCGCCGCCAACACGGTGACCACCCAGGGGGTGTACGACTACCCCGCCCACAAGGGCCAGATGGACACCACCATCAAGCAGGCGGGCATCCCGGCCATGATGGCCGAGCGCACCCTGATCATCGGCTCGACCGTCTACACCAAGCTGCCCGAGGGACCGGGGGCGCCCGGCGGGCCCGCGATCCCGGGGGAGCACCACAAGCCGTGGACCAAAGTGGAGCTCCCCAAGGAGCTGGCCGGCCAGCACGGGCTCTGGCCAGTCCTCGGCCCGATGCCCGAGGGGGGCGGGGATCCGACCCAGGCGCTGTGGTACCTGAAGGCGGCCGCCAGCAAGGCGGAGGTGACCGGCTCCGAGCAGGTCCGCGGCGAGTCGACCACCCGGTACGCGGTCACCTTCGACGCCGCCAAGGTGGCCGCTCAGGCCCCGGAGGAGTTCCAGCTGTTCGCCGAGGGGTCGGATCTGGCGTTCCCCAAGCCGGCCGATGTCTGGATCGACCAGCAGGGTAGGCTGCGCAAGATCAACTACTCGGTGACGCTGAAGGTCCCCGCTAACGAGCTCCCCGGACCGATGACCATCGAGACCACCCTGGAGCTGTACGACTTCGGCGTCGCCGTCGACGTCGCCCCACCGCCGGCCAGCCAGGTCGAGGTGATCCGGCCGGGTGCCCTCCCGCCCGGGTGCGCCGACGGAAAGGCCAGCGGCAGGTCCGGTTCCTCGGCCAGCCCCAGCTCGGACAACCCTCAGAGCGCCGCGCCGGTCTGCCCGCCACAGGGGGCCTCCGGCATCGACGGCGCCCCAACGCCTTAGCGACGACTTCGCGATGGCCGGCCTTGGACCCCTGCGCCCTGGATGGCTTGGCTGATTCCCGCTCGAAGACCCGGCAGGTGGGCGAACCCCTGAAGTCGCGAACCCCTGAAGTCGCGAACCTGTGTCTCCGGGCGGGTTGCCGTGCGGGCTCCACTATAACCGGAGGCGGAATCTCCGGCTCAGTGCTACTCTGACGCGAAGCGGAGGAGAGTCCTCCGTATGCTGAGGAGTTCCTGTGACACGGGAAGCGGACCCCACCAGTCCCCTCCCGCCGCGGCGGATGCGTGCGGACGCCCTCCGCAATCGCGAGCGGCTGCTGGACGCCGCCCGCGACGCCGTCATCGAGCACGGCTCCAACGCGCCGTTGGACGACATCGCCCGGCGGGCCGGGGTCGGCATCGGCACGCTGTACCGGCGCTTCCCCGACCGACCGGCCCTGCTGCGGCAGGTCGCCCTCGACCTCCTCATGCGCTCCGCCCAAGAGGGCAACGCCGCGCTGGCCGGGGAGCCCGACGCGTTCGCGGCGCTCGCCCGCTACATGCACCGTGCGCTGGACCTGCGCATCGCGGCGGCGATGCCGGCCCTGGTCGGCCAGCTCCAGATGCACCGGGACCAGGAGCTGGTCGCCGCCCGCCGTGCCTCGGTCGAACCGCTCGACAAGATCATCTCCGCGGCCCACGCCGAAGGGTCGCTGCGGCCGGAGGTTGCGTCAGGGGACATCGGCCTGTTGCTGGTACGCCTGACCCGCCCGCTGCCCGGGCCGATCCCGCCCGAGGTCAACGATCGCATGGCACACCGCCATCTCGACCTGGTCCTTTCGGGGATGCGGTCCCCGAATCCATCGCGCGCGCCCCTGCCCGGGCCGGCGATGACCTTCAGCGACCTCAGGGCAATGGCCGAGGCCGCCCCGCAGGCGGCTCCCGAGCGCCCCGATGAGCCCGAGACGAGAGAGGAGACACGATGACCGCCTCGAACAGCGCACCACCGCATCCGTCGTTCGCCGGGAGAGTCGCCCTGGTGGCCGGCGCCAGCCGCGGCATCGGCGCGGTCACCGCCCGGGCGTTCGCCCAGGCCGGCGCCGCGGTCGTGCTGGCGGCCCGCGATCAGCGGGCACTGGAGGAAGTCGCCGAGGGCATCCGCAAGGAAGGCGGCCAAGCGCTGGTCGTACCGACCGACGTCGGCGACGCGGGCTCGGTCGAGCGGCTGGTCCGCCAGGCGGAGGACGCCTTCGGCCGCCTGGACTTCGCGTTCAACAACGCTACCGACGGGCCGCTGCCGACGCCCTTGGCCGACATCGACCCGGAGGCATTCGACCTGGGCATCCGGGTCAACATCCGCGGCACCTTCCTGGGCATGAAGTACCAGATCCCGGCGATGCTGCGCTCGGGCGGCGGCGCGATCGTGAACATGGCGTCTGGCGCCGGCCTGCAGGGGGTGGCCAACCTGGCCGCCTACGTGGCCGGCAAGTCCGGGATCGTCGGCCTCACCAAGGTCGCCGCCCTCGACTACGCCGACCAGGGCATCCGCGTGAACGTCGTCGCCCCTGGGCCGATCCTGACCTGGCACCTCGAGGCCGCCGGCGAGGAGGCGCAGCGCCTGGCCGGCATGTCCACGCCGATGCGACGTGTCGGCCAGGCCCAGGAGGTGGCCGACACCGTTCTGTGGCTATGCTCCGACCAGTCGTCGTTCGTGACCGGCGTCACCATCCCGATCGACGGCGGCCAGACGGCCGGCACCAAGCCGCCGCAGATGTACAGGCAGGGGCAGCCCATGGAACAAGGAGGTTCCTGATGTCGACCCCTCCGAGGCCCAAGCTGGTGGCACCCGGGGAAGGCAAGACCGTGATGCTGTTCGGCGTGCGGTTCGACTACAAGGTCGTGACCGCCGACTCCGGCGGCGGCCTGGCGATGATGGAGGTCGAGATCCCGGCGGGGACGCTGGTGAAGCCGCACAACCACTCCCGCGAGGACGAGTTCTCGCTGATGCTGGACGGCACGGTCGGGGTCCGCGTCGGGGACAGCGTCCTGGAGGCCAGCGCCGGCTCCTATCTGGTCAAGCCGCGCGGGACGCCGCACGCCATGTGGAACGCCCAGGCCAGCCCCGCGAGGGTGCTCGAGATCCTGTCGCCGGCCGGGCTGGAGGGCTACTTCGAGCAGTTGGCGCCGATCCTCGCGCGGCACGACCCCCCGGAGCGGTACTACGGCCTGGCGAAGGACTACGGCATCACCATCGAGGACAGCTGGATCGAGGAGCTGGAGGGAACCTACGGCGTCAAGCTCTGACCGCGATGGCGCCTTCCACCACCGACGACGTCGAGCGGGTCACCTGGGCGGTGGCCGAGGCGGAGGACTGGGACCTGCTGCTCACCCCCATTATCTCGGAGGCCCCACCGGCGCTCGGCGAGTTCGCCGGGCGGCCGGACAACCCGTTCTGGGCCGAGCACCGGATGGCCAAACAAAGAGCACGACCTGCGCATTGCGCTGTCCACCGAACCGTTGGACGACAACCGCAAGGCGACGGCGCGAGCGATCGAGGACCTGATCGGCGCGGCGCGCGAGGCGGCGCGGCGGCGCGGACGTTGGCGCTGGCGCGGACCGCTCGACCGCTGGCGCGGCAACTCGGTCGAGCGCGCGTTCCAGAGCCTGCACGCGGCAAGGATCTTCCTGGTCAACCTCCTGCGACCAGAGGAGGTCGACGCGCTGGCGCCGAGCGTGGTGGCCCGCGCCGCGACCATCCTGCGGAACGACGACCCGCGCCGCGTAGAGATCGAGCGGCTGAGCTCGATGCGGCCCGGCCGAGCAAAGCGCGCCATCCTGCGGGAGGCCATGGAGATCACCTATGACGCCACCGACCAGCTCCACGTGCGGGTTCGCAGTTTCCGCAACATCCTGATGTCCAGCGCCGCCCTGATCGCGTTGCTGATGATCGTCCTGGTCGTGCTCGTGCAGGCGAAGCCCAACGCGATGCCGCTGTGCTTCACGCCGGCGGTCACGGCCAGCGGGGGATCGGCGTCTCCGTCAGCCTCCACCGGGTCCGCCAACACCGTGTGCCCCAGCGGTGAGCGGCACCCTCCCTCCGGGGGCGACGTGATCATCGTCGCCGGGCTGGGGCTGCTGGGCGGGGCGCTGGCCGCCGCGTTCGGCATCCGCAACATCCGCGGCTCGTCCACGCCGTACGACATCCCGATCGCGCTCGCCTTCCTCAAGGTCCCCTCGGGATCGCTCACCGCCGTCGCGGGGATCCTGTTGCTCGGCGGCGGCTTCGTGCCAGGGCTGTCCGAGCTGGACACGCAGCGGCAGATCCTCGCCTACGCCGTGTTGTTCGGCTACGCGCAGCAGCTGGGCACGCGGTTCATCGACGACCGCGCCCAGTCGATCCTCAATAGCCTGCCCAGCAAGGACCCAGAGGCCAAGCAGCCGGCGCCGCCGGTGCAGACGGCGGCCCCACCCGAGCAGACGCCGCAACCGGCCAGCCCAGGCGAGCCGGCGATGGACCCGAGCGGAACCAGCTGACACGACAACGACGAGCTCCGCCGCGCTCTGCACCTGGCCCACGAGCTGACTGGCACGGTCACGTCGCCGGGACCCTTGGCGGGCTCAACGTCGAGTCAGGCGGCGGCCGGGGCGTGCTGACCGGCGCCGCCGCGCGGGGCGCGACCAGCGGGCTGTTCTTCCACCATTTCCATCTTGCGGTGGACGCGCCACGACTGGGTCGGGGACAAGACCGAACAGGTGGTCAAGGTGTTCCAGCGTCACCGTGGTCTGGAGGCCGACGGGGTCGTCGGCCCACAGACCTGGACGCGCCTGTTCCGTCGGTGACGCTGGGCTGACAAAGGCGCGGTTGGCTACTTCGACGGTTCGGGGGTCGTGCAGTGCACCTTCGGATTGACGCCGGCGTAATTCAGGGGGCCGGCGACGATCGTCGCCGCGATGGTCCCGAACTTGGCGCAGGTCGCGTCCGATCCGGAGAGGTAATCGCGTTGATACGCCGCGAAGACGCCGATGATCAGCCAGATGACGAGAAGTGCCGTCCCGATGCGCATCGTTACCAGTAGTGCCGTCGTCCGCCGACCGCGCGACCCATCGATCCCATGAGCCACAGGACGGCGCCGATGATCAGCAGGATGAGCCCGATCGTCCAGAGAATCGAGATCTTGGCGACCAGCCCGATGATGAGCAGGATCAAACCGAGAACGATCAACGTTGCCTCCTCCGAGTCACCTCCGCGCATCGTGCGCTGAAGGAAACCGAGTTCTTCGATTACGACGTGAGCGTTCCCCCGAAAAGCGAGGCCAACCTCACATGGCCGCAAGATGTTACGACAGGGGCGCATCAACCGGATGCCGGTGCGCCGGCGGCTGGGCACCTGAAGCGGCCGGACGTCGCCACAGCGACATGCGGCGCCGCCGGACCGGCGCGACCCACCATGACAGAACTGTCATGCGGCCAGATCATTGCCCTGCTCAGGCCGACGCTGACGACGGTAACTCGATGACAGTGTTGTTAGGTTGCTGATCCGCGTTGACCTGGGGCCGTACCGTACGGCTGCGCCATCACTCAGCGATCCCATCGTCAGGCGAGGCGATCACATGAACCGTAGCGTACGGGTGGGACGGAAGGCGGTCGTGCTGGTGTGCGCACTGGCGCTCGGGCCGGCGCTGGCCGGATGCGCCAAGGGGCACACGACCACCCCGGCTCAGGCGGCGGACTCCAGCGGCGGGATGACGACCTACAACGTCTCGGTGAGCAAGTTCAAGTACAGCGGCATGCCCGACACGGTGAAGTCGGGCCCAACGCTGATCGCATTCAGCAACCACGAGACCTTCCCGATCACCCACGAAATGGTGGTGGTCGGGCTGCCATCCGGGAAGACCGCCCAGGACGTCATCAACGACGCCAAGCAGAAGGGCGACAAGTCCGAGGACGACTGGCTGCACTTCGGCGAGATCGGCGAGGTGAACACCGGGGCGACCATCGCCGGGGTGTTCTCGCTGCCTCCCGGCACCTACGCGATGGCCTGCTGGCAGACGGGCACGCCAGAGGGCAAGGCGGAGGGCGGTCCGGTGCACCTGACCATCGGCATGATCCACCAGTTCACGGTGAGCTGACCGCATGCTTCGCCGCTTGGGCGCCACCGCCGCGCTCGTGGCCGGCGCCGCGCTGCTCGCCGGTTGCGCGCAGCAGGGCGTCAGCACCCAGGGACAGGACATCCACGACCTGTACGTGCGCATCTTCGTCCTCGCCGCGCCCGTGTTCATCGGGGTGGAGGCATTCCTGCTGTGGTGTGTGTTCCGCTACCGCAAGCGCGACGACCGGCCGGCCCCCCAGGACGCCGGCAGCGGCAGGACTCTCGCGGTTTTCTTCGCGATCCCGACCGTGATCATCGCGGTCCTGTTCCCCTTCGGGGAGCAGACCCTCAGCTACGTGCAGCACCGCGAGAAAAATCCTGGCGTGGTCATCAACGTCGACGCCTTCCAGTGGCAGTGGACCTTCAACTACGTCAACGAGGGCCTGGTGGAGAGCGGCAAGACGCTCGTCAAGCCGGCCGTCATGGAAGTCCCGGTCAACCAGACCGTCCACATCCACCTGCAGTCGCGCGACGTGATGCACGAGTTCTACGTACCCGCGCTGCTGTTCATGCGCAACGCGATCCCAGGGCACCCGAACGACTTCGACTTCACCCCGACCCGGCTCGGCACCTATCCGGCCCAGTGCGCCGAGTTCTGCGGGCTGTGGCACTCGAAGATGACGTTCGTCCTCAAGGTGGTGCCGACGGCCGACTACATCGCGTGGATCCAGAGCGAGAAGGCGGCGGCCCTCAACGTCTCGTGCCCCACCGGCCCGGCCGCGGTCCAGCTGGTGGCACAGAACACCGCCTGGAACACCGCCTGCATCGCGGTACCGCCCGGCCAGCCGTGGTCGACCACCGTGGTCAACAAGGACGCCGGCATCGACCACACCTTCGGCGTCTTCGATTCGAACAAGCTGAAAGTCAAGTACTTCCTGAGCCCGCCAGTGGCCGGGCCGTCGACGGCGACCTTCCATCTCACCCCACTGCGGCCCGGCAGGTACTACTTCGAGTGCACCATCCACGGCCCGTCCATGTCGGGCACGCTCATCGTGAAATAGACGGAGATTCGTCATGGCGATCACCGAGGTCCAACGGCCAGCGCTCGCCCCGAGGCCGTCCCCCGCCACCAGGCTGCTGGCCTGGCTGACCACCACGGACCACAAGAAGATCGGGATCCTGTACTTCTGGAACTCGTTCGCGGTCTTCGCGATCGCCGGGGTGATGGCGCTGCTGATGCGCGCCGAGCTGGCGCGGCCGGGCACGCAGCTCCTGTCGGTGCACAAATACAACCAGGTCTTCACGCTGCACGGCACGCTGATGATCTTCCTGTTCATCTTCCCGGTGCTGGCCGGCTTCGGGAACTACTTCGTGCCGCTGCAGATCGGCGCGCTGGACATGGCGTTCCCGCGGGTCAACGCGCTGTCGTTCTGGCTGCTGCCGGTCTCGGCGCTGACGATCGGGTCGGGGTTCTTCGTCAGGGGCGGGGCGGCCGCGTCGGGCTGGACGAACTACGTGCCGATCTCGGTGCAGCAGGGGCCCGGTGAGGACCTGTGGATCGCCGGGCTGCTGCTGGCGGGGGTCGCCTCGATCCTCGGCGCGATCAACTTCATCGTCACCATCCTGCGGCTGCGCGCCCCGGGCATGACCATGATGCGGCTACCCATCTTCAGTTGGGCCACGCTGGCGACCTCGCTGCTGGTGGTGCTGGCCACGCCGGTGATCACCGCCGGGCTGGTGATGCTGTTCGCCGACCGGCGCCTCGGCACCACCTTCTTCAATCCCACCCGCGGCGGCGACGTGCTGCTCTGGCAGCATGTGTTCTGGTTCTTCGGCCACCCCGAGGTCTACATGCTGATCCTGGCCGCCTGGGGGATGGTGAGCGAGATCATCCCGGTCTTCTCCGGCAGGCCGCTGTTCGGCTACACCGGCGTGGTGCTGTCGTTCCTGCTGATCACCGCGCTGTCGTTCAGCGTGTGGGCGCACCACATGTTCGTCACCGGCCAGGTGGAGCTGCCGTTCTTCTCGGTGACGACCGAGCTGATCTCCATCCCCACCGGGGTGCTGTTCTTCAACTGGCTCGCAACCATGCGCAAGGGCAAGCTCCGCTTCGAGCCACCCATGCTGTTCGCGCTCGGCTTCGTGGCGATGTTCCTGATCGGCGGGCTCGACGGGGTGTGGATGGCGTCGCCGGCGATGGACTTCGCCATCCACGACACCTACTGGGTGGTCGCCCACATCCACTACGTGCTGTTCGGCGGCACGGTGTTCGGGATCATGGCGGGGATGTACTACTGGTTCCCCAAGATCTGCGGGCGGATGCTGTCGCGCCGCCTGGGTCAGTGGCACTTCTGGCTACAGTTCATCGGGTTCAACCTGACCTTCTTCCCGATGCACTTTCTCGGCCTGCGGGGGATGCCGCGGCGCATCGCCGACTACGCTCCCGACCGCGGCTGGACCTTCCTCAACTCACTGGCCACCCTCGGGGCCTTGGTGATCGCGGTGTCGATGCTGGTCTTCCTGGTCAACGTGATCGTCACCCTGCGCAGGCCGCGGAGCGCGCCGGCCGATCCGTGGGACGGCTTCACGCTGGAGTGGGCGACGTCCTCACCTCCGCCGGCCCACAACTTCGAGCGGCTCCCGCCGGTGCGGTCGAATCGGCCGGTGTACGACGCGCGCGTGGCGGCCCAGGCCCAGGCCGAAGGAGCCGAGGCATGAGCGGCACAGCCATTCCCGCCCATTCGAGCGACGAGCGTGCGGTCGCCGGCACCTCCAGCTCGGTCCTCGGCATGGTGCTGTTCGTGGCCTCGGAGTCGATGTTCTTCGCCGCCTTCTTCGGCGCCTACGTCACCACCTACGTCAACCAGAAGGTGTGGCCGCCGAACGACACCCCGGCGCCGCCGCTGGGACTGCCCACCGCCGCGGTCGCCAGCCTGGTCCTCTCGGGCCTGCTGTTGCAGGGGGCGTTCCGCGCTGCCCGGCGTGGGCTTCCGGACATGGTCAGCCGCTGGCTCGTCCTCACCCTGGCCGCCGCCGCCGCCTCGGTGGTGCTCACCCTGGTGAGCTACTCCGAGGTCGGCTTCGGCCTGCACGCCGGCATCTTCGCCTCGCTGTTCTACCTGATGACCGGCCTCGGCCTGGCGCACGTGGCCGGCGGGGTCGTGCTGCTCGGGCTGGTGGTTGCGCAGAGTCTGACGGGGAGGCTGGCGCTGGTCCGGTACCAGCCGATCCAGGCGGCCGCGGTGTACTGGAACTTCGTGGTGGTCCTGGGACTGGTCATCTACGTCGCCTTCTACGTCCTGACCAACACCGGCGGATAGCGAGAGGGGCTCCAGGTGAGGCTGTACGCACGGATCGCCCTGCTGCTCGGTGGCTTCCTGCTCCTCGCCGGGCTGGTCTACGGCCTGACCGGCCATGAGTGGAGAGGGTTGGTGCTGCTGCTGATCGCCGGCGGCGGCTTCGCCTACGTGGGCCTGTACGCCAGGCGGGCGGTCAGGGCGGCCGACAGGGCCGCCCTCGATGCTGGCGCCGAGCCGAGGAGCTTGGAGGCACAGGCGGCCGCGGCCACTCCCCAGATGGAGGAGGTCCGCCCCACCATCTGGCCGCTGGTGTTCTCGCTGGCCGGCGCCGGCATCATCGCCGGCGTCCTCGCTAGCCGCTGGGTGCTGATCGTCGGCGGCGCGCTGGCGGTCGTCGCCGCGGGCGGCTGGTTCTTCGAAGTGCTGGCCCAGCGCCAGGAGCACCACTGACCGCGGAGCCCCAGGCCCCGAAGCGGTGAGGCCGCGCCCCGGATGCACGACTCAGCCGCAACCCCGGGGCGCCCTGGCCCTGGGTGCCGTCAGCCGCGTATGAGCAGGACGACGGCGAGCACCAGCATCACCGTGAGGACCGCGAGGAAGACGGTGGCATGGAGCTGTGTCGGGCTGGGGCTTGGCAGGTCGGCGGGGTTGCAGTCACGGCAGACTGAACGGCCCCACGGCACCACCTTGCCGCAGCGCATGCAGCGATCGTTCATCGGGGCCCCACTTCCATGCCGAGGCGGGCGTCGGTCCTGGCGGCCTCCCGCTCCTCCCGCGCCAGCCAGTCGAGCAGGACCAGCCCGAGGGCGGGGACCATGACGAGCATTCCAGCGGACCCCATGATCGTGCCGGCCAGGCGCTGGTCGTCGAGGGCCGCGGCCCCCAGCGCGGCCTGGTAGCTCGGGTACACCACCCGGCTGGCCCCCCACAGGGCCAGGCCGAGGAAGCTCGACTGGGGCATGGCCAGGAACACGTACAGCAGCCGCGCCGGGTGGGATAGGCGCTTGGGGCTGGGGTCGACGCCGACCACCGGCGACCAGAACAGCACCGCCGAGGCGACATAGAGCAGGTGCTCCAGGGCGTGGACGCCGTCGTTGCGCACCGCCGCCTCGTAGAGAGGCGAGAAGTGGCTCACCCAGAGCACCGCGGCGAACTGTGCCCAGCACACCACCGGGGCGGTGAGCAGCCGCACCGACCGGCTTCGCAGCAGCGGCAGCACCCAGCGGCGCCGGAACGCCGGAGTGGCTGCTCGCAGCAGGAGCGTGACCGGCGCGCCGAGCACGAGCAACGGGGCGGCGACCATGGTGAGCAGCAGGTGCTGGACCATGTGGACCGACAGCCGCGTGTCCGCGTAGGCGTCGATCGGCGACTGAAGCGCGATCCAGAGCACCAACAGGCCACCAGCGAAGCAGATGGCGCGGTTGGTGAGCCGGCGGTCACGGTGTCGCACCCGGCGCACCCCCCGCAGGTACAGCACACCCGCGGCCAGCAGGCCGGCGACCACCGTCGGGTCGAACGTCCAGGCGGTGAGCACCCCGGTCATCTCGCCCTTATCCTCAGCGGCAGCAGCGGCGCCGGGAGGAGGATCTCGAAGACGCTGCCCTCGCCCATGACACTGGCCACCCGGACCGAGCCGCCATGCGCCTCGGCGATCGCCTTGACGATCGCCAGGCCGAGGCCGACCCCGCCGCGGTCGCGGCTGCGGCCGGCGTCCAGCCGGGCAAAGCGGTCGAAAATGGATTCGACCTGCGCGGCGGCGATGCCCGGGCCCGAGTCGGCGACCGCGATCACCACCCGGTCGTCCTCGTGCCTGGCACCGAGCCGGATCTCGTCGCCGCACTCGGTCTGCTTGACCGCGTTCTCGATGAGCGCGTCCAGGGCCGTGCCGAGGCGTTCGGGATCGGCGAGCACGACCGCGTCCCTGCCGCTCTCCACCACGAAACGGCGCTCGGTTGGCGCCCAGCGGCTCCGTGCCTCGGCCAGCAGCGGCTCGACGGCGGTCGGCGACTGGGTCAGGAAGTCGGGGTCGGCGGAGGAGGCCAGCAGCAGCAGCCGGTCGGCCAGGCGCCGCAGGCGCAGCAGCTCGTCAACCACGATGAGGGCGTCCTCGGCCAGCTCGGGGGCGCGGCATTGACGGGCGATCAGGTCGGCGTGGCCCATGGCGATCGTGATCGGCGTGCGCAGCTCGTGGGAGGCGTCCTGCACGAACTGCCGCTGCAGCTCCAGCAGCCGCCGGTTGGCCTCCGCGGCCTGACGCTCGCTCTCCATGGCCACCACACGGCGGCGCGCGTGCCAGACCATCGCCAGGAACACCGCCGCCATCAGCGGCACCTCGGTGAGCTCGTCCGCCGGCTGGAACGACGCGGATACCTCGTGCAGCAGCACGGCACCGGTCGCGGCCACCACCACCGCCAGCACCCAGCCGGTCCGCTCCAGGTCCCACACCCGGTAGCCGTAGACCAGTGTCAGGCTCACCCATATGAAGTGGAACGGGACCGTCTCCCAGGCCGGCAGCAGCCACATCGCGCCGAGGTTGGCCAGGGCGAAAACGACCCAGGCGGCCTCCAGCCAACCGAACCAGCGCAGCGGCCACTCCCGCCGCCGGCGGATCTGCTCAGCCACCATCGATCTGGTACCCCTTGCCGCGCACCGTCCTGATCACCTCCGGGCCGAGCTTGGCCCGCAGCCGTCCCACGTAGACGTCGACCACGTTGGATCCGGAGTCGAAGTCGTACCGCCAGACCGACGAGAGCAACCGCTCCTTGGAGACGGTCTGGCCGGCGTGCTGCATCAGCTCGCAGAGCAGCAGGAATTCGCGTTCGGCCAGCGACACCGGCCCGGAGCCGCTGTCGGCCTCACGGCTGACCATATCGAGCTCCAGGTGCGCGGCCTTCAGCCTCGTCGCGGTCCTGGTCCGCGCGAGCACCCGCAGGTGCGCCCGGACACGAGCCAGCAGCTCGTCGAGGGAGAAGGGCTTGGCCAGGTAGTCCCCGGCGCCGTCCTCGAAGCAGCCCACCTTGGTGGCGGTGCCGGTCAGGCAGGACACCACCATGACCTGCTGCGCCGGCAGCTTGCGGACGACCCTGCGGAGCACGGTCGAGCCGTCGAGCCCGGGCATGAGCAGGTCCAGAATGATCAAATCGTAGCCACCGGTGAGCGACATGCGCAGACCGTCGGCCCCGTTGTCGGCCGAGTCCACGACGTAGCCCTCCGCTCGCAGGCCCCGGGACACGAAACGCAGTACCCGCTGCTCGTCATCGATCAGCAGGATCCTGGCCGGCCGGGCAGCCCGCGGCGTGGCCTGATCCTCCCGCGGATACATCCCGTTCTAGCGCCTCCCGCCTAGTCTAGGACGTGGCGGCCGGCGTGCACAGTCTAGGTTGTGTAACCGGCGCGGCGGCTGGCGGCCAGCCCGCGGACGCCGGCCCGCAGAGCCAGCGCGGTGGCGGCGGCCATCAGCAGCACGATGCCCGTCCAGGTGGCGGCGGTGCTGCTGGCGCGGACGCCATCGGGACCGTGGAACAGCGCGGGGTCGGCCGAGCGCAGCGCCAGGCCCCACGCCAGGGTCGCCCCGAGCATCACCACCATGGCGGCGGCCACCACCGCCGCGGCCGCCGCCCCGAAGCGCAGCATCCCGAGCCCAAGCGCGCTGCGGCGCACCGCGGTCACGGCAGCCGTCACGCCGACCGCTGCCCCGAGCAGCAAGCTGGCGAGCCAGCCGGAGACCTCGGCGGCGCTGGCCATCTGCCCGGCCGGCACCGGCGAGGTCCGGGCGCGCCAGGCCATCAGGGCCAGGGTGCCGGCGACCCACAGCACCGCCGCGGCCACCAGGCCCAGCGGCCGCCACAGCGCCCGCCGGCCCGCCAGCGCCTGCCGCGCCGTGGCGAGCCCGATCGGCGCGCCGGCGGCCAGCACCGCCCCAAGTGCCACCACCGATGCGATCACCACCGTCCGGAACGTGGCGCCGACCAGCGCGTGCCGGTGGGCGGCCGCCGTGAAGTCGTCGTACTCGGTGAGCTTCTGGTAGCCGGCGCCGGCGACCATGAAGACCGCGTAACCGCACAGCACGCCCAGGACCGAGCCCCGCAGGCGCTCTACCATCCGGATCAACCCCTTCTCGACGAGATCGGCATGCAGCCTGGCGTCCAGCGCGCCATGGAGCAGGTCGAGCGCCAGCAGCGGGCCGAGGCCGCCTTCGCCGACCCAGGCGAGCACCTCGTCGCCGTAGCGGTCCCGCCAGGATCGCGGGTAGGTGCGGACGAGCATGGCGGCGAGGCGGGCGCGCCGCCCGGCCGGGCTCACGCCGTCCCCAGGCGGCGAAGGCCGGTGGCCGACAGCCGGCCCAGCCGGGCCAGTTCGGTGCGGAGCAGCTCGGCGCCGGCGCCGGTCAGCCGGTACGGGCGCCGGCGCGCCTCGGCGGGCAGCGCCTCGATCAGGCCGAGCTTCTCCAGGCGGGCCAGCGCGCTGTACAGCGTGCCCGGCCCCAGAGCCGGCCCGCCAAGGTCGGCCACGTCCCTGGTGATGGCGTAGCCGTGCTTGGGGCCGCCGGCAAGGCTCGAAAGGATGAACAGCGACGGCTCCGCGAACCGGCGGAGACTCGACAGGTCCGGGGGCGGCATCCGCTTACTCCGATCATCGCTCTATCGTGCAACGGTATATCGTCGAGCGGAGTATTGAGCTCGCCGTGCGGGAAGTCAAGGCCGGGTGCCGTGGCAGCGCCGTCGATAACGGCTCGGCCCGCCGTCCACCACCCCTGGTTCAGGTTCCCGCCGGCACGGTCGATACGAACCGGTGCAACCAGGAAGCTGCCGCCTCGGCGGCATCGAGGAGGACACTGCATGCGGATCATTGGACCTGCCATCCTCGTGGTCGCCGTCGGCGTCGTACTGCTCCGCGCTGTCTCAACCCAAGCCGACGGGTCCACCCCGCAAGGACTCCCGTCGGTGTCGGTCAATCCCACCTTCGCCGAGCCAGGCGAGACGATCAGGGTGACCGCCACCTGCAGGAAGGCGACCACGACCAGGACCCGGATCACCTCGGGCGCCTTCGATCCGACCACGCTCCGGCGGCCGACCGGCGCCCCCGGGCCCACGCTCACCGATACGGTCGTCATCAACCACGTCCGCCCCGGCAGGTTCAGGGTGAACTCGAGGTGCGATGACCACTCCACCGCCTCCACCACCCTGACGATCCTGACGGCGGGCGCGCCGCACGTCGTCCCCGAGGGCGGCGCTCGCACCGGTGGCGGCAGCACCGCCCCGAACCGGCCCGCGCCCACGGCCGCGGTCGGCACGGCGATGCTGGCCTCCGGTCTCGGGCTGGTCGCCCTCACCCTCCGCCGCCGCGCCGCGCGCCGCTGAGGCAGGAGCCACGGTGGCGCTCCGGCCACGGGGCGGCGGGACCAACGCAGGCCGCCCGCTGCGCGGGTCCGGCCCGTTCGCGCTGGTCGTCGGGGTCATCCTCGCCCTCGCCGGGTTGCGCCTTCTCGGGTTGGTCACGCTGCTGCCGCCCGACGCGAGCGGCAAAGGCCCCGGAGAGGTGCTGGCGAGCCGGCCGGTTGACCTCAAGCAGGCGCGGGCCGCTCCAGTCCTGCCCCGGTCGGTGCCGACCAGGATCGAGATCCCGGCGATCGACGTCGACGCGCCGATCATGCCGATCGGCCTCGACCGGGACGGCAGCGTCCAGGTCCCCCCGCTGGACGAGCCGGGGCTGACCGGCTGGTACCAACCCGGAGCCGCCCCGGGCCAGCGCGGCGGCGCGGTCATCCTCGGGCACGTCGACACCCGCAGGGACGGGCCGGCCGTGTTCTACCGGCTCTGGCGCCTACGCCCAGGTGACTCGATCGAGGTCCGGCGCAGGGACGGCCGCACCGCCGTCTTCCAGGTGGACTCCGTCGAGCGGTTTCCCAGGGCGTCGTTCCCCACCACGCGCGTGTACGGGCCGCTGGGGTACCCGGGCCTGCGCCTGGTCACCTGCGGCGGCAGCTTCGACTACCGGCGCCACCAGTACCAGGACAATGTCATGGTGTTCGCCAGCGGCCGGAAATGACCCCGCGCGACCCGCGCCTCAGGGACCGGGCCCGTGCTCGTGGCTGGCGTGCGGGCCGGTCAGCTCGTGGTAGTCGGTGCCCGAGTGCGGGAACGGGTCGGCGTGGACCAGCGCGGCGGTCAGGCGCGGCACCTCGTGCAGCAGGCGGTGCTCGGCCTCTTCGGCGATGCGGTGGCCCTCGACCACGGTCAGGTGGTGGTCCACCACCACCGCGCACTCGGCCCGCAGCCGGTGGCCGATCCAGCGCAGGCGCAGCTCGCCGACGCCGAGCACGCCCGGGGTGGCCCGCAGGACCTGCTCGACCCGCTCGACCAGTGAGGGGTCGACCGCGTCCATCAGGCGGCGGTACACCTGCCGGGCGGCGTCCCAGCCGACGGCCAGGATGGCGCCGGTGATGCCGAGGCCGACCAGCGGGTCGGCCAGCGGCTGGCCCAGCGCGGCACCCGCGACGCCCAGCAGCACCGCCAGCGAGGCGAAGCCGTCGGTGCGGGCGTGCAGCCCGTCGGCGACCAGGGCCGCCGAGCCGATCTGGCGGCCCACGGCGATGCGGTAGCGCGCCACAAGCTCGTTGCCCGCGAATCCGGCCAGCGCCGCCGCGGCGACCGCGCCGAGGTAGCGCACGTCGGCGGGGTGCCGGAGCCGTTGCACCGCCTCGAACGCCGCGAGCGCGCACGAGGCGGCGATGAACACGACGATGGTGATGCCTGCCAGGTCCTCGGCTCGGCCGTACCCGTAGGTGTAGCGGCGGGTCGCCGGCCGCCGGCCGATCCGGAAGGCCACCGCCAGTGGCACCGCCGTGAGCGCGTCGGCGAAGTTGTGCAGGGTGTCGCCGAGCAGGGCGACCGAGCCGGACAACCACACCACCAGCGCCTGGAGCAGCGCCGTGGCACCAAGACCGAGCACCGACACCAGCAGGGCGCGCTGGCCGTGCCGACTGGCCTCCAGCTGCGCGTCGGCCACCTGACCGGGGTCATGGCTGTGCCCGTGCCCGAACGGGTGGCGTAGCCGCCCCAGCCAGCTCGACCGCCCCTGTTGCCCGTGCCGGTGCGGCTGCCGCTCGCCGTGCTCGTGGCCGTGGTGCTCCTGTGCGTGGGCCATGACGGCAGTATGCCGAGGTCGCCCTGGCCACGCCCCCACGCAGCTGCAGGTTGCTTGCTACTGTTTGCTTGGGGACGTGCGCGCACAGCTGGGCGACCAGTGCTGCCGGTGCGCGCTGGTCGGGGACGGGAGGAGCGATGGGCCGAGGTGCCACCCACCGCGCCACGCCGTGAGCCAGAGGCCATGAGCGAGCCGTCGGGCCACGAGCCCGGCATGGCCCCACTTCCCGACCGCGTCCGCGATGCGCTCCGTCGGGCGGGGCTGGGGGCCAGCCGGAATCCCGGCGACCGCCGGGTCCGGCGCCGACTGCTGGTGGCCCTGGTCATCGTGCTGGTGGTCGCGGTCGCCGGAGTAGGCGGCGGCTACGGCTACGCGCGCATGCGCCTCGAGCAGATCGCCTCGGTCGACGTGCCCTCCCTGAAGGCGCAGCCGGCCCCGGGCAGGCCCTTCAACCTGCTGATGGTCGGCTCCGACACCCGCCAGGGGCTCAGTGACGGCGGCCAGTTCGGGCAGGTCGCCGGGCAGCGGGCCGACGTGCTGATCCTGGTCCACATCGTCCCGGCCACCCATTCCGCCCGTTTGTTGTCCATACCGCGCGACCTGTACGTCCCGATCGCCGGTACGGGCGGCTCCGCCAAGGTCAACGCCGCCTTCGACAAGGGGCCGAACCAGCTCGTCGACACCATCCAGCGCGCGCTCGCGGTGCCGATCAACCACTACCTGCTGGTCAATTTCGACGGGTTCCGCCGGGTCGTCGACGCCCTCGGTGGGATCCAGCTGGACTACCCTGTCCCGGTCCGGGACTGGAAGGACGGTCGCAACAACTCCGGCCTGAGCGTCCCGTCGCCTGGCTGCCGCCACGTGGACGGCCAGCAGGCCCTGGCGCTGGCGCGCAGCCGCTACTTCCAGTACCTGGGCCCCGACGGGGCCTGGCACTACGATCCCGGTTTCGACCTCGGCCGCATCCGCCGCCAGCAGATCTTCCTTCGGGTGCTCGCCGCCAAGGCGCTCGGCAAAGGACTGGCCAATCCGCTACGCGCCAACGCCTTGGCCGACTCACTGGTCCACAGCCTCACCAGGGACAAGGGGCTCAGCATCAGCCAGATGGTCAGGCTCGCCGGCGAGTTCCGCTCCTTCGACCCCGGCAAGCTCGCCAGCCAGACCATCCCGACCACGGTTGCGGTCCATCAGGGGGCCACCGTGCTGCGCCAGGGCGATCCCGGGTTCGAGCAGGCCTGGACCGACACCGCCCACTGGGAGCAGATCCTGCTCCCCCGGCAGCCCGACACCCGGCGGGCCGTCGCCAGCTTCCTCGGCGAGAGGGAACCCACCACGACGCAGCCCGGCTCCACCGGCAAGCCCAAGGCCTCCCCCTCCACCGTCCGCGCCGGCGCCTCGACGTCCAGCGCGCCGCCGGCCAGCACCGCGCTCCCCTTCTGGGACCCTCGTCCCTGCTGATCGCGCCAGCCGCCCGGTGACTGTCAGGCGGTCCCGGCACGAGCGATGACCCTGGAGGCGCCGCCGCCCACGGGGGGGCTCGGCCACTCGCGCCGGATGGCGTAGGGTCGTGGCCATGGTCGTGACCGCGCGAGCCGAGCACGTCGGGAGCCTGCTGCGCCCGCCCGACCTGCTGCGGGCGCGTGAGCGGCTGGGCGCCGGCGGCCTGGACCAGCCGGCCTTCAAGCGCATCGAGGACCGGGCCGTCCGCGAGGTGGTCGCGCTCCAGGAGGACGCTGGCTGCCCGATCGTCACCGACGGCGAGCTGCGCCGCGACTCCTTCCAGAGCGAGCTGGCCGCGGCGGTGGACGGGTTCGAAGGCGTCGGCATGGACGCCTGGCTGTGGGGCGAGTGGCATTCCGGCGTGGTCGGCGACGTGTCGGTCCCGCGGCCGCGCGACCTCGGCGTAGTCGCACCGCTCCGGCCGCGGCGCCGCCTGGCCGCGGAGGAGTTCGTCTTCTTGCGGTCCGGCACCGATCGGATCGCCAAGGTGACGATCCCGAGCCCAACGCTGTTCGCCAATCTCTGGTCCCCTGAGCGTTCCGGGGACGCCTACCCGACGCTGGACGCCTTCATGGAGGACGTGGTGGCGGTCCTGTGCGACGAGGTGCGCGAGCTGAACCGGCTCGGCTGCACCTACGTCCAGCTCGACGCTCCGCACTATCCCCTGCTGGTGGACCCGGGTTGGCGGGCGTTCTACGAGTCGCGCGGGTGGCCGGCCGAGCGCTGGCTCTCCTACGGGGTCTCGCTCGACAACCTGGTGATCGACGCTGGCAGGCCGGCCACCTTCGGCTTCCACCTGTGCCGTGGCAACCAGCACAGCCGCTGGCTGGTCGCCGGCGGCTACGAGCCGATCGCCCGCCAGGTGTTCGCCGGCGTCCACGCCGACCGGCTGCTGCTGGAGTACGACGACGAGCGCTCCGGCGGCTTCGAGCCGCTGGCGCTCGTCCCCGACGACAAGCTGGTGGTGCTGGGCCTGGTGACGACCAAGACTCCCGGCCTCGAGCCCGAGGAGGAGCTGGAGCGGCGGCTACGCGAGGCGGGGCGCCTGGTCGGCATGGAGCGGCTGGCGCTCGGCACGCAATGCGGCTTCGCGACCTCCGTGGCCGGCAACGCCCTCGGCATCGACGACGAGCGCCGCAAGCTGGAACTGATCGTGCGGACCGCCGAGCGGGTGCTGGGCGGTCCGGCGGGCTGACCCGCTGGTTCCCCTCAGCGGTAGAGCCGCCGCCGCTCCAGGGCCCACCACACCCGGAACAGGTCCTGGCTGCGGCCGAGGTCCGTGCCGGTGATCTCCTCGAAGCGCCGCAGGCGGTGGCGCAGCGTGTTGGGGTGCACGAACAGCGACCTGGCGGTCGGCTCGATGCGCATGCCGTGACGGAAGAAGGCCTCCAGGGTGGCTTCGATGGTACGGCCGAAGGCGCCGAGCCTGTCCAGCGGCGCCGCGTACCGCTCCACGAGCCGGTCGCCGATGTGGTGCTCGTGGAAGATCGCCGCGTGCAGGGCCAGGTCGTCGAGGTCGAACACGCCCTGCATGCCGAAGGCGGAGGCGACCTCCAGCGCGCTCGACGCCAGCTGGAAGGCAGGCTCCAGCTCCACCAGCTTGGCGGGCGGGCCGACCCCCACCACGCCGCCGCAGTGGATCGCCGGGCGGCGCGGCAGCACCCCGGCCAGGTCACCGTCGACCACGCCCACCAGGATCGTCCGGGCCTCGACCGCACCGCTCGACAGGATCGCCCGCTCCAGCTCGTGCAGGCTCGTCCCCTCACCGACCCTGGCCCGGAACGGATGGTAGGCGCGGTCCGGGACCAGCCCGTAGGCGGCCGCCTGGAGCTGGAGCTCGGCGGCGCCGACCGAGCCGAACAGGATCGAGCGCAGCAGGTTGGCCCGCTGCTCCAGGTCGTGGCTGGCCAGCTCCAGCTCGACCTTGCGGTGGGTCTTCGCGGCGTGGGCCATGACCAGGTCGGTCCACTCCCACGCGGCCTGGGCGATCTCGAGCAGGACCGCCTCGTCGAGGCCCTCGCGCCGACCCTGCTCGTGCTGGTAGGCCCAGACCTCCTGCGCGCCGATGCGGAACGCCCGAAGCATTTCGTCGACGGGCACGCCGACGCTCGCGCGGTTCTCGCCGGCGCGCCCGGCCTCCTCCAGGTCGGCGGTGGTGGCCGAGCGGTGCTCCTGGAACGCGGTCAGCGAGAGCCGCACGATGGTCAGCACCCCGGGCCGCAGCGCCTCCGGCGCCAGGTTGGCGTAGGAGGGCAGCTCGGCCCGTAGCCGGGCGAGGATCTGGTCGGCGATCACGTCGATCTCGTCGACCAGCCGCTGGTAGACCGCGTTCCATTTGGCAGGCTCGACCCGCATGGTCTGGCTCACCTCTCCCGGTGTCCCCGCCCGAGGCCCGCGGTCCCGGCCGGAGGCTCGCGGTCCCGGCCCGAGGCCCATTGTGAGAATACTGCGTCTAAGGCGCGAAATCTTGGAGCAATGACTATTGCTCGCGTAACGGACGCACTGTTGTACTTCGAGCAAGGGGGTCTGCCCGAAGCTGGGAGGTGCCCGTGAGCGATCGACCCGATCGAGGCGGCCCGGGATCATCCACGGCACTGCTGGAGATGACCGGCGTGACCGTGCGATTCGGCGGCATCGCCGCGCTCCAGGACGCCGAGCTGACGGTCGAGCCGGGGAGCATCTGCGGGCTCATCGGACCCAACGGCGCCGGCAAGACCACCCTGTTCAACTGCGTCAGCCGCCTGTACGAGCCGGAGCGCGGCCGCATCCTGCTGGACGGTCATGACGTGCTCACCCTGCGGGCGGACGAGGTCGCCGGGCTCGGCGTCGCCCGGACCTTCCAGAACGGCGGGCTGGTGGGCGCGCTCACCGTGCTCGAGAACGTGATGCTCGGCGCGCACCACCGCACGCGCGGCGGCTTCGTCGCCAGCATGCTCTGGATGGGCGGCGTCCGCCGCGAGGAGCGCGCCGTGCGGGCCGAGGCCGTCCAGCTGCTGGAGCGCCTCGGCCTCTTCCACCTGGCCGAGCGCCGCGTCGCCGGCCTGCCCTGGGGGATCCAGAAGCGGGTCGAGTTGGCCAGGGCGCTCTGCGCCCACCCGCGACTGCTGATGCTCGACGAGCCGGTGAGCGGCCTCGGCCACGACGAGGTCGACGAGCTCGCCCGCCTGATCGTCGCCCTGCGCGAGGAGCGGGACCTGACCATCCTGCTGGTCGAGCATCACATGGGCATGGTCATGCGCATCTCTGACCACGTGGTGGTGCTGGACTCCGGCCGCACGCTGGCCTCCGGCGCGCCCGCCGAGGTGCAGCGGGACCCCGCCGTGATCGAAGCGTACCTGGGGGCGGCCGCGTGAGCGTCCTCCTCGAGCTCGACAACGTCGAGGCCAGCTACGGCCCAATACGCGCGCTGCACGGCATCAGTCTGCGGGTCGAGCAGGGAGAGGTCGCCGCCTTGCTGGGGCCCAACGGCGCCGGCAAGACCACCAGCCTGCGGGCGATCTCCGGCATGGTGCGGGCGCGCGGCGGCATCCGCTTCGACGGGGCGAGCCTGGCCGGCCGTTCGACCGAGGCGATCGCCCGGCGCGGCGTCGCCCACGTGCCCGAGGGGCGCGGCAACTTCCCGACCTTGAGCGTCGCCGACAACCTGCGGCTCGGCGCCATCATCCGGCGCGACCAGGCAGGGGTCGCCCAGGACCTGGACCGCTGCTACCAGGCCTTCCCGCGGCTGGCGCTGCGGCGCTCCCAGCCGGCCGGCAGCCTCTCGGGCGGGGAGCAGCAGATGCTGGCGGTGGCGCGGGGCCTGATGCTGCGGCCGAGGCTGCTGCTGCTGGACGAGCCCTCGCTGGGGCTGGCCCCGCTGGTCACGCGCGAGCTGTTCGAGACCCTGGCGCGGCTGGTCCGGGAGCAGGCCGCCACCCTGCTGGTGGTGGAGCAGAAGGCGAACCTCGTACTGGAGTTCGCCGACCGCGCCCACGTGCTGGAGGCGGGCCGCATCGTGCTGTCGGGGACGGCCGCCCAGATCCGGGCGGACGAGGGCATGCGCAGGTCGTACCTCGGCTATTGACGGTGATCGACGGGAGGTGGGGATGGCCCGGTTGGTACAGGTGGTCGTCGACGGGATCGCCAACGGGTCGATCTACGCGGCGCTGGCGCTCGCGCTGGTGCTGATCTACCGCTCCACCGGCATCGTCAACTTCGCCCAGGGCGAGATGGCGATGTTCTCGACCTTCCTGACCTGGGGCATGACCACCGCCGGCGTGTCGCTGCCGCTGGCCATCCTGGCGGCCCTGGCGCTGTCGTTCGGCGGCGGCGCGCTGCTGGAGCGGATCGTGATCCGGCCGGTCGAGGGCCGCCAGCCGCTCACTCTGGTGATCGTCACCCTCGGGCTGTTCATTCTGATCAACAACGCCGCCGGCTGGTTGTGGGGCTTCTCCAACCGGGGCTTCCCCTCGACCTTCCCTTCAGGCACGGTGGTGCTCGGCGGGGTGCGGCTGTCGATCGAGTCCCTGGGCATCGTCGGCGTCCTGCTGGCCGTGATGGGCCTGCTGTTCCTGCTGTTCCAGCACACCCGCCTCGGACTGGCGATGCGCGCCGCCGCGCTCGACCCGGTGTCGAGCCGGCTGGTGGGCATCAGGGTCGGCCGGATGCTGATGCTCGGCTGGGGACTGGCGGCCACGGTCGGCGCCATCGCCGGCATCCTGGTCGCCCCGCGGCTGTTCCTGGACGTCAACCTGATGGGCGGCGTGCTGGTGTACTCCTTCGCCGCCGCCACTCTGGGGGGCTTCGACAGCGCGCTCGGCGCCGTGCTCGGCGGCTGGATCATCGGCGTTAGCGAGAACCTCGCCGGCACCTACGTGGACGTCATCGGCTCCGACCTCAAGATCCTGGTGCCGCTGGGCGTGATCCTGGTGGTGCTGCTGGTCCGGCCGGCCGGACTGCTCGGCGCCAGGGAGGTCGAGCGCGCATGAGCCCGCCACGGCGGGATCCGGGGAACCACAAGGGGTTGCCCCGATGGATCGGGAGGGGTCCGGAGAACCACAAGGGGTTGCCCCGGTGGATCGGGAGGGGTCCGGGGAACCCGGAGGGGGTGCCCAGGTGGATCGGGCCGCGGCGCTGGGGCCGCGCGGCGGCCCTCCTGATCGTCGCCGCCGCCGCGGTGTCGGTGCCGTTCGGCTTCCCGCCGTTCAGGGTCTCGCAGTTCACCCTGGCCTTGGCGTACGCGGTGGCGGCGCTCGGCCTGAACCTGCTGATCGGGTACACCGGGCAGATCTCGCTCGGGCACGGCGCCTTCTTCGCGCTCGGCGCCTACACCACCGCCGTGCTGATGTCGAAGACCGGCGTGCCCGACCTGCTCGCCATCCCGGCGGCCGGGACGCTGGCGTTCGCGGCCGGCCTGCTGCTCGGCATCCCGGCGCTGCGCCTGCGCGGTCACTACCTCGCGCTGGTCACGCTCGGGGTGGCGGTGGCGACGCCGCAGCTCATCAAGCGCTTCGACGGGCTCACCGGCGGCACCCAGGGACTGAGCGCCGGCTCGCCGGGGCCGCCCGGCTGGCTCGGCCTCGCCCAGGACCAGTATCTCTACATGGTGGCGCTGGTGGTCGCCGCGCTCGCCTTCGTGATGGCCGCCAACCTGGTGCGCGGCCGCGTCGGGCGGGCGCTGGTGGCGATCCGCTCCGGCGAGATCTCCGCTCGCGCCACCGGCGTCAACCTGACGACCTTCAAGCTGCGCGCCTTCGCGCTCAGCGCCATGCTCGCCGGCGTCGGCGGCGCGCTCTACACCTACGTGGTCGGGTTCGTGGCGCCGGAGTCCTTCACGATCGCGGTGTCGTTCGTCTTCCTGGCGGCCATCGTGGTCGGCGGGCTCGGCACCATCGCCGGCGCGCTGTTCGGCGCGTTGTTCATCCAGTTCGTCCCCATCTACACCTCCGACATCAACGAGGCGCTCGCGGGCGTCCTGTATGGAGGCGTCCTGATCCTGTTCATGTACGTGCTTCCTGGGGGCGTGGTCGGCCTCGGGCACCGCCTGTACGGCTGGATCGCCCGGCCGCGGCGGCGCTGGACGGAGGTCGTCCCAGCCGAGGAGCCAGAGCCCACGCCCAGGAAAGCCGCCGGCGTCTGACGAGAGTCCCGCCCACGAAGGGAGAGCACACATGCGGCGCGCGCATCGGTTATGGTTGCCCGCTCTGCTGGCCGTCCTGGCGCTGCTTGCCACGGCCTGCGGTCGCGGTTCCAGCGGCGGATCCGGTGGGAGCGGATCCAGCGGGTCCGACCCCGGCATCACCGCCAACAGCATCAAGCTCGGTGGGAGCTACCCGTTCAGCGGCCCGGCCTCCGCCTACGGGACCATCGGGGTGTCGGCCAAGGCCTACTTCGACTGGCTCAACGCCAAGGGAGGCATCAACGGCCGCAAGGTCGAGTTCACCACCCTCGACGACGGGTACGAGCCGGCGCGGGCGCTCCAGAACGCCAAGCGCCTGGTCGAGCAGAACAAGGTCTTCGCGCTGTTCAACACCCTGGGAACGGCCAACAACCTGGCCATCTGGGACTACACCAACCAGCAGAAGGTCCCGCAGGTGTTCGTGGCGACCGGCTCCAGCGCGTGGGGCGCCGACGTCGCCAAGCATCCGTACACCATCGGCTGGCAGCCCGACTACGTGTCCGAGGCTCGCGTCTACGGCTCCTACCTGAAGCAGACCAAGCCGAACGCCAAGGTGGCGGTCCTCTACCAGAACGACGCCTTCGGCAAGGACCTGCTGGATGGCTTCAAGAGCGCCGTCCAGGGCTCCGGCATCCAGGTCACCGCCGCCGAGAGCTACGAGGTCACCGACCCGTCGGTCGACTCGCAGGTGTCCAAGCTGGCGACCTCCAAGGCCGACGTGTTCCTGGACATCACCACGCCGAAGTTCGGCGCGCAGGCGATCCACCGCCTCACCGAGGTCGACTGGAAGCCGCTGCACATCCTGAACAACGTCGCCGCCTCCAAGACGCTGGTGCTGAAGCCGGCCGGGTTGGCCGCCGCCAAGGGCATCCTGTCGGTGTCCTATTTCAAGGACCCCGAGGACCCGCGCTGGGCCGGTGACCCCGCCATGCAGGAGTACAAGGCCGGCCTGAAGCAGTACGCGCCGAACGCGGACGTGAACGAGCCGTTCAACGTCTACGGCTGGGCGGCCGCCAGCACCATGGCCAAGGCGCTGGAGCAGATGAAGCAGCCGACCCGCGCCGCTCTGATGGACGCGGTCCGCAACCTGAACCTGGAGATCCCGCTGCTGCTGCCCGGCGTCAGCGTGCGGACCACGCCGTCTGACGGCTACCCGATCCAGGACATGCAGGTCATGCGGTTCGACGGGGAGCACTGGCAGCTGCTCGGCAATGTGATCCAGACACAGTAGGGCCAGAGCGGGAGGGGTCCGGCCAAGCCTCGTCGGACCCCTCCCGGCGCCTTGTGGAATGATCGGTCCAGCGGATGGTCGTCCACGCCGAGACAGACAGTGAGCAAGCTCATCGGTGAGCGGAGGTGCTCATCATGGACCAGCCCCCAGAGTGGACCGCCGAGACGCGACCGAGCGACAACATGCCGCGAGCAGCGCCGATGGGCGAGCCGCCGGCGCCCCTGTACCGGGGAAGCCGGCTGGCCTCCTGGGGCAGCCGGGCGGTCGCCTACATCATCGACCTGCTGTTCGGGCTGCTGCTGAGCGTGCCGGGCGGCGTCCTGGTGGGCATCGGCGCGGCGTCGCACGGTGCCCTCCAGATCACGCTGATCGCCGTCGGCTCGGTGCTGCTGGCCATCGCCGTGATCGTGCAGGTCTGGCAGACCGCGTGGCGCCAGGGCGCGCGAGGCCAGTCCTGGGGCAAGTCGGTCACGGGCCTGCGCACCGTCGACGGCGAGACCATGCAGCCGATCGGTGGGCCCAGGGGCATGCTCCGCTGGCTGGTCGACCTCGTCCTCGGCTCGGTCGGGATCCTGCAGCTGCTGAACTACCTGTGGCCGCTGTGGGACGAGCGCAATCAGACCTGGGCAGACAAGGTCGTAGGCTCGGTCGTCCTGGCCAGGTAACCCCGGGCCCGCGCGCTCCCGGCGACGCCGCCCGGGGAGCGCGCAGCACTCCGCGGAGGCCGTCCGCGGCGCCGCGGCCCGGCGCTACCCGACGACGGTCAGGTCGCGTCTGCTGACCGGCTCGCCGCAGGCCTGGCAGACCAGCACCGGTTTGAAGTCGGCGCCGCAGCGGTGGCGGTAGGTGAGCGGCGGCTCATCTACCGCCAGGTGCTTGTCGCCCCAGTCCATCAGCGTCAGCAGGACCGGCAGCAGGTCGCGGCCCGCCTCGGTGAGCCGGTACTCGAAACGCGCCGGCCGCTCCTGGTACTGGCGCCGCTCCAGCAGCCCGGCCGCGAGCAGCTTGCGCAGCCGCGCGCTCAGGATGTCGCGCGGCGCGCCGGTGTTGCGCTGGATGGTGTCGAACCGCCGCACTCCCAGGAACACCTCGCGAAGCGCCAGCAACGCCCAACGCTCCCCGACCAGCTCGAGCGTGCGCGCGATGGAACAGGTACGCGGGGTGACCGCTTCAGCCATTTCAGTCATGGGCGGAGTATAGCAGGTGGGTTGTGTTTTCCAACTCACTCGGCTAGGGTACGTTTGCTTTTCCAACCTATCCCGGGGGCCACCATGACCACCGTCTCCATTCACCAGCCCACCTCCTCGACCGATCACCACCACGACGACCTGGAAGAATTCGCTGCGGTACCGGGGGTCGGCGCCAGCACGGTGAGGGTGCGCCGGGTGGCGGCCGGCGACGGGCCCGCGCTGATAGCGGTCCTGGAGCGCATGTCGCTGCGGACCCGCTGGCTCCGGTTCCACTCACCGATCGTGCGGTTCAGCGGCGCCCAGCTCCGCGGCTTGCTGGCAGCCGACCATTACGACCGGTCCGTGCTGCTCGCCGAAGTCCAGGCCGAACCCGGACGGTGGCAGCTCGTCGGCTTCGCGCAGTACGCCCGTATTGCGGACGATCGCGCCGACGCCGCTATCGTGCTGGAGGACGCCTGGCAGGGCCGGGGCATCGGCCGCGCACTGGCGCTCGAGCTCGTCGGCGCCGCGCGCGCCGCCGGGATCGTCGCCTTCACCAGCGAGATCCTGACCGAGAATCGCCGCACGCTGGCTTTCGCCCGAGCGCTCGCCCGGAGGACCGAGGGCCGCCTGCTCGGCATCACCACCGAGCTCACCTGCTGGCTCGTGCCGTAGCGCGCAGGACCCGGTCCCCTCGGCCAGACGCGGGCCGCGCGGCAACCGGCGCGACCCGCCAGTCATTGGCCGCGGAAGGCCTCTTCGAGCCACCAGGAGCCGTGGTCGGAGACGACCTTGGCATCGATCACCAGCGGCTTGTCGCGTGGGCCCTTGACCCAGTCCGCCACGGCCTCCAGATCGCCCTTGGCGCGCACGGTCACGCCCTCGCAGCCGAAGCCCTGGCCGATCGAGGCAATGTCGGTGGGCGGGAACGTCACCGTGTCCAGCGGGTGACCGTCCGGCCCGAAATGGTGCACCTCGGCTCCGTATGCCTCGTCGTCGTAGACCACGACGACCATCGGGAGCCCGAGCCGCACGACCGTCTCCAGCTCGGCGATGCTCATGAGCGCGCCACCGTCGCCGAGCGCGGCCACCGGCAGGCGCTCGGGACTGGCGAGCGCCGCGCCGACCGCGGTCGCCAGACCCAGCCCGATCGACTGGAACGCCTGCGTGAAGCAGAACCCGTCGTCGTCGGGCACGGACAGGTACATGCTCGGGTAGCCCATGAAGTTGCCGGAGTCGATCGCCACCACCCGCTCGTCGGGCAGCAGGTCGTCCAGGGCGATCGAGAGCGTGCGCGGGTCGATCCGGCCGCCGCCACTCTCGTCCTCGAAGGGCACGTCGCGCCAACGGTGCTCGCGCGCGATGCGCTGGCGCAGCTCGTCGGAGCGGTAGCCGGCGGCGGGACCGCCGGGGCCGAGCTCGGCGGCCACGGCCAGCGCGGTCTGGTCGACGTCGCCGACCACCCCGATGTCGACCGGACTGTGCGCGCCGACCGCGTCGACGTCCAGGTCGACCTGGGCCACGGTCGCGCCCGGGCCGATCAGCGAGCCGTGGCGCATGGTCCACATATTGAGCGAGCAGCCCCACCCGACGATCAGGTCCGCACCACGGATCAGCTCGGCCGTGAGCGGCGACGCGAAGCCGCCGCTCACGTCGAGGTACCACGGGTTGCCGTTGAACATGCCCTTGGCCACCGCCGAGGTGGCGAGCAGCGCTCCGCTGGCGTCAGCGAGACGCTCCAGCGAGGCGCGCGCCCGCGCGACCCGCGCTCCGCGGCCGGCGACGAACACCGGACGGCTGGCGCGCCGCAGCGCTTCGGCCAGGGCGGCCGCCACGGCGGGCGAGGGCTGCGGCGGCCGCAGGTCGAGCGCTGGCGGCACCACCGGGGCGGGCTCGGGGAACGGCGCGGCCTGCACGTCCAGCGGCAGGTTGAGGACCACCGTTCGCCGCTGCGTCACGGCGGTCCGCCATGCGCGGGCCGCGTCGGCCACGGCGGTCCGCGGCGCGTGGACCCGCTCGGGGACCGCGCCGACCGCCAGGGCGAGCCCGTCCTGGTCGACCCGGAAGTTCGAGCGGACCGCCGCCGCGGCCGTGTCGGCCGCCAGCACCAGCATGGGGGTGCGGCTCTTGGCCGCCTCGGTGATGCCGGTCATGGCGTTGGTGAGCCCGCAGCCCTGGTGCAGCGAAAGCGCGCTGACCTTGCGACTGGTGCGGGCGTAGGCGTCGGCCATGGTCGCCGCGCCGCACTCGTGGCGCGCGGCGACATAGCGGCTGCCGGCCGCGACCAGCGCGTTGGTCACGTGGAAGTTGCCGCTGCCGACCACGCCGAAGACGGTGTCGACCCCCAGCCCCGCAAGCGTCCTGCCAACTGCCTCCGCGACGAGCATGCGCGTGCCTCCGTCAGCTCAGTGCTCGACCAGCGCGAGCGCGCGGGTCGGGCTGCCGGAGCCGCCGACGATCGGCAGCGGGCCGGCGATCACCACCGCACCCTGCGTCGGCAGCTTGGCAAGGTTCTGGAGCTGCGTGAGCCCGTACTTGCCGGCCCCCAGCATGAAGGTGTGGCACGGGAACGGCGGGTCGAACGCGACGGCGCCGCCCGCGTCGGTGCCGACCGTCTCGGTGCCGATACCGATGATCGGCGCCTGCTCGGCGAGCCACTTGGAGCACTCGACCGAGAAGCCGGGCGTGTGCGACCCCGAGTCGTCGACGTTGCGGAACAGCGCGTCGTCGTTGGAGCGGGCGTCCCAGCCGGTGCGGAAGAGCAGCCAGCCGCCGTATGGCAGCGCGCCGTGCTCGCGCTCCCACTCCCTGATGTGGTCCACCTCCAGGACGAAGTCGGCGTCCGCCTCGGCCTCGGCGCTGAAGTCCAGCACCGCCGCCGGCGCCACCAGGCGCTTGACCGGGACCTGCGAGACGTCATCCTGGTCCTTGCCGGTCACCCAGTGGATCGGCGCGTCGAAGTGGGTGCCCGTGTGCTCGCCCGTGTGGATGTTGTTCCAGTACCAGGCGGGCCCGCGCTGGTCGTAGTGGCTGAGCTCCTCGAGCGCGAAGCTGATGGTGTTGGCGAACGGGTCCGGGAGCTGCAGGATCGGCGTCTTGTCCGACAGCGGCGCGGTTAGGTCGACGACCTCGATGCTGCCCTGATTGATCCCCGTCACCAGGTTCGACAGTACGGACATGCGCTCCTCCCTCACCCACGGCCAAGCCTTGGCGCTGACGCTACAACGGCGTCGTGACGCCCGTCCATGACACGGCACGCCCTCGGCCGGATACGCTCGACCGGACGCGACGACCCCGAGGAGGCGGGCATGTCAATGCGGGCGCGGATCGCCATGAACGATCAGGAGCGGCGCAAGTTCCTGGCCGAGGAGCACTCGCTGACCTGCGCCACCATCGGCCCGAGCGGACGGCCGCACCTGGTGGAGCTGTGGTACCTCCCCGACGGCGACCAGATCGTCTGCTGGACCTATGCCAAGTCGCAGAAGGTTCGCAACCTGGAGCGCGACCCGCGCGCCACCATCCAGATCGAGGCCGGCGACAGTTACGGCGAGTTGCGGGGCGTGATGATCGAGTGCGACGTCGAGATCGAGCGCGATCCGCGGCGCGTGCTGGACACCGGCATCGCGCTCGCCACCCACCACTCCGGCGAGCCGGGCGAGCAGGCCCGCGCGGGCATCGCGCACCAGGCGGCCAAGCGGGTCGTGCTGCGCTTCACCCCCTCCAGCATCGCCTCATGGGACCATCGCAAGCTGGGCTGACAGAGGCGAACCCACGGGCGAGCAAAGGGCAAGGGAAAAAGGAGGAGCGATGCCCAGCGAGGCGCAGGTCACGCAGTGGATGGATGGCTACCGCACCGCGTGGGAGTCCAACCATCCCGACGACATCGGCCGCCTCTTCACCGAGCGGGGGCTGTACTACACCGAGCCGTACGCCAGGCCGTGGCGCGGCCGCCAGGAGATCGTCGACAGCTGGATCCGGGACAAGGACGAGCCGGGCGACACCGACTTCTCCTGGGAGCTCCTGGCGATCGACGGCGAACTCACGATCGTGCAGGGACGGACTTTCTACCGCGACCCACCGCGCCGCTACAGCAACCTCTGGGTCGTCCGCCTCGACCCGAACGGCCAGGCAACGGAGTTCACCGAGTGGTGGATGAAGCACGACGAGCGTTCGGAGTGAGCCCGCCCAGCGGCGATAGCGGCCAGCGCACGGCACCCCGGCGAGGCACCCCGGCGACATGGGCCGGGATCGCCGCCGGGAAAATCGCTTGCGTGGGGGCGCGGCAACCTGCACAGTCTTCGCGACGTTGTCGCCAACCGGCACGTGGAAGCCGGGGACCTGAGGAGGTGCGTCGTGGCCATGTCGATCGCTGTCCGGGGCAGGGCCCGCAGCCGCCCTCCCCTGCATCTCCCCGACGACTGACCTGCGCGACTCGCGCACGCTCCGGGGGATGCGATCCCTCAAAAGGAGCACACACGTGCGCAATCGCGACATCGCACGATTTCTCGCCGGTGATCTTCCAGACACCGAATCGCTCTACGAGCTCTCCGACGAGGTCGACGCGCTCGCCAAGGGACGGATGCGGCGCGGCCACGACGGCGAGCCGGCACCTCGAAGCAGAGGCCGGCTGACCGAGGAGGCCCGCGCTCGCCTCGTGCAGCAACGCGAGGCGGTCGCGGCCGACGACGGCCCTCCACAGGGCGACCGCTGGTCGACCTGGAGCGACGCCGAGGATACGGGCCCCCGGCCGTACCCAAGTTGGGTGGTCACCGAGCTTGCCGCGATCGACTTCGAGCTCGGGGTCATCAAGACCGGCAAGGAGGCCGACGTGTTCCTGGTCGAGCGCGCCGTGCCGGACGCCGACCGGTCCTGCCTGATGGCGGCCAAGCGCTACCGCGGTGGCGACCACCGGCTGTTCCATCGGGACGCCAGCTACCTGGAAGGCCGGCGGGTCAGGGACTCCCGCGAGATGCGGGCCATGCGGCGCCGCAGCGATTTCGGGCGCAACCTGATCGCCCAGCGGTGGGCGATCGCCGAGTTCGCCGCGTTGCGCGAGCTGTGGGCGATCGGCGCGCCGGTCCCCTACCCGATCCAGCGCGTCGGCACCGAGCTGCTGCTGGAGTTCATCGGCGACGCCGACGGCACGGCGGCCCCCCGGCTGGTCCAGTTGCGCCCCGGACGGGACGAGCTGGCCGACCTGTGGCAGCAGCTCATCGAGGCCATGGTGACGCTGGCGCGACGCGGCCACACACACGGCGACCTGTCCGCCTACAACCTCCTCGTCCACGACGGAGAGCTGCTGATGATCGATCTCCCGCAGGTCGTCGACATCGTGAGCAACCCGCGTGGGCACGAGTTCCTCAAGCGGGACGTGGGCGCCATGTGCACGTGGTTCGTCTCACGAGGGATGCCCGGCAACGTCGCCGATCCCGAGGTCGTCGCCGAGCTGCTGCTCCGCGAGGCCGGCCTGGCATGAAGCCCGGGCATTCCTGAGCACGGCGAGATGAGCTGCACCGGTGGAACGGACCTACGACGAGCTCAAAGCCGCCGCGCGCGCCGCCCTCAACACGGCATAGGGATCCCGAGGTCCTCCAGGACGATCACGGCGGCGTTGCGTCCGGGGCCGGCGGACACCGAGCCGCCGGGGTGGGTGGTCGCGCCGGTCTGGTAGAGGCCGGGGATGGGCATCCGGTGGCTGGCCCAGCCGGGCACGGGGCGGAGCGCGCCCGACTGGGCTGGCCCCTGGTCGCCGCCGTGGCAGGAGCCGTGCCAGTTGTGCGCGTTCATCCGCTCCAGATCGAGCGGGCTCTTGGAATGGGAGGCGAGCAGGGTCGCGTCCACGAGGTTGGGTGCGTAGCGGCGCAACTGCTCCAGGTTGACCTGCGCCACCACCTCGCGCAGCTCGTCCCAGCGGGCCGGCCCCTCGTTCAGCTCGTAGGGCTGGAACCCGATGACCTTGAGCGTGTGGAGCCCCTCGGGCGCGCGCGAACCGTCCACCACCGTCGGGCACAGGACCAGCAGCACGGGCGAATCCAGCGCGATCCATCCGCGCCGGAAATCCGCCTCGAGCCGGAGGAGCCGCTCCACCGAGACCGGCGTCCCGGACGCGACCGGGGTGATCGTTCCACCGCTCACCGGGAACTTCGGAGGCTCGGTGGTGGCGTAATGGGTGACGAACATGGAGATCCCTGGCTGCCAGGTCTCCACGCCATGGATGAAGTCCTCGCCCCAGGTCGAGGCGGGCGCCATCTCGACCAGATGTTTCACGTGAATCGTCGAGACGACCGCCTTGGAGGCCAGGTAGCTGCCGCCGTCGGCCGTTTCCACGCCGACGCAGCGGCCCTGCTCGACGATCAGCGAGACGACCTGCTTGCCGGTGAGGACCGCGCCGCCATGGTCCTCGATCATCCGGACCAGCGCCTGAGGCAGAGCCGAAGAGCCACCGCGCGGGAGCGTCCAGCTGTGACGCTGCCGGCCGAAGGGCAGCGACCACGCCAGCACCCCACTGCCGGGCCGGTCCACCCCCTGGAGGGTCATGAATGAGAGCCATAGCATGAAGGCGCGCGTGTGCTCGTCCTCGAAGCGGTCCCTCACGATCTCCCACGCCGTCATCTGCTGGCGGCGCAGCCACTTCATGCCGTCCCGGTGCTGGCTCAACCTGGTTTCGAGCGGCTCGCCATGGCCGACGGGCGTGTAGCGGTCACGATTGAAAATCGGCGCGACCGCCTCGTACTCGGTCATCATGCAGCGGTAGGCGTCGGCGTCCGCGCGCGAGAACTTGGCGAACTCCTCGCAGGTGCGATCGAGGTCGCGCCACTGGGTGATCCAGCTCCCATCGGGAAACGGCAGATGGACCACGGGATCGGGCGCCAGGTACTCCAGGCCGTAGCCCTTCAGCCCAAGCTCGTCGTCGCGGATGGTCGGGCTGGACTGGATCAGGTTGTGCGCCGTCGAGCAGGTGTCATGGAGGAAGCCCGGCAGGGTGAGCTCCTCGGAGTTCGTGTTCCCGCCAACGGTGGCCCGGCCCTCCAGCACCAGGCAGCGCAGTCCCGCCTTGGCCAGGTAGGCCGCGGTCACCAGGCTGTTGTGCCCAGCCCCGGCCACCACCACGTCGGCCTCGAAGCTCATCCGCACCAACTCGGGCATCGAGATGGCCGCTCCCGGCTCCCCCAGCCATCTCGGGTGCGACGGCGGCGCCTGTCGTCGAGGGGTCGTTTGAGAGTCCGGCCGAACGTAGGGCCGGACCCTGGCCATGTCAACGCGGCAGCTCCCCGCATCCGTCAACTCTACAGCGCGCCATCCAGGACCGGATTCCCCGACCTCGTCGACGGCAAGGGGGTGTGGACGAGGGTTCGACCGCGGGCCGCCGCACGGTTAAGGTTTCCAGCTAAAGCGCTCCAACGGAGGAGGCCGTGGTGAACGTCGCAACCGCGCTCGATCGGTTGCCCAAGGTGGAGCTGCACTGCCACGTCGAGGGCACGATGCGGCCTCGAACAGTAGTCGAGCTGGCGCGCAGGAACGGTATCCCGCTGCCCAGCGCCGACCCGACCGAGCTGTACCGGTACACCAGCCTCGACACCTTCCTGCAGGTGTTCTGGCTGGTGCAATCGACACTCGGCCGTCGTGAGGACTGGGCCCGGCTGGCCTACGAGAGCGTCGTCGACGGCGCAGCGCACGGCCTGGTCTACCGCGAGACCTTCTTCACGCCCGCCCGACACCTGGCCGGTGGCCAGGACCTGGCCGACATCGTGGCCGGCCTAGCCGACGGGCTGGCGGCTGCCGAGAGCGAGACGGGCGCTCGGGTGATGCTCATCTGCGACATCGACCGGGCATATGGCGGAACGGCCGGGCGTGAGCTGGTCGAGCGGCTGGCCGAGCTGTGCCGCGCCGGTGCGGCCGGCACCGCTCGGGTCATCGGGGTGGGCCTGGACTCGACTGAGAAGGGCGTGGATCCTGCCCAGTTCGCCGAGGCCTTCGCGCTGGCGGGCGATGCCGGCCTGCACAGGACATCGCACCAGGGTGAAGAGACGCCGCCCAGCTACATCGAGGCCGGCCTGGACGTGCTCGGCTGCGAGCGCATCGACCACGGCCTGTCGAGCATCCAGGACCCCGAGCTCTCCAAGCGGCTCGCCGACCAGCGCATCCCACTGACCGTGTGCCCGAATTCCAACGTGCTGATCGCCAACGCGGTGCCTCGGCTCGAGTTGCACCCCTACCGCCGCATGCGCGAGGTGGGCCTGTTGGCCACCCTCAACACCGACGACCCGGCCCTGACGGACCTGGACCTCGGCCGCGAGTATCTCTCCGTTATGCGAGCGTTCGACTACACCTGGGACGACATGGTCCAGATCAGCATCGACGGTGTCGAGGCGACCTGGCTGGACGAGGACTCCAAGCGCAGCCTCGTCGCCCGCGTCGAGAAGGAGGGGGCCGAGCTGGGAACATCCATGGAAAGCTGAGCGGTCGACCCCCGCCGCGTCAGGATCGACACCCCGCCGCGTCAAGGTCGAGGCAGCGCCGCGTCGGGTGTGAGCCCACCGCCTCAGGGTCGAGGCTGCGCCGCCTCAGGGTCCAGGCTGCGCCGCCTCAGGGTCCAGGCTGCGCCGCCTCAGGGTCCAGGCTGCGCCGCGTCAGGGTTGAGGCCGGCGATGTCGTCGGGGCGGAGTGGTATGCGGCCGAGTGAGCGGCCGGTGGCGGCGCGGACGGCGGCGACGATCGCCGGCGTCGATGAGATCGTCGGCGGCTCGCCGACGCCCCGCACGCCGTAGGGCGAGTCCGGGTGCCCGAGCTCCAGGACGTCGAGCCGGACGGGAGGCATGTCGAGGACGGTCGGGATCAGGTAGTCGGTGAACGAGGGGTTGCGGACCTTGCCGCCCTCGACCTGGATCTCCTCCATCAGCGCCAGACCGAGGCCCTGGGCGATGCCACCCTCGATCTGGCCCTCGACCGCCTGCGGGTTGAGCGCCCTGCCCACGTCCTGCGCGGTGGCGATCTCCACGACCTTGACCAGGCCGAGCTCGGTGTCCACGTCGACGACCGCGCGGTGCGCCGCGAAGGCGAAGGCGACGTGCGCCTGGCCCTGCCCGGTCTCGGCGTCCAGCGGGAACGTCGGCCGGTGTCGGTGGGTCCGGGTCTCCTCGACCACCGTTGCCCCGAGCAGGTCAGCCAACCCGACCAGCACCTCGCCGCCGGAACCCTCCCCGCCGGAACCCTCCCCGGCGGGACCCTCCCCGCCGAGACCCTCCCCGCCGAGACCCTCCCCGCCGAGACCCTCCCCGCCGAGACCCTCCCCGCCGAGACCCTCGCCGGCGGGACCATCCCCGCCGAGGCGCTCGGCGAGGGTTGGGCGGGACAGGATCGCTCCGGCGGCCAGCGCGAGGGTGGCGGGGTCGCGGCCGAGCTTGGCGGCGGCCAGTCGCAGAACGCTGGTGCGGACGGCCTGGCAAGCGTCGCGGACGGCACCTCCGGTCATCCATGTCTGCCGTGAAGCGGAAGAGGAGCCGGCCGACCCGACGGCGGTGTCGGCGGGAAGCACCACCACCCGCTCGACCCCGAGCTCGGTGCGGGCGATCTGCGCCTGCACGGTGACGAGGCCCTGTCCGACCTCGACGGCGGCGGTGTGCACCTCGACCAGCGGCTCCCCCGCGGTCACCGAGAGGCGCACGCGCGCGGTGGCGGAGTCATCGAAGCCCTCGGAGTACGCCAAATTCTTGTAGCCGACGGCGTAGCCGACGCCACGCCGCACGCTCTCGCCGTGGGTGACGTTGCCGACGCCGCCCGGCAGGTCCCGCAGGTCCTCCGGCGGACCAGCGGTGGGCGGCAGCGGCATGTCGTGGACGCGGCGCAGCAGCTCGGCGACCGGAGCCGGGCCGTCGACGCGCTGGCCGGTCGGCAGCGAGCTGCCGGTGCGCATGGCGTTGCGCCGGCGGAGGTCGACGGGGTCGATGCCGAGCTCGGCGGCGAGCCGGTCCATCTGCGATTCGTAGGCGAAGCAGGTCTGCACCGCGCCGAAGCCGCGCATCGCACCGCACGGCGGGTTGTTGGTGTAGAGGACGTAGCAGTCGATGCTGGCGTTCGGCACCTGGTAGGGCCCGGGCGCGAAGCAGGCGGCGTTGGAGCACACGGCGTTGGAGCTGGAGGCATACGCGCCCCCGTCGAGCACGATCCGCGCGCGAACGTAGACCAGTCGGCCGTCCCTGGTGGCGCCGTGCTCATAGCGCAGGCGTGCTGGGTGCCGGTGGACGTGGCCGACGAACGACTCCTGCCGCGAGTACAGCATCTTGATGGGCCGGCCGGTGCGCAGCGCGAGCATGCAGGCGTGGATCTGCACGGAGAGGTCCTCGCGGGCGCCGAAGGCGCCACCCACCCCCGCCAGGGTGAGCCGCACCCGCTCCGGCTCCAGGCCGAGGCTCGCGGCGACCTGGTCCCGGTCGACGTGCAGCCACTGGGTCGCCACGTACAGGTCGACGCCGCCCTCACCGTCTGGGACCGCGAGTCCCGATTCGGGACCGAGGAACGCCTGGTCCTGCATGCCGACCACGTATTCGCCGGCGACCACGACCTCGGCGGTCGCCTCGGGATCTCCGTGGCGGATCCGCACGTGCCGCAGGAGGTTGCCGTCGGGGTGCAGGCGCGGGGCGTCGTCGGCCATGGCGGCCTCGGCGTCGGCGAGGGGCTCGAGCACCTGGTAGTCGACCCGCACCCGCTCGGCGGCGCGGCGGGCGATCTCCGGGTGGTCGGCGGCTACCAGGGCCACGGCCTCGCCCTGGTAGCGCACATCGGGGAAGGCCAGGACGGGCTGGTCGTGGATCTCCAGCCCGTAGGTCGGCCGGCCGAGCACGTCCTCGTGGGTGAGCACGGCGGCGACGCCGGGGGTCGCCAGCGCCTCGCCGATCTGGATCGAGCGGATGCGCGCTCGCGGGTGCGGGCTGCGCACCGTCACCCCCCACAGCATCCCGTCGATCCACAGGTCGGAGGAGTACGCGAAGTCGCCGGTGACCTTCAGGATCCCGTCAGGTCGCGGCGCGCTCTGGAACAGGCCCCCGCTGACGGGCGCCCGGATCTCTGGCCGCCGCCTGGTCGGCAGCGACGCCCGGCCCGAGGCGGTCAACGCGGAGCCGGCCGCAGCGAACACCGGGCGCTCGGTTTCCACGCGGACCGGCCCCGATCGCTCGGCCGCCACGCCCGGCTCGGCCGCCACGCCGGCCTCCACCCGCGGCTCGGCCGCCACGCCGGCCGCCACGCCCGGCTCGGCCGCCACGCCCGGCTCGGCCGCCACGCCGGCCTCCACCCGCGGCTCGGCCGCCACGCCGGCCTCGACGTGGGCCTCGGTCCTCGGGCGGGCGGATGTCATGCGGTCACCTCGGCGAGGGCGCGCAGGCGGCGGCTCGCCGCGCGGGCCTGCTGGGCGATGTCCTGCTCGGAGCCGGTCCGCAGCTGGCCGCGCTCGACGACGACGTGCCCGCCGACCAGCAGCAGCTCCAACGGGGCTGGCGGTCCGAGCGCCAGCGCGGCCACCGGATCGGCGATGTCGGCGTGGCCGAGTCCGTCGAGGCGCCACAGCGCGACGTCGGCGAGCTTGCCCGCTTCGAGACTGCCCAGGTCGTCGGCGCGGCCGAGGCACCTGGCGCCGCCGATGGTCCCGAGCGCCAGCGCCTGCCGTGCGGTCAGCGCGGCGGCACCGCCCCGCAGGCGGGCGGCCAGCAGGGCCTGGCGCAGCTCGGGACCAAGCTGGCCGGCCTCGTTGGAGGCGGCGCCGTCAACCCCGAGCCCGACGGGAGCGCCCGCCTCCAGCAGGTCGCCGACCGGCGCGATGCCGGAGCCGAGCCGGGCGTTGGAGCTCGGGCAGTGGGCGACCGCGGTGCCGGTGCGGCCGAAGCGGCGGACCGCCGGAGCTTCGAGGTGCACGCAGTGGGCGAGCCAGACGTCGTCGCCCAGCCAGCCGAGGCCGTCCAGGTACTCGGCCGGGCTGCAGCCGAACCGCTGGCGGCAGAACTGATCCTCCTCGACCGTCTCGGCCAGGTGGGTGTGCAGGCGGACGCCCCGGCGGCGCGCCAGCCCGGCCGCCTCGGTCATCAGCTCGCCGGTCGCCGAGAACGGCGAGCAGGGGGCCACCGCGATCCGCAGCATCGCGCCCGGCCTGGGGTCGTGCCAGCGGTCGATGGCGGCCTCGGTGGCGGCCAGAGCGGTGTCCCGGTCCTCGACGATCTCGTCGGGAGGCAGGCCGCCGCGCGAGCGGCCGAGGTCCATGGAGCCGCGGGTCGGATGGAAGCGGATGCCGAGCGAGCTGGCCGCCTCGATGGAGGGGGCGAGCAGGTCGCCAGCTCCGGAGGGGAAGACGTAGTGGTGGTCGGTCGAGGTGGTGCAGCCGGAGGTGAGTAGGACAGCGAGCGCGGCCCGGGCGGCCGCCAGCTCGAGCTCGGCGTCGAGCCTGGACCACACCGGGTACAGCGCGGTCAGCCAGTCGAACAGGTTCGCCTCCTGTGCGAACCCCCGGGTGATCCACTGGTACAGGTGGTGGTGGCAGTTGACCAGCCCGGGGGTGGCCAGGCAGCCGCCGGCATCGACACGGTGGGCGTTCGGATCCGCCTGGTCGGTCAGGGCTGGGCCAGGGCCGACCGCGACGATCCGCTCGCCCTCGACGACCAAGTGCCCAGACGCGTACTCGGTCCCATCGCCGTCCACCGTGGCGATCGCACAGTTCTCGACCACGATCACGGCCGGCTCCCCGAAGTGGCCGGGCCGGGACGGCCGGGCCCGGACCCGCCGGCGGGGCGGCCTTGCCCCGATCGCATGCGGGTGGCGGCGAGGCGGACGGCATCGAGGATCTTCTCGTACCCGGTGCAACGGCAGAGGTTGCCGGCCAGGGCCTCGCGGATGCGGGCGTCGATCGGCTCGGGGTCACGGCGCAGCAGGTCGTGGGCGGCGACCACGAGCCCGGGCGTGCAGAAACCGCACTGGACCGCGCCGGCCTCCACGAACGCCGCCTGAACTGGATGGAGCCAGTCCCCGCCGGGCGCGTCGGCGGCCAGGCCCTCGACGGTGACGACTTCGGCGCCCTGCGCCTGGCCGGCGGCCACCAGGCAGGCGCACACCAGCGTGCCGTCCAGGTACACGGTGCAGGAGCCGCACTCGCCCTGCTCGCAGGCGTTCTTGGAGCCCGGCAGGCCGAGCCGCTCGCGCAGGACGTAGAGCAGGCTCTCGCCCTCCCACACGTCGTCGGCCACCCGGGCCTCACCGTTGACGGTGCAGTCGACGCGCATCTCATCCTCTCCGGTAGCGTTCCCAGGCCCAGTCGAGCACGCGGCGGGCCAGCACCCTCAGGGCGTGGCGGCGGTAGGCGGCGCTGCCGCGCACGTCGTCGATCGGCCGGGCGGCGGCCGCGACCAGCTCGGCGAAACGGGCCGACACCGGCTCGCCGAGGGCGCCCCTCGACTCCCACAGGCCTTCGGATTCCAGCACGCCTTCGAGGAAACGCTCGGCATCGGCCGCGGCCAGCGGCGTCGGCCCGGCCGAGCCGATCCCGGTGCCGACGCGGCGGCGCTCGGGCTCGAGGCTGAGCGCCAGCGAGCAAACCGCGATGACCATGGCGTTGCGCGGGCCGATCTTGGCGAACTGCTGCGGGCCGCCGGCCGCCGGCACGTGGACCGCCGCCACCAGCTCGTCAGGCTCCAGAGCACTGCGCTTGGGACCGGTGAAGAACTCGGCCACCGGCAGGCGCCGCGAGCCGCGGACCGAGGCGACCTCGACCTCGGCGCCGCCAGCCAGCAGCGGTGGGTGCGCGTCACCGGCGGGCGAGGCCGAGCCGAGGTTGCCGCCGATGGTGCCTCGGTTGCGGATCTGCGGGGAGCCGACCGTCCGCGAGGCGATCGCCAGCCCGGGCAGCAGCTCGCCGAGCCGCTCGATGACCTCGGTGTAGGTGACCCGCGCCCCGAGCCGGAGCCGGCCGCCGTCGCGATCGAATCCCTCCAGCTCGCGCACCCTGCCGAGGTCCAGGATGGCCGGCGGCCTGTTGCGGTCGAAGTTGAGGTCGACCATCACGTCGGTGCCCCCGGCGATCGGCAGCGCCTCTGGTCGGGTCGCCTTGGCTTCGAGCGCCTCCCGCCAGCTCCGCGGCTGGAGGAACTCGATGGGCAGCGGCCCGGGTCGCGCCAGCACCGGCCCTACCCCCACGCGCGCCCGGCCGGCGGCGCGCCAGGACGGACGACCTCGCCCTCGATGACGCCGAAGGGGCGGTCGGTGGCCACGAACACGTTGCCCTCGTTGGACTGTCCATACGGCTCGAGGTCCACGAGCACGTGGTGACGGTTGGGCATGACCATGCGGATCTCGTCGACTTCCGGGCAGGCCTCCAGCACCGCCTCGCCCATGGCGTACAGCGTGTGCTGGAGCGAGCGGCTGTCGTCATGGGTGGCGAAGGTCTCCACCAGCGCCCGACGCGCCACTTCGAAGGCCCTGGTCCACTCGGCCGTCGCGCCGTAGCGCCAGCGCGCCGTGACCGACGTCGCCAGGATGCGGTCGCCGGTCTCCTCCAGCGTGGTGAAGTGGTCCCGCAGGAACCCCTCGAACGCCGAGCCTGCCGTCTTCAGCACCAGCAGGTCGGTGATGCCGGCCACCACCCAGGCATGGGTGCCGGCCCTGGTCACCGTGGCCATGCGGCGTCCGCCGGACCCGGCGGTGAAGGCGTGGGGGTGCGGGGAGCCGCCCGCCTCGACCCTGGTCCAGGGCTCGGCGGCCAGGTCGATCCTCGCCAGCGTCGCACCCGGCATGGTGTCGAGGAACTGGCCGGCCAGGCGCAGCCCGAACGCCTCCGGCTCGCCGACCGGGCCCTGGCCGGCGAGCGCGTAGACGGTGCCGCGCATGGTGTCGGTCGGCAGCACCGCCGAGTTGTCGCCGGCCACGTAGGCGGCGGCGAAATCGCCCTCGACGGTCACGTCGATGGTGAGGTCCACCAGGTCGTGCCAGGCCGCCGCCCGATCGACCCTGACCAGCCGGATCCCGGACTTGCCGTAGCGGTTGTCTCCGAGCACGGTCAGCTCCCCCGGTAGGTCGAGTAGCCGAACGGGCTCAGCAGCAGCGGCACGTGGAAGTGCTGGGTCGCATCGGAGACCTCGAAGACCACGCTCACCTCCGGGTAGAAGCCCTCGATCCCCTGATCGGCGAACCAGCCCCCGGTGTCGAAGACCAGCCGGTGCGCCCCGGGCCCCAGGCGCCGATCGGCGGGAAGCAGCCCGGACAGCCGGCCGTCGGGGTCGGTCGCGCCCTCGCCGAGCCGCCGCCAGCAGCCGCCGTCGCCGTCGCGGACGTCCAGCGCCACCCGGACGCCGGCGGCGGGGCGGCCGGCGGCCAGGTCCAGGACGTGGGTGGTCACGCTCACCGGCCCACCAGCCTGTCGAGGCGGAGGCCGGTGATCTTGCGCTGCTCGGCGGCCGCGACCCGCAGCTCCATATCCGGGTCGTTGTCCAGCCGCTGGTGAAGCGCGGCGAGCAGGTCCTCGGCCCGGCGGCCGCTGGCGAAGACCAGGAACACGTGGCCGAAGCGCCGCTCGTAGGCGAGGTTCCCCTCGGCGAGGGCGGCGAGCACGCTCGGGTCGGCGTCGCCGACCCCCGCCTGCTCCGCACGGGACCACGAGGCGCCAGGGGTCGGCGCGGAAGCGCCGAGGGCCTGCTCGGAGGCGCCCGCGGCCGGGCCAGGGTCGCCGCCTGGTGGCGTTGGGGAGGCGACGGCACGCTCGCCGATGCGTGGGTGGGCGGCGAACGCCTCCAGCCAGTCGTCGGGGCCGAGCGCCTCGAAGACCTGACCTGCCGCGTTGGCCAGGGAGGCGGCGTCGGCGAATGGCCGGGCCGCCGCCACCCTGGCGGCCCACCTGCGCGAGCCGCAGCAGGCCAGCAGCTCCCGCTCGGCCTGCTCGGCGGGCAGCTCGTTCAGCCACCGCAGCCCACGGCGCGCCCGGCCGCCCAGCCGCTCGGCTACGAGATCCTCCAGCGGTTCGCCAACTGCCTCGGGCCTCATCCAGATGCCTCCCTAGCCAGCAGCCTGCCCCCCGGGTCGGCGAATCCCGCCGCATCCCAGGCGAGCTGGCCGCGCAGGTACGTGGCTCGTACCACGCCGTGAAGCACCCGCCCAGCGTAGGGCGTCACCGGGTGGCGATGGTAGAGGGACGCTGGCTCGACCATGGAGGCGGCGTCAGGATCGAGCAGCACCAGGTCAGCGTCGCGGCCCGCGGCGATCGCGCCCTTGCGATGACCGATCCCGACCAGCCTGGCCGGCCCGGAGCACATCCATTCGGCCAGGTCGGCCAGGGTATGGCCGCGCCGGCGGGCGGCCGACCAGACGACCGGCAGGCCGAGCTGCAATGAGCTGATCCCGCCCCATGCGGCCAGGAAGTCGCCGTCGTCCAGGTGCTTGCGCTCGGGAGGGCAGGGCGAGTGGTCGGAGCAGACCAGCGAGATGTCACCAGCGGCCAGGGCGGCCCACAGCCGATCCCGGTTGGCCGCCGAGCGGATCGGCGGGGCGCACTTGAACACCGTCGCGCCGTCGGGCACCTGCTCGGCGGCCAGCGCCAGGTAGTGCGGGCAGGTCTCGGCACTGATCGCCGCGCCACCGGCACGGGCGCGGCGCAGGGGGTCGAGCGCCTCGGCCGATGACAGGTGCAGCACGTGCGCGCGAGCGCGCAGGCGCCGCGACAGCTCGGCCACGGCGGCGACAGCCTCGCGCTCGGCGCAGTCCGGCCGGGATCGCAGCCAGGTCCGGTAGGCGCGAGGGTCCTCGCCGCTGATGGCCACCGCGGCCGCGGCGATCGGCCCCGGCTCCTCGGCGTGCACCGCGGTGAGCGCCCCGAGGTCCGCCAGCGCGCCCATGGCCGCCTCAAGGTCGGGCCGCCGCACGGCTGGGAACTCCGGAACCCCGGAGTCGACCAGGAAGGCCTTGAATCCGAGCACGCCACCCGCGGCCAGCGGCTCCAGCTCGCCGAGGTTGCCCGGGACGATGCCGCCCCAGAAGCCGACGTCCACGTGGCACCTCCCGGCCGCCGCCGCGCGCTTGGCCTCCAGCGCGGCAAGCGAGGTGGTCGGCGGCAGGCTGTTCAGCGGCATGTCGACGATGGTGGTGACGCCCCCGGCGGCGGCCGCCCGGGTCGCGCTGTCGAAGCCCTCCCACTCGGTGCGCCCGGGCTCGTTCACGTGCACGTGGGTGTCGACCAGGCCGGGCATGACCACCGCAGCCCCCGCCTCGACCACCTGGGCGCCGGCGGGCACCTGGTCATAGCCGGCCACCCTCTGGATCACCCCGTCGCGCACGTGCACCGCCGCGGGGACCAGCTCTCCACCCGTCACCACCCTGCGGCCGCGAACCACCAGTTCGGGCACGTCCATGCCAGCGGACCTCCCAGAGCTCGCGCGAGGTTGCCGACGCAAGATCCTACGCGTGTGGGGGTTCCCGCGGCGCCCGGGTGCTGGTATCCATCGGCAGGCAACCGTCGCGCCCCCAGGAGCGGCACCCGTGCGTGAGCCGTCCCCCGACAGCGTGTGGCGAGAGCGCGACTTCGTGAGGTACTGGGCCGGGCAGATCATGGCGCTCGCGCCCCGTGCCGGGGCCATCCGGGTGCTGATCGCCGGGCAGGCCATCCTGGGCGCCGGCATCGCCCTTTTCAACCTCCAGAGCCTCAGCCTGCGGCAGGCGATCACGCCTGCCGGCTGCTCGGGCGCGTCGACGCGGTGGTGCGCCTGGTCGGCTGGGGAACCGTCCCGGTCGGTGCGGCTGTCGGCGGCTGGCTCGGCGGGCTGATCGGACTGCGGACGGTGCTGGCCCTCTGCGCCGCCGGCTCCCTGCTCACCGCCGCCCAGCCCCTGTTCAGCGCGGTCCGGCGCATCGACCAGACCCCGGAGACCGAGCCGGTGTGGGGGGTGTTACGCACCGCTCGTCCGGGGTAGACGGGCGCAGTGCGGGATTTCTGCACATAGCCGAGAGGAGGCGACATGACCAGCACGTCCGAGACCGGTCGCGTCACCGGCACCAAGGACAAGGACTACAACATCCTCTGGTTCACCGAGGCGTGCCTCAGCAACGCCCTGCGGCTGGAGAGCTACATCCAGGACGCGGAGCGCGACGGCGACAGTGAGCTCGCCGAGTTCTTCCGCCGCGCCCAGGGCGAGAGCCGAAAGGGCGCTGAGCAGGGCAAGGAGCTTCTCCGCGCGCGTCTCGGCAGCTGACCGGCCCGTGCTGGCGGGCCGGAGGGCGCGCGCCTCCAGCTCACCTGCACCGCGTCGAGCTTGACACGCGGTGCGTGGTGTCTAAGAGTAACTTCCACTGGTATTAGAACCCCTGGAAGACCCGTTGCCGGTGGCAGCGGGGGCCCGCCGCCACCGGCAGCCGAGCTGGAGGGGAAGCGATGAGGCACTTCACGGTTGGCCCACCGCTGACGTTGAAAGGCCGCAAGCTCAAGGGCCTTCGGGGCTACGCCGGCAAGCCGTTCCATCCGCCGCTGACCGACGTGCCGGTCACCGCCTATCTGTTCGCCGCGGTGTTCGACGTCCTCTCGGTCGCGCTGCACTCCGGCCATCCCGCCGTCACCCGTGAGCTGTTCCACGCCGGCACCTGGGTGCTGCTCGGAGGGGCGGCGGTGTCGCTGCTGACCGCCCTCACGGGCTGGGCCGACTGGTACTACTCCAGCCAGGCGGGCACGCAGGCGCGTCGCACCATCAACACCCACGCGATCACCATGATCGGCGTCACCGTGCTGGTCATCGTGGACCTGATCGTGCGGCTGGCCGGCGACAGCGCCTGGACCCCGGTCGGGCTGATGGTGATCACCGTGATCGCCGCCCTCGGGGTCAGCGCCGGCGCCACCTACGGCGGCTCGATGGTCTACGACTACGGGTTCAACGTGGAGACCTCGGGAGACCACCCGGTGTGGCACAAAGCAGAGGGCGACGTGTGGCCGGGCGAGAAGGAGCCGCGCGGCGCGGCCGCCGGAGGCTCCGGCAGCATGACCGCGGAGCCCTCCTGACCAGCGCGCCCTCCTGACCAGCAGTGCCCGGGACCTCTCGACGGTCGGAATCGAGCGGCCGGGGATACGCTGGGTGCTCGGACCAACGGGAGGTGATCGCGATCGACGACATCCGGCTGGACGACCGGGCGCTGGGGTCCGACCGAATCATCCAGGCGCTGCTCGCCGCCACCCTGGTGATCGCGGCGATCGGGGTCGGATGGCTGGTGGCCACCGCTGCCACCGACGGCAATGTGCGGCGCATCACGGCGATTCACGTGGAGAACCAGACCCGCCTCCCGCTCCAGCTCACCGTCGTCGACGGTACGGGCTCCCGGCTCACCCTTGGAGCGCGCCCGCCAGGGGCGAGCACGGTCTTCGAGGTGGTCGACATGGGACCGACCTGGACGTTCGTGGCGTCCTACGCCGGGCGTGAGGTATTCCACCGAGCGGTCCCCCGGAGCGAGGTCGAGGCGAGCGGCTGGACCCTGGTCATCCCCACCGGAAGCGGCGCCGAGATCGAGCGTCAGGGCTTCCGGTAGCGCGATGCCGCTGACGCCCTGGCGGTCCAGGGTCCAGGTGTCCGGCGACGTTGCCGCCGCTCAGCCGTTCGGCCGTGAATAGCCGACGATCGGGCCGTAGAACGCCGACTGGAGCTTCACGGTACTGCCCGTATGGGTGGCCGCGATCTGCATGCCGCCACCCACGTACATCGCGACGTGGGAGATCGGGCTGTAGCGGAAGATCAGATCACCGGGCTGAAGCTCGGAGCGGCTCACGTGCCGGCCGATGCCGTACTGCGCCGCGGCCGAGTGAGGCAGGGCGATGCCACCCTGGCGCCAGGCCATCATCGTCAGCCCGGAGCAGTCGAAGCTGCCGGGGCCGTCCGCGCCGAACACGTAGGGCTTGCCGATCTGGGCGTAGGCGTAGCGCACCGCCGCCGCGGCGCCGCCCCCGCTCGGCAGGGGCCCGAGGGCACCGGCCGGTAGCCCGGGGTCGATCCCGTTCACCGCGCCGGCGCCGCCGGACTGCCGCAGCTGGCTGAGCAGGTTCTCGGTCCGCCGGACCAGCTTGTCGACCTTCGCCTTCTCGGCGGCCAGGCGCTTGACCTGCTCCTCGCGGTCACGCTCGACCTTGCGCAGCCGAGCCATCTCCTCCTGGAAGGCGCGCTCGGCCACACCCAGGTCGTCGAGCTGGTCGCTGGCGCGCTGCGCCAGCAGGTTGAGCGTCTGCATGCGGTCGAGGGTGTCGTCGGCGTTGCTGGGGTTCAGCATCAGCGCCACGTCCGCTGGGCCGAACATGTAGGCGTTCGCGGCTTGCGCCGAGACCAGCCCCTTGAGGTCCTGGAGCTGCCCGCGGGCCACCTCGACCTGCTGCCGCATGGTGCTGAGCGAGGCACGGGCCTGGTCGAGGCCGAGCTTGGCCTCCAGATACCGCTCCACCGCCTGGTCGGCCTCGCCGTTGAGACGACGGAGCTGGCGCTGGAGGTCGCCAACGGTGGGCTCCGCCCGGGCCACCCCGCCGGCCCAGACCAGGGCGAGCGGCAGCGTGAGCGCAAAGGCGAGCGCGCCCCTCAGGATGCGGGGGAACCGTCGTGCCGACCGCCGAACGCGCACCACCAGGGAAGATCTCCTTGTAGAGGCTGCTGGGGGGCTGCCACGGGGCAAAGAGCGGGCCGATCCTACGAGGCACCGGTCAGCGGTTGCAAATCAGGACCAGATGGCCTGACACGGTCAACCGGTCCACTCCTGGACGGACAGCTCGCCGCCCTTCTCCGCCTGGCGTGGCACCTCGAACCAGACCGTCTTGCCGCCGCCGGGCTGGCGGCTGGTACCCCAGCGCCGAGCCAGCGCCTGGACCAGCGCCAGCCCCCGCCCGGAGTCGTCTTCGACGCCCGAGTGCCGCGGTGCCGGCATCGCCGCGGAGCGGTCGGTCACCTCCACCCTGGCGATCGCTCCGGTGAGCCGCACCACCACGTCCACGTCCGAGCCGGCGTGGACCACGGCGTTGGTGACCAGCTCGCTGGTGAGCAGCGTCACCGTGTCGACCAGCGGCCCCAGCTGCCACGGCTCCAGCGTACCGGCTACGAAGCGGCGGGCGTCGCCGGCGCTGCGCGGGTCGTTGGAGAGGCTGGTCGACGCCTGGAAGAGCACCGCCTCGACCGCGCCGACCATGCCGGCGACCGTCGCCAGCTCGGCGGGGAACTGGCTCGGCAGGATGTCCTTGCCGAGGAAGCCCAGCGCCCCCGCCGAGTGGGCGGCCATCTCGACGTCGCCGGCCGCGTGGCCCGACATCAGCACCACCCGGCTCGACGGGCTGATGCGGCGCAGCTCCGGCAGGCAGTCGAAGGCGTCGGCGCGCGGCATGGAGCAGTCCAGCAGCACCACCTCGGGCTGGTGCAGGTGGGCCGCGGCCACCGCCTCCAGGCCGTTGCGGGCCTCGGCGACCACCTCGTAGCGGGCGTCCGCCTCCAGCGCGAGCCGCACCAGGAGCCGGTAATCCGCATCGTCGTCGACCAGCAGCACCCTCGCCATCAGCCAGCTCCCGAGGCGCCCGGAAGTGCGCTGGACGGCAGGGTGAACGAGAAGGCGGCGCCCCCGCCGGGCGCGGGATCGGCGCGGATGGCGCCGCCGTGGCGCTCGACGATGCGCCGGCACACGGCCAGGCCCACGCCGTGCCCGGGGCGCTCGTCGCTGGAGTGCAGGCGCGTGAAGACGGTGAACAGCCGCGGGGCCACGGTGGGGTCGATGCCGATGCCGTTGTCCTCCACGACCACGGTCCAGTCGTCCTCGCCGCGATCGGCCCGCACGGTGATCCGCGGAGGCTCGGCCGAGCGGAACTTGACCGCGTTGTCCAGCAGGTTGACGAACAGGCCCTCCAGCAGGCGGCGGTCGCCGCGCACAGTCGGCAGCGTGCCGATCGTCTCGACCTTGGCGCCCTGCTCCTGGAGGCCCGGCACCCGGGGGCAGGCGTCCTCGAGCAACTCGGCGAGCTGCACCGGCTCGCCGCGCAGGGGCTCGGTGCCCGCCTTGGCGTACGACAGCAGGGCCGACGTGAGCGAGCGCGCCCGCTCCACGCCTCCAGCCGCCCGCTCGGCCAGCAGCTCGGCCTCGCCGCCGAGCTCGTCCCGGTGGCGCGAGAGCAGCAGGTCGAGGAAGCCCTCGATGTTGCGCAGCGGCTGGCGCAGCTCGTGGGCCGCGATCTCGGCGAAGCGCTCCAGCGCGGCGTTGGACCGCTCCAGCTCGACACCCTGGCGGGCCAGCGCGACGTTGGCGCGGTCCAGGTCGGCCAGGCGCTCCTCGAGCTGGCCGCGCTGGCGTTCGATGATCGCTCCGCGCTGCCACAGCTCCACGAACACCCGCACCTTCGCGCGCAGTATCTCGGGCGCGAACGGCTTGTAGACATAGTCGACCGCGCCCACCTCGTAGCCGCGGAGGTAGTGCTCGGGCTCGCCGCTGATGGCGGTCAGGAAGACCAGGGGGATGTGGCGCGTGCGCTCGCGCTGCTTGATCAGCCTGGCGGTCTCGAAGCCGTCGAGGACGGGCATCTGCACGTCGAGCACGATCACGGCGAACTCCTCGCCGAGCAGGTGCCGCAGCGCCTCTTCGCCGGACCGGGCCTGGACCAGGTCGGCGTCCAGGGGCTCCAGCACCGCCGCAAGCGCCATGAGGTTGTCGGGGCGGTCGTCGACCAGCAGCACGCGCGGACGCGGCGGCTCGTCGGCCATCTCGGCTTCGGCGGGGGCGACGGCTCGGGAGGGTCCGCTCATCGGTACAACCACACCCGCATCATGTCGAGGAGCTGGTCGATGTCGACCGGCTTGGTGATGTAGTCGGAGGCGCCGGCGGCGAGGCTCTTCTCGCGGTCGCCGCGCATGGCCTTGGCGGTCAGCGCGATGATCGGAAGACCCTGGAACCCCCGCAGCTGCCGGATGGCCCTGGTCGTCTGGTGACCGTCCATCCCGGGCATCATGATGTCCATCAGCACCAGGTCGATCCCTGGCTCGCGCTCCAGCAGGTCGATTCCGGCGCGCCCGTCGGGCGCGTACACGGCCTCCATGCCGCGATCCTCCAGCGCGCTGGTGATGGCGTAGACGTTGCGCACGTCGTCGTCGATGATCAGCACCCGCTTCCCGGCCAGGCCGCCGTCGCCGTCCGGGCCGCCGTCGCCGTCGGCGCCGGTCCGGGTGCCGGCCGAGCCGGTCTGGCGGCCGCTCCCGCCCGGCGCATCGCTCCCGGCGGCGGACCACCAGCCGTCGCCGTCCCCTGACGGGCCCGCAGCAGCCGATGGGGCCACAAGCGCCTGTCCGGACGCGCCCTGGGGCTGCGGGGGCTCGATCATCGCCGGGATGAGCAGGGTGAAGACGCTGCCGTGGCCGGGCTCGCTCTCGACCTGGATCTCGCCGCCGAGCAGGCGCGCGATCTCGCGGCTGATCGACAGCCCCAGCCCGGTGCCGCCGTACCTGCGGCTGGTGGTGCCGTCGGCCTGCTGGAACGCCTCGAAGATCTCCAGCACCTTGTCGCTGGAGATGCCGATGCCGGTGTCGGCGACCGACATGGCGATCACCTCGGGCGCGTCGCGTAGTCGCGGGCTGGCAAACCGGGTGCCCTGCGGCACCAGCGCCGCGCGCAACCGCACCGAGCCGCGCTCGGTGAACTTGAAGGCGTTGGAGAGCAGGTTCTTCAGGACCTGCTCGACCCGGTGCTCGTCGGTCACGATCGAGGACGGCGTGCCGTCGGGGATCTCTACCGAGAAGGCCAGCGACTGCTGCTCGGCGATCGGCCGGAAGGTCTGCTCGAGGTCGGCGCACAGCGCGCTGAGCTCTACCGGCGAGGGACTGATGTCCATCTTGCCGGCCTCGACCTTGGAGAGGTCGAGGATGTCGTTGATCAGGCTCAGCAGGTCGTTGCCCGCCCCATGGATGCTGCGGGCGAAGTCCACCTCGCGATCGGTCAGGTTGCCGTCGGAGTTCTCGCCCAGCAGCCTGGCGAGGATGAGCAGGCTGTTCAGCGGCGTGCGCAGCTCGTGGGACATGTTGGCCAGGAACTCGGACTTGTAGCGCGAGCTGAGCGCGAGCTGCTCGGCCCGCTCCTCGACCTCGCGCCTGGCCAGCTCGATCTCCGCGTTCTTGACCTCGATAGCCTGGTTCTGCTTTGCCAGCTGGCGCGCCTTCTCCTGCAGCTCCGCGTTGGTGCGCTGCAGCTCCTCCTGCTGGGTCTGCAGCTCGCGCGACTGCGACTGCAGCTCCTCGGCCAGGCTCTGCGACTGCTCCAGCAGCTCCTCGGTGCGCATGGTGGCGATGATGGTGTTCAGCACCACCCCGACCGTCTCCACGATCTGCTCGAGGAAGGCCTGGTTGACGAGCGTGAACGGCCGGAACGACGCCAGCTCGATGACGGCGAGCACCTGCTCCTCGAACAGCACCGGCAGCGCCACGATCCCCCGCGGCGACGCCCGGCCGAGACCGGAGCCGATGGTGATGTAGCCGTCGGGCAGGTCGGTCACCAGGATGGTCCTGCCCTCCAGCGCGGCCTGGCCGATCAGCCCCTCGCCGATGCCGAAGGCGATGGGGCGGTTCCCGCGCGGCGGTAGGCCGTAGCCGGCGAGCAGCTTGTACTCGGTCTCGTCGCTCGGGCCGGGCGCGGCGATGTAGAAGGCGCCGTACTGCGCCTCGACCAGCGGCGGCAGCTCGGACATGAGCAGCCGCGAGACCGTCTCCAGGTCGCGGTGACCCTGGAGCATCGCGCCGATGCGGGCCAGGTTGGACTTGAGGCGGTCCTGCTCCTGGTTCTGCCGGGTGGTCTCGCGCAGGTTGCCGATCATCTGGTTGATGTTGTCCTTGAGCTGGCCCACCTCGCCGGGCGCGTCGACCGTGATGGTCCTCGACAGGTCGCCCTTGGTCACCGCGGTGGCGACCTCGGCGATCGCGCGCACCTGCGTGGTCAGGTTGCCGGCCAGCTGGTTCACGTTCTCGGTGAGCCGCTTCCAGGTGCCCGACACGCCCTCCACCTCGGCCTGGCCGCCCAGCTTGCCCTCGGTGCCCACCTCGCGCGCGACCCGCGTCACCTCCGCGGCGAAGGCGGAGAGCTGCTCGACCATCCGGTTGCTGGTGTTCTTCAGCTCGAGGATCTCGCCGCGGGCGTCGACCGTGATCTTCTGCGACAGGTCGCCCTGCGCCACCGCCGTGGTCACCTGGGCGATGTTGCGGACCTGGTCGGTGAGGTTGTCGGCCATGGAGTTGACCGAGTCGGTCAGGTCGCGCCAGGTGCCCGAGACGCCCTTGACCTCGGCCTGGCCGCCCAGCTTGCCCTCGGTGCCCACCT
>WNGB01000311.1_pt1 | contig 82787 bp, 66 predicted proteins | sample 5400681 | NCBI WGS metagenome assembly WNGB01 (sample SAMN13153367, study PRJNA577476) | soil metagenome | isolation source: 115 cm soil or saprolite under grassland replicate 2 | place: USA:California | collected 2016-06-15 | reverse complement strand
CGACCTGCGCGAGATGCTGGCGCGAATCGGCGACTTCTTCGCGCACGAGAGCTGCGGCAAGTGCTACCCCTGCCAGATTGGCACCCAGCGCCAGGCTGAGATTCTGCGGCGCGTCGCGCGCGGCCAGGCCGGCCCGCGCGATGCCGCCACGCTGATCGAGCTGGGCCGGGTCATGGCCGATGCCAGTATCTGCGGGCTGGGCCAGGCCGCCGCGCTGGCGATCATCAGCGCGCACGGGCGCTGGCCGGAGCTGTTTGAGTAGCCTTAGGGGTTTGCCGGGGCGCTTCACCACCGTACTCCCGATTACAGGGCTACGCCGATGGGCTTTCCGGGGCGCGTCGCCCCCGCACCCCCGATTAGGGGAACCCACGCCGGTTCCCCTAAAACCCCTCCGGCAAAGGAGGCTGTCGCAATACGAATGTGATCTAGTCATGCCTATATCAGATAATATGAGCCCGTAATGCGCAATGGCATCGCGGGGCGCGGGGGCGCGTAGCCCCAATGGCATTAGAGTGAGCACGGCACCGAAGAGATCTGGCTATAGGAGTACCACATGAGCACTGCTTCACTCATATCCCTGACCATCGACGGCCAGCCGCTTGAGGTTCCGGCCGGCACCACCATCCTCGATGCGGCGAAAAGCATCGGCGTCGAGATCCCGACGATCTGCTACCATCCCCACCTGACCGCCAACGCGATCTGCCGGCTGTGTGCGGTCGAGGTGGCCGGCGCCCGCACGCTCCAGCCGGCCTGCGTCACGCCAGTCGCGCAGGATATGGTCGCTAGCACCGCCAGCGAGCGGGTCGGCACGACGCGGCGGGTGATCTTGGAGCTGCTGGCCTCGACGGTCGATCTGCATGATGCGCCCGAGATTCAGCGCCAGATCCAGCAGTATGGCGCGGATGCAGTGCGCTTCGCCGGCGGCAAGCGCCGTGAGTTCGAGGTGCTGGACGATAATCCGTTCTACATTCGCGATTACGCCCAGTGCGTGATGTGCTGGCGCTGCATCCAGGTCTGCGCCGAGGATGTGCAGTACACTTTCGCGCTGACATGGGGCGGGCGCGGTATCGACAGCCACGTGGCGACCTTCTTCCAGGAAGATATGCCGGATACCTCCTGTGTGTTCTGCGGCAACTGCGTGGGCGTCTGCCCGACCGGCGCGCTGAAGGGCAAGGTCGAATATATGCTGGAGAATAAGGGTTAGGGGTTAGGGGTTAAGGGTTAGCTGCGTTGTTATGCATTGATACGCATGGAAATACATTGAACACTCGATGATGTCTTTGGTTTAACCCCTAACCCCTAACCCATAACGGAGTGCTCTATGCAAGCCGATCACAGCGTCCGAACCACTTGCGCCTACTGCGGTGTGGGCTGCCAGATGATCTTAAATATCGCCGACGACCAGATCATTCGGGTGGAGGCACCCTTCGACGCCGCGCCAAACTACGGCCGGCTGTGCGTGAAGGGTCGCTTCGGGGCCGACTATGTGCATCACCCGCGGCGCCTAACTACGCCACTCATCCGGCGGACGCCCCAGTCGCCGGGCCAGCGCACCGCCGCCGCGCCAGACGATTGGCGCGCGGCCAGCTGGGATGAGGCGCTCGACCTGGTGACGCGCCGGCTGCTGGAGCTGCGCCGCCGCCACGGGCCGGGCTGCATCACCGCCAACGCCTGCGCCAAAGCCACCAATGAAGATAACTATCTGCTGCAAAAATTCTTGCGCGCGGTGATCGGCACCAACAACATCGACCATTGCACCCGGCTGTGCCATGCCGCCAGCGTGGTCGCTTTGCAGATGGCGATCGGCTCCAGCGCGATGAGCAACGCGATCGCCGAGATGTCCGACCTGGAATGCTTCATCATCACTGGCTCGAACACCGCCGAGAATCATCCAGTGATCGCAACATTCCTCAAGCAGGCGGTGCGGCGGCGTGGCGCGCAATTGATCGTGATCGACCCGCGCCAGACCGAGATGACCCGTTTCGCCACGCTATGGCTGCGCCAGCGGCCCGGCACCGATGTGGCGCTGCTGGGGGCGATGGCGCATGTGATCGTCGAGGAAGGGCTGTACAACCAGCAGTTCGTCGTCGAGCGCACCGAGGGCTTTGCCGATTACCGTCACAGCCTGGAGGAATCCACGCCCGAGTGGGCCGAGGTGATCACCGGCGTGCCGGCCGAGGATATCCGTCGGGCGGCGCGCATGTACGCGCGTGCCGGGCGTGCGGCGATCTACTGGGGCATGGGCATCAGCCAGAGCAGCCATGGCACCGACAACGCGCTCTCGCTGATCAACCTGGCGCTGCTGTGCGGCCAGATCGGCCGGCCCGGCACCGGGCTGAACCCGCTGCGCGGCCAGAACAATGTCCAGGGCTGCTCGGATGTCGGCGGCGTCCCAGCCTTCTATACCGCCTATCAGCCGCTGACCGATCCGGCCGTGCGCGCCGCCTTCGAGCGGGCCTGGCGTGTGCCGCTGCCCGACAAGCCCGGCCTGACCACCACCGAGATGGTCGACGGCATCCTTTCCGGCGAGGTGCGCGCCTGGTATGTGATGGGCGAGAACCCGCTGATGAGCGAGCCGCATCTGAACCACGCGCGCCACGCCGTCGAGCAGCTGGAGTTCTACGTAGCGCAGGATATTTTCTTCAACGAGACCAGTGTCTACGCCGATGTGATCTTACCGGCGGCCAGCTTTGCCGAGAAAGATGGCACTTTCACGAATTCCGACCGGCGCGTGCAGCGGGTGCGCCAGGCGCTCAGCCCGCCCGGCCAGGCGCGCGCCGATTGGCAGATCGTGGCCGACCTGGCGCGGCGCACGATCGTGATGATCGCCCAGGATGCCGGTCGGCCGGCCGCCGAGGCGCTGCCGCAGCTGGATCAGCGGATCGCCGCGCAGGCCGAGACGCTGCTGCGCGACTGGAGCTACACGCATCCGGCCGAGATCTGGGAGGAGCTGCGGCGTGTGACGCCCGAGTTCTACGGCATCACCTACGAGCGCCTGGAGCGCGAGAGCGGCGTACACTGGCCATGCCCAAGCCTCGATCACCCCGGCAGCCCGTACCTATTCAGCGAAGACTTTCCGCGCGGCAAGGGGTTGTTCTTCTCGACTACCTACAGCAACACCAGCGAAGAGCGTGATCCCGAATATCCGTTCACGCTCAACACCGGGCGGGTGCTGTACCATTGGCACGGCGGGACGATGACGCGCGCCTCGGCCCTGAGCGAGATCTGGCCCGAGTGCGCGGTCGAGCTGCACCCGCACGACGCCGCGCGGCTGGGGCTGGCGACCGGCGACTGGGTCGATGTCGCCAGCCGGCGCGGCCAGATCACCGCGCGCCTGCTGGTGACCGGCCGCTCGCCCGAGGGCGTGATCTTCATCCCGTTCCATTTCGCCGAGGCGGCCGCCAACACGCTCACCGACCCGCGGCTAGACAAGCGCGCCAAAATCCCCGATTACAAAGTCTGCGCTGTGCGCATCGAGCGCGCCGCCAGAATCCCTGATCGGCCCGGCGCGGATGTTGCTTTGACCGATCGCGGGACGATAAAGGACCCGGTGGAGGGGTGATACGGCGTTTGGGATGGCGTCATATCGCGATCCAGGATCACAGCTTGTAGATCCGTACGTCGGCCAATTGCACAGTTGCGCCTGGGCCGACGGTGACGTAGAAGAAGCCTTGGCCGAGTGCGGTGTCAGTCGCTGAAACCGCGAGCGTACCGTCTACAAAAAACTTGAGCTGCGTGCCATTCACCTCGGCGCGCACGGCGTGCCAGCGACCGATCTCCAGGTTGGCTTGTCCGTGGGCCAGCGTCTGCTCGCAGCCGGCCCCCGGTCCCCCAAGGTAAATCGTTGCGCTATTGTCGGTTTGCGAGAGCTTGAAATTGTAGGACTCACAGCCCTTGCCCGGATCAGATTGCGCGCGCAGCGACAGCCATATGTCGGGATAGTCGCTATGCGGCACGCCAGCCTGAACTATCTTGACCCGCATCTCGACGGCGTAGTTTTGCAGGCTGTTGATTCTGTCGAAGTCTGGCGGCGTGGCGGCGGTAACCGCGCTCACCGGTGCCTGTGCTTGGTAAGCGAAACCAGCATCATCTTGTACAATCTGCCACTGTTCGGGCTCACCATTCCAACCTTCTGGTGTACCTCTGGCGAAGGTATATTCCGCAAAGGGCGCCGCGTCTGCGGGTTGGGCGTTTGTGGCGGCGGTGGCGGCAACCGCAGCTGTTGCACCGGATTGCGTGGTTGGCGCGGGTTGGTCCGGCGGGCTTGCCGCTGAACCCGCCGGAGGTGCCACCGTGCCGATCGAACCCAGCGGCGTGGCTGGCTCCACACCCTGCGGTAGCAGCCCACCGAAGCGGCCGATCGCCAGGCCAATCGCCAATAGTAGCGCGGCTCCAATGGCGCCCACCACCAAGCCCGCCCGCGCGCGTTTGGGTATGCGCGACACAATCAGGACCGGCGCGGGCTCCTCGTCGTCGACATCGTCGGGCACCTCGACTCCGGCGGCGCGCAGTGCAGATTTGATACGCTGGATATGGCTGCGCGCTTCGGTAATCCCATAAAGCAGCGCCGGCGGGCTGTAGGCCTCGCCGATCGCCGCCTGCTGTCGCAAATAGGTGGCTAGAGTCCGCCGGTATGTGTGGAGTAATTGGAGCTGCTCGTCGATTTCTTCTTGTGGGAGCATGCCGACAGTCCCCATCAAAAACAGCTTCTATTTCCAACTCAGCTGATCAGCGGGATGAATGCATGCTGGATTAGAACATCATACGCCAGAATGCGGTTGTTGTAAATCCGCAATCAGCAGGTCGCCAAAGGGTTGGCCCCTATGCACAAGAAAGTGAACAAAACTGGGCGTGGTTCACACTGTATCGGAAAACGCGTCAAGTCGAGGCGTTTGTGATCGGCAAGCGCGTGCTGGCCTACGATGTGCCCTCCTACCGTACCTTTTTCTGATCGCAAACCGCAAGTATGGTGATACAATGGAGGTGTTCCCAATCTAGCTATTCAACAGAGGACGATTCGCCCGAAATGCCGGCTCAACATTTCTGCTCTTTGCTATAACGGGTTTGTCCCCGTCGACTATATTCGAGCGAGAGGTAGATCGTTATGACAGAAGCGCCGCGCCGTCATAAAAACAAGTTGCTTGCACGCATAGGTCTGGCGCTCTCGCTGCTCTGCGGCGCGGCCGTATTGTGCGGAACCGTCCCGGTTGACGTGTCACACACGAACAGCGCAACTGCCGCCGGCCCCACGATCAGCATCGACGCGGGTGCAGCGGGAACTCCAGTTGATGTCTCGCACTTCGTGGGAACGAACGCGGCCTCCTGGTATAGCGACCATCTCGTCAACGGCACACTGCTCAACCGCACGCGCGCGGCGGGCCACGGTCTGCTCCGTATTCTCGGCGGCGCGTGGAGCCAGGAGTATGGTTGGCTGAGTTGTGAGATGGGACAAGATGTGGCGGGCGCCTACCCATGCAAAGACTTTACGCACGCGCGCCCAAGCGACTTCATCACTTTCCTCCAAGCGACTGGTCGTGCGGCCATGTACACCGTTAACATCAACACGACCGCTCAGGAGGCCGCGGCGCTAGTCGCCTTCTTCAACGCCGACGTGAGCGACCCAACCCCGATCGGCAACGACGTGCGCGGCACCGACTGGAAAACGGCCGGTCATTGGGCGCAACTGCGCGCATCGCACGGCCACTCCGATCCCATTGGCATCAAGCTGTGGGACTTTGGCAACGAGACGTACGGTGGGGTGTTGACGAACGGGCAAAAGGACTGCCACGCGGCCGACGACCCGCAGCAGCCCGGCTGGGAGGAGACCTGGACGTGCGACGGCACGCAATACGTCAATGGCATTGGCGGTGGGGCGAATCGCCATGAGGGCTACCTGGAATTTCGCGCCGCGATGCGGGCCGTCGATCCAGAGATCCTGCTCGGCGTGGTCGGCTATAGCGACCCGGCCGCGTACAGCAACTGGGGCAACGAGGTGATTGCAGCCGGCGGCGACCAGATCGACTTCTACACGGTTCATGTGTACCCATATTACTTCTTCCCGCCTAACAGCGCTGCGGGCTACGCGGAGATACTCGCGCTGCCACAGACACTCTGGCCCGGCATCAGGAGCGCGAATCAGGCCGCCTTCGACGCAAACGCCGGCGGTCGCAATATTCCGATCTGGGTCACCGAATATAACCTCGGCAACCCCGACCAGGATAACGACCAGCTCATCACCCGCATGATTGCCGGCCTGTTCATCGCTGACAGTATCGGCCAGATGATGACTCAGGGCTTCGATTCAGCTATGCAGTGGGATCTCCTCGGCTGGGATCAAGCCAGCGGCACTAACCTCGGCCTGCTGAACCAGAATGCCGCCTACCGGCGCAGCCCACAGTACTACGCCTTGCCGCTCTGGTCGCGCTTCGGCGCCCGGCTGCTGTCCACCACCAGCTCGCTGGATGCCGCGCAACAGCTGAGCGTCTACGGCGGGCGCGCGGGCGATACGACCTACACACTGCTGGCGATAAACAAGACCGATCAGCCAATCGTGGCCACACTTCACATCGCCGATGCCGCTGGCACGCTCACCATACAGGGTGGCAGCGCCGATGTGGTGCAGGCCGAGACGCTGGCCGCGCAGAACGTCACCTACAACAACGTTGGCGATCCGTCCGACGACCTTGCGAATGCACCGTCGTTGCCGCTTGCGAGCGCCGGCGAGGCGCCCAGCTACACCTTCTCGCCCCGCTCGATCACCTTGCTGCGGCTCCAGGTGGATCGGCCGAGCGCGCTGGGCTGCTGCCAGCTGCTCCTGCCGCTCATACACCGTTGAGGAGCCGAAGCTAGCCGCATCGCTATGATTGCCGAGCCGCGTCTAACTGCAGTTGTGCCAAAATCCAGATCTCATCAAGCAAGACCGGCTGCTATTTGAGTACCATCGGCACAGACACCCTCGGCAGCATCGCCCCATATTCCACTGCCCCGACGTCGCACAGGGCGCTGCCGTTTCCATCCCCATCCACTGGCCGCATGCCGCCCCGCTGGTCAGTGGACGGAGGCGGGCAGCCGACAGCGACGTTGTCAATCGCCGGGCTACCGGGTTGCGGCATGTGCGTCTTTGTCGGCCCGCCGTTGTTTGTCAGCGGATCGAGCATTACGTTGACATTATCTCGCCCAATGCCAAAGCTGCAGGTGTTGTCGTTGGAGAGGTTGAACCCGTTATTAGTGACACCCCCGATGCAGTTCCCACCGAGCGGGTTGTTCGCCACAATCGTGTTCATGATCTGCACCAAACCGTCCTTTCGGTAAATGCCGCCGCCGCTAATGCCGGCGGTGTTGCTGCTGAGGGTGGCATTGGTCAGCGTCGCCGTGCCGAAGTTGTTGAATAGGCCGCCGCCATTAGCGGCGGTGTTGCCGCTGAGGGTGACGTTGCTCAGCGTCGCCGTACCGCCATCTTCATAGATGCCGCCGCCATTTGTCGCCGAGTTGCCGCTGAGAGTGACGTTGTTCAGCGTCGCTGTGCCATTGTAGCTGTATAGGCCGCCGCCATTAGCGGCGGTGTTGCCACTGAGGGTGACATTGCTCAGCGCCGTGATGGCGTTGTTGTACAGGCCACCGCCGCCATTTGTCGCCGAGTTGCCGTTGAGGGTGACGTTGCTCAGCGTCGCTGTGCCGCCGTTGATTAGGCCACCGCCGCTGGAGGCTGAGTTGCCGTTGAGGGTGACGTTGCTCAGCGTGGCCGTGCCGACGCTGGCCAGGCCGCCGCCTATGCTTGCCGAGTTGCCGTTGAGGGTGACATTGCTCAGCGTCGCTGTGCCGACGTTGAACACACCGCCGCCGCCGAGCGTAGCAACGTTATTTCGCAGCAGCGTGTTGCTCTGGAGCGTCAGAATGGAGCTATCGTAGTTGTAGATGCCGCCGCCGTTTCTGGCGCTATTGCTAGAGATGTCGCTGCCTCCAATCGTCACCGGCGCGCCGTCCCAGGCCAGGATCGCGCCACCCCAGCCGTTAGTCGTGTCCGTGGCGCGGTTGTTGAACAGCACGCTGCCCACGATCGTCGTCTGCGCACCAGGCCAGCGCGGGTACAACGCGCCGCCGTTGAGCGCCTCGTTATTTTCGAGCAGGCTCCCCGTGATCGTCAGCGGGCCATAGCTGACAATCGCGCCGCCGCTCGCGCCGGCTTTGCTGTTGCGGATGGTGCTGTTCTCTAGGATTAACGCGCCACCCAAATCATTGAAGATGGCTCCGCCGTCGCCGCTACTAGAGCCGTTGGTCAGCACGATGTTGCGTAGCGTGAGCGAGGCTCCGCCGCTGACGACAAACAGCCTGAGCGCATTCTGCCCATTGAGCGTTAACTTGCCGCCGCCGTCAATCGTCGTGTGGGCTTGAATGGTCTTGGTGCTGCTCAGGTTGATCTGCGCCGTGCCGCAATTGAAGCTGATGGCTCCGCCGCTCGGAAGCGCCGCGTCGAGCGCGGCTTCCGTGCAACTGCCCGTCGTGCCATCTCCCACCACCTTTGTAGATTGGCAGGCGTTGTTGTTAGCTATGCCACCAACCCCGCTCAGGAAGCACCAGGCCGTCGGCTCAAATCCATTCGGCACGTGTCCACCACCTTGAACAATATAGAATGTGAGATCTAAGCTGGTGCATCGAGTTGCTAAATTTCCCGCCGCCTGGCTGTAGGCATACGTCTTTACCGTTTTGCCGTCGATTGGTTCTGCCAGCGTTTGCTCGGTTTGTGAGCTTACAACCTGCGTGTAGCACCCTGCCGCATCGCCCCATCCAGACCAGGTCGTCGCCCCCCAATCCTTATCTATCTCAGGTGGTGCTGTATCTTGTCCTTCACCGCCGTTCGGCGGCAGCTGCCCGTGGATATCGAGGATATGCGCGGCGCGAGTGACGCCTGGCGCGCTGAACAACGATGGTTTTGGCACCCAATCCCCGTTGGCATCCGCCTCACCACAGGTGGTATCGGGGTTCGGGGCTTCCCCATCGCAATAAAACGTGCCGGAGATCGGAACAATCGCGCGGATCTTGTTTCTGGTGCGCGGATCCGCGTATAGGAAATAGGCAAACCCTGCGCCGCGCGACTCGCCCACGATATACACTTGATTGGGATCGATCGGTGTTCCTAAGAGCATATTGGTGGTTGCCTGCGTAATGAGCTGATCAATAAAATCAACGTCATCATAGGGCTTACCCGCCTCATCCATGCGAAAACGCCATGCCGAGCCATCAATCAGTGCGGCGTCGGGAATCTGATTTCGCCCTTGCGCTGAGAGTAACACTGCACCGTTGGCATCATCAAGGACGGCATTCTTCCATTCCGGGCGCAAGACCATGTCGCCTTCATCTCCGTGGAGGTGGATCACTAGCGGACGCCCGGTTGCCGGCGCAGCGTGCGCCGAGACCGCGTATATAAACTTGCGGACATAGCCATTGACCGAAAGCGTACCCTCGGTATCTGCATCCAATTGAGCTACAGGAGGTGTGAGTGGTGTCGCTTGGCTGCGTTGATCGTCACTTGCCTGGTAGACAATGCTCCACACCAAAAGACAACAAACTATCAGCCGGTGCATAGGTGTTCCTTTACGCGGGTCGATAGCGGAGAACGCTAACGACCCACGTGATAGCAGGGATGCACCCAACGAGCGCCAGAAGTACACTTACCGACGTGTCAGCCCGAGCAAGCATTCCTCCAGCAAGCACGATGGTTGCGACAGCGCCAAGGACGCGTCCGACAAACAACTTGGGCGGCTGGTTTGAGGACGGCTTAGAAGAGTTTTGATCTATTAACGATAGCCGCGCGGTTTTTATAGTTGCTCAATCTTTTTGACCACCGCACCGAAGGGCCGCCGTGGTAGCTGCCCTGGATGTGCTATACTCAAGAAACACGGAAACCAGCGAGCTTCTTCTGATGAGATACCAAGTCACGGTCGAGTCCCGGAACGTACAGATGTCACAAAAACCAGTACGGCTATGCATCATCCTGTTGCTCTTCATGAGTCTCAGCGCGTGCAGTACGACCGAGGTTGAGCAGGCTGCGATCACCACAGCACAACCAGCAGGTAGAGCCACATCTATCCTGCCAACCGCGCCGAGCATCCCAACTGCCACAAGCGCCCCTACATCCGCGCCCACCGCCGCGCCGACGAGCGTTCCAACCACTACGCCGCAGCCAGCGCCCACGACCGACCCCTGGGCGGCGTACGCGCCCTATACGATCGCCGGGCTGCGCGGCCGTACCTACGGCACAGGGGGCCAGATCGAGATCGTGCGGACGATGGAAGAGCTGCCGAACTTCACGCGCTATCTGATCGCCTACCCCAGCGATGGCCTACGGATCACCGGCATGCTCAACCGCCCGAAGGGTGATGGACCATTCCCGGTGGTGATCCTCAACCACGGCTACTACCCGCTCGATGTCTACCAGACAGGCAATGGTAGCAAGGTGGCGGCGGATTATCTTGCCAATCGCGGCTTCCTGACCTTAGCGCCCGACTTTCGTTCGCACGCCGGCTCAGACGATGCGCCGAACCTGTTTCGCGCCGGCCATGTGATCGACACGCTGAACCTGATCCCGCTGGCGCAGAAGCTGCCTGAGGCGCAGCCGGGTAAAGTCGGCATGTGGGGCCATAGCAACGGCGGAGCTATCACGGCGAAATCAATCGTCGTCAGCGACCAGATTGCAGCGGCGGTGATCTACTCGCCCGCGTCGTCGAACATTGAGGAGGACTACCAGTTTCGCGTCGGGCGGTCGCGCGCGCGCGCCGGCCAGCCGCAGCCGCGCGGCGGGATCGCCAGTGTGGCGATTGAGTTCCCAGTCACACCTGAGCAGGCGCCCGAGCTGTACGAGCGGCTGTCGCCGCTGCCGTACCTGGATTATGTTCAAGCGCCGGTGCAGATCCACTGGGGCACAGCCGACGAGACTGTGCCCTATAAGTGGCCCGGCGACCTGCTCAAAGGGCTCCAGGATGCCGATAAACAGGTCGAGTACTTCGAATATGTCGGCCAGCCGCACTCCTTCCAGGGCGCCGCCAACCAGCTCTACCTGCGGCGGGTGGCCGAGTTTTTTGGCCAGTATTTGCGGCGCGCGGCCTGATCTGATGATCATTGAACTACAACGAATCGCGCTGAGAAGTCTTGTCGAAAGCAATGCAGGCATCGTATGGCTGATCGAATGAATGTGGCCGAGCTAATCACGCTGATTCGCGAGACCAGCACGCGCATGGAGCTGCTCCTAGCGCAGCTCAGCGTTGCCGAGATCAATCAGCCCGGCGCGGTTGGCGTATGGTCGGTGAAGGATGTGTTGGCGCATATTGCCTTCTGGGAGCGCTATGCGGCCAACATCATTCGCGACGCCATGCGCGGCTCGACGCCGGTGCTGGCCGCCGATGACGAGACCGAGCGCAGCAATGCCAGCGTCGTGGCGCAGTACTATCAGCGCTCGCTCGCGGCGGTGATCGCCGACTGGCAGCAGGCGCGCGAGGATCTGCTTGAGGCGATTGAGGATCTCGATGACGAGGATTTGAACGACCCCGACCGGTTTCCCTGGAGCGAGGGCCGAACCCTGCTCGATCGGCTCGCCGGCAACTCCTTCGGCCATGAGCAGGAGCATATCGAGCAGATTCGGGCGTGGATGGATGTGCGTAAGGGCTAAGGGTTAAGGGTTAAGGGTTAAGATCATTGAGATCCATGAGAGCCGTGAAACCAGTGAGAGCATTGAGAGTATTGAGGCGTTGAGATCAACGAACGTAACCCCTAACCCCTAACGGCTCGATAAGATTTGTGGCCCGGAACACTGGCCGAGCGTTGAGATCAACGAATGTAACCCCTAACCCCTAACCCCTATCACTCGTGCTCGTGGGCTTTCTTCTGCGCGTCGATCAGGCCCTGCGCCAGGTGTGCCGGCACGTCGTCGTAGTGGTCGAAGGCCATCGAGAAGCGGCCGCGCGCCTGCGTGAGCGAGCGCAGGTCGGTCGCGTAGCGCTGCACCTCGGCCAGCGGCGCCTGGGCGCTGATCGTCGTGCGGCCGCTGCCATCGGGCAGCATGCCCATCACGCGCCCGCGCCGGGTGGTCATGTCGCTCATGATGTCGCCAGCGTATTGGTCGGGCACGACGATCTCGAGCATATAGATCGGCTCCATGATCGCCGGCTGGGCCTTCTGCGCGGCGATCTTGAACGCCTCGTGGCCGGCGATCTGGAAAGCGATATCCTTGCTATCGACCGGGTGCATCTTGCCGTCGAACAGCGTCACCTTCACATCCACCACATGGTTGCCGGATGCCACGCCCTCGCTCATCGCGGCGCGCACGCCCTTCTCGACCGAGGGGATAAACGAGCGATCGATCACGCCGCCGACAATGCCATTCACGAACTCCAGCGGATCCTCACGGGTTGGGTCGGGCGGCAGCGGCTCGACCCGCAGGGTCACATCGCCGAACTGGCCGGCGCCTCCAGTCTGCTTTTTGTGGCGATACTGCGCCTCGGCCTTGCCGCGGATCGTCTCGCGGTAGGGCACGCGCGGCAGCTCCAGGTCGACGTTGACATTGAACTTGCGCTTCATCCGCTCGGCGATGATCTGGAGATGCGGCTCGCCGAGCCCCGCGAGGATCGTCTCGCCGGTCTGCGCGTCGCGCGACATCAGCAGGCTGGGGTCTTCCTCGATCACGTTGTGGAGCGCGGTGCCCAGCTTGTCCAGGTCGGCGCGTGTCTTGGGCTTAATCGTGGCGCTGTAGGCCGGCTTAGGGAAGACGATCGGCGCGAGCTGGAGCACACGATCGTGCGAGGCCAGCGTGTCGTTGGTGATCACATCGCCCAGACGTGTGGCGCTGCCGATATCGCCGGGGCCGATCGCCGGCACGGCGACTTGTTCCTTGCCACGGATCATGTATAGCTGGCCGATCCGCTCATCCTTGCGGGTGCGCGGGTTGTAGGCCGACGAGTTGGCGTGCAGCTCGCCACTGAACACCCGCACAAAGCTGACCTTGCCATGCTGGTCGTTCAAGGTTTTGAACACCAGCGCGCTGAGCGGCTCGGAAGGCTTGGGCGCCAGCTCGATCGACTTGCCGCTGATCAGGTCGGTCGCCTGCACCGGCTTGCGCGCGGCCGAGGGGATGCTGTCGAAGATGCCATCCAGCAGCTGGGCCATGCCGGCGGCCTGGTCGGCCGCGCCGCAGAACACCGGCACGATTGTGCCATTGGCGATCCCGGCGCGCATACCGCGCTGGATATCCTCTTGCGTCAGCGCGTCGGCGCCGCCCTCCAGGTACTTCTCGATCAGGTCGTCGTTGGTGGCGGCGATCTTATCGATCAGCTTCTCGCGCCACTCCTGCTCCATCCCGATCATATCGGCCGGGATATCGCCCTCCACGAATGAGCCATCGTGCTTTTCGGAGACCAGCCAGGCGCGCTGGCGGCGCAGTGAGACAATGCCTTTGAACTCGCGCTGAGAGCCGATCGGGATTTGCATGGGGATGACGGCCTCGTCCAGCAGCTCCTGCGCCTGCTCGACCGTGCGGAAGAAGTTGGCGTTTTCGCGATCGAGCTTGTTGATGAAGATGATCCGCGGCATGTTGGCCGCTTTAGCCGCCTCCCAGGCCGCCTCGGTGCCCACCTCGACGCCGCCGGCAGCGTCCATCACGATCACCGCGCCATCCAGCACGCGCATGGCCGCCGCGATCTCGCCGGCAAAGTCGGCGGTGCCGGGCACGTCGATCAGATTGATCTTGTTGTCTTTCCACTCCAGGGGCGCCACGCTGAGGTTGATCGACTGGCGGCGCTGCTGCTCATCCGGATCGTAGTCGCTGACGGTGTTGCCGTCCTCGACTCGGCCCGCGCGGGAGATGGCCTTGGCGGTGAGCAGCAGCGCTTCCGCGAGAGTAGTCTTCCCGCTGCCGCCATGGCCGAAGAGTCCAACATTGTGGATTTTCTCAGGTCCGTAGGGTCGCATGAAGTCCTCCTTGACAGTGCGTGGCCATGAGTTGAGAATTGAGAATCGGGTGCGCTCTGGGCGAATTGAGTGTGATGCGCCGAGGGATGGCTTCTCAATGCTCAGCTTCGAGGATAGTAGTGAAACATCAATCGATGTGTGGCTGGCTTCCTCCGTTCTATTCGTTGGGCATCCGCTCGATCCACGAAGAAGAGGTTAAGTGAGTATTATAAGCATTTTCAGGGCGTGGTCAACCAGGAGTCAGGAGCCAGGAGTCAGGAGTCGGGAGCCAGAAAGCAGGCGGCAGAAAGCAGTCGGCGGTAGGCAGGAAAAAGGAGTGTCTTCGCGTGCTCATTGTCCGTTGTCATGCCTCTGGCTTGCGAGGAGCTTATTGGTAAGCGATGGGCATGATCACGTGCGCTACATAGAGCAATCCTATCTGAGTCGTAAACTGGAGTCGAGGCTTCAGCCGGAGCCAGTGCCAGGGAACCGCCTGAAGGCTCGACTCCGTTTTACAATTCACGCAGGATTGCTATATATAATCCAGCACTTTTTGCCAGGGGTCGGGGGGCGTGCTGCGCCGGGTATCCTTTGGGTGGCGGGGAGCGCGAGGGGCGCAGCCGCATCGCACGCCGCTACCGCAGCAAAAGAATCAACAGCAGCTGCGCCAGCAGAATCTTGCCGATGATCGCGATCGGGTAAACAGTAGCGTAGCCGATGTTGGGTAGCTCGTTGTCAGTCTGCTCGTGCGCGAAGCTCAGTAGCGCCGGCTGGGTCTGGAGCGCGGCCAGCATGCCGATCAGCACGCCCATGGGCACTCTGAGCAGCCGGTAGCCAACCCACAGCGTGATCAGCGCGGTGGCGCAGGTCACCAGCGCGCCGGCCACGAAGATCAGCGCGCCATTGCCCTGGGTCAGCGTGGTGACGAACGCGTAGCCCGAGCGTGTGCCGACTCCGGCCAGGAACAGGATCAGGCCGAGCTGGCGCAGCAGCAGGCCGGCGCTGTAGGGCAGGCTCCAGACGATCGGGCCGGTGCGCTCCAGCGCGCCCAGGATCAGGCCCACCAGCAGCGGCCCACCCGCGAACCCGAGCTTGAAGATCACGCCGCCCGGCAGCGGGATCGGGATCAACCCCAGCAGTACGCCCAGCGCCATGCCCAGGTTGAAGGTCATGATATCGATCTCGCTTAGCGCGCGGTACGAGTCGCCGAAAAAGGCGCTGACCCCTTCCATTTTGTCGCGGCGGGCGATCACACGCACGCGGTCGCCCGGTTCCAGCACAGTGTCGCCATGAGCCAGCAGATCGGTGTCGCCACGACGCAGGCGGGTCACCACCGCGCCGAACTCGCCGGGTAGGTTCAGATCACGCAGCCGCCGCCCAAACAGCTTAGGGTTGGATACGAACATCCGCCGCATGTCGATCGTGCCGCGATCATATTCCAGATGCTCGTCGCTTTGTTCGCCCAGGTAGGCGGTCACGCTATCCAAGGTTTCGCTTGCGCCGGTGACGCTGACCAGATCGCCGGTGTGTAGCCATGTCTGGCCATCCACCAGCGCCAGCTGGCCGGTGTGCTGGAGCCGGCCGAACACTACATCCCAGCCAAAGCGAGCGATCATGCTCTGGAGCGGCTCGCGCGCGGCCTGGTCGTGCAGCACGCGGATGGTACGGTTTTGATACAACTGCTGTCCGCCGCCGACCCCGCGCATCCCGTGCGCCTCGATCGCATAGTCGATCTTCCAGATCCGCTGCACCAGCGTGATCGCGATCATCACGCCCACCACGCCCATCGGGTAGGTGATCGAGTAGCCTACCACCGGCTCGGCCAGCATCTGGTCGCGCAGCGCGGCGGGCGCGTGGGTCTTGACATAATCCAGCACCGCTGCCAGCGCCGGGGTGTTGGTGAAGCTGCCCGCGAACATGCCCGCCGCGACGGCCGGGTGCAAGCCGCCCAGCCACCATGCCACGCCGGTGAGCGCCGCGCCCACTACCAGCATACCCAGAATGAACAGATTATCGCGCAGCCCTTTATCGCGGAACGATGCGAAGAAGGCCGCGCCGCTGCTCAGGCCGATCGCATAGACGAACACCACCAGCCCGAACAGGTACACGAACTCGGGCAGCTTCATATCCGGGTGCAGCGCGCCAAACGCCAGCCCGACGAACAGCACCGCCGCGACGCCCAGCTTGACTCCGCCGAAGCTGATCTGGCCGAGCAGATAGCCGATCGCCGAGACTAGAAACAACAGCAGCAGTAAGTTATCCAACAGCAGCTTGATCATTGTCTTCTCCATCCATAGCGCTGGCTGGCCGCCGGCAGCCCACCCGACAGCGAACCGCGATCATCATAGTGGAAGGGGGCTGCTTGCAGGAGAAGATACCAACATCTAGCGGGGAGATCTGTTCACTTTAACAAACGTGACAAGATGACAAGGTGACAAGGTGACACTTTCCTGTCACTCGTCACTCGTCACTCGTCACTCGTGCCGCGGTTGTGATGCTATGCTCATCTGAAGCGCGTTGCGGCTTGTTTCGTAGCACACTATACTGAAGACATGCGAAAGGAAAAGAATCTATGCATCCACATCGTGCGCGCGTTGGCCGTGCGCTGATTGCGCTGTTCCTACTGGTGCAATTGTTCGCTGTGTCAGCTCTGCTCGCCGCCACCCCGCCGGCCGATTTTTCCGACGCGCTGGTCACCAATCTCGCCAGCCCGACCGCGCTGGCCTTTACGCCCGATGGGCGGCTGCTACTTACGCAGCAGACCGGCCAGTTGCGGGTATACCAAAGCGGCGCGCTGCTGACGACTCCCGCGCTCGATCTCAATATCGGCAACCTGATCTGCTCCGATTTTGAGCGCGGTTTGCTTGGTGTGGCGGTCGATCCAAATTTCGCTACGAACCACTCGATATACGTTTACTACACCTTCAACAAGCATAATGCGCCGGATCGTAATTCCTGCGCGCACAACAACGCCGCCACCGAGCCGGTGAATCGGGTAGTGCGCTACACCCTGTCCGATGCCAATGTCGCCTCGGGTGAGACCGTGCTGGTCGACAATATTCCCTCGCCGAACGGCAACCACAACGCCGGCGACCTGCATTTCGGCAAGGATGGCTATCTGTACATCAGCGTTGGCGAGGGCGGCGTGAACGCAAATGCGCGGCGGCTCGATCTGCTTTCGGGCAAGATTCTGCGCGTCGATCGCGATGGCCTGCCGCTGGCCGCAAACCCGCAGGCCGGCACTGCCGGCGCGCGGCGCTGCGGCGATCCGAGCGGCGTGCCGGCCGGCGCCGGCCCGTGCAGCGAGATGTACGCCTGGGGGCTGCGCAACCCATTTCGGTTCGCCTTCGACCCTAACGCCGCCGGCACGCGCTTCTTTATCAACGATGTGGGCCAGAACACCTGGGAGGAGATCGACGAGGGCCAGCTCGGCGTTGACTATGGCTGGAACGTGCGCGAAGGGCACTGCGCCACCGGCTCGACCAGCAGCTGCGGCGCGCCGCCAGCCGGCATGATCAACCCGATCTACGATTATGGCCGTGACACCGGCTGCTCGGCGATCACTGGTGCGGCCTTCGTGCCGGCCGGCATCTGGCCGGCGCCCTACGATGGCGCGTATCTGTTCGCCGACTACGGTTGCAGCAAAATCTTCCGGCTGATCCCAGGGGGCGGAAACAGCTATACCGCTGTCGATTTCGCCACTGGCGTGGGCGGCCCGACAGCAATGATATTCGGGCCATACAACAGCACCCAGGCGCTCTACTACGCCGCGATCGGCAGCGGCCAGATCCGCCGCGTCGCCTACACCGCCACCTTCGCGCCGGCCAAGCAGTGGTTTCTGCCGATGAGCCGAAGATAAATACCGCAGTGCCATGTTACGGCGTGCGGAGCTGGTGGGATCGCCGTGGCAATAAATCGGCAACCCGTACTCTCATCGGTTGTTCAATCGCAGCCGCATCCCAGTGATCGTTCAGCGTCGTGATGATCACCCACGCTTCAGGATTAAAGTCGCTGATCACCTCGCGGCACCGGCCGCAGGGGGGCAGCAGGTAATGTTTTCCGTCGGGATCGCGCCACACGGCCGCAACCGTCGCGACATCGCGATGCCCTGCCGCGACCATACAGCAGATGGCGGCAATCTCCCCACAGATATTCGCAAACCCGGTGGCGGTTTCAAAATGGATTCCGGTGAAGACGTAACCCGTCGTTGTGCATACCGCTGCTCCAACTTCTTGAATACCGGGCACATACAAGCGATCTGCCGCGTCAATCGCATGCTGGAGGAGCGCTCGATCCGATTCAGTTAGTGCCGTATAGTTCATAGGTTGCCTTCAGGCGCCGCGCGCACCGCCAGCAGTGTTATATCGTCGGCCTGGGGCGATGCGCCGCGATACGCCGTCAGCGTATTCACCAGCTGGTCGCACAGCTGCTGCGCCGGCATCCCCAGACGCGCTTGCACGGTCGCCAGGACGCTCTCCAGGCCGAAGAAGCCGCCCTGCGCATTGGTCGCCTCGGTCACACCATCGCTAAAGAGCAGCAGCGTGCCGCCGGGCGGTAGCCGCACCGCCTGCACATCGATCGCGGGATCGGGCAGTATCCCCAGCGGCTGGCCGTTCGCGCGCCCCAGCGCCAGCAGCACGCCCGACGCATCCCAGATCAGCGGAAGCTCATGCCCGGCGCGGGCATAGATGAACTCGCCGGTCGAATAGCTGAGGATGCCGTACACGATGGTGATAAACATGCCGGCGGTGCTCATCTCGGCCAGGTGCTGATTCGTCTCACGCAGCGCCGCCGCTGGCGATGCAGCTCGGGCCGCCTCGGCCCGCAGCAAGCTGCGCGTCAGCGCCATAAACAGCGCCGCCGGCATGCCTTTGCCGCAGGCGTCGCCGACAACGAGCCCCAGCGCATCGCCGCCCAGCGGAAAGACATCGAAGAAATCGCCGCCCACCTCGCGCGCCGCGACCATCCGCGCGCCCAGATCGAACCCCGACGGCGTCGGCAGCCGGCGCGGCAGGATGCGCTCCTGGAGCTCGCGCGCCAGCCGCAGCTCGTGTTCGAGCGCCTCTTTCTCGACCAGCTGGGATTGCGCGGCTTCGAGATCGGCGTAGGCCTGCGCCAGCTGCTGGTTCTGCGCCTGGAGCTGGCGGTTCTTCTCCTGGAGATCGTGGATCACCGCGTCGTTCGAGTCGCGCAGCCTCGTGCTGAGCACGCGCAGCATATGGTACGCAATTGTCGGGTAGCGCCCCAGCAGCCGCTCGAAATCGGCCCGCGTCAGCCTGATCACCTGGGCATCGGATGCTGCCCGTGCGCTGGCGGTGCGCAGGCCATCCTGGTTCAGCAGGCCCATCTCGCCCACGAACTCGCCCGCCCCGCGCCGCCCGAACAGATGCTCGTCGCGCGTGCCCAGCTCCTTGATAATTTCGAACATGCCCGACAGGACAATATACACGCCATCGCCGCGCTCGCCCTCGCGCATAAGAATGGCTCCGGCCGGGTAAGTGACCTGCTGGAGCTCGGTGGCCAGCTGCGCCAGCTCATCCGGCGGAATTGCGGCGAATAGTGGTATGTTGGTGATCAGCGATTCGTTCATGGTTTCGGAGCGCTCTTGCATAGCGTGTTTCAGCCTTCCAGTCGATCGTGAGTTAATGTCTTAGGGACTTTCAAATAAAACTGTTCCACTGGGCTAATTAAAGAGATGATATCATCACTCACTGCCCTGCGCCTCGGCCCACGCCGCCACGATCTCGCGATGGTAGGGCACGTTCTCCAGGTACGAGCGCCGATTCGCTTCGTCGGAGATCCTGGCCGCCCGCTCCCGCAGCATCGTGTAGGCCGTCTCGAGCATGGTCGCGGCGCGCGGGTCGCCGGCGGCGTGCAGCACGTGGTAGCAGGTCAGGTAGATCAACAGCCCTTCCACGGCGCCGCCCACGCCCAGGTGGGCGAGAATTTGTTCGATGTGCGTCAGCGCCTCCGCCGGATTGCCCTGGGACAGCGCGACGCGCGCCAGCCCGGCCAGGTCATCGGCGGCCCAGTGCGGCTGACCGAGCGCGCGCCGGATCGCCAGCGCTTGCTGGTGGGCCGCAGCGGCTTCGGCCGGCTGGCCCAGGCCGAGCAGCGCATCGCCCATGACGCTCAGCGCAATCGCTTCATTGAAGCGGCCATCAACGCTACGCGCAAGGCGGAGTGCCGCCTGGGCATAGTCGAGCGCGGCAGCGTCATCTCCTTGTTCGTGCAGCAGACAGCCGAGAGCGCCCAGCGCGTTCGCTTCGAGGGCCGGCAAGCTGAGCTCGCGCCGGCTGTGCAGATACTGCTCAAGATGCGCCCGCGCCGTCGCGTAATTGCCGAGCCTCAACGCGTTCTCGCCCAGCAGAGAGAACGTCCAGCCCTCCAAAATCTTGTTTCCCACCAGGCGCGCCAGGCGCAGAGTTTCCTCGCCATAGCGTTGCGCCGCATCGAGGTTCCCCTGCGACTGAGCGTTCAGGCCGAGGCTGCCCAGCGCCACGCACTCCTTTTCCCGGTCGCCGATCTCGCGCGCAAGGAGCAGGGTTTGCTCGTAGCCAACTTGCGCTGTCGCGTAGTCGCCCCGCGCCCAGGCGTTACCGCTAAGCGAGCCGAGCGCCTGGAGCTGCAGCTGCCGATCGGCAAGCTCGCGGCTTATCCGCAGGGTTTGCTCGATCAGATCGTGCTCCGCCACGTAATCCTGCAGATGTTCGAAACGCTGCAGAAGAACCATGGCTTCCCCATGTCGGTCACCCATAGCGCGGGCCAGGCGCAGGGCGGTCTCCGCATATTCGATCCCTGCCTCGTTCTCCCCACGCCAGCTCGAGGCCCAGGCCAAGAAGTAATAGGCGCGCATGACAAGCGCTGTCGCGCCGGCCGCCTCGGCCAGCGCCGCCGCCCGCCGCGCGGCAGCGACCACCTCGTCGAAGGCGCTGATGCGTTGGTAATGGTTCGCCCAGCGCAGCGCCGCCTCCGCCCGCCGCGTATCGTCGTCCAGTCGCTCCGCCAGCGCCTCCAACGCCCGAATGTCTTGCGCCTGCGCGTCGCGTGCTCCTTGCAGATCGTAGATCTGCTCGCGCGCCAGCAGCAGCGCCCAGCGCTCGGCCAGGTCGTCCTCCGGCGCCAGTTCGAGCGCGCGGCTCAGGTACGCCAGCGCCGCGTCGTTGGCGAAGCGCGCCGCCGCCGCCTCACCTGCCCGCCGCAAGTACGCGCGCTTCTTCGGCAGGTTGTCGCTGCGCTCGTAATGGTAGGCCAGCAGCTCGACGAAGCGGTTGCCGTCGTCGCCGACCTGGGCTTCAAGATAGGCCGCCAGTTGCTGGTGCAGCCCCGCTCGCGCCGCCGCCATCAAGCTCTCGTAGGCCACCTCCTGGGTCACGATATGCTTGAACAGGTAGGTCAGCTCGGGCTCGGGCGTGTCCAACGGCGTCAGATCCAGCCGCGCCAGATCGCGCAGGTCGGCTTTCAGCGGCGCCGCTTCGCCCAGCACCGGGTACGCGCCGTGCAGCCAGGCGAACTGAAACAGCCGCCCGATCACGCTGGCGACCTTCAGCTCGGCCTGCTGCTGGGCGCTGAGCTGGTCGATCCGGCTGAGGATCAGGGTGTGCAGGCTGGCCGGCAGGTCGAGCTTCGCGATCGCCATGGCGTCCTGGGGATCGATCCCGCGGTCGCGCAGGTAGTTCAGCAGCTCCTCGACGTAAAAAGGGTTGCCTTGCGCCTTCGCGGTGATGCGCGCGGTCAGCACCGGCGTCAGGACGCCGGTGCGCTCCGGCCAGAGCTGGGCCAGCTTGGCGCGGATGGCCTGCGTCGCCTCGGCGTCGGCGAGCGGCGCCAGGTGCACGCGCGTGAAGTGATCCAGCGCCTCGATCCGCGGCGTTTGCAGGCGCAGCAGCTCGGGCGGGCGGTAGGCCAGCACGATCAGAACGGGCAGATCGACGATCGCGCGCGCCACCTGCTCGAGCAGATCGTGCGAGGCGCCGTCGATCCAGTGCAGATCTTCCAGAACGAAGAGCAGCCCTGCGCCGTCCTCACCCGCCTCACGCGCTGCTGCTGTCAGGCAATCCAGCAGCAGCGCATGCAGCGCGCTCTGGCGCAACCGTGGCTCCAGTGTTTCCGTGAAGTCATTCTCCGGCAGATTAAGGCCCAGCAGCGGGCCCAGCAGTGGCAGCGCCGGCAGCCGAGCGGGCGCCAGGTCGTCGATCGCGCCTTCCAGCGCCCGCGCCTGGCGGCGCGGCGACGCGCTCGGATCGAGGTCGAAGAACGCGCGCCAGACCGAACCCCAGACCAGGTAGGGTGTGTTCGTGCCGTAGGATTGGCAGGCGCCGCCGTAGCCTTGCAGCCCGCGTCGTCGCGCCAGGCGAATAACCTCGGCCACCAGGCGCGATTTGCCCATGCCGGCCTCGGCGGTGATGCCGATCACCTGGCCCTGGCGCGCGAGCGTCAGGTCGAGCTTGTCGGCGATCAGCGCCAGTTCGGCCGCTCGCCCGACCATCGGCAGGGTATAGATGGGCTCCTCCAGGCGGATCGCGCGCCGCCGGCTGGCGCCGCTCACCGCGAAGACCGGCAGCGGCTCGGCCTTGCCCTTGAGCGAGATCGGCGGGCGCGGCTCCAGTGCGATATCGGCGCCTACGGCGGCTTGTACGCGCGCGCTGATCAGGATCTCGCCCGGCGTAGCCTGGCTCATCAGCCGCGCGGCCAGGTTTACATCGTCGCCCATCACGCCGTAGGTCTGGCGAGTCGTGCCGCCGTAGGCGCCGGCCCGCAGTGTCCCGCGGCTGATCCCAATCTGGACGGGGGCCAGATAGCCCAGAGCCGCGGCGGCCGTGCGTAGCTCTAGCGCGGTGTCGACTGCTCGGCGCGGGTCGTTCTCATGTGCGACCGGCGCGCCGAAGATGGCATGCAGATAGCTGCCCTTGTCGCCGATCGTCAGCTGGAGCAGCGTGCCCTCGTAGCGCGCCAGCGTCGCTTGCACGAGCCGTATGAACACGTCGAGCTTCGTTCCAGCTTCCAGATCGCGCTCGTAGTCGATACCGCCGAAACGCAGAAACAGCGGTACCGCCGGGCGCAGCTCGGTCAGGAAGTCGCCCAGGCCGGCCTGGTGGCGTTCGTACACGGCCGCGAGCAGCCAGGGGCGGGCTTGTTCGGCTGATGGGGTGCGGTGGTGCGGTGGTGCGGTGGTGATACCAGCTTCATCCGTCGTCGGTCGCCCGCCCTGCCCTTCGACACGCTCAGGAACCGCGGCGTCGAAGGGTCGGTCGCCTGCCCTGCCCTTCGACACGCTCAGGAACCGCGGCGTCGAAGGGTCGGTCGTCAGCACGGCGAAGCGCTCCCCCGTCTCCTCGTCGCCGCGCCATTCCGCAATCGCGACCGTGTCGCCCAGTGCTGTGGCGGTCGGTTGGTCGATCAGCACCTCGCCTGGGCGAGTCAGGTGTTCGCCGGCGGCGGCGCGTGCGAGCGGCGCGCCAGTCAGCACGTCGAGCCGCTGGATGGCCGGGTCGCCGACCACAAAGCGGCGGGCTGGCCCACTGGTGACCGCGACTTTGAGCGAAAGCGCGCTGGTCGTGCCGCCGGGCAGAGCGATTGCGGCAAACTGCCGCATGGCGTCCTGGAGCGCCACGGCGCAGGCGACCGCCCTTGCGGGGGATGGGGGATGGGGGATAGGGGATGGAGTTGCGTTTTCCAACCCCCATCCCCCATCCCCCATCCCCTGATCGTCGAACCAGCAGGTGATCGCATCGCCGGCGAAGCCGACCACGCTGCCGCCGTAGCGCTCGACCTCGCCAATCAGCGCGTCGTAGACATAGTTGATCTGGCGGGTCAACGCCTCGACGCCGCGGCGGGCGCCCAGCGCGCGGTCGAGCGCCTCGGTCAGCGGTGTGAAGCCGGCGATATCGGCAAACAACGCCGCGCCGTGGGCGCGCGCGGGCAAATCCTCGCCGCGCGCCAGCGCCTGGCGGCGATCCTGGGGCAGGTAGGCGGCAAGCGGGCCAGCCAATCGGGTGCTCCTCGAACCGTGCAGATCTGAGCCAGCCCGTGTGCGGGCCTTCCTCAAATCAGTTTAGCTATAGCGCGGATAATGGTGACGAGAGCATAGCAGCGTGCTAGATACATGTCAAGTGCTGTGCGCCTTTGGGCAGCTGGCCCTCACCCCCAAGCCCTCCCGTTGCGACGGAAGAGGGGAGCCAAAGCTCCTCATCGCCTGCCGCAGCGGGAGAGGAGTGCCGCTGCAGCGGCGGGGTGTGGGCCGCCTTGGTGCAACCCCGACATTTGACATCCCCGGCCAAAACATGTACCCTTGCCCTGAATGAACGCCTGTGGGAGCCTACGCCGATGCCTACACTGCTGATCGCCACCACCAACCAGAACAAGCTGCGCGAGTACGCCGCGATCTTCGCCGGCCTGCCGATTGAGCTGCGCTCGCTGCGCGACCTGGGCATCGACGATGATGTCGAGGAGACCGGCGCGACCTTCGCCGAGAACGCGCAGCTGAAGGCCGAGTTCTACGCTGCGCGCGCCGGCCTGCCTGTGCTGGCCGATGATTCGGGCCTGGAGGTCCACGCGCTGGGCGGCCAGCCGGGCGTGTTCTCGCACCGCTACGCCGGCCCGCATGCCACCGACGCCGATCGCAACGCGCTGCTGCTCAAGAATTTGGCCGGTGTGCCGCTGCATGCCCGGCTGGCCCGCTTCGTCTGCGCGATCGCCCTGGCGCGGCCCGATGGCGCGGTCGAGCATGTCGAGGGCTTGCTGCCCGGCGTGATCGAACTGGCCCCGCGCGGCTCGAATGGCTTCGGCTACGACCCGCTGTTCTACCTACTGGATGAGAACGCCACGCTGGCCGAGCTGCCGGCCGCGCGTAAGAACCAGATCAGCCACCGCGCCCTGGCGGCCAAGGCCGCGCGCAACGTGCTCGAGCGCTGGGTGGCCGAGGGGGCGATCTAATAGAACTTGGCTGAAATACGCCAGCCTTTTTTGACGATAGACGATGGACGATAGACGATTGTGATGCCGTCCATCGTCCATCGTCTATCGTCAATATCGTGGAATGCCTTCCGCCACTGTGTACTAGCGCAATTGCAGATTGTTGACTTCGAGTAGAACGAGGACTGAGTATGACATCCAAAGTACCCCCGCGCAGCGAAGTCCCGGTCGAATACACCTGGGACACCGCCGGTGTCTATGCGTCGCACACGGCCTGGGAAGCCGAGCTGGCGCGCGTCGCTGCGCAGCTGCCCGAGCTGGCGGTCTTTCAGGGCCAGCTTGGCAGTAGCCCGGATCGGCTGGCGGAATGGCTGGATACCGCCGAGCGGCTCATGAATACCGTTGCGCGGCTGTACTTCTACGCCAGTATGTTTCACAATGTGGACACTAACGATCAAGCCGCCGTCGCCAACCACGATCGCGCGATCGGCATGTACACCCGCGCAGTCGCCGCGACGGCCTTCGCCGAGCCCGAGCTGTTGGCGATTGGCTTCGACACCCTGCGCCGCTGGATGGCCGATGATCCGCGCCTGGCGCTGTTCGTGCATTACTTCGACCAGCTCGAACGCCGCCAGGCGCATGTCCGCTCGGCCGAGGTCGAGCAGCTGCTCGGCCAGCTGCGCGATCCCTTCAGCGGCGCCAGCGGCATCCACGGCATCCTGACCGACGCCGACCTGCGCTTCGCGCCCGCCCACACCGCCGCGGGCGAACAGCGCGATCTGGCGCAGGGCAACATCAGCGCGCTGCTGACCAGCCCCGATCGCGCTGTTCGCCGCAGCGCATGGGAGAGCTACGCCGACGCGCATCTGTCGATGCAGAATACCATGGCCGCCTGCCTGGCCACCGGCGTCAAGCAGGATGTGTTCATGGCCCGTGCGCGGCGCTATCCGTCCGCGCTAGAGGCATCGCTTGCCGAAAACAACATCCCAACCGATGTATTTCACACCCTGATCGCCACCTACCGCCGCAACCTGCCGACCTGGCACCGCTACTGGAGCCTGCGCCGGCGCGTGCTGGGCTTCGACACACTGGCTGTGTACGATCTCAAGGCGCCGCTGACCGACAAGATGCCTGCGGTGCCGCTGGCGCAGTCGATCGACTGGATCTGCGACGGCATGCGTCCGCTCGGCGATGCGTACGTCGCGGCGATGCGGCGCGGGCTGACCGAGCAGCGCTGGGTCGATGTCTACCCGAACCAGGGCAAGCGCATGGGCGCCTACTCGCACGGCGTCCATGGCACACACCCCTACATCCTGATGAGCTACAACGACGACATCTTCAGCATGAGCACACTGGCGCACGAGCTGGGCCACTCGATGCACTCCTACCTAACCTGGCAGACCCAGCCACTGGCCTATGCCAACTACTCGCTGTTCGTTGCCGAGGTGGCCTCGAACTTCAACCAGGCCATGGTGCGCGCGCACCTGCTCGACACCAACCGCGACCGCGATTTCCAGATCGCGGTGATCGAAGAGGCGCTGGCCAACTTCTATCGCTACTTCTTCATCATGCCCACGCTGGCGCGCTTCGAGCTGGAGATCCACCAGCGCGTCGAGCGCGGCGAAGCGCTGACCGCCGACAGCATGATCGGGCTGATGGCCGACCTGTTTCAGGAAGGCTACGGCGACGAAGTGCTGGTCGATCGTGCGCGGGTCGGCAGCACCTGGTGCCAGTTCTCGACCCACCTGTACTCGAATTTCTACGTCTACCAGTATGCCACCGGCATCGCGGCGGCCAACGCGCTGGCGGCCGATATCCTGGCCGGCCAGCCCGGCGCGGCCGAAAACTACCTGGCCTTCCTCCAAGCTGGCGGCTCGCTCTACCCACTCGACGCGCTGAAGCTCGCCGGAGTCGACATGGCCAGGCCCGCGCCGGTCGAGCGCGCCTTTGGCGTGCTGGCGAGCTATGTTGATCGGCTGGAGGCGCTGCTGGGGTAGAACGGCGGTTGGAACCACTGAAATTATGACCCGGCTGAGGCCGCTGAAATGTTCTTTCAGCGGCCTTATTTGATTCAAAAAAAGACTATTGACAGTATTACGTTATACTGTTACAATAGCAGTGATCATCTGGTCAAGCTGTCATGTCCATAAGCGGGAGGTTTTGGAGGGTCCGGGTACCCTCTGGGTGCCCTTTGGGCGTCGCCCCCGAACCCCCACCGCATAAGTCGTGACACATCAGAACGTAAAGTAACACTATGAAGCTACTCATTCTCGGCGGCACTGTCTTCCTCGGTCGCTACCTGGTCGAGTCGGCGCTGGCGCGCGGCCACGAGGTCACGCTGTTCAATCGCGGCCAGCACAGCCCCCAGCTTTACCCAGCGGTCGAGAAGCTGCGCGGCGATCGCGATGGCGCGCTTGACGCGCTGCGCGGGCGGCGCTGGGATGCGGTCGTCGATACGTCGGGCTACGTGCCGCGTGTCGTGCGTGCCTCGGCCGAGCTGCTGGCGGATGCGGTCGAGCACTACACCTTCATCTCGAGCATCTCGGTCTACCCGCATTTCAGAAGCGTGGGGTTGGATGAAAGCGCGCCGGTGGGCACGCTGGATGACCCGGCCGTCGAGGAGATCACCGGCGAAACTTATGGGCCACTCAAGGCGCTGTGTGAGCAGGCCGTCGAGCGTGCCCTGACCGGCCGCGCGCTGGTGATCCGCCCTGGCCTGATCGTCGGCCCGCACGATTACAGCGATCGCTTCACGTACTGGGTTCGGCGCGTCGCGCAGGGCGGCGAGCTGCTGGCGCCGGCGCATCCCAATTGGCACACCCAGATCATCGACGTGCGCGACCTGGCCGAGTGGACGCTGCACATGGTCGAGCGGCAGCAGGTTGGCGTGTACAACGCCACCGGGCCAGATTATGACCTGACGATCGGCCAGCTGCTCGACACCTGCCGCACAGTCAGCGGCAGCGATGCACGCTTCACCTGGGTTAGCGAGGAATTCCTGGCCGACAAGGAGGTTACGCCCTGGGTCGAGCTGCCGCTGTGGATTCCACAGTCCGACCCGGATATGCTGGGCTTCTCGGATGTGAGCTGCGCAAAAGCAATCGCGGCCGGGCTCGCCTTCCGCGACCTCGCCGCGACCATGCGCGACACGTTGGCTTGGGATTCCACACAAGCGGACACAGCCGAGCCACCAGCGCGGGCGCTCCAGCTGCGCGCCGGGCTTGCGCCCGATCGCGAGGCGGAATTACTGCGAGCATGGCACAACCGCAAATAAATTTCAGGAGGAGGACATGGATTGGATCTCGCACTTGCCATTTGATCGACGATCCGCGCGACCGCAAGCGGTCATTCCAATGGTTGTCGAGCGTACCAGCCGCGGCGAGCGCTCGTATGATATCTACTCGCGCTTGCTCAAGGAGCGGCTGATTATCCTCGGCGAGCCGATCGATGACCAGATCGCTAATCTGGTTGTGGCGCAGCTGCTGTTTCTAGATAGTGAAGACCCGGAGCGCGATATCTCACTGTACATCAACAGCCCTGGTGGTTCGGTGATCGCCGGCCTGGCGATCTACGATGCGATGCGGATGATCCGCGCCGAGGTGTCGACCGTCTGTATGGGCCTTTCCGCCAGCATGGGCACCATTTTGCTCGCCGGCGGCGCCAAAGGTAAGCGCTTCAGTCTGCCGCATTCCACGATCCATATGCACCCGGCCGGAATTGGCCAGATATCCGGCAATGCGCCCGATATCGAGATCCATGCACGCGAATTGCTGCGCGAGCAGCAGCTCACACGCGAGCTGCTCGCCCGTGACACCGGCCAGCCGCTCGAACGTATTGCCAAGGACTTTGATCGCGACCTGTTTATGACGCCGGAGCAGGCGCTGGAGTATGGCCTTATCGACCAGATTCTTAGCGACGCCGATAACAATGGCTCGAAAAGCGGACTGTGATGGAATCGACGATCGCGCACGAAAAGCTCTACACGATTGGCCAGCTGGCCGAGATTGCGGGCGTCACGCCACGCACGATTCGCTACTATACCGCCGAAGGCTTGCTGCCGCGGCCGGATGCGCGTGGCCAATACGCGCTCTATGGCGAAGAGCATCTGCTGCGCTTGCGGCTGATCGGGCAGCTGAAGGAGACCTATCTGCCGCTGGGCGAGATCAAGGCGCGGATCGAGAATCTCGACGCCGAGCAGATTCGCGCTTTGCTGGATGAACAGCGCAGCTCGCCCGCGCCGTCAACTAGCGCGGCCGATTACCTGGCGCAGGTACGTGCCCGCCAGCAGGCGCCGCAATCCGCGCGCCAGCTGGCCGAACGCGCCGAGTTGTACGCCGCCGCGGAACAGCCGGTGCTCAGCCTGCGCCCGCCCGCCGCCCCAGCGCCTTCTGCTCCTGCGCCCGCCGCGCCGTCATACGGCTTCGCGGCACCAATCGCCGCGCCCGCCGCATCGCCACGAACCGAGGAAGCGCCTGCGGCGCCGCCGCGGCCGGCCGGCCTGCTGCGCAAGCTCATGCCGCAGCGCCGCGCCGATGCCGCCGCATCCAAGGAAGAGTCGCCGCAGGCAGATCAGCGCTGGCGGCGCGTTGATCTTGCGCCCGGCGTCGAGCTGCACATTCGCGAGCCGGCCGCGCCCGCTCTGCACGAAAGGATCGATCGGCTGATCGCGCTGGCGCGCAGCTTGTTTGAGGGTGGTGACTAGACGAAGCATTTGCCGTGATATATGGATTCACGCATCAAGTATCAAGTATCATTCCTACACCTACAAGGAGACGCCAACCATGCCAACCACCACACTGTCCCTCACCGCCGAATGCGACCGCCGCCTGGTGGCCGTCGAAGTCTCGTCGCAGCGCACGATCGAGTGGATCGCAGTCGCCCCAGATGTAGCGCGCCGCGACAGCCGCGCGCCGCTCAACCTGGCACTGATCCTCGATCGCAGCGGCTCGATGCAGGGCGACAAGCTGCGCTATGTCCAGCAGGCTGCCTGCCATGTGCTCGACATGCTCGATGAGCGCGATCGGATCGCGGTGGTAGCCTACGATGACCAGGTCACGCTGATCGCGCCCAGCCAGCTGATCTCCACGCAGGCGCGCGGCGAGCTGAAGCGCAAGATCAACGATCTGCGGCCGGGCGGCTGGACGGATCTCTCGGGTGGCTGGCTAGAGGGCTGCCGCGAGGTGGCCGACAGGCTGACCGCCGAAGGCATTCATCGCGCGTTGCTGCTGACCGATGGCCTGGCTAATCGTGGCATCACCGATATCGAAGAGCTGACCCACCACGCCCGCGAGCTGCGGCGACGCGGCGTCGCCACCTCGACCTTCGGCGTCGGGCTGGATTTCAACGAGCAGCTGCTCGAGGCGCTGGCCGAGCAGGGCGGTGGCCACTTCTACTACATCGATCGGCCCGACCATATTCCGGATGTGTTTCGCCGTGAGCTGGGCGAGCTGCTGACGGTGGTGGCGCGCGAGGCGTTTCTCAGCATCACGATCCCCAGCGGTGTCGCGGTCGAGCTGCTAGGCGATCTGCCACATGAGCGCACCGGTGAGCGACTGAGAATCTTCCTGGGCGATCTGTGCGCCGGCGAGCGCCGCGCGCTCTATACCAGGGTGCTGGCACCGCCGGATGCGTTGGGAACCAGCGTTGTGCTGCGCGGCGAGCTGGGCTACGCCGATCTCGATGGGCGCACCGCCACCGTCGCTGCCGAGATCAGCTTTTCCTACGCCCGTGAGGCCGAGGTGCTGCTGGCGCCGCTGCACGCGGCCATTCTCCAGCGCTCCGGCGAGATCGAGCTGGCGGCGGCGACAGCGCGGGCGCTCAAGCTTGAGCGCAACGGCCAGCGCCAGCAAGCCCAGGCAGTAATGCAGCAGTCGCTGGCCGCCCATCTGCCGTATATGCCGGCGCCAGCGGCGGCGGCCTACCAGGCGCTTGCCGGCCAGATCGAGCAAGGGCTGAGCGAGGAGCAGCGCAAGGAGACGCACTTCGCGGCCTATCGCAAGCGCCAATCACGCGGCTAAGACTTGATGCCTGATACGTAATACTTGATTCTTGATACTTGAATCCAGATTCACGCATCAAGCATCAAGCATCAGTCATCACGCTACGTATCCGGCTCCAAATAAAAGCTAAGCGGGTACCCCGACATCCGCGCCATGCTCTGCGCCGCGTAGACGCGCTGCTGGGCCTCTTCGAACGGAAGCGTCGCGACGTAGGCGTGCCCCTTGAGGTGGGCCTGGTACATCACTTCTTCGGCGCGCTCGTACGAAAGCTCGAAAATCGTCAGCAGCACCAGCACAACGAAGTCCATCGGTGTCACATCGTCATTCTCGATGATTACGCGATAGGGTAGCTCCAGCTCTGCGTCGGTGGCAACCACGTACTCGGTATCGGTGGTTGTCTGCGGTGGGGCAATATCGACACTAATGGTCATGGTTTTCTGTGTCTCTCATCAACAGGACTTACGTGGTGCCCAGATGTGGGCATGCACAGCGGTACTTTAGCTTCTTTTTGTTGTTCGTTTTTTCGCTCGCAGAGCGAAAAAACGAACAACAGATGCACTGGGAAGTCCCATGCTGCCGTTCGTCCTGAGCCTGCCCGCCCTGAGGCTCCCCTGAGCCGGTCGAAGGGCGTGTCGAAGGGTCGAAGGGCAGGCAACGCGGCGGTTGAACGCGCGACCGCGTACGTCCTGTCATCAAGTGACGAGTAACGAGTGACGAGTGACGCATTACTCATCACTCGTTACTCATCACTCGTTACTTGTCACTCGTCACCTGTTACCCGCGCGGCTTTCCATTCCGTGCGCGCGGCCGCGCCGAGGCGCCGACACGTGAGAACATACGCCCCAGCAGCGGCCCACGGAGGGAAAGGAAATCCTGTTCGAGCGCGCTGTCGGCACTGGCGTGCTCATCTGGGCTGTAGCGCTCCGCGACATATGCGCCGACGATTCGATCGACTGCCGGGCGCTGCTCGGGCAGGCTGCGCCCAATCTCGCCGCCGTACTCGTAGGGTGTAGCATGTTCTGCCTGTGGCAGCCCGGCCCACGCCGCCAGCCGCGCCAGCCGCACATATGCTGCCGTCGCCGGCGACAGCCCGCGCAGCTCGCGCCGTAGCGAGAGCAAGAACATGCCAATCCCAGCCAGCAGTGCCGCCACGAATCCACCGATGATTACTAGCTGGCGAGTGCGCTCGAGCGCCAGGCGCTCCTGCTGGGCCAGCCGAATGGCCTCCAGGTCGGCCGCCGAGCCTTGCTGCCCGTTCAGCCGCTCTTCTTCGAGTAAGCGGCGCATCCGATCGCTCGCGTTCGGGTCGCCAAGCCCGCCCGCGCCAGATGCCCCGCTTGAGTCTGAGCCGTCGGCGCTGGGTAGGGCCGGTCGCACTGGCAGGCTCGCATACGATGCTGGTGTCGGCTCGAAACGCTGCCAGCCATAGCCGGGGAAATACACCTCGGGCCAGCTGTGACCCACACTTTCGCGCACGACATAGGCGTTTGCCTGCGGGTCGATCGCGCCGCCGGCGTAGCCTTGCGCCAGCCGCGCCGGCACATTCAAAGCGCGCAGCAGCACAACCATCGAGGTGGCAAAGTCATCGCAGTAGCCGCGCTGGCTGCTGAACAGGAAATAATCCACCCAGTCACGGTCGGGTGGCGGCGCTGGCCGGGTCTCGTCGTAGATCAGGCGGCGCAGCGCATCCTGCACGGCTTTGGCCTGGTCGTATGGGTTGCTCGCGCCGGCCTGCTGCACGATCTCGCGCGCCCTGGCTCGCGTGCGCGCCGTGATGGTGTCGGGGAGCTGCAAATAGTGCTTGCTGATCCACTCGGGGTAGGCCGTGCCGGCGTTGCGCAGGCTCTGCTCGTCGGCGGTCGATATAAGTGTCGAGACGGTATACACGCCGGTCTGCTGCACCGGCGCCTCCGCGAAGACCGCCGAGGTCTCGTCGAAGTTCGGCAGGGTCTTGCCGTCGCTGGTCGTCTGTACGCCGCTCTGGATCAGCACCGGTAGATTGGCCGATGAGAACTGTCCACCGAAGATCAGCAGGTTGTCGCTGGATTGGCTGACCAGCTCGACCGTCTGGGTCACCAGCGTTCGCCCGGCCAGATCCGTCTGCGGTATGCGGATGCCGGCGTCAACCGGGCTGCGTGCCTCGATCTCAGTCGCCAGTCCCAGCGCCGAGCGGGCGCGCTCGCCGACCGTGCTCTGCCATGCATGGCCGGTGTATTTATCCATCGCTACCGCGCGCCAATAGTCGAATTTCGAGGATCGAATGCGCAGCACAATCCCATCGCCGAGCGAGCGCGGCCCGCCGGCGCGCACGCCGCTGGTGGCAAAGCCGCCACCAACCGAGCCGGGCGGCGCGTTGATTGTGCTGAACGCCTGCTCCCAGCCCTCACGTGCTATCGTTAGTGGCGAGCTAATCGTGCGCCATACGCGCGCGACCTGGACGCTGCTGGCGTTGCCGGGCAGCAGGCTCGTCACCAGCACGATCAGGCTGCACGACAGCGCCGCCGCGAATAAGAAGCGCCAGGGCATGAATTCGGGGTACTCGACTGCTGTCGAGCGCCAGCGCTCCTGGTGGCGCACGATATTTTGATGCACCACCAGCAACAGAGCGGTGCCCAGGAATACAAAGAATAGCGTATTTGGCTTGGGCGCGGCGAAGGTATAGTTGATCAGGATCGTCAACGCATTCAGCACCACCGTCCACCAAACCCAGCCGGAACGGAACAGTAGCCAGCCGGTCGCGTAGCCCAGCGCCCACATCAATAGCGCCAGCGCCACCACGAACAGTACGATATCCTCGCCGCGCCCGCCGGCCTGGAGGATGCGCGCCCAGATCGTACTGCGGATCAGAATCTCACTGGCGCGATCGCCCCAGGTTATCAGCCGCTCGCCCATCTGCCCGCCCAGCTCCTGGCTAACCTCACGTACCAGCAGCGGTCCGATCTGCTGGATCGCCCAGGCCAGGCCGAGCGCGGCGCTGAGCAGGTGCGCGAGCCAGCCAGGCAGCCAGCGCAGCCGTGCGAAAATGATGCCGACCATGAGTGCTGGTAGCGCTACGCTGGTCAGCACCTCCAGGCCCTCGGCCCAGTTCGAGACGCCGATACTGCGCGTCACGCTCCACAGCATCACGGCGGCAAGTATCACGCCCGGCAGCACTGCGGGAAGCTCCCAGCGCCGATACCAGGGCACATATGGTTTAGCTGCGGGGGTTGTTGCTACCATGACAAGATTTTCCTCTTTTCGTACCGCTTGAGGTATGTATAGCCGACCTAACGTGCTCGGGAGGAGATCAATATGTCCAATTCGTAGGAGCACAATGAGTGGGCTTGAATTTGTCACCTGATTTTGTGATATTACTCCAGTCTCCGCGCGATATCAATCTCGTCCTCGATTTCCTGCTCATCCATATCCAAATATGGAATGCCAATACGCGAAGCGTAGCGGATAAACTCGGAACGTTCCATATTGAGCAATTCAGCTGCCTTGCCACTGGATACCTCGTGACGGCGATAGAGTTCTAGAACAAGTTATTCTTTCAGAGTATCTTCTGGGCGCATGTGTGTTTGGTGAAAAAGGTTGACAAGTTCTCGATCTAGCTCCACGGTTACTGTAGTCATGTTGTACCTCTTCATTAAGACCGCATTATTCACGGTCTTAAGGGTAGCCCGAGCACCTCACAGGCATTCCGCCATACTGCCGCCGCCAATTCCTCCAGCGCGATCTCGCGCAGGGCCGCCAGCCGCTCGGCCACCAGCCGCACATTTGCCGGCTCGTTGCGCTTGCCACGCAGCGGGTGCGGCGCGAGGTACGGGCTGTCGGTCTCGGTCAGGATGCGGTCGAGCGGCGCGCGGCGCGCCACCTCGTGCAGATCGGTCGCCTTGTTGAATGTGACCGGCCCACTGAAGGAGAGCTGAAAGCCAACCTCCAGGCATGCCTCAGCATAGGCCCAATCGCCCGAAAATGAGTGCATAATGCCCGGCTGACCGCGCACAGTGTCGCGCAGGATCTGCACGGTGTCGGCTTGCGCCTCACGGCTGTGAATCACCACCGGCAGCTCCAGCGCGCGCGCCAGCGCCAGCTGATCGCGGAACAGCCGCTCCTGCGCATCGTGCGCGGCGCGGTCGTGGTGGTAATCCAGCCCGATCTCGCCGATCGCCACCACCTTCGGGTGGGCGGCCAGCTGGCGAATTTCGGCTAGCCAATCCGCGTTGGCCAGTGCGGCATAGTGCGGCTGAATGCCGACGACTGCGTAGATCGCCGGGTGCGCCACAGCCAGCGCCAGCGCCGCGCGCGACGACTCGAGATCGTAGCCGACCTCGACCAGCCGGGCCACCTGCACCGCCTGCGCCCGCGCGATCGTCTGCTCGCGATCCGCATCGAACTGGGCGAGATGCAGGTGCAGATGCGTATCGATCAGCTGAATGTCGCCTGTCATGGCCGCATTGTACCATGGAACATACGCGCATGACCTTAGCAACCGATGTGAATCTTACACCGTATGTGGGCGCGTAACATACAACGCGTGTGATATAATTGTGGTAAAAATTATGTGAAAACGTACGATTTCTGGCAGCAGATGTGCTATATTGACATTGGACTTGATCATAAGGGAATTGCGTTCTAATAATTATCCCACAGCGGGAGGTTTGGAGGGCTGCAAGCCCTCCGAGAATCTTCCCCCCACCCCTTACATAAGTTCTAAGATCAATAAATTAGGATTGTACTGCGAGAGCGCATTGAGAATCAAATGACACATATTCCTGTCGTTCTGGTGATCGAGGATGATCCCTACATTTCGAAACTGATTGGGGTCTTGCTTGAAGAAGCCTACTATCAGGCGCTGGTCGCGAGCAGCGCGGCTGAAGGGTTTGCCCTGATCGAGCAGCACCATCCGGATCTGGTGATCTTAGATTGGATGCTGCCCGACCTGCCTGGCGATCAGGTATGCCGCCTGATCAAAGCGCGCTCGGCGAAAACGTTCTTGCCGGTTCTGATGCTGACCGCGCGTGGCGAGCTGGCCGATCGCATCGCCGGCCTTGATGCCGGGGCCGATGATTATCTGACCAAGCCATTTCACAGCGATGAGCTGCTGGCGCGCGTGCGCGCGCTGCTGCGCATTCGCGCGGTCGAGCTGGATCGCGCCGAAACGCTTGCGGCGCTGGCACGCCAGCACGAGGAGCTGCGCGATGCCTACGAGCGCCTACGCTCGACCCAGGCCGAACTGGTGCAAGCTTCCAAACTGGCCTCGCTGGGTGAGCTGGTGGCCGGCGTTGCCCATGAGCTGAACAATCCGCTGGCAATCGTTCTTGGCAATGCCGAGCTACTGCCGACCCTGGCCGACGAAGAGGATCGTCGGGCGGTGCGCCAGATCATCGAGGCTGCCCAGCGTGGTCGTCGGGTGGTTCAGAGCCTGGTCACGTTTGCACGCCATGGCAAAGTTGAGGCCGATTGGCATAGCCCGACCGATCTGCTCGATCGTGTCCTCGATCTCAAGCGCGCGGCCTTTCGTACCGGCGATCTGTCGCTGCAGGTCGTCTGTGATCCGATTGTGCCAATGCTGCTGTGCGATGGCCCGCAGATCCAACAGGCGCTGCTGAATCTGCTGATCAATGCTGAGCAGGCGCTTGTCGGCCGGCCTAGCCCACGCTTGCTCATCCAGATCTACGCGGCCTGCGGGCCGGTCGAGCCGCCAGTGGTGTTGCCTGAGCTCACGCGCGCAAGTGGGCTGGTAGGCGGCGAGCGGATGGTGGTGATCGATATCGCCGATAATGGCCCCGGCCTGCCGAGCAAGGTCATCGATCGCTTGTTCGAGCCGTTCGTCACGACGCGTCCAGTAGGCCAGGGCACTGGTATGGGCCTGGCGATCAGCTATGCGATCGTCACGCAGCAGGGTGGTACGCTTCAGATCGCCAGTGAGCCGGGCCGCGGCGCCACGATTCGAATCGCCTTGCCGGTGGAGCATAAGCCCGTCGTGCCTGCTCCCGCCCCCGATGCGCCCAGTGCCGCCGAGCAGCGGCCTGGGCGTGTGCTGGTGATCGACGATGAGCCGGCGATCGTGGATCTGGTCACACGGTTGCTCAAGCGCAATGGCTATGTTGTGGCAGGCGTGCAGCAGGCCCGATTGGCCTTCGATGAGCTACAGCGCCAGCTCTACGATACGGTTTTGTGCGATATTCGCATGCCCGATATGGATGGAATCGCGTTCCATCGAGGATTGGAAAGCCTCAACCTTGAACCTGGGCCGCGGCTGGTGATTATGACCGGCGATACCAGCAACGCGCGCACCGAGGATTTCTTGCGGCAGTATGATCTTCCTGTGCTACGCAAGCCGTTTACGCGGCAGGAGCTGTTGGCGGTGATTGCGGGCAATGGCTGAAAGGAAGTGTATGCCGCACTACGACGTGATCGTCGTTGGGGGCGGGGTGATGGGCAGTGCCACCGCCTACCACCTTGCCAAGCGCGGGCGGCGTGTGCTGCTGCTGGAGCAGTTCGCGATCGGGCACGATCGCGGCAGCTCGCATGGCCACTCGCGAATCATCCGGCTGGCCTATGATGCGCCGGATTATGTGCGGCTGGCTCAGGCGGCTTTTCCGCTCTGGCGCGCGCTGGAGCACGAGGCCGGCGCCGACCTGCTGCTCCAGACTGGCGGGCTGGATTACGCGCTGCCAGGGACGCCCACGTTCGAGACAACCCGTGCTACCCTGACTGCGCTGGGTATCGAATTCGAGCAGCTCGACCGCGCGGCGATCGGCCAGCGCTTTCCTCAGTTCCAGCTGCCCGACGAAATCCTGGGGATCTACCAGCGCGATTCCGGCATCCTGGATGCCAATCGCTGTGTCGCCACGCTGGCGGCCCAGGCGCGGCGGCACGGCGCGGACCTGCGCGAGAACGAGCCGGCGCGCCAGCTCCGCGCGGCCGGCGCTGGCGTCGAGGTGCGCACTGATACGGCCAGTTATGCCGCCGATCGGCTGGTGGTGACGGCCGGCGCATGGGCGCGGCCGCTGCTGCGCCAGCTGGGGCTGGACCTGCCGCTGACCGTCACCAGAGAGCAGGTGGCCTTTTTCGCGCCGCGCAATGCGGATGGCGGATCGGGCGACCCGGATCAGTTCGCGCCCGGTCGCTTCCCGATCTTCATCCACCATGCCACCGAAGGCCCGGCCGCGTATGGCTTCCCGATCTTTGGCCTGCCCGGCGTCAAGCTCGCCTATCACCAGCGTGGCCCAGTCGTCGAGCCGGAGAGCGAGGAGCGCGCCACCGATGCCTCGATCACCGCCGCTCTGCACGATTACCTGTCGCGCTGGATTCCGGGCGCGGCCGGCGATCTGCTGTTCAGCCAGACCTGTCGCTACACCAACACGCCCGACGAGCATTTCATTATCGACCAGCATCCCGAATATCCGCAGATTGCGATCGGCTCGCCTTGCTCGGGTCACGGTTTCAAATTCGGCGTGCTGATCGGCTCGATCTTAGCCGATCTGGCCGAGCGCGGCACGACTGAGCATCCGATTGGGATGTTCGCGATCGAGCGCTTTTAGTGGGGTTGGGGGTGTGAGGGCCGGGGCGATGCCCCGGCCCTCACACCCCCAACCCCGCAGACCGACAACATTGTGAAAAATTATGGTATACTAGCGCCACTGAGCGCTGACAATGACGTCACGCGGAGGCCTACATGGATTTTGATCTGACCCAGGAACAACAGATGATTCGCCAGGCGGTGCGCGAGTTCGCCGAGAAGGAGATCGTGCCGAACGCCCGCCATGTGGATGAGACCGGCGAGTTCCCCGCCGCGACCTTTCGCAAGATGGGCGAGCTTGGCTTGATGGGCATTCCCTTCGCCGAGGAGTACGGCGGTGCGGGCGCCGATAATCTGAGCGCGGCGATCGCCGTCGAGGAGGTGGCGCGCGCATGCGGCTCGACCGCGCTGGCCTATTCGGCGCATATGGGCCTGGGCAGCGCGCCGATCGCGCTCTTCGGCTCTCAGGAGCAGAAGCGCGCGTTTCTGAAGCCGGCCGCCGAGGGCAAGTACATCGCGGCCTTCGGGCTGACCGAGCCGCACGCTGGGTCGGATGCCGGCGCGACGCGCACGACTGCGCGGCTGGAGGGCGATGAATGGGTGCTGAACGGCGCGAAGATGTGGATCACCAATGCGCCGGTGGCCGGCCATATCATCCTCACCGCCGTGACCGACCCAGCGAAGGGCAAGAACGGCATCAGCGCGATCATCGTGCCGGGTGGCACGCCGGGAATGTCATTCGGCAAACACGAGCCGAAGATGGGCCTGCGCGGCTCGGTCAGCACCGCGATCACGCTCGAAGATGTGCGCGTTCCGCAGCAGAATCTGCTTGGCGAGCGCGGTCGTGGCTTCACGCAGTTCTTGCAGGTGCTCGACGGCGGGCGGGTCGGGATAGGCGCGATGGCGATCGGCCTGGCGCAGGCGGCCTGCGAGGCGGCATCGGCGTATGCGAAAGAGCGCACCGCCTTTGGCAAGCCGATCGGCGCGTATGAGTCGATCTCGAATATGATCGCCGATATGGTCACCGGCATCGAGGCTGCTCGGCTGATGGTCTACCAGGCGGCCTGGCTGAAGGATCAGGGGCGGCCGTTTGCGAAGCATGCTGCCATGGCCAAGCTGTTTGCGTCGGAAGTGGCCGAAAAGACCTGCCGCGACGCGATTCAGGTGTTTGGTGGGTATGGCTATAGCCAGGAGTTTCCGGTCGAGCGGATCTATCGCGACCAGCGCCTGCTGACGATCGGCGAGGGCACATCGGAGATCTTGCGCGTGGTGATCGGGCGGCACGTGCTGGGTGGTTTTGTCGGAAACTAGAACAGCTCGGCTGAAATACGCGCAGGATTTTGACGGAAGACGAACGACGGACGACGGCAGCAGATTCGTCTTCCGTCCTTCGTCCCCCGTCGGAAAACGGTTGGCCATTTCGGTCGCAGGGAAATAGGGCGCATCAAGGTTCGAACGTTTCATTGTTCAAACATTTCAACATTGACGGATCAGCGTTTGCAACGAGGTGAATCGCGCATGTCAGAGAACGACGAGAAGAAGGCCCGTCTTGAGGCGATCCGCGCCGCCAACCGCGCCAAGGCTGCGGCCGAGGGTGGTACGGCAGTTGCGCCGGCGGCTACTCCCTTAGCGGCCCCAGTTGCCGCCGAAACGCCAGCTGCGGCCACGAACATGTCCGATGACAAAGCCGCCCGGCTGGCCGCGATTCGCGCCGCCAACGCCACTAAAGCGGGCGATGCCCCGGCTGCTCCTGCTGCGCCAGCGGCTGCGGCCGCGAACATGTCCGATGATAAGGCCGCCCGGCTGGCCGCGATTCGCGCCGCCAATGCCGCCAAGGGTGGCGATGCCCCAGCGGCGGCCGCCACAACGGCCAGCGTCAGCGCGCCCGCCGCCACACCGGCCGCGCCGCGCACAGCAGCCCCGGCTGCCGCCGCAGCAGCCAAGCCGGCCGCCAAGCCGGCCCTGCCGCCGCGCAAGCAGATCCCGCGTTTGTACAAGGTGATCGGCGGCGCGGTGTTCTTCGTGGTTGTGACTGGCCTGCTGGCGACGACGACCCACAACTACATCCCGGCGATCATCTTCGGCGCGATCTTCGGCGCGGTGTTTGGCCTGATGTTCGGCAGCTGGCCGCCCGGCCCCGGCGATGAAGTGACTGGTGGCGAGTAGCCACTTATTCTGGCGAAGGACGAAGGACGAAGGACGAAGGAACGTTGAGTGCATCTTCGTCCTTCGTCCTTCGTCTTTGGTTACCAAAAGGAGAACAACGATGTTCGAGCCACACGATCAGATCCGCGCTGCGCACCAGGCCTGGGAGCAGCAGACGCTCTGGCCCGCGCTCCAGAAGGCGCCTGAGCGCGACGACGCGTTCATGACCACCTCCAGCGCACCGATCGAGCGCCTGTACACGCCGCTCGACCTGGCCGAGCGCAGCTACCTGCACGATATCGCGCACCCCGGCGAGTACCCCTACACGCGCGGCATCCACCCAACCGGCTACCGGGGCAAGCTCTGGACGATGCGCATGTTCGCGGGATTCGGCAGCGCTGAGGAGACCAACGCGCGCTTCAAGTACCTGCTGGAACAAGGCCAGACCGGCCTCTCGATCGCCTTCGATATGCCGACGCTGTACGGCCGCGACACCGACCATCCGTTGGTCGAGGGCGAGTTCGGCAAGTGTGGCGTGGCGATCTCCTCGCTGGCCGACATGGAGATTCTGCTCGATGGCCTGCCGCTCGACCAGATCAGCACCTCGATGACGATCAACTCGCCGGCGGCGATCATCTGGGCGATGTATCTGGTGGTCGCCGAGCAGCGCGGCATTCCCTGGGCCAGGCTGCGCGGCACGACCCAGAACGATATTCTGAAGGAGTATATTGCACAGAACGAGTACATCTTTCCGCCCGAGCCATCGATGCGTTTGGTTGTCGATACATTCGCGTTTGGCGCCGCGCATGCACCGCAATGGAACCCGATCTCGATCAGCGGCTACCACATTCGCGAGGCCGGCAGTACCGCCGCGCAGGAGCTGGCCTTCACGCTGGCCGATGGGATCGCCTATGTTCAGGCGGCGATCGAGCGCGGGCTGGATGTCGATACGATCGCCCCGCGGCTGTCATTCTTCTTCAACGCGCATAACGATCTGTTCGAGGAGATCGCCAAATACCGGGCCGCCCGGCGCGTCTGGGCGCGCACCATGCGCGATCGTTTCGGCGCGAAGAACCCGCGCTCGTGGTGGATGCGCTTCCACTCGCAGACCGCCGGCGCTTCGCTGACCGCGCAGCAGCCCGAGATCAATGTCATTCGCACCACCATCCAGGCGCTGGCGGCCGTGCTGGGCGGCACGCAATCGCTGCACACCAACTCGCTCGACGAGGCGCTGGCGCTGCCTTCCGAAAAAGCAGTCACGATCGCGCTGCGCACCCAGCAGGTGATCGCCGAAGAGAGCGGCGTGACCAACACCGTCGATCCGCTGGGCGGCTCGTACTTCGTCGAGGCGCTCACCGACCGCATGGAGCGCGAGTGTCTAAACTACTTCCAGCGAATCGATGAGCAGGGCGGTGTGATTCCAGCCATTCGCAACGGCTACTTCCAGCGCGAGATCGCCGACGCGGCCTACCGCTACCAGCAGGAGATCGACGACGGCATGCGCGGGATCGTTGGCGTGAACAAGTATGCGGTCGCGGCGCCGCTGGAAATCCCGATTCTGGAGATGGATCACGCCGGCGAGGCGCGCCACCTGGCGCGGCTCAACCACATCCGCCAGACCCGCGACAACACGCTGGCCGATCGGCGGCTGGCCGAGCTGCGCGCCGCCGCCACTGGCGACGCCAACTTGATGCCGGCGATCCTCGACTGCGTGCGCGCCTATGCCACGCTGGGCGAAATGTGCGATGTGCTGCGCGAGGTGTTTGGGGTGTATCAGGAGACGGTGGTGGTATAATCAGTGCCGTCAATAGCGGGAGGTTTGGAGGGCCGCAAGCCCTCTAAGATATTTCTATTCCGTACGTTGTGGGCGGCTTGCCGCCCACAACGTACGGAATAGAAGTGTTTGTGGGGAAGGTTATACCTTCCCTACACGCTTTGCGTGAGTAGTATGCGAAACCGTATTGTGTTGAAATGGAAATGTCTACATGACAACCCGCACCTTCCGTCGCCTGTTCCCGCCCGCCGTTCCTGCCGAAGGTTCAGCCTTCTGGCTGCTGTTCCACGGCGTCGACCTGCTCATGCCGTCCGATGGCGCGCCCAGGCTGCTAACGGGCACTGCCGCCGCGCTCGATGGCATCGAGGTTGGCGAGTCGTTTTTGCTCGGCACACTCGACGGCCTGCCCCTGCTGGTTGGCGTGCTGGCGGCGGATGCGCCCACGCCGGCCGGCTACCTGGCGCTGGGGCTGCGCGGCGTGCTGGCGCATGGCGATGCCGAGCTGATCGGGCTGGCCAGCTATGCGACCCACCTCACGCATTGGAATCGCACAAGCCATTTCTGCCCAACCTGCGGGCTGCCGCTCAACCAGCTCAGCGATGCCAGCTGGGGCCGCGGCTGCGCCAATGGCCACACGCTCTACCCGCCGGTCAGCCCGGCCACGATCGTGCTGATCCACGATGGCGCGCGCGTGCTGCTGACCAGCAAGCCCGGCTGGGGCAAGCGCTACAGCCTGGTCGCCGGCTTCCTTGAGCCGGGCGAGACGCTGGAGGAGTGCGTCGCGCGCGAGGTGCGCGAGGAAGTCGGCGTCGAGGTGGCCGACATCCAGTATGTCAGCAGCCAGCCCTGGCCGTTCCCGCAGCAGATTATGGTCGGCTTTCTTGCGCGCTACACCGGCGGCGATGTTGTAGTCGACACCACCGAGCTGGCCGACGCGCAATGGTTCACGCGCGACACGCTGCCCGAGCTGCCGCCGCCCTACACGATCTCGCGGCAGATCATCGAGCTCTGGCGGAACAAGCAGTGATGCTTGATGCTTGATGCTTGATGGGTTGAGCGTAACTCTCACGTATCACGCATCAAGCATCACGGTGTCTTCGGCCAGCAAATCCTCCCGCGGTGGGCTGAAGGTATCGATCACCAGCGTGTCCTCCAGCGCATCGGCGGCGTGGAGCGTCGCGCCGGGGATGTACAGCGACTGCCCGGCCACAAGCTCGTGCGGCACAGCTGCAACCGTGAGGCGCAGCCGCCCGCGCAGGATGTGGGTAATCTGCTCGTGCGGGTGCTGATGCTCGGGCAGATGGCTGCCGGCGTCCAGAGTCACGAGCATCTGCATCATCCGCTCGCCGGCCGCGACGGTGCGTCGGCGGATGCCGGGAACCATCGTGATCCAGCGATCGTCAATCGATTGAGTCATGCGCGCCCCTTTCTTTACCCGACTACTCGTTACAACGTTCCTGCTCAACAGACAATCAGATTGAAGCAAAAAGGACAGACGCAGTTGTACTCTTGTTCTTTTGTTGCTCGTTCTTTCGTTTCGCCCGGCGCGGCGAAACGAAAGAACGAGCAACAGATAAAAGATAAGTACCATGCTGCCGGAATCCTGAGCTTGACGAAGGGCAGGCTAAAAGAGCGCTGGCAAGGGCATTGAATCAAACTAGGAAAGTATGACAGCGGGAAGTAAACCTTTTTGCAACAAAACCGGGCTACCTAGCGTCTAGGTCATGCGCACAACTATCGATCCGGCGCGCGATACGGGAGTAATGCATGAACGCGATCGTAAGCATCTTCTCTGCCTTTGGTCTCTCCACCGCCGCCGGGCTGAACGCCTACCTGCCGCTCCTGACGGTTGGTCTGCTGGCGCGCTACACCAACCTTATTCACCTGAGCGGGCCGTATGAGCTGCTCTCGAACCCGTGGGTGCTGCTGGTGATTGCGGTGCTGGCGCTGCTCGACTTCATCGGCGATAAGATCCCGGCGGTAGATCACACGCTCCACGCTGCCGGCATGATCGTCGCCCCGATCGCCGGCGCGATCCTCTTCATGGCCACCAATAGCGGCGTCGGCGGCGTCAGCCCGCTGCTAGCTGCGATCTGCGGTGTGCTGATCGCCGGCACAACCCAGGGCGCGCGCGCCACAGCCCGGCCGCTGGCGACAGTCACCACCGCTGGGATCGCCAATCCGGTGATCAGTTTCTTCGAGGATGTGACCGCGCTGGTGCTGTCGGTGATGGCGATCCTTGTGCCGGTGCTGGCCTTCGTGCTGGTGTTGCTGTTTGCCTTCCTCATGGTCATGCTGTTCCGCCGGGTGCTGCGGCGCCGCCGCGCTTCGCTATGAGCGGGCGTTCTCAGGTCGAGTGACGAAGGACAAAAGACCGAGGACGAAGGGCGCGAACACTCATTCGTCGTTCGGCTTTATTTGCGTGACCAAGGACGGACGACGAACGACGAAGGGCGCGAACACTCATTCGTCGTTCGTCGTTCGTCCTTCGTCCTTCGTCCGTTTTGCCACGATCCGCGCGAATGAGCGCCCGCGCAGCTCCTCGATCGTGATGCCGGCCGCTTGGGTCTGATCCTCGGTCAGCGCGGCGCAGGCGATCCCACGCAGAAAGAAGTTCAACAGCCCCTGGCCGGTCGCCGCATCGTCGAAGGCATTGCCGACCAGGGTAGCCTGGGCCGCGCGCTCGACGAAGGCGCGCAGCCGTTTCGATGCATCGGGCAGCTGCTCTAGAAAGAAGGCGTAGACTGCGGCGTAGCGCGCCGGCAGCTGCGCCGGATGCAGATCCCAGCCCTGGTAGAAGCCATACCGCAGTGAGCGGCGTACATTGTCATAATGTGCGCGCCAGGCGGCGTGGATAGCGGTACGGTTCTCGGCCTGCTGCCGGACGGTCAGCGCTCGATCGCCGGTGGCACGGTGTGGCCCGATCGGCAGCACCATCGTAGCGCCGTCGCTGATCCGTATGCCGGTGCCGGCCAGGCTGGCCTGGAGCGCGTGGCGGGCGAAATCGGCCGCTGGATGATCGTGAGTCTGCTCGCGCGCAGTGATGTCGCAGCTAGCGGTGTAATCGTAGGTGCCAAAGGCCACCGAGACAACCCGGCCGCGGCCGGCCTGCACCAGCGACCGCACAGCGATCTGGCCCTGGTGACCGACGATCGCCTGAGGCGTCTCAAACATCAGGTCGATCACGATCGCGCCGGCGGCGATGCCGTTGCGCGCCTCCAGCAGATCCAGCAGGTCGGCTAGCGCGCCAACCTGCTCGGGGATGGTCACTTTCGGCAGCGTCACGACGAAGTGTGGCGGCAGCGCGCTGCCGGTGCGCGCGGATAGTGTGGTGATCACCATATCGAGCGTGCGAACGGCCCGGTGCAGCGACTCGGGCGCGAATGATTTGACCCGAATGCCGATGAACGGCGGCAGCGCGCCGGCGCCCATGGCCTGGGCAAGCTGAACGCCGGCCTGTGCCGCGTGGCCATCCTCCTCGGCATCGGCGCGGTAGCCATAGCCATCCTCGAAGTCGATCCGCAGATCTTCGACCGGTTCGCGCGCCAGCTTCTCGCGCACGCGCGTGTAGACCGCCTGCGCCAGCCATGCCGCCGGATGCGCATCGGGCTGAGCCGCGAGCGCGTCGATCTCAGCCCCGTGCTCGGGCAGCGTCTCGGCGCCGGGCAAGCCCAGCGCGCGGGCGAACACGGCGAAGTTGGGCGCCTGCTCGTCCATGCTCGCAAGCGCCAGGCTGCCCAGCCGCATGTGTCCGCCGGCCTTGAACAGCTGAGCGCCGCCGTACACGCTATGAATGGGCTGGCGCTCGATCGAGCCGCCGGGATAGCGCTGGTGGAAGCGCGCGTTGGCATCGGCCAGGCGCTGTGTGATGTCGTCTAAAGACTCGGCAGGAAGGGAAAGATTCATAGAAATGTGCGCGCGGAAACCGCCGGCTTTAGCCGTGCGGAGGAAGCGCACCCTCCCACAATGTTAGCTAGTTGACGCTTATCGAATAGTGTGGTATACTGTAGCACATGAGTGCTGAACGGTATCGCCACATTCGAGGCAGCGTCTCCACCATCAATTACCACTTCGTCTGGTGTCCGAAGTACCGCCGCAAGGTGCTGACCGGCGCGATTGCGGAGCGGCTGAAAGACCTGCTGTATGAGAAAGCAGCCGAACTGCACTGCACCATCAAGGCACTTGAAGTGTTGCCCGATCACCTGCATCTGTTTGTGGATTGTCCGCCGGTCTACGCGCCTCAGCAGCTTGCCAATCAATTCAAAGGCTACACCTCCCGCGTTTTGCGCGATGAGTTCCCGCATCTGCGTTCGCGCCTGCCGTCGTTGTGGAGCCGTTCGTACTATGTCGGCAGTGCCGGACACGTCTCGACAGAGACGATTCAGCACTATATTGAGCAACAGAAGCGCAGCTAGATGAAGCTCACCGTCCAATTGAAACTGAAACCGACGCCTGAACAGGCGGGTGCGCTCAGGCGCACGCTTGAGACGGCCAACGCCGCCTGCGACTCTATCAGTCAGGTAGCCTTTTCGACGCAGACCTTCCGCCAATTCGCCATCCACAAATTGACCTACCAGGCGGCGCGTGAGACGTTCCATCTTGCCGCACAACTGACCGTGCGCTGTATCGCCAAAGTCACGGATGCCTACAAGCTGGATCGAAAGACGCAGCGCACGTTTCAGCCACATGGCGCGGTGGCCTACGATGACCGCATCCTGTCGTATGCTCTGCCTGACTCGCTTGTTTCGATCTGGACACTGGACGGGCGACAGGCCATCCCGTTCGTATGTGGCGAGCGGGCGCGCCAATTGCTCGAACACCAGCGCGGTGAAACCGATCTCGCCTTCGGCGGCGGCGGCTGGTATTTGTTCGCTATCTGTGACATTGAAACGCCAGACCTGATCGTTGCTGATAGCGCACTCGGCATCGATCTGGGCGTGACAAACATCGCAACCGATAGCGATGGTGCAATCCATTCCGGCAAGGCGATCAAAAATGTGCGCTATCGCCACCGGCGACTCAGGAACAAGCTGCAAAAGCTCGGCACGCTCGGCAGCCGCCGCCGATTGCGCAAGCTGGCCGGTCAAGAGCGCCGGTTTGCCAAACACGTCAACCACTGTCTCTCCAAACGGATTGTTGCGAAGGCCGAATGCACGAAGCGGGCGATTGCGCTGGAAGAACTCACGCACATTCGCACGCGGATGAAGGCTCGACGGTCGCAGCGCGCAACACTCCACTCCTGGGCATTCGCGCAGCTTCGGGCGTTTATCGTCTATAAGGCTGCACTCTTGGGCGTACCCGTCCACTTCGTTGATCCCCGGAATACCTCTCGCACCTGTCCTGTCTGCGGGCATTGCGCCAAAGAGAACCGAAAGTCGCAAGCCGCGTTTGTCTGCCTATCGTGCGGGTTCGCTGGCCTTGCCGATAGGATCGCTGCGATCAATATTGGTCGCAGGGCCGCTGTAAACCGGCCACACTGCTCGGAGGCAGAGGGGTCTGCCGCGCCAGAGCAAAGCCGCCGCCTTTGGGCGTGCGGTCGTTTACATTTGGTATCCCAATAGCCAGCTGCCGCAAAGCTGAGATTGCCATGTTACTCAGCGCTGGCATTATACCATTCCGTGTTTCGTTTTTTTCGCTCGACGTGATCGCGTGGTGAATGCGTGGGGAGCGCGGTGAGATCAGGACGGTCATCCCGATCATCGCGGGCGAACACAAGATTCGCCCCTGCGTCGCGATGATGGCGATGATGCGCGGTGCGATCCGGATGCCGGCCGCGATGGCGATCATCGACGCGATGGAATCCACGGTACGGACGCGATATATCGCGTCCGTACAATGCATGTCGGCGATGCCGCATTGCCCTACATCGGTGCTTCGGTTGGCATTGGCTCCTCCGCCGGCGCGCTTGGCGCGGCGGGCGTGGGCGGCGCGGGGGCGGGCGCGCCGACCTGGTACAGCGCCACGATCCGCGAGCGCGCCAGCGCCGCGAAGTCGCGCGTGAGCGGGGGAAAGCCGCCCGCCAGCGGGAAGACCTGGACATTGCGCAGTGGCACGAAGTCGTCGGTTATTCGCTCGAGCGCTTCGGCCAGCGGCATGTCGGGCCGTGTGTGCAGCGTCGCGCGGACGACGAAGGCGGCGGTGAAGAGCATGGTGGTGATCGGCGCCACACCGCGCAGCTGCTCCTCGCGCGGGTATTCCTCCGGCGGCGTGGCCTCGGCCACCGTAGCCACCAGCAGCGCCTCGCCGCGATCGACCAGCAGGCTGGGCACGCGCTGAACCTGCTGCGGGCGCTCCAGCGGCGCGATAGTCGCGTCGCGCAGCGGGATATAGCGCCGCTGCTCGCCATTGATCGCATCGCTGACCCGCCGATAGATCGTCAGATCGTAGGAACCGGCGATCAGCAGGCTGGCGGTGTAGATTTCGATTCGGTGGGTGTAAATGTCGCTCATAATGTATTGTGGAATGTGAATTGCGAATCGGATGCTCGTTGGGCGAATGAAGATTTACGCAAGCACACAGATCTTTAGCTTGTTGTAGGTTCTTTTTTCACCCCATCGGGTGAAAAAAGAACCTACAGAAATGTAACGTACCTTCATTACTCACCTTGGGCCGTCAGCTTGTACCCAAAGCCGCGTACTGTCACCAGGAACTGCGGGTTGCCGGGATCTTGCTCGATCCGCTGGCGCAGACGATACACCAGCGCGTCGATCGCATTATAATCGTATACTTCGTAGTCCCAAACATTCTGTGCGATCTCGTCCTTGCTGATGACCTGGCCCTTATGCGAATACAGCAGTTCGAGCAGCTGGAACTCTTTGACTGTCAGCGGTGGCGCCAGCAGTGTGCCCTTGACATAGACTTCCTTGGCTCGGTTGTCGATCCGCAGACCCTCCTCGGCCGCGCGAACGCGCCTGAGGATCTCGGCCGGCAGCGGGCCCTTCTGGGTGGCTTCTGGGTCGTTGAAGACGATCTCGGTATCGGCGACCCAGACTTTGTCCTGGTTACGCAGCGGCCGGGTGCCCTCGATTCGGTCGCCGTTCAGATAGGTGCCATTGGTGCTTTCGAGGTCGCGCACAAGGTAGCCGCTCTCATCATGCTCTAATCGTGCGTGCCGGCGTGAGGCCAGCGGATGATCGATAATGATGTCATTTGTGACATCGCGGCCGAGCGTAAGTGTTGGTTTATCCCACTCGATCTGGGTAGTGCTGGCATCCTGCCGTCTGATAACCAGGAGTGGTGCGGGGTTTGGCTGCATGGAACACTCCTCAGCATAGACACCCGCGCGGTTTTGAATCCAGCGCGCAATATGGTACAATCGCTCTACTTGTCAAGGATTATACCATCAGGATGATGAAAATACCAGACGCCAATGTGATAGGGAATAGGGAACAGGTTACAATAGTAAAAGCTGCTACACATAATCTGTATCCTGTACCCTGTACCCTGTACTCTATACACTTATGACACACCTGATCGGCAAGCAGCTCGGTCGCTACACGATCCAGGAGGAGATCGGGCGTGGTGGAATGGCGCGCGTTTACCGTGCCCAGGATACGCAGCTTAAGCGGATTGTTGCGATCAAAGTCCTGCTGCCGCAACTGGCGGTCGATCCGGAGTTCGCGCAGCGATTTGAGCGCGAGGCGGTGACAGCCGCAAATCTTCGTCACCCGAATATCGTAACGATTTACGATGTCGGTGAGCAGGATAGCTTGCGCTATATCGCGATGGAATATGTCCGCGGCCATACGCTGCACACGATCATCAAGGAGCGCGGCGCGCTGGGCCTCGGCTACGCGATCACGATCGTCGGCCCGGTCGCGGCGGCGCTCGATTACGCCCATCGTCAGGGCGCAGTTCACCGCGATATCAAGCCCCAAAATATTATGATCGATGTCGATGGGCGCGTGCTGCTGACCGATTTTGGGATCGCGCAGGCGCCCGAGGGTGGCAGTGCTGGCGGCGAGCGCCTGACTCGCACCGGCATCTTTATGGGCACGCCCGAGTATATCTCGCCCGAGCAAGCTTCGGCCCAGCGCGTGGATGGTCGTAGCGATCTCTACTCGCTCGGCATCGCGACATACGAGGTGATCACCGGGAATGTGCCGTTTTCCGGCGCCACGCCGCAGCTGATCGTCGCGCACGCCCAAACACCGCCGCCGCCGATCTCAACCCATGATCAGGATCTTCCGCCCGAGCTCGATCGGGTGATGGCGCGTATTCTGGCGAAGCGACCTGAGCAGCGGTTTGCCACCGGCGCTGCGTTTATCGACGAACTGCGCGGTGTCGCGCGTAAGAATGGGCTGGCCGTGGCGTCGCTGCGCCAGCTGGCCGTGCTGGTGCCGTCGGCCGCTTCAGCAGCTGACTCGACCATCGCACGTAGCCGCGAGCAGGCGCCGCCAGCCGCAAATCCGCCGCCGGTCGCGCCGCGCCTTGGCTCTTCTGATCCAACTCAGGTTGGCCCGACATCGCCGCGGCCAGCCGCGCCAACCATGCCTTCGCGGGCGCGCCCGGCTGTGCTGCCGCCTCCCGCCACGCGCGCTGCGGCGCGCGACGAATACGATGATGAGGTGGAGCGTGCGCCGGTTGCGGCGCCGCGCCGTCGCGCCGCGCCGGAGCCGCCCGACAACGGTAGCGGCAGGCGTGGGGCTATGGTGATCGGCGGGCTGTTCGGCGGCCTGCTGCTGGTGGTGCTGTTCCTGGTCATAAACCGCCCATTCGCCGGCGCCGGCCCGAATGTGACACCTACGCGCCCGCTGCCTTCATCGACGCTGCCTACGATCGCGCCGTCGGCCACGCCTACTGCAACCCAGACGCCCGCTCCAAGCGCCGCGCCAACTGCGCTGCCGATCGAGCCAACCGCCGCGCCAACTGCGCCGCCAACCGCCGAGCCGGTCGCGCCGATCGTGCCGCCGCCGCCCGACACGTCGACACCGGAGCCACCGCCACCTGATACGCCGACGCCGCCGCCAACAGTGGCGCCGGTTGAAACGCCCTCGTTAACGCCTGAGCCGCCGACACCCAACGCCACATCAACCGCGCCGCCAGTTTCGCCAACCGCAATACCTGTATCGCCGTCGCCGGAAGCAACCGCGGCGGCGACTGTTTCTCCGGCAGCAACCGTGCCCCTGGCGACGGCTGTCGCGACGGCTGTCGCAACCGCTGCGCCAACAGCTGTGGCGACAATTGAGCCATCGACGCCAACGCCTGAGCCACCCACGCCGACGGCCCAGCCATCGCCCGAGCCGCCGACTGCGACGCCGTAGAGCGGGCTGGAGGTTGATGACAAGATGACAAGATGCTTGCCCTGAACTTGCCGAAGGGACACGATAACCGACGGCAATCTGCAATCTACAATTGGGCTGTAGAATGGATGATTCACTGCTAGCAGCGCCGCTCCCGCGCACACTAAGCCTACCGAATGATTTGCACGACGCAATCGCACAGGCGCTGGCAGCCGTTCCTACGGCGCGCTGGGTGCGCGAGGCGCAGCTGCTGAGCGAGCGTTATCGCGCGCCGCGAACGGCCCAGGGGGCGCCGCTCGCTACTGGTGAGGCGCAGGCGCTGGGCTATGCCGCGCTGATCCTGCCCGCGACATACGCGCAGCTGCGCGGCGCACTGGCCGCCACGGCGGCGCGCATCCCCGGCTGGGCGCCGGCCACAATGCTCGATCTTGGCAGCGGGCCAGGCACTGCGCTCTGGGCCGCCACGACACAGTGGCCATCGCTGCGCGCGCTGGTGGCCTGGGAGCGCGAGCCGGCCCTGATCGCCCTGGGCCTGAGCCTGGCGCGTGCTAGCCAGGCTCAGGCCGTTCGTAGCGCGAAATGGGAGCATTTGGACCTGCGGGCGCTTGAACACATGAGCGCGCGAACATCCGAACAGTTCGACGTGGTGGTGCTGGGGCATGTGCTGAACGAGCTCGATGCCGAATCGCAGCGGCAGATCCTGGCTGCGGCCTGGCAGCGCACCGCCGGCCTGCTGCTGATTGTCGAGCCGGGCACGTCAGCCGCCTTCGAAGTGGTGCGCGCGGCACGCGATCAGCTGCTTGGCCTGGGCGCGCGCACGATCGCGCCGTGCGCGCACGACCAGACCTGCCCGCTCCAGAACGATTGGTGCCACTTTCCGCAGCGGCTGAAGCGCCCTGAGTTTCAGCGCCGCGCGCGCGAGGCACGCTCGGAGTGGGAAGAGAGTAAGTTCGCCTATGCCGCCCTGGCGCGCTTCTCCACGGGCGCGCCAATCTGGGGCCGGGTCATCCGCGAGCCATCCAGCAACAAAGCGTACGCCGAGGCGACGATCTCGACAGCCGCCGGCGTTGCGCGCTATCGTGGTTTGAAGCGCCACCGCGACGCGTTCCGGCTGGTCAAGCAGCTGGAGTGGGGCGCGGCGCTGGAGCAGCCGCTGGAAGCGCCGATTGAGCCAGTTGAGCGTTGAGGGAGGTTGTGATGTCGCATAATCGTATACGCGCCTTTAATAAGCGCTACTTCAATCGGCTGGTGCATAGGTTTGCCGGCGTTTCGCGCACGCCGTTTGCGCTTATTCGGCACGTTGGTCGCCGCAGTGGAAAGCCGTATGAGACGCCGATCATCGTTATGCCGCAGGGCCATGGCTTTGTGATCGCGCTCACCTACGGGCCGGGGGTGGATTGGTATCGCAATGTGCAGGCTGCTGGAACAGCGACGCTGCTCTGGCATAACAAGGAATATGCGCTCAAGCAGCCCGAGCCGATTGATGTCAAAGCGGGCTTGTCCGCGTTTCCGCCGCCCTTCCGACAGATTTTAGGTCTGCTTGGTACGCGGGACTTTGTGCGGATGACATATTAGGAGGAGCTGTCGATGAAGGCGATCCTGTTTGATCAGCCCGGTGATCCGGATGTGCTGCGCTACGGCGACGCACCCGATCCGCAGCCGGGCGCGGACGAGCTGCTGGTGCGCGTGCATGCCACGGCGGTGAATCGCGCCGATCTACTTCAGCGGCGCGGTGGCTACGCGCCGCCGCCGGGAGCATCGCCAATCCTGGGGCTGGAGCTGGCCGGCGAAGTTGTGCAGCCGGTCGGGGAGTGGCGCACCGGCGACCGCGTGATGGCGGTGGTCACCGGCGGTGGCTACGCCGAGGTGGCGGCTGTCCCAGCCGGCATGGCCATGCGCATCCCTGAGCGATTCTCGTATCAGGAGGCGGCCGCCATCCCCGAGGCATTTCTGACCGCCTATCTGAATCTGTTCACGCTTGGCCGGCTGCAGCCCGGCGAGGTCGCGCTGATCCACGCCGGGGCTAGCGGCGTTGGCACTGCTGCGATCCAGCTGGCCCATGCGGCTGGCGCACGCGCTATTGTCACCGCCGGCTCGGATGAGAAGCTGGCGCTGTGCCGCGAGCTGGGCGCAGAGCTGGCGATCAACTACAGGTCTGAGTCGTTCGCGGATCGGGTGCAGGCGGCCACCGGCGGGCGCGGCGCGGATGTAGTGCTCGATTTTATCGGCGCGCCGTACTGGGATTCCAACATGGCCGCGCTGGCGCTGGGCGGCCGGCTGATGCTGATCGGCTTTCTAGGCGACTCGCGCGGCCAGCTCGATCTGGGCACGATTATGGGCAAGTCGCTCACCATCGCCGGCACCACTCTGCGACGCACCCCGCTGCCGCAAAAGCGTGCCCTCACGCAGGCGTTTGCCGAGTTCGCGCTGCCGCGTTTCGCACGCGGTGAGCTGCGCCCAGTGACCGATCGCGTGATGCCGCTCGCGCAGGCGGCCGAGGCGCATCGGGTGCTGGAGGCGAATAGCAACGCTGGCAAGGTGGTGCTTTCGGTAATCTAATTGCGTTTGGGAAGCGCCGCGAAATCATTGACGGCGCCTGGGCGCAGAGCCTGCCGCAATGATCGCTATCCGCGCTCGCAGCCGTATACGTTTCACGCCAGAAAAGAACATTCGAGGGCAAGCGGGTCGCCCTCGAATGTCCAGCATCACTGTGCCGCTGTATTCCTATGCAGTCAGCAGAACCGTGTGGCATAGCCGCTCGATCATCGGTCGTCGCTGTCGTACGGGTCGTCGTGCAGGAAACCGCGCCGTGCGCCAGCCGGGTTTACGCGGGCCGCTTGCGGAGTCTGCTCCGCGCGCTGGCGCGCTGCGATGACCTCGGCATTGTCGATCTCCTCGCCACCCTGGAGATCCGCGGCCGTGAAGTTTCCACGCTTGACCTTGCTGGGATCAAAGATCGTTGGATCGGTTGGCACCGCTTTGTAGGGCGTGAAATCGGGCGTGTCGCTGAATAGATCGAGCAGATCAGTCGCCGTGGCGTCGTAGAGATTGAGCGACGGCGCGGCGGTGAACAGGTTGATGGTCTTGATGATCGACGGGATCACCGATCGTGATGGGCTCAGCCAGACCGAGGCTGGCGCGCTGGGCGTAGGGCCCGTGTTCACCTTCCCGTTTGTCACGATCGAGGATGTCTACCCAGTTGACGACCGCACACTGCTGGTGATCAACGACAACAACTACCCGTTCAGCTCCGGCCGACGGCCGGGCAAGGCGCCCGACGACAATGAGTTTATCCTGCTGCATCTGCCGGCGCGGTTGAAGCTGGATTCGTAAGGAGCGCGCGCGATGCCCGATCTTGTCACGACTGCGCCAGCCTGGGCCAGGGTGGACTGTTGAGCTTTCTCGCAACCGCATGTGCATTGCTGGCATATGCTGGTGCCGCCCTATGGGCGCGCCGCCAATCGTTAGAGGCACTACAGATCGCCCTGGGGCTGTCCCTCAACTCAGGCGGGCCGCTGCGCCAGATGCTCGACCAGCAGCGCCAGAAAGTCGCCCGGCTTCTCGACATATGGCGAGTGGCCACAGCCGTCGAGCACCGCCTCGCGGTAGGCGCCGCCGTTCGCCGCATACTGCCCGAGCACCGCGCGTTTGGCCAACCATTGGCTGCGGCGGGTAGATCTCCTCGCCTGGCCAGCCCGGCACCGCCCCCAGCTTGCCCAGCGTACCGAACTCAAACAGCGAGCTATCGGAGACGATCTGGTCGTTGGCGCCGCGCACCCACAGAACCGGCGGCTTGTGCGCGGCTGTGATGAAGCGCCGCACATGTGCTACAATCGCCGCGTTCACAGCTGGGCCGGTATAGCAAAAGGTTTGGCGGCCATCGGATCGCCCAGTACGTTCTGTGAATGAAAGGGGCAGCCTGTGGACGATAAAGACGCCGTCTTTGCGGCCTGCACACGTTTCCTCACGCACCACTATCCTCGGTCGCCGCGGCAGACCCTGGTCGACCTGGCGGAGTTCGCCTTACCCGAGGCCAAGCACGATCGCTACGGGCAGGGCGAGCTGATCGCGTCCTTCGAGCAGCAGATCGCCGAGCTGCTCGGCAAGCCAGCCGCCGTCTTTATGCCCAGCGGCACCATGTGCCAGCAGATCGCGCTGCGGATCTGGACTGACCGGCGTGGCATCCGCAGCGTCGCGTTTCACCCGACCTGCCATCTGGAGATCCACGAGGACAAGGGCTACCAGCTGCTGCATGGGCTGCATGGCCGGCTGGTCGGTCGTCCAAACCGCCTGATCGGACTAGAGGACCTCCACACGATCAGCGAGCCACTGGGCGCGCTGCTGCTTGAGCTGCCGCAGCGCGAGATCGGCGGCCAGCTGCCATCTTGGGATGCGCTGGTCGCGCAGACCGACTGGGCACGCCAGCGGGGCATCCCGACGCATCTGGATGGGGCGCGGCTGTGGGAGTGCAAGCCGTTCTACGGGCGCGCGTACGCCGAGATCGCGGCGCTGTTCGACACGGTCTACGTCTCGTTCTACAAAACGCTCGGCGGGATCGCTGGGGCGATCCTGGCCGGGCCAGCCGATGTGATCGCCGAGGCGCGAGTCTGGCAGCACCGGCATGGCGGCACCGTGGTCCATCTCTTTCCGTATGTGCTGGCAGCGCAGCAGGGGCTGGCCGATCGGCTGGGGCGGATCGAGGCGTACTGCCAGAAGGCGGCTGCGGTCGCCGAGACGCTTCGGGCGATCCCGCAGATCGCGATCGTCCCTGATCCACCGGTCACCAATATGATGCACGTGTTCATCCGCGCCGACCAGGCCCGGCTGGAGGCGGCCACGGTCGAGATCGCGCGGGAGACACGTGTACGGCTCTTGCGCACCTTCGCGCCGACCGAGCTGCCAGGGTATCAGAAGGCCGAATTCGTGGCGGGTGACGCGACGCTTGATCTTGCGAACGACGAGATCGTCGCGCTGTTTCAGTCGCTGTTGCGGCGGGCTGAGGCGTAGAGCGGTATTGCCCGTTATGCTTCGGAGGGTACAACCAATACGCTTGCGCTTGGCGCGGCGTCTCCGACGCTTCGGCTTGATGGTCATGCTATGGCTTCGCTCCTCGTACGACTCACGGTCTGCAGGCCCTGCGGTACCAATGGTAACGCGCGTAGCCGTATGCCCGTCGCGGCAAACAGCGCGTTCCCCACCGCCGGGGCGATTCCCACAATCGGCGTTTCGCCGGCCCCCGCCGATGGCAGATCCGGCCGATCGACCAGCACGACATCGACGGCCGGCATGTCGGCGAAGCGCGGCACGCGATAGCTCGAGAAGCGGTTGTTCAGGATCGTCCCGTCTGCGAACGCGATCGCTTCAAACAGCGCGCCGCCGAGCCCCTGGACAATAGCTCCTTCGACCTGGTTCCTCAGGCCATTCGGGTTGACGATCGTGCCACACTCGAACGCCTGCACCACCCGCACGATGCGCACCTGGCCGCTGGCCTGATCCACCGCCACCTCAGCACACGTCGCGACATAGCTCCCCTTTTCGGTTCCACCGGCGATTCCGATCCCGTGCCCTGGCAGCGGTTGCCGCACGCCCCAGCCAAAGGCCGCCGCACTCGCTTCGAAGACTGCGCGGAGCCGCCCGTCCTGCAGATTCTGCAGCCGAAACGCCAATGGGTCGCGCCCGAGGGCGTGGGCGAGCTCGTCCATGTGAGTCTCACGTGCGAAGTGATTGGCGGTCGCGGCGAGCGCGCGGTACGACCCCTGGCGCAGCACGGGCAGCGATGGATGGTATGCGACCAGCTGGTTCGTGACGGCGTAGGGTGTCTGAATGCCTGCCGCGCCGGAGTTGTAGTTGTGCTGCTCCCAAGCTGTCAGCATGCCATCACCATCCACGGCGCTGGCAACCTCAATCACCCCGGCCGGCCGGAAGTAGGCCCAGGTGAACTCTTCTTCGCGTGTCCAGATCAGCTTGACGGGTCGGCCAGCGGCACGGGCCAGGCGCGTGGCCTCAATTGCCACCTCGCCGGTGTGCTTGCCGCCGTACGCCGAGCCGGTGTCCGGCACGATCACGCGAATGGCCTCCTCCGGGAGACCGAACGCCTGCGCCAGCTCGCCGCGCACCCCAAATGGCCGCTGCGTACCGGTCCAGACGGTCAGCTTGCCGCCGGCCCACTCGGCCAGCGCGGCGCGCGGCTCGAGCGGTGCGTGGGCGATGTAGGCCACCGTGTAGGTCTGCGCGAGCAGTTGCTCAGCCGCGGCGTGCCCGTCGACGATCGAGCCGCGCTCATAGCGCTCGGGACCGCCAAAGCGCTGGTGCTCCATCTGCGGCGCCGGGTGATCCTTGAGGTACGTATACAGATCCTCCTGGGCAATCTGCGATGGAACCGCCCACTCCGCGCGGATAGCCGTCAGCGCTAGCGTGGCGGCCAGGCGATCGGGGGCGACGACACCGACGAAATCGCCCTCATGAACAACCACCACCCCTGGCAGCGACGCCCCAGACGTGTCGAGCGCAGTCAGCGTGGCGCCAAACGCCGGCGCACGCAGCACTTTGCCCACCAGCATCTCTGGCCGAGTCAGGTCAGGAGTGTAGCGTCGCTCGCCCGTCACGATCGCCTGGCCATCGACCTTCGCAACCGACGTGCCGGCAATCGTCCACTGATCAGCAGGCGTGACCGGAGTCGTGTCATCGTACGCTTGGGTGAGCCGCTGCCCCTGAGTCAGCTCCCCAAAGCTGATCGCCTGGCCGGTTGGATCGTGAACGATCTTTCCATTGGCCACGCGCAGCTCGTTACGCGCGACATGCCAGCGCTCGGCGGCCAGATCGACAAGCAGCTCGCGGGTGGCCGCCGCCACCTGGTGGAGCCGCCGCGCCATCACTGGGGTCGTCCGGCTGCCAACCGTACCCATATCATAGGGCGTGCATGCGGTGTCAGCCAGCACCAGTTGGATCGCCGTGACTGGTAGCCGGAGCTCCTCGGCGACAGCTTGGGCGAGCGAGGTGCGGATGTTCTGGCCCATCTCGGTTTTGCCGGTGTACACGATCACCTGCCCATCCCGCTCGATCTGCAGCCAGTCGCCGATGGCCGGCGCATCAGGCTCGGGAGGCGCTGGGCGGCGATCGCCTGTCGATTGACCGGCGTCGGGGCCAGTCGTATGTGGCCGTATTTCCGTCATTACCTACCTCCTGGCGCCGCACGCAACTCGGCCGCGGCCTGTTGAATGGCACGCACGATCCGCGCATACGTGCCGCATCGGCACATATTGCCCTGCATGGCGGCAATAATCGCATCCTCGCTTGGGTCTGGAAACCGCACAAGCAGCCCAAGCGCGGCCATAATCATACCGGGTGTACAGTAGCCGCACTGCAACGCGTCGGCGTCAAGAAAGGCCTGTTGGAGCGGGTGCAGCTGCCCGTGTGCGGCCAGGCCTTCCACGGTGAGCACAGGGCGGCCAAGCGCCGCACTGAGCGGCGTGATACACGCTCGCGTCGTCTGGCCATCGACCAGCACGGTACAGGCCCCGCAGGCGCCCTCACCGCACCCAATCTTGCAGCCGGTCAAGCCTAGATCCTCGCGCAAGACATCGAGGAGCGGGCGATCACGCGAGGTGTCAACCGTATGGATGGCGCCATTCACCATCAGCGTCGTCAGTTCGGACATGGAAACCCCTCCACAAGAAGAGAAGAATGGACAACCCTGCGCTTGCCGATTGCGAACGCCTTGCAGGATCTTCCACTGAGCAGCAAGATATGCGCCGCGCAGAGTCGTCGCGCAGTGATGCGGCTGGGAGCACGCGCTTAGCGCGCAAATTGTCAACTTTACCGCCGACCACGTTTTGTGGTATCATCGGCGGCATGATAATAGCATCAGCTTCGCCTTCCTACAAGAGCTGTCGCGTCCTACCGAGATCATCAATCACAAGGCGTGGGTCTACTACCAATTCCCCCTCAGCTATCGCGATGTGGTAGGGTTGATGGCCACCCGTGGGTGGTACGTGCCTACGAGGATATTGTCAAGTGAGCTGCTCGTTTTGAAAGGACAAACCAATGGGAACATACACACGAGCTGCATGGACCACGCGCTTCTCGCTGCCCCTCGCGGCCATGTTGGCCCTGTTCCTGGTGCTCGCAAGCACGCCGGCAGCGGTCGCCCGCGCCCGCGGCGATGACGACGATAAGAAACTGGTCGGCTACTTCATCGAATGGGGCCTCTATGGCCGCGCTTACCTGGTCAAGAATGTTGTAACCAGCGGATCTGCGACGAAACTGACGCATATCAACTACGCCTTCAGCAATGCAGCCCCCGACGCAAATCACCAGGTGACATGCCAATTGTTTGACGAGTGGGCTGATTATCAGAAGCCGTGGTCGGCCGCAGAATCCGTCGATGGACAAGCGATCACTTGGCCCAACCGGGTACTGGGCAATTTCCAACAGCTCAAAGCGCTGAAGGCGCTCTACCCCAACCTCAAAGTCTTGATCTCGGTGGGTGGTTGGACGGGGTCCAAATATTTCTCCGACGCAGCGCTGACCGCCGAATCACGTTCGGCCTTCGTCAAATCATGCATCGATCTGTTCATCAAAGGCGACCTGCCCAACCCTGGCTGGGGTGGCATGGGCGGTCCGGGTGCAGCCGCTGGCATCTTCGACGGTATCGACCTCGACTGGGAATGGCCCGGCTCCGAGGGGAATCCGCAGAACATCATCCGGCCGGAGGACAAGCAGAACTTCACTGCGCTGGTGGAGGAGTTCCGTGAGCAGCTCGATGCCTACGGTCAGGAGACCGCCACGCATTACATTCTGACCGCGTTCCTGCCGGCTGCACCTGCGAAGATCGACAGCGGCTTCGAGATCGACAAGCTGTTCGGCGACTTCGACTTCGCGACGGTCCAGGGTTACGACCTGCACGGCGCCTGGGAGCCGATCACGAACCACCAGTCGAACCTGCTGACCTCGCACAAGGATCCGGCCAACCCGGCGTTCTCGGTCAACGACACGATCAAGGCCTACCTCGAGCGTGGCGCACCGGCCAGCAAGCTGGTCGTCGGCGTGCCGTTCTACGGGCGTGGCTGGGTCAACGTCGCGCCAGGGAACAAGGGTCTGTACCAGCCGGCCGGCGGCGCGGCGCCGGGAACCTGGGAGGCGGGCGTCGAGGATTACAAGGTACTCAAGGAGAAGCGAGCAAGTGGCGGATACGCACGGTACTGGGACGGCAAGGCGGGCGCAGCCTGGCTGTTCGACGGGGCCACCTTCTGGACGTACGACGACCCCAAGGTCATGCAGGACAAGGCGCACTACGTGCTGGGGCTTTCGCTCGCTGGTGTAATGTTCTGGGAGCTGAGCGGCGATACGCCGGATGGCGAGCTGGTCGAGACGCTCCACACTGCGCTGAACTAGATCGCTGGGGGAGGCCGGTTCGCTCCCCACACGACGGCCCTTGCGGCGAAACCTCCGGAAACTCCGGAGGTTTCGAGGAGCTGGGTATTCTCGATCCCCATGAATCCCAAATCAACCGGCTTCAAGAATGCGGTAGTGTGGGTTGGCGTAGCCGTGCATCATGTAGTGTAGCCCGTAATTAAGGGTGAAGCCTGCATCACGAACCACCATCGCCCGACCACCAATGACCGGCCGTCGCTCCAACACCAACACCCGCGCGCCCTGTTGCGCCAGCAGCGCCGCTGTTTCCAACCCAGCCAGTCCCGCGCCAATAACAATGACATCGTAATCGGCGCCGGCCTGGATCAAATCGAGAACGCGCGTCGCCCACGCTGCCTCGATACCTGCCGCGACCGCATACTTGAGGATCGGTTCCAACACATGCACGCCCGCTCCTGCGTTTTGCGGATGCATTCGCCGATACGGGTTAGCGTGACGTACTCTCACGTGCGGCGGTATGTGACGCCTTGTGGTGCCGGCTGCCGAGTTGCGGTGAGAAGATCAACGCCAGCACGAACATGCTGGTCAGCACCAGCACGATCGTCGCGCCCGAGGCAATGTTGAGGTAGAACGAGAGATACAGCCCGGTGATCGTCCCGACGACGCCCTGGATCGCGCCGACGAGCATCACCAGTGGGAAGCGCCGCACCAGCAGCGTGGCGGTTGCGGCCGGCGTCACCAGCATCGCCACCACCAGTACAATCCCGACCGTCTGGATCGATATCACAATCGTCACGGCCATCAGCGCCAGCAGCAGCTCGTGCAGCCAGCTGACCGGCAGGCCGATCACCTCGGCCTGAACCGGGTCGAACGTCACCAGCACCAATTCCTTATAGATTGCGAAGACGATCGCCAGCATTGCCGCGCCCATCACGGCGATCACAAGCAGGTCGCTGGTTTGGATCGCGAGCACATCGCCGAGCAGCAGGCCAAACAAGTCCTTGGTGTAGTTCTTGACGGTGGAAAGCAGCGCCACGCCGAGCGCGAAGGTGCCTGCGAACAGCACGCCGATCGCGGTGTCCTGGCTGAGCTTACCGCGCCGCGTGAGCACGCCAATCCCCAGCGCAGTCAGGATGCCGACGACTGCGCCGCCCAATTCCAATGGGAATTTGAGCAGGAAGGCGATCACCACACCGGGAAACGAGGCGTGCGCCAGCGCATCGCCGATGAACGCCAGCTCCTGCATCACCACAAACGCGCCGATCACCGCGCAGACGATCGCGATCATCACCGCCGCCGCCAGCCCGCGCTGCATGAAACCGAAGCTGAGCGGGGTGGCCAGGCAGCTCCAGAGAGTGTCACATGTCATATCTTTGCTCTTGTGAGAAGTGACGAGTGACGAGTATGCCCAACTCGTCTTTCATCCTTCGTCCCTCGTCTTTCGTCCTTCGTCGGCTCACGTCAGCGCAACGCGTGTGCCATCCGCCAGCACCACCTGCGTGCCATAGGTGCGCGTCAGCACATCGGGCGTCAGCACCTGATCGACCGGACCGAGCGCGATGACGCGGCGGTTGAGCGCCAGCAGCGCGTCGAAATGTTCCATATTGCAACGCAGATCGTGGGTGGTCAGCAACAAGGTCTTACCCTGGTTCGCCAGGTCGTTCAGGATCGCCAGGATGCTCTCTTGCGTCGGTGCGTCCACGCCACTGATCGGCTCGTCGAGCAGCAGCACCTCCGGCTCCTGCGCCAGTGCGCGCGCCAGGAACACGCGCTGCTGCTGCCCGCCCGACAGCGCGGCGATCGGCCGCGCGGCAAAGGCATCCATGCCCACCTGCTCCAGGCAATGCCGCGCGATTGCGCGATCGGCCGCGCCCGGCCGCTTGAGCCAGCCCAGCCGGCCGTAGCGCCCCATCAGCACCACATCGGCCACGCTGGCCGGGAAGCGCCAGTTGATCGCGTCGCGCTGCGGCACGTAGGCCACATGCCCGCCGCGCCGGGCGATCGGCTGGCCGCCGGCCGCGACGGCGCCGGCCTCGGCGGGTATCAGGCCGAGAATAGCCTTGAGCATGGTGGTCTTGCCGGCACCGTTCGGCCCGATGATCCCCACCAGCTGTCCGCGTGACAGCGTGAATGAGACATCATCCAGCACCGGCTGGGCGCCATAGCTCACCCGCATGCCGCGCACCTCCAGGGCCACGGACGGCTCGTGTGGTGCAGTGGGTATACGTGTGGAGGTCGTGTATTCTCGCAGCATCTGTCCTCTACGCGAGCACAATACCCGCGTGGGAGCGGGGGTATCATGCATCAGTGTGTATCGTTCAAGACCTCACTTCAAGGAATCGACGATCGTCTTCATATCATAGCGCAACATATCAATATACGAGGTAACACCCGAACCGGCGTCGCCGAGCGTATCGGTGTAGAGATTGGCGATGATCTGCACGCCGGCTTCGTCGGCCAGAGTCTTAGCGACTTTGGGGTTAAATTGTGATTCGGAGAAGATCGCCTTGACCTTCTGCTCCTTAATCGCCGTGGCGAGCTTCGCCAGATCGCCGGCCGACAATTCGGCTTCCGGGTTGCCCAGGATGTTGCCGACGATCGTGAAGCCATACTCTTTGGCGAAGTAGGGGAAGGCGTCGTGGTTTGTGACCATCTTCCGCTCGGCCGCCGGCACCGCATCGGCCTGCTGCTTGAGCTCGGCATTGAGATCCAGCAGCCGCTTGCTGTAGACGTCGGCGTTCTTGGTGTATGTATCTTTGCCATCAGGATCGACCTGGATCAGGCCGTCACGGATCTTTTCGACATACTTGGCACCATTGGCCGCGCTCATCCAGAAGTGCGGGTTGCCCTCCTTGAAGTCGGCGCTGCCCACATCCACCGCTTCCAGGCCATCCGAGACGGCAATCTGCGGCTGGCCTGGCTTGGCGGCACTCTTGAACAGGTCGTCGAGCCATTCTTCCAGGCCATGGCCGTTGTAGAACACGATGTCCGCACCAGCGATCTTCTGCGCGTCCTGCGGCGTCGGCTGGTAGTCCTCCGGGCCAGCACCGATGGGGATGATGTTCTCGGCCTCCACCCGCTCGCCGCCGACGTTCTTGACCATGTCGGCCAGGATGCTCATCGTCGTCACGATCTTGATCGTCTTTCCTGGTGCCATAGCGGTCGGTTCCAACATGGCAGTCGGCGCGGGCGCAGCAGTCGGCTCTGGTGCGGCGGTTGGAGCCGGAGCTTCAGTGGGCACGGCCATTGCCGTCGGCGCCGGGGCGCTTGTTGGGGCTAGCGCGGTCGTTGGCGCTGTGGTGGACGAGTTACCGCCACAAGCCGCGATTAGCGGCACCAGCAGGGCGAGCAGCAGCCAATGTGTCCATGGCTGGTGGAGTGGCACCGTGTGCGCGTGGGCGGGTTGGTGAGCCATACAGCTATGCTCCTCTCAGGGTCGGCGACAGGCAGCACGCCCAGACGGTAACACTGCTTGTTGAGACAACAAGCCACTATTCTCGCGCAAAGGCAATAGCAAAATAAGGTCAATATTATTGAAATACACAATCGCTACCAGAAGTCCCTCATTGGATATAATGGCGTATAACCTCTCCCTTCATGATATTCTATCTCAAATTCCAAAAAAGCACAAATCTGAGATTGGAGCTTGATTCGAAAATATTGATATGCTATATCGTAAAATAGCGTGTGGAGCTAAAGGAGATGGAGATTGAGGGCCCGGCACGAGGAACATATATGTTGATGCACGTCTACATCTGGCCGCTGCGCTATGGGGTATTTCTGTGGTGGGCGATCAGCGCTGATATCGTGGGCGTGGTGATACACGAGACGGATTGATAACGGAGCGGGTCAGTGGCAGCAAGCAAACCTACTGCCACTGACCCGCAACTGCTCAGCTTGGCGTTGGTGCTCAGCTCGTCGTAGACAAGGCCTGGCGCTGGCATGTCTGGCAGAGCCCGACAATCTCCAGCCAGTGACCTTCGACACGGAAGTTTAGCCGCCGCGCCAGCCCGCCAAGCAGTGTGTCGATCTCGCAGCCCTCGAACGTCGCGACCGAGCCGCAGCTGCGGCAGACCAGCTGGTGTTGGTGGCCCTGCTCGACCGGGACGTAGGCGTGATCGTCGCTGGTCGTCTCCTTACTCGGGCTCCAGTGGACACGCGCCAGCCAGTTGTCCGCCAGCAGCAGTTCCACCGTCCGATAGACCGTCGCGCGACCAATTGGGCCACCTTCCCCACCCAGATCCTGGTAGAGCTGCTCGGCGCCAAACGGTTGCGTGTAGCGCACGATCCGCTCCATGATCGCCCGGCGCGGCTCGGTGACCCGATAACCCTGCTTACTCAAGTGGGTCAGCACATTCTCAACCCACGCCATAGGGGTACTCCTATCGCTACACAAAACTATACCGGGCGTGCATCTTACCTGGTATCGAAGCCATTGTCGGCCACCATCCTGTTGACGAAGGTGGCATTGGGAAAAGAAGCAGGCGGTATCGAATACTGCATGATCTTATTGTTCAACAGTATCATTATAGCACGGTGGATACGGATGTGAGGCGGCGTGTGCTGATGCAAGGGATCAATGCGGCAGCAGCGGTATCGCCGTTTGGCTCATTGTCACCAGATTGCTACGCAGACCGCATCTCGATTCAGATCCAGGAGCGATCCTGGCCGGGGCTGTGCGGTGAACGGAGCATTGTCTTACCATGAGCGCGCGTGGATCAACCGGCGGACGGTTTGGTGAGCCCGGGGCTACCGATATTACCGCTCGTGCAGGTATGCCTGCACGAGGCCGGCGAGCCGGCGTGAGTCGCGGTTGGCCTGGTAGAGGTGGCCAAGCAGGCTGTGGGTATAGCCGATGAAGTACAGGCCGGGGAAGTCGGTCGGCTGGCCAGATGTGAAGCGCGGGTAACCCTGCTCGTCGAGCGCGCCGGGGAGATCGAGCAGCTGCGGCAGGGTGCTGCGGTAGCCGGTGGCCGCGATCACCGCGTCGAAATCTTCGGCGCGCCCGTCGGCGAATACCACGCCGGTGCGGCTAAAACGCGCGATATTTGGCCGTGCGGCGATGCGCCCACGCTTCAGCTCGGCCGCAAACCCGACGTCGATCACCGGCACGCGCTGGCCACTATATGGCCACCAGGCCGCCGGATGCAGCCCATAGCGCGTCAGGTCGCCCAACGCCAGCCGCGCCACCGTGCTGGCGACTCGATCGGCCAGCAGCGGCGGCAGCCTGGTCAGCGCAAAGCTCGATCGCTGAGCCGGCATGCCAAACGCGTCGCGCGGCACGATCGGTGGCTGGGTGCGGATGCCGATCGCCACGAACGCCGCGCCCTGCTCGGCCAGGTCGGCGGCGATCTCGGCGCCGCTGTTGCCGATACCGATCACCAGCACGCGCTTGCCCATGTACGGCCGGGCGTTCCGGTAATCGACCGAGTGAATGAGCTGGCCGGCAAATTCGGCGCGGCCGGGCCACTCGGGCACAACCGGCGTGCCATACTGTCCGGTCGCCAGCACCACCACCCGTGCGCGCCACTCGTCGCAGTCGCTCGTCACCAGCCAGCTGGGTGGCGCGCTCTCGTTTGCTGGACCGACACGCTGCACCGCGCAGCCGGCGACGATATCGAGCTTGAAGTGGCGCGCGTACGCACGCAAGTACTCGGCGTACTGGTCTTTGGTCGGGTATTTTGGATAGAGGCGCGGCAGCGGGTAATGCGCGATGCTGGAATAAACCGTGTGCAGGCGCAGGCGATCGTAGCGCTGGGCCCACACATCGCCGACGCGCGCGTTCCGGTCGAGCACGAGCGAGTCAAAGCCGCGCCGCTTCAGCGCCCCGGCGGCCGAGAGACCGGCCGCGCCGCCGCCTACAATCACAATTCGAGAGTCCATTCGAGCTGCTCCTTGCGCCATCAGGATGACATAGTGTAGCACCATTTAGCGCCAACTGGGTATGGAGCACCACTATGCTCACATCTCGGCTGACCCCGTACTACGCATCTTTTAACACCTCAGTAATGGCTTGCTCCGCTGTCATCACTTGTCCTGCCGCCCATCCCGCCGCGAATGGCGCTGCATCGAGCCTCGCACGCGCAGCAGCGCTGCGTCTGTTCAGCTCCTCCCGCTCGGAGTTGCTGGCCACGAGCAGGCGCGCGGCAGCCCCAAAGAGTCGGCCTGCTCGCTCTGCTTGCCCGTGTGCCGCAGCCACCTCGGCCAAACCCGCCAGACCCCTGACAATGCCGAGCCCAGTGTCCACCCGTTGCATATCCTGCCAGAGTTTCAAGCCGTGCTTGTAGTGCATCTTGCCCTGGTGCGCATCCCCGTAATGATGCAGCCAACTATCCCCGGTGTTGATCAGGACCATCCCCAGCCTCCCGCGATCCTTCGAGGCGCGGAGCAGCGGTAGGCTCTGCTCGTACAGCGAGGGCGCCGTCTCCTCCTCGCCCGGCACCAAGCCCACCGCCTCCAGCGCACTCGCCAGCAACGTCACCCCAAACATGTCCCCGACCTGGCGGTACAGCCGCAAGCTTTCCGCATAGTATCCGCGCGCCGCCGCACCGTCACCTGAGAGATAGGTAGCCATGCCAAGGGCGTAGAGCGTGCTCGCTTCGCCCCACACATCCCCGAGCTCCTGAAACAGGCTGCGGCTCGCTTCGAGCAGGGGACGCGCCGCCGCGCTGTTGCGCTGACCCATCCGCACAAGCCCCACTAACCCTTCCGCGTAGCCGCTCGCTCGCTTGTCTCCCAGCTCGCGCATGATCGACAAGCTCTCCTCCGCGAGCAGGGCGGCCGCTTGAAAGTCGCCTTCGGCCCAGGCCAGCCGCCCCGCACCAAGGAGCGCCTTGCCGCGTTCCGCGCTCCGATCGGTGTCATCGATCCGCTCCAGCATGCCTTCCAGCCAGGTGCGGCCCTCATGTACCAGCCAGGTGCGGCCCTCACGTACAGAGCCGCCCAGGAACCAGTAATTGGCGAGCGCGCCCGCCAGGCGCAGCCCGATCTGGATCGCGTTCGTGTCGGCCTTGCTCCAGGCCAGGGCAGCGCGCAGGTTGGCGTCCTCACGGTCCAGTTGCTCCATCCACACCTCCGGCTCCGGGCTGAACATATGCGGCTCGGCCTCCTCAGCAAGCCGCAGGAAGTACTCAGCATGCCGCTGCTGCACCGTGGCCGCCTCTCCACTGGCCGCCAGTTGCTCCTGGGCATACTCGTGGATCGTGTCCAACATGCTGAAGCGCGGCTCCCCACCCAGGCCCGGCTGCACTTGCACCAGGCTCTTGTCCAGCAACTGGGCCAGCTGTTCCAGGGCTGCTGCGCCATCGTCGGCTGCCGAAGCGGAGAGCGTCGCGGCAGCATCGAAAACGCAGACCGCCTGCACCGCCGCCAGCGTGAAACTGCCCGCGAAGACCGCCAGCCGCCGGAACCCCTGCTGGTCGCGCTCCGAGAGCAACTCGTAGCTCCAGCCAATCGTGGTGCGCAGCGTCTGCTGGCGAAGAGGCAGGTCCCGCGCGCCCCCCGTCAGCAGCGGCATCCCGCGCTCCAGCCGTGCCAGCAAGGCCGCCGGCGTGAGTACCCTCAGCCGTGCCGCCGCCAACTCCAGCGCCAGCGGCAGCCCGTCCAGGCGCTGGCAGATCGCCACGATGCTGGCTGCATTCTCACTGGTCAGGGCGAAATCGGGCCTGGCCTCGCGCGCGCGCTCGACGAACAGCGCCACCGCCGGGATCTGTACAAGCTGTTCCCGGTCGGCGATGTGGGCGCGGTCCGGCTGGGTGAGCGGTGGCACCGGCACGATCTGCTCGCCGCGTACATGCAGAGGTTCGCGACTCGTGATGAGCAGCTTGAGGTGTGGCGCCAGCTCGAGCGACTGGGCTGCTAAGGGAGCCGCGACAACCAGTTGCTCGACGTTGTCGAGCACGAGCAACTGGTTTCGGGGCTCTAGGTACGCTAGCAGTCGCTCCTCCAGCGAGTCGTCCCGCGTCTGGGACACCCCAAGCGCTCTGGCGATGGTCAGCACCACGAGTGTGGGGTCTTGGAGCGGAGCCAGCGAGATGAATGCGACGCCGTCTGCGAACTGAGAAGCCACCTCAGCCGCCACCTGCAAGGCCAGCCGGGTCTTGCCGACCCCGCCCGGACCACTCAGCGTGAGTAGACCCACATCCGCGCGCTGCAGCAAGGCGTGCGCGTGGGCCAGCTCCGCTTCGCGACCGATGAGCCGGCTGCGTGGCAGGGGCAGCCGGGCCAGCCGAGCGCCCGAGAGTGTCTCTGGCGTGGTCGTGAAGCGCTCGGTCAAGCGCAGGGCCAGGTCGTTCGCGATGCGCTCACGCAATTCCTCCGGGGTGGCGAACTGCTGGTAGGAGGCGACCGCCTCGCTGCGGATGCGCTCGAGCAGCCGCTGCAAGGCTGGCTCGCGTGCTTGCGCAGGCGTCTTGAGGTAGATCAGCTTGGGTTTGTCAGTAGCGAGCTGGTACTCGTCTTCCAGGCCGGAGATCTGAGAGCCCGGGGCGACCCAGCCATAGCGCTGCCAGTAGAGGCCGAGGAAGATATCGCTTTGCGCCAGGTAAGCGCGGTAGAGTTCACGTGGCGGGTAGGGTCGTGCGCCCGCCTCGAACAGCACCGGCGTCAAACGCAGTTGGGTGATGGCTTCGCGCACCGCTGCCCGCTCGGGAGCCAACTCATCCAGGGCCGAGCTGACGAAGACCCGCACCCGCTGGTCGGGTGTGCGGATCAGCGCAGGAAGATTGCTTATCATTCTGCATTCCTTTCGGATCGGTAATCATTGTTTTCTCTTCTTTCAAATCACAGGCCAGGTGACCTGCCCCCCGAAATCTGAACCACCTGATATGTTAGAGTCCTCCGTGGAGCTCTTCGGGGGCGAGATTGTCCCATTTCTGGCGCAGGGCGAGGTGGTTTTTGGCGGGGTGCGGGAGCTGCTGGATGAGCAATTCGCCCGTCTCTCGGCGCTCGAGCAGAGCGTGCTGTTCTGGTTGGCAATTCTGCGCGAGCCGGTGAGCCTGGAGGAATTGCTGGCTGTTCTCAGCACACCGAGGACTTCGATGCTATCTGGACGGTGGACATCAGCAAGAGCGGGCAGTATTGGGCCACGGGCAGCAAGCGGGGCGAAGTACGGGTGTGGCGTGAGGCAGGCCAAACCTTGCACCTGGCCTGGCAGGCGCATACGGACATCGTGGTGTCTATCGCGTTCAGCCCGGACGAACGCACGCTGGCGAGCGGGAGCCTTGATGGCAGCATCAAGCTCTGGGACGTAGAGAGTGGGGCCCTGCTCTGGACCGTTGGGCCAATCAATAGCTTGCTTAGCCTGGCCTTCGCTCCCGATGGACGAACGCTTGCCAGCGGTGGGAATGAGACGACCGTCCGGCTCTGGGATGCGAAGCTGGGCACAGCCCTCGAGGACCTGCCGCATCCCGGTGCGGTCTTCTCGCTGGCCTGGAGTCCAGATGGGCGGAGGCTTTCCAGTGGCGGCTTTGATGGTCACATTCGGCTGTGGCAGAGGCAGCAGACCGGACCCGCTCTCTGTGTGCAGACGCTCTCCAGGCATACCAACTTGGTGCGCGGACTGGCCTATGCCCCGACGACAGCCGACTGGCCAGCGCGAGCTGGGATGGCAGCGTCAAGCTGTGGGAACTTGAAAGCGGACGCTGTGTCCAGACGCTAGTGGGGCATAGGGAGCGGGTGCAAGCAGTGGCCTGGAGTCCGGATGGAGGCACGTTGGCCAGTGGCGGCAGTGACCGCACGATCTGGCTGTGGGATGGCCACCAGGGCAGCGCTCGGGCGGCGCTGCAGGGACATACCGCTGATGTGTACTGCCTGACCTTCACGCCTGACAGCCGCCAGCTGCTCAGTGGCAGTTACGATGGCACCCTGCGGCTGTGGGGGGTGGAGCGTGGCGAGTCGCTGCGCGTCCTGCAGGGCTACGCGGCCGCCCTCTACGACGTCGACCGGAGTCCGGACGGCACCCAGCTGGCCAGTGCAGGCTTGGATACCATGGTGAGCCTCTGGGAGGTGGCCGGGAGAGGAGCGGGGACGCCGCCTAGGGTGTTGCGTGGGTATGGCTGGAGCGTCTACGGCGTCGCGTGGCGTCCTGATGGAAGCCTGCTGGCCAGTAGCCGGTGGGATAATGCCATTCGGCTGTGGGACCCAGTCACCGGGAACTGTGTCCAGGTCATCCGCGACCTCGAGCATCCCGAAACCCTCTTCTTCAGCTCCCAGCGCGGCAGCCTTTTAGATCGGTCTAAACAGCAGCCTTGTGGCAGCGAAAGGGTTACGAGGGATTTGGCTCCTCAGGCCCCTTTCTTTGCGTGAGACCATGGCTTGCACATCGCACACACGTCGGTTAGGATAGCAGATGTTCGCTGTGCTCGCGCATCCTCGCGCGGGCAATTGATCGGCGGGGCAGCTATGCAGGTTGTACAGGGATTGACGCAGAAAGAAGCCCGCGCGCGCCAGGCGCGCGGCGAAAGCAACGCGGCCAGAGACCCCGCAGCCAGACCTGCTGCGACGGCTACTGCGCTTCGTGCTGCCGGCCGCGATTGTGACCACCGTGTTTGGCGTGGGCATCTACACCTATTTCTACACCCTGATCGAAAAAGGCCTCAACACAACCGTCATCCCGACCGATGCGCTGGCGAAGTGGCAGGCGTACAACGTCGACGCGGGCTTTGGTGCGGCGGCAGCCACGATCGTCGCACAGCCGGCGCTCTCCACCTTTGTGTCGTTCGCGGCGTTCGGCCTGATCCTGTTTCTGGAGCCGCCGCTCCGCTTCTTCACCAGCTGGACCAGCCAGAGTCCGGATAAGCGCCCGGCGCTGCTGGCCCTGGCGCTGGCAGTCATCTATGTCATCGTGCGGTCACGCCGACCGCGGCAAACTACTTTGGGTTAGTGACGCCGGGCGGGCCTGAAGGCAAAGTGATGATGGTAACACTGCCACTCTGGTTCTTGAGTTTGCGAACGATCTGGCGTGCCAAACTCTTCGATCGGTTGTTGTCCGTCGAGGATCGACTGTAGATGCGCAGACATGACCCCGTAGAGGAGTGCGGTTCCAGGAGGCTGGGGTTTGGCTCATCCGCTATGCGATGGATGGAGTTGGCTCCCGTCAGGCTGGTCAGGAGGATGCGCATTGGCGCTGGTGGTCAGCTGCCCATACCAATCGCAGATGCGGTGCGCGCGCCGTGTCGTAGCGTGCGACATATGCAGCCACCGCGATCGGAAAATCGGCGGCCAAGCCGTCCAAAATCTGATGCAGGACCTGGAGCGTGAGCGCTTCCTGACCGACACGGGGGATGTAGACGTAAGCGTTGCGCTCCTTACATGGCAGACACGTGAGGTACCCATCCGCCGCCAGGCACTGCATGGCCGCGCGGATCGTGCTATACGCGTATTGGCGCGGGAGGTCCAGTTGCCGATGCACGTCACGGGTCGTTGCGCGCCCCAGCCGCCAGAGCGTGGCGAGGATCTCCGCCCGCAGTGGACCCAGGATGGCCACGAGCCCGGCGGTTGATGATTGAAGCCGCGCGGGTGATACTAGGTGCATATGTGCTCCTCGTGAGATGTCGGACCCTGTTCGCGCCTGCGGTCCTGCGCTTGCCGTGATGGCGGGCGACAGCTCCGGACGCGATCACGGTGGAGTTGGTCATGCTTCCCATTATCGCACATCTGTAATGAAATTGTAATCTCGAATATGTGATTATAAGGCTATATAGTATGTGTTACCATAGGATTTGCAATGGAGGTTACACTATTACTACGCAGCGGAATTGTCACCAGAAGATCGAGCTTCTGATCACGCGTCGACTCTGCCGATTGGCGGCACAGAGTCGACCGTCGTTCGGATTGGAGTCAGGTAGCGGCGCAGCATGGCGGTGTTTTGTGCCCGGTCTGCTGCATTAGGTTCCTCGTAAGCTATTGCGGATGAATACATCGCAGTAGCTTACAAGGAACGGGATACACAACGGTTGCCAATGCAAAGCGGAATGGTGTGATGTCGCGCCATGGAGACGGAGGGCGAATGCTCTCCGTCTTCGTGCTAGAAAGGCGTAATGTGCCGGCCCATTGTGCGCGCAGCAGACCTACCCATGCGCCATTCACCCACCCTGAGTAGGCCATCTGGCGGGTACCGCTGCTGTGCAAGACGCGGTACGATTCACTCATCACTCAGATGCAGCGCCAAGGAGGCATGAATTATGGCTACGAAAAACTTGACCCTGCCGGTCACCGGCATGACCTGCGCCTCATGCGCCACCCGTATCGAGCGCGGCCTCAAGAAGGTTGGCGGCGTGGAAGCCGCCCAGGTCAACCTGGCGAGCGAGCAGGCCACCATTAGCTACGACCCGCAGCAGGTCCAGCCGCACGACCTCGTCGCGGCGGTCGAGCGGACCGGCTACGGCGTTATCTCAGATCAGATCACGTTTCTCGTCACCGGCATGACCTGCGCCTCGTGCGTGAATCGCGTGGAAAAGGCGTTGAAGAAGGCCGACGGCGTGCTGGACGCGAGCGTCAACCTGGCGACCGAGCGCGCGACGGTGACGTACGTGCCGGGCGTTGTCGACTTCGCCTCGCTCCAGGCCGCCGTCGAAGCGGCCGGCTATGGCGTGATTGCGCCCACACAGGATGAGGCAGCCGAGCCACAGGATGTCGAGGCGGCCGCACGAAGCGCCGAGCTGGCCGACAAGCGCCGCAAGCTGATCGTCGCGGTCGCCTTCGGCCTGCCGCTGTTCCTGCTAGCGATGGCACGCGACTTTGGGTTGATCCAACCCTGGCTGACGCCGTTCTGGGCGGCGGTCGAGGCGCAGATGGAGGCGGCCGGCGGCCACGCCGAGGAGGTCAGCACAATCATGCACTACCCCGCGCGAGCCGACATCCTGAACTGGCTGTTCCTGCTGCTGGCTATTCCGGTGCAGTTCTACAGCGGACGCGACTTCTACGTCCACGCCTGGCGCGCACTCAAGGCGCGCACCGCCAATATGGACACGCTGATCGCGCTCGGTTCGTCGGCCGCGTTCTTCTACAGTGCGGCGCTGCTGGCGTTCAACCTGGCCGGGCACGTCTACTTCGAGACCGCGGCGGTGATCATCGCGCTGATCCTGGTCGGCAAGTACCTCGAGGCGCGCGCCAAGAGCCAGACCAGCGCGGCGATCAAGGCGCTGATCGGGCTGCAGCCCAAGACCGCGCGCGTGCTGCGCGGCGGGTCGGAGGTTGAGGCGCCGCTGGCCGAGGTGCGCGTGGGCGACATCGTGGTGGTGCGGCCAGGCGAGAAGGTGCCGGTGGATGGCGTGATCACCAGCGGGCAGTCGTCGCTCGACGAGAGCATGCTGACCGGCGAGAGCATGCCCATTCAGAAGGCCGTGGGCGATGCCGTGATCGGCGCGACGCTGAACCGAATGGGCAGCTTCCAGTTCCGCGCCACGCGCGTGGGCAAGGATACCGCGCTGGCGCAGATCGTCAAGCTGGTGCAGGAGGCCCAGGGCTCGAAGGCGCCGGTGCAGCGCCTGGTCGACCAGGTTTCGGCCGTGTTCGTCCCAGTCGTAATTGGCATTGCGCTCGTCACCTTCGCCGTCTGGTATCTGGTCAGTGGAGACTTCACGCAGACGATGATGTTTGCGGTGGCGGTGCTGGTGATAGCCTGCCCCTGCGCGCTGGGGCTGGCCACGCCGACGGCGATTATGGTCGGCACCGGCACGGGGGCGGAGCACGGCATCCTGATCAAGAACGCCGAAGCGCTGGAGCGCGCCAGCAGCCTGACGACGGTCGTGTTCGATAAGACCGGCACGATCACCGAGGGGCAGCCGGCTGTGACGGATGTGGTTGCCAGTGTAGCGGATGAAGAGTTGCTGCGGCTGGCGGCAAGTGTGGAGCGTGGCTCCGAGCACCCGCTGGGCGAGGCGATCGTGCGCGCGGCGCAGGAGCGCGGCCTGGCCCTGGAGCAGCCCGAAGGGTTCGAAGCGCTGGCCGGTCATGGCGTGCGCGCCACGGTGGACGGACGTGCGGTGCTGATTGGCGCGCCGCGGCTGATGCAGGAGCAACGGATCGACATCGCGATATTGCAGAGTGATATCGCACGATTGCAAGGCGAGGCCAAGACGGCGGTCGTGGTGGCCGTCGATGGGAAGGCGTTGGGCGTGCTGGGCATCGCCGACCCGGTCAAGGCGACCTCGCCCGCGGCGATCGCGGAGCTGAAGCGGCAGGGCGTGCAGGTGCTGATGCTCACTGGGGATAACCGCCGCACGGCGGAGGCGATCGCCCAGCGCGTCGGGCTGGAGCCACACGAGGTGCTCGCGGAGGTGCTGCCCGAGATGAAGGCGGCCGAGGTCAAGCGCGTGCAGGAAGCGGGCCGGGTCGTGGCGATGGTGGGCGACGGCATCAACGACGCGCCGGCGCTGGCGCAGGCCGATGTGGGTATCGCGATGGGCACGGGCACCGACGTGGCGATGGAGACCGCCGACATTACGTTGCTGCGCGGTGACCTGCGCGCGGTCGGGCAGGCAATTACGCTCAGCAAGCGCACCATGGGCACGATCCGCTGGAATCTGTTCTGGGCGTTCATCTACAACGTGATTGGCATCCCGGTTGCTGCGGGGCTGTTCTACCCGCTGCTGGGCTGGCAGCTCAGCCCAATCATCGCCGCAGGTGCCATGGCATTCTCGTCGGTGTTTGTGGTCAGCAATTCGCTGCGGCTGCGGCGGACCAAGCTGGCATCGGACGTCCCATCTGCGTCGAGCGAGCCGCAGCTCGCACCGCAGCACGCCTAGCGGCACTCCCTCAGACGCGCAGCCGAGATGCTGCGCGTCTGAGGGAGTGGGAAGAACGAAAGCACATGAATCGATAATGACCGAGCTAGAACAGTTTCGTGCCCAGAAAGACCAGTTTTTCAAGCGGCATCCGCAGAGCCCGCTCGCGCCGGAGCAGCAGCGAACCTTCCAGGGTCTGGGCTACTTTCCCGAGAATCCGGCTCTCCGCCTGATCGTGCCCATCGAGGAGTTCGGCGACCAGGACACGATCGTCATGCAGACCTCGACTGGCGACGTACGCGAGTATACACGCTATGGGCGGCTGCGGTTCAGCGTGGACAGGCAGGCGGCTGAACTCACGCTGTACGCTGATGGCGACACGTATTTCCTACCCTTCGCCGACGCGCTCGCAGGGGTAGAGACGTATGGGGCGGGGCGCTACCTGGAGCCCGAGCCACTCGGCGACGGGCGGTTCCTGGTCGACTTCAATCTGGCCTACAACCCCTACTGCGCCTACAACGACGACTGGTCGTGCCCAATCACCCCGCCAGAAAACCGGCTGGCGGTCCCGATCCAGGCGGGCGAGCAGATCTACAAGGACACGTAGTGCTGAGCAAGCGCAGGTAAAGCAGGGAGCACAATGCGGCGCGGCAGATAGAAGGGCGCGACTGTGCTCCATGCTCTCTCTCCAACCGTAATCATGTTCTGGATCGGCTGGATGGCGGTGATTGCGGCGGCCGCGTGGCAGTAGTTGATAGCCGTCGCCGGCAAGCAGTCGCTCGATGCGGCTCGCTGTCTGCTGCTGTGATCGTAGAAGTAGCAAGCATGAAGGCACGGTGGGCTGGCTGCCGGCACACCATTTGCTGCGGTAGGCGCCCGAATAGGCGGACACGTCTGCAAGGCGCAGCATGCAGGATCGAGGCTCGAGACACTCGGCTCAGATGGGCGTCCGCATCCACGTCGCGCGTAGCCGATGGAACGATGCAGTGCTGATCGCCAGCACGGAGGTAGCAATGTCTCCTTTGGCGCTCCCGGTTCTGGGGCCGCTGCCCTGGAACGATGTGTTTCTGCTTGGTTGGTTTGGCGTGACGGCGCTGGCACTGATCTACGTCATCCGCGACACCGCGCGTAATCCCGAACTGTGGGTGATGAAACTCGGATGGGCGCTCGTGACACTCTATATGGGGCCAGTCGCGCTGCTCCTGTATGTCCTCACAGACAAGGAACCGCGTCCGGGTGAACACGAGCAGTTCATCAAACCGCTGTGGAAGCAGGCCGTCGGCTCAACGATCCACTGCGTCGCGGGCGATGCGACCGGCATCATCCTCGCCGCGACGATCACAGCGCTGCTGGGCCTGCCGATGTGGCTGGATATGATTGTCGAGTACATAGCCGGCTTCACCTTTGGCCTGTTTATCTTCCAGGCGCTGTTCATGAAGGATATGCTGGGCGGCTCGTACGTCCAGGCCGTGCGCGGCACGTTCCTGCCAGAATGGTTCTCAATGAACACCATGATGGCTGGCATGTTCCCGGTGATGGTCATACTGATGATGGGGCGTGATATGCGCGCGATGGCACCGACGGAGCTCATGTTCTGGGGTACGATGTCGCTCGCGGTGATCGCAGGCTTCTTCACAGCCTACCCGATGAATTACTGGCTGGTCGCCAACAACCTCAAGCACGGCCTGATGACGCAGCGCGATTCGGGTGAGCAGCTGTCCCAGGGCAGCGGCCATCGAGAGTCGGAACAGGCATCTTCCCGCGCACAGTAAGCGTCACGCACACGCTACACGAATGGGGTAAGAGATGCAAGAGGATATATCGCCCACCGGCCAACCAGATACTCATCACACGATGAGCGATAACAAACCTGGGCAGGCGGTGCCCGCGCCTGGCCACGCTCATGACGGCACGGACAGGTCGGAGCACCCAGCAACAGGCCAGGACAGCATCAACGAAGATCAGCAGATGCAGCACGGCAGCCGGCATCACACCAGTTCAGGCGACGGCAGGGGCGAGCTAGATCACGCCTCGATGGGCCATGGCGGGATGCATCACATGCAGTCGCAGGCAACCGGCCCGCAGAAGTTTGTGGTTGGGCTGGCCTCCGTGCTGGCGCTGGTGGTTGCCCTGATTTTCAGTGCAACCTACGCCAATCTCAGCATCAGTGCGCCCGAGGTCGAAGGCGCTGTTATGCCGCCGGGCATGATCATGACCTATGACTCGCCCGCCGAAGCGATGCGCGACATGGCTGCGGTGAATCCGCGCGCGGTCAGCTACACCGCGCCCGCCGATGCCAGGGGCGATCAGCCGCTCCAACCACACATCGAGAATGGCGTGAAAGTGTTCGACCTGGAGACCTCGGTGATCAAGTGGAACATCCTGCCGCATGAGCAGGTGATGGCCTATGCGTTCAACCACCAGGTGCCGGGGCCGCGCATTCGTATCACTGAAGGTGATCGCGTGCGTATCAACGTCACGAATCATCTGCCCGAGTCAACCACGGTTCACTGGCACGGGCTGACCGTGCCCAATGCAATGGATGGTCCCGCCGAAATCACGCAGAAGCCGATCGCGCCGGGGCAGACCTACACCTACGAGTTTACGACCCGACAAGCTGGCACCTTCTTCTACCACACCCACGACCACGCTGACCGGCAGCAGGCGCTGGGATTGTACGGGGCGCTGATCATCGATCCGCAGCCTTCCGCCAACCAACCAGCCTACGATCTAGAGTACACGATTCAGCTTCAGGAGTGGCTGGAACGTGAGGGCTACACCTATCCCGCCATGCTGATGGAGGGCGGGCTGCCGAACTACTTCACGATCAACGGCAAGGCCTACCCAGCAACTGATACGATTACCATGCGCGTCGGGCAGAAGCTGCTGGTTCGATTCATCGGCTCGAACAACAACTTCGTCCATCCGATGCATATCCACGGCGGGCCGTTCGAGGTGGTGGCACGCGATGGCGAGAGCATTCCGCCCAGCGCACGCTTTCTGGCGGATACCGTCAACGTCGGGCCGGGTCAGCGCTATGATGTGATCTGGCAGGCGCGCGAGCCGGGCAAGTGGCTGATCCACTGCCACATTCCGCATCATACCACCAATAACAATGTCGAGGAGCGGGGCGGTGGTGGGCTGACGCTGATCATCAACGTGACTCCGTAGCAGGGTTGGGCCGCACGCTCAACTGCTGCCAGATCCACCTTCACGAGTCGCGGTCAGGGTGAATACTGAATGTCGTCCACTGTTGTGCGGAAGAACTCGAATTCGCGGTCGGTGCCGGCCCACCACGACGCCCGAAGCTGCGAGGGGACTGTGTAGTCACCGAAAGCCCGTTCAGCTTCCGTATGCGAGGCGAACGGAATCCAGGCGCGGAACGTGCTGGGGCAGCGCCTGTGGATCGAATGTTTTCTGAGCAGCACCGTTCATGGTCACAGTCTCCTGGCAGATCAGGCCTGGCCTGGGTATCAGGGATTTCAGCGTGGGTCAAGCCTGCGGATCCTCAGCGCGAACGAGCGATACGGATGGGCGCTCGTCGCTGCGCTGCTGCATTATTCCGGCACAATATACTGGGTGGGCTGCGCCAGGAACAGGTCACGGCAGGCGGGCGAGCAGAAGCGATAGAGTTTGCCGGCGTGCTCGGCACCGATCGCATCCGGCCCAACCGGCATGCCGCAGACTGGGTCGCGCCCTCCTACGCCAGGGTAGGGAATGCAGAGGTGGATGCGTGTTCCTCGCCCTGGCGTGCTGGTCATTTCATAGCTGCCCCCCGTCAACTCGGCGCGCTCCCGCATCCCGCGCAGCCCCCAGTGGCCGTCGGGCACGTCCACTTCTCCAGGCGACGCGAACCCCACACCATCGTCGGTGATCGTCACGCGCAGGCCGTCGTGCTCGTAGGCGAAGGTGAAATCCGCCCGGCGTGCCTGAGCGTGGCGGCGGATGTTGTTCCAGGCTTCCTGGACGATGCGGAACAGCGCCAGCTCGCTCTGCGGCGCCAGCCGCCGCTCGTCGCCCTGCACCACCAGGGTGACGTCCGGTCCGTCCTCGCCACTCCGATCGAGCAGGAGCTCGACCGCCGGCAGCAGACCCAGCTCGGCCAGCGCGGGTGGGCGCAGGTCGCCAATCAGCGCGCGCAGCTCGTCGACCAGCTCCGTGATGCTCGTCCGCATAGCCTGGAGCCGCTCGGTCGCCTGGGCCGGATCGCGATCGAGCAGCCGATGCACGCGATCGACGCCATGGCCGAGGGCGATCAGCTGCTGGACAATCTCGTCATGCAGCTCGCGGGCCAGCCGCGCGCGCTCAGCCTCCTGGGCGGTGCTGAGCGCGGCAATGTAGGCGTGCTGCGTGCGCAACCCCTGCTCGGTGTGTGTTCCCAGTACGTCGATCGCCCGCCGTAGATCTTCGACCACTGGGATCTCGCTGACGGGCTGGCCGAGCGTGCTGAGGTCGCCATGCGCCATTGCTTCAGCACGGCGCTGCAAGGCGCGCAGGATGTGGACATCCACCAGAATCTGTTCCATGACCCCTCAATTACTCGTTCAGCTTGATGAGCTGGCGCTGCAACCCTGCTGTCACCGCTTCGGTGCGTGAGGCGACGTTGAGCTTGGCGTAGATGTTCGCCAGGTGGTTCTGCACCGTGCGGTCGCTGATCGCGAGATCGGCCCCAATCTGCTTGTTGGTCAGGCCACGGGCAGCACGCCGCAGCACATCCAGCTCACGTTCAGTCAACGTGTCGCCGCCGGCTGGCGGTCGGGTGAGCCGGGCGATCAGACGCGGGGCGATCGCCGGATCGATCGCCGACTGGCCGGCGGCCGTCGCGCGTACCGCCCGCACGATCTCACGGCTCTCAGCGGTCTTGAGGATGTAGCCGCTCGCACCCGCGTCGAGCAGCCCATAGATGTAGGGGTCGTCCTCGTAGGCGGTGAGCACAAGGACGCGCACGCCCGGCGCCGACGTGCGGATCTGGCGGGTCGCTTCGACTCCCGTCAACTCAGGCATCGCAATATCCATCACGACGACATCGGGCAAGAGTGCAGTCGCAAGATCCACCGCCTCCTGCCCGTTGCGCGCCTCACCGACGACGACAATATCGTCCTCATCTGACAGCAGATCGCGTATGCCTTTGCGGACCACATTGTGGTCGTCTGCGATGACCACTCGAATACTCATAGTTATGGGCTACTTTCCGTCTCGATGACATCCTGGTCATGATAGCACAGGCGCGGCAGCCATCATCCTGACACTCCCTCCTCACATGTTCAATCGTACTCTACCATGTATCGAGAAAGTGTCGAGGGCGGGGTTTCTAGACAATTCGCTCAGACTGTTCACAGCATGAACGCACTGACCGCAATGAATCGTTGTCCAGCCGCCGGCTCGGACGTCATCGCGCGGATATGCACATCAGCCAGGTCGCGCACATCCACGATTTCGAAGGCCAGCCGGGGAATGCCCGGCATCCGCCCCTGCAACAGCCGTCCGATCACCCGCGCTGGCCCCACGTTGTCGGCCGCGCGCACCGGCCCGAACACCGCCCCTGGAAGAATCGTCGCCAGGGTGGTGCGGCCGCGATAGTCCTGCATAAACTGCCAGGCAGCGCGCTCGGAAAGCGGGCGACGTGTTTCTTTTTTCGGCACAACAGTCCTTCGTATTGGCCAACGATTTGGAGACCGTCCCGGTCGACGCGGCACATGTATGCACGAGCACCGCCGTCAAGATTGCGCACCTTGGCGATGGCGATGACTACGTTCAGATCGGTGGGTTTGTCCGGCTCAACCCGGTCAGCGGAGGACTGTTGGCGGATGTCTTGCCACCGTTGATCCACGTTCGCGCCACATCGCCGCAGGCGACGGTCTTGCACTGGCTGCTCGACCAACCGAGCCGCATCCAGTGGCTGAGCGACCTGATCCGCCTGGAGATCGCGCTCTGGGATCAGATCAACTCCCGGCTGCACGAAGAACACGACCTGTCGCTGCCGAGCAGCCCCTGCAGCTTGGAGAACGTGACTGCTTCACCGGAATTGTCGTACCCTGCGAGCTGAAGCAGCACCCGAATTATACATCTCACTGACCCAGAGCGCCGAAGACGCGCCTGGTCGTCCACGCACTAGATCCTAGGGCATTTCCAAGCAAGGTTTTAGGTGTTGGGTGTTGGGTGTTGGGCTTCGCAACGCCGCCCGCCCAACACCCAACACCCAACACCCGCGCTGAAAGCGCACTAGGGCCGGAGCAGCAGGAAGGACAGCGCATGAACCGCGTTGCGTACGTCAAGCCGGACTTTCCGCGCGATGCCTTTGCTGGTACAGCCACCTACTATCTGCGCTATCGCGTTCCCTATCCCCAAGCATTGCTGAGAAACCTCGTCGAACGGGCTGGTGTCACGGGTGAGGGCCGGCTGCTCGACCTCGCCTGCGGCCCTGGGCGTGTCGCCCTGGCGCTTGTTTCGTCGTTTCGCGAGGTATGGGCGATCGATCTCGAACCCGAGATGGTCGCGGTCGGGCAGAAAGAGGCAGCACAACGCGGCGTGACCAATATCACATGGATGGTTGGGAAGGCCGAAGCGTTGCACGCACCGCCAGCCGCATGCGAGTTGATCACCATCGGGGAAGCGTTTCACCGCCTCGATCAGCAGCTCGTGGCCAAACAAGCGCTGCAGTGGTTGCAGCCAGGGTGCTGTTTGGCCAACCTGGGAAGCGACGGGGTGATGGAGGGCAAGGAACCGTGGCAACGCCTTGTCGCCGACATCGTTCGACGATGGACGAGCCGCGTTCGGCCAAGCGGCGGCGGTTCTGAGCAGCCAAAGCCGGGCAGCGGCCCAACGCATTACGAGCTGGTATTGCGGGACACCGGATTTGAAGCTGTTGCCAGCTACCAGTTTGTCGAAGGGCACACCTGGACGATCGAAACGATCATTGGCAACCTGTATTCGACCTCATTTGCGCGCTGCCGGAGCGCGCGATCTCGTATGTGATGCATGGTGACTCCTCCTACGGTTGTATTTCCCGCGGCATCCTGGCGGGTTGGATCAATCGGTGCTGCTCCGCTTCCCGCCGGCGATCCGCCATCCGGGCTGTGGCGGCGATCTCCAGTGTCTGGTTCGAAGGTATCATGGCTCCCTCCTGTACGTTGCTGTCTGTTCGTGCTCATCTACCACTATCTTCGGTAC
>WNGB01000227.1_pt1 | contig 82841 bp, 76 predicted proteins | sample 5400681 | NCBI WGS metagenome assembly WNGB01 (sample SAMN13153367, study PRJNA577476) | soil metagenome | isolation source: 115 cm soil or saprolite under grassland replicate 2 | place: USA:California | collected 2016-06-15 | reverse complement strand
GGCGCTGACCACCGTGCGGCAGCCGCTGCTCGACAAGGGCACCGTCGCCGGCAGCCTGCTGCTCGACCCCTCCCCGGGGACCCTGGCCGAGGAGGTCCTGCTGCCGACCGAGCTCGCCGTCCGCGCGTCGACCGGTCCACCCCCGTGAGCCCCGCCACCGACACCGTCCACGCCGACCGTCGCGTCCCAAGGAGGGCACCACCGTGACCGCACCGCCGCGCGAAGGGAACACCATGGAGCAGCTCGACATCGCGCTGGGGACCATGTTCTACGGCACCCGGGTGGACGAGCAGACCTCGTTCGACCTGCTGGACCGCTTCGTCGCGGCCGGCGGCAGGCTTATCGACACGGCCAACTGCTACGCCTTCTGGGTCGACCCCAGCGGGCGCGGGGGGCAGAGCGAGGCGGTCGTCGGCCGCTGGTTGGCGCGCCGCCCCGGCGTGCGCGACCAGGTGGTGATCAGCACCAAGGTCGGCGCGGAGCCGACCGTGCCCGGGGTCTGGCCCGACAGCGCCGAGGGCCTGTCGGCCCCGGCGATCAAGGCCGCGGCGCAGGCCAGCCTCGGCCGGCTCGGCACCGACCGGCTCGACCTGTACTGGACGCACGTCGAGGACCGCACCGTGCCGCTGGAGGAGACCGTCGGCGCCCTCGCCGAGCTGGTCGCCGACGGCACCGTCGGCCGGCTCGGCGTGTCGAACCATCCCGTCTGGCGGGTGGAGCGGGCGCGCCAGCTCGCCCGCGCCAACGGCCAGGTCGGCTACAGCGCGATCCAGCTACGCCACTCCTACGTGCGGCCGCGTCCCGGCGCAACGCCCGACCCCAGCCACCGGCTCGTCAACGAAGAGGTGCTCGACTACGTACGCGGCGACGGCGAGCTGGCGCTGTGGGCCTACACGGCGCTGCTCAACGGCGCCTACACCCGCCCGGACCGGCCGCTGCACGAGGCCTACGACCACCCGGGGACGACCCGGCGGCTCGCCGTGCTCAACCAGGTCGCCGGCGAGCTGGGCGTCTCCGCCAACCAGGTGGTGCTCGCCTGGCTGCTCGGCGGGGCCCCGCCGGTGACGCCGATCGTCGGGGTGAGCTCGGCGGCGCAGCTCGACGAGGCCTGCGCCGGCGCCGCGCTGGTCCTCCCCGAGGAACTGCGGCGCCGCCTCGACGCCGTCACCTAGCAGCCGGTCAGTCGCGCTCGATCTCGACGCGCTGGAGGACGACGTCGTCGCGGGGGCGGTCGTTGCCGTCGCGCTCGCCGCGCGCGATCGTCTTCACCACCTCCATGCCCTCGACCACCTTGCCGAAGATGGTGTGCTTGCCGTCCAGCCAGGGCGTGGCGATCTCGGTGATGAAGAACTGCGAGCCGTTGGTGTTGGGCCCGGCGTTGGCCATCGCCAGGTAGCCGGGCCCGTCGAAGCGGTGCGGGCCGTCCACCTCGTCCTCGAAGGTGTAGCCGGGGCCGCCCCGGCCGGTGCCGAGCGGGTCGCCGCCCTGGATCATGAACTCGGGGATGACCCGGTGGACGATGGTCCCGTCGTACAGCGGGCGCTGCTGCGGCTTGCGGGTGCTCGGGTCGGTCCAAGCCCGCTCGCCCGTGGCGAGGCCGACGAAGTTCTCGACCGTCTTGGGGGCGGTGTCGGGGTACAGCGCGACGCGGATGTCGCCCTTGCTGGTCCGCAAGGTGGCGTGGGTGGTGCTCATCGCTCTCGGTCCTTCCGGGTGGGACGCCTGGTTCGGACCCGTGAGGCTAGCATCAGCCAGGTCGGCCCGCGCATCCCGCGGGCCGGCGGCGGGCAGCACGTACTACCCTTCACCGCCGCCACGCGTTCACGAAACCGTGGTGGGTAGGCACGACAGGAGGCAGGGAATGGAGATCGGCATCGGACTGCCAGCGACCATCCCGGACGCTCAGGCGCGGCAGGTGCTGGGGTGGGCGCGCGCGGCCGAGTCGCACGGCTTCAGCTCGCTGGGCGTGATCGACCGGCTGGTGTACGGCAACTGGGAGCCGCTGGTCGCCCTCGCCGCCGCCGCCGCGGTGACCGAGCGGATCAAGCTCATGAGCACCATCGCGATCGTCCCCTACCGGGCCAACGCGGCGCTGTTCGCCAAGCAGGCCGCCACCGTCGACCACCTCTCCGAGGGGCGGCTGGTGCTCGGGATGGCGGTCGGCGGGCGCGAGGACGACTACGAGGCCTCGGGCGTGGCCTTCAGCGACCGGGGCCGCCGCTTCGAGGCGATGCTCGACGAAATGCGCGCCGTCTGGGCCGGGGAGGCGCGCGGCTTCGCCGGCGCCATCGGCCCCAAGCCGCCGCGCGGCCGTCCGGCGCTGCTGATCGGCGGCCAGACCGAGAAGGCGTTCGAGCGGGCCGCCGCCTACGCCGACGGCTGGATCGCCGGCGGCGGCGGGGCGGACATGTTCGCGCCGGCCGCCGCGCAGGCGCGCGAGACCTGGTCCAAGCACGGCCGCGAGGGCGCGCCGTGGCTGGCGTCGCTGGGCTACTTCGCGCTCGGGCCCGACGCGCGCGACCACGCCGACCGCTACCTCAACGACTACTACGGCTTCCTGGGGCCGTGGGCCGAGCGGATCGCCGCCGGCGCCCTGACCGAGCCGCAGCGCATCCGCGACGCCGTGGCCCAGTTCGAGCAGGCCGGCTGCGACGAGCTGGTCCTGTTCCCCTGCAACCCCGACCCGGCCCAGGTCGAGGCGCTCGCCGAAGTCGTGCGATGAGCGCCTCCGTGGCGCTGCCCGGCGCGGTCGCGGTGGTCACCGGCGGCGCCGGCGGCATCGGCCGGGCACTGGCCCAGCGGTTCGCGCGCGAGGGCGCGCGGGCCGTGGTCGTCGCCGACCTCGACGAGGCGGGCGCGCGGCGCGTCGCCGAGGAGCTGGACTGCCCCACGGGACTCCATGCCGGCGTGGACGTGACCGACCCGGCGGCCGTCGCCAGGCTGGTCGAGAGCGTCGAGCGCGAGGCCGGCCCGATCGACCTGTGGTGCTCCAACGCCGGGGTGGCGCTCGGCGAGGACCTCGGCGGGGACGCGGACTGGGAGCGCTGCTGGCAGGTCCACGTGATGGCGCACGTCCACGTGGCGCGCTCGCTGCTGCCGCGCATGGCGGCGAGGGGACGGGGCCACCTGATGGTCACCGCCTCGGCCGCCGGGCTGCTCACCCAGATGGACGCGGCCCCGTACACGGTGACCAAGCACGGCTCGGTGGCGCTGGCCGAGTGGCTGGCGATCCGCTACGGCGACGACGGTGTCACGGTGTCGTGCCTCTGCCCGCAGGGGGTGCGCACGGCGATGACCGCGCGGGAGGGCGCGGACTCCGCCGTGCTGGCGGCCGGGGCGCTGCTCGAGCCGGAGGAGGTGGCCGAGGCGGTCGTTGCGGGGCTGGCCGACGGCCGCTTCCTGATCCTGCCACACCCCGAGGTGGCGGATTTCGAGCGGCGCAGGGCGGCCGACCGGGACCGCTGGCTCGCCGGCATGCGCCGGCTGCGCGCGCGGCTGCGGGCGGCGGGGACGCCGTGACGGTGGCGCGTTCCGGCCCCGGACGCACCGGCGCCGCGCTCGCCGTGGGGGCGGCGGAGCGCGGCGCGGATGCCTGTGCGGGGCGAGCGGTCAGCCGGCCAGTGCGACGGTCAGCTCGACCTCGACGTTGTCGCGGACCTTGAGGGCGCCCATGAAGCCCTTGTAGGGCTTGATGCCCCACCTGGTCTGCTGGACCTCCCCGCTCGCGGTGACCATCTGGTCACCGTTCGCCTGCACCATGAGCCGCAGCGGCTGGGAGGCGCCGGCGAGCGTGAAGCTGCCGTCGATGGTGGCCGTGCCACCGTTGACCGCGACGCTCGTCGACTGGAATATCGCGCGCGGGTGTTCGGCCGTCCTCAGCAGCTCGTCCGCGGTCTTCTTGATCTCGTCGCGGTCCTTGTCGCTCAGTGGCTTGACCCCTCCCACCCCCTCTCGAATCTCGAGGGAGCCCATGTCGGCCTCCACGGCTACCCGTGGCATGGAGCCGTCCGCGGGGAGGGCGACCATGCCCTGCCACCTGGTCACTTCGATGACCAGGTCGTGCCCGACCTTGGAGGCGACGCCCTCGCGGAAAGTCCGCAGGACGAGCCGCCCGTTGGGCGGGCCAATTCGGTACTCACCGGGGGATAGCATCATGGCTCCAAGCTTCTCGGCTCGGCGCCGAAACTTCAAATCGCCGGGAATCTGCAGATATTCGTAGATGACGGGCGAATATTCCTCGCTTCCGCGCGGCCGCTCAGGCGACCGTCTCCAGCAGCAGCCGGGCGCGCAGGCGGGCGTCGATGTTGCCGCCCGAGACGACCGCGGCCACGGGCTGCGGGAACGCCCTGGCCGCACGCAGCCAGAGCGCGGCGAGGCCGGCCGCGCCGGCCGGCTCGACCACCAGCCCGAGCTGTTCGAGGCAGTGACGCATGGCCAGCCAGATCGCCGCGTCGGGCACGGTGAGCACCTCGTCGACCAGCGGCCGGCAGATCGCCAGCGTGCGCGTGCCCGGACGCTCGACCGCGATCCCGTCGGCCATGGTCGCCACCGGCGAGCTGGTCGCCGCCCGGCCGGAGCGGAACGAGGCGGCGAACGCCGCCGCCCCCTCGGCCTGGACGCCGACCACCCGCACTCCCGGCCGCCGCGCCCGCACCGCGCTGGCGACCCCGGCGAGCAGGCCGCCGCCGCCGACCGGGACCAGCACGGTGCCGAGCTCCGGGAGCTGCTCGAGCAGCTCGAGGCCGATGGTCCCCTGCCCGGCGATCACGTCGGGATGGTCGAAGGGGTGGACGAACACGCTGCCCCGCTCGGCGACGTGACGCTGCGCCGCGGCCAGCGACTCGGTGACCGTCCCCGGGACCAGCTCGACCCTGGCGCCGAGCGCCTCGGTGGCCGCGACCTTGACCGCCGGCGCGCCGGCTGGCATGTAGACCACCGCGGGGACGCCGAAGTGGGCGGCGGCGAGGGCGACGCCCTGGGCGTGGTTGCCGGCGCTCGCCGCCACGATGCCGCGCCGGCGCACGGCGGCGGGCAGCCGGGCCACGTGCACGAACGCCCCGCGCAGCTTGAAGGAGCCGGTCCGCTGCAGCAGCTCGCACTTGAGGTGGACCTGCCCGCCTCCCTCCGGCGCCGGGCAGGCGAGCACCGGGGTGGGGATGGCGATGCCGCGGAGCTGCTCGGCCGCCCGCCGGATGTCCTCGATGCCCACTGCGACGGCGGCGGGGATCGCCGCGACGGCAGGTCGGCAGGTCGAGCCGGGCAGGGCGGGTGGCGCCATGGAATGCTCCTCCAAAGAAAAACCCCTCGTGCCCGGGGCACAGAGGGGTGGCGCGCTGGCTGGCGTGAGGTCAGCCGGCGCGCATCACGATAATCGAGCGGTACGAGGTCACGGGCGGAGTGTTGCGCGCCCGCGACGCGCTGTCAATGCAAGCAGGGCGATCGCTGCCGCGCGGCGCCACGAGGCTCACCGAGCTCGGCGAGGCCCATCACCATCGAAGGTCTTTCACCGGTTACAGGGGTGTACTCCGCAACGGTGACATCCCGCCGAGTCGAGAGGCTCCGCCGGTATGGGCTATTTGCAAATTGCTACGTCAATTGCAATTCACGGGGATTCGTCGAAATGCGTGTCACGAGCGCGACATTGCCTTGGTGAATCGCTGCTTACACTCCGGCAACAAGCCCCCCGACGGGTCGACCGGAGGCAGGCAACCAGTGCCGTACACGCGGCTCTTCCACACGACGGTCGGAATCGACGCGGAGCGCTCCAATGACTCCAGCAGAACCGACGAGGACATGGTCGGCCTGCGGGCGGCCATGGAGCGACTGCGGGGCGTCCTGCCGCGGCACGGGATCGAGATCGCCCAGCACGAGGACCACGGCGACGGCTGGTCGGTGCTGGTGGACCCCAGAACGGAGACCGTCGAGGTCTTGAGGACCGTGCAAGAGCAGTTCGGACCCGCCCTGCGGGAGCACAACGACTCGTGCCCGGAGGGCGAGCGGCTGCGGCTGCGGGTGGTGGTCCACGCCGGGCAGGTGGCGGTCGACGACCAGGGAGCCGTCGGCCGTGACCTGAACTACGCCTTTCGGCTGCTCGACAGCGCGAAGCTGCGCCAGTGCCTTGGGCTGACCACGGCGCCGCTGGTCGTCTGCGTCTCGGACGCGGTATTCCGGGACTACGTCCGGCAGCAGCCGAGCAGGCTCCCCGACGGGGTCCACTTCGTCCCGGTCCAGGTCAGTGAGCCGGAGAAGAACTTCCAGGCGCAGGCATGGGTCCACGCCCCCGGTGACGTGGACTTCCTGGCCCGGATCATGGAGCGGGAGGCCGCCGCGGCGACCGACCTGGCGGTGCGCGCCACGCAGCTCGGGTTCACGGCCGCTGGACACCGCGCTGCCCGCGTCGAGCTGGACGGCCGGCTCACCGAGCTGCTGGGGCAGGCGGTGCGCGCCCCCGAGGAGTCGGGCCGACTGGTCGCGGTGGTCGGCAAGCCAGGGGTGGGCAAGCACACGCTGGTCCAGCGTGTCCTGGCCGGGGAAGCGGTCCAGAGCGAGTTCCCGGACGGGATCACGGTCGTCGAGCTGAGCAACCGGCCGGACGACCGCGACCTCGTGGCCGCGCAGCTGCGCATCCTCGAGCAGCTCCACGAGCCGCTCTACCCGGTCGTGGTCGACCCGGACGCCGGTCGCGAGCGGCTACGGCAGGCAATGTCCGGCCACAAGCACCTGGTGGTCATCGACAGGATCCACCGTCGCGAGCACCTGGCGGCGTTCCCGGCGCCGGACACCTGCGCCCTCCTGATGGTCACCGACGACGAGCGCAACGTTCCCGCGGGGGCGCTGGTGCTCCCGGTCAAGCCGCTCAGCGCCAGCGAGGCGCGGCGCACCCTGGCCGCGTCGGCGCAGGCCGGCAGCTCGGTCGCACTGCCGACCGCGGCTCGCAAGGTGGCCGAGGCCTGCGGCAATCTTCCTTTGGGAATCCGCGTCGCGGGACCGCTCGTCGCTGACGGCGGCGTCCCCTGGGTCGACCTCGCCGCCGAGCTTCGGGCCACCTCCCCGCGTCTTGGCCTGCGGCGGGACGCCGAGCTGCTGCTCATGCACGTGGTCGCGGCCGCTGCCAGGCGGCTGCCCCAGCTGGCGCAGGCATGCCTCTGGGAGCTGGGCGTGTTCGACGGGTGCTTCCCCGTGCCCAGGCAGGTCGTCGAGCGGCTCTGGCGACGTCACGGGCTGGATCCCGACGGGGCCAGGAGGTTCCTCGACCTGCTCATCGGCCGCTCGCTGATCCGGCCGGAGCTGTCGGACGCCGTGCGGATGCACGACTGCCTCGCCCGCCACGCGGCCGAGCAGCTGGACGCCCTCGGCTCGACCACCAGCCTGCGCAAGCTGCACGGCTGGATGGCCGACAGCTACCTGCGCGACTGGGGCGGGCTCGACGCCGGGCTCGACCGCCTCGACCTCCCGGGCACCCCTTCTCCAGACGACCGCTACGGTCTGCGGCAGCTGGTCCCCCACCTCGACCGGGCGGGTCGCAAGGAGGAGGTCCATCGCCTGTTCGAGATCCCCGCCCGCGGCGCCGGCACCGAGGTCGGCCGCTGGCACCAGGTGCACGTGCAAGCGGGTGAGCTGGCCTCGTTCCTCGCCGACATCGGTCTTGCCTACCGCCGTGCCGCCGAGGCCCTGGCGGCGGCGCACGACAGCGACCGCGTGCACGCGTACATCACGCGCCAGGCCAGGTACGACATCCTCAGGGCGCTGCTGGACAGCAAGGACGTCCCCGCGCCCGAGGACCTCGCCACCGCGACCGATCTCGGGGTTCTCGACCTGCCGCGCGCCAGGAACTGGATCAACCAGATCAACGATCCGGGAGCGCGAGCCAGGGCCTTGCTGGCCTTCGCAAGCAGCATCGGCACGACCTAGGGGGCGACGGTGAGCATGTGGGACGACCTGAGGCGTTCCTGGAACAGGTGGGGACAATGCAGCCACTTGTGACGGGACTGCGTGCGGTATCGGGGCAGCGCACCATCCTGTTGTTCGACATCGAAGGCTTCAGCGGCCCAGGTCGCAACGACCGGGCGCGTGCCCAGGTGCGCGACGCGCTGCACGCGGCGGTGACCAGGATGCTCGGCGCGACCGGTGTGGTGGAGTCGGACGCCCGCTTCGTGGGCGACGGCCTGCTCGTGCTGGTGTCGCCCAGGGTGAGCTTCGCCCGCGTCCTCAGGGGGGTCTTCACCCACCTGCCGAACGAGGTCGCTGCCTACAACGGGCTGGCCGCCGCGGTGGCCCAGCTCCAGCTCGGGGTCGCCGTCCACGCCGGAGCGCGGCTCTTCGACCCCCACGGCGGGACGGCGGAGGACCTGAACCTCGCCTCCCGGCTGCTGAAGCTGGACTGGGACCGGTTCAAGGACTATCGGCCGTCGCTGCTGAACCCGGTGGTCGTCGCCGTCTCGGACCGCATCTACCAGGAGGTGGTGCGGCACTGGCACCACTACGACCTCGGCGTCGGGAGCTGCGAGCCGGTCGAGGTCAGCGCGAGGGAGCTGCGGCTGCGCGCGTGGCTCTGCGCTCCGAGGGCACCGGAGCGGCCGGCCGGAGCGCGCCGCGGCGGGCGCCTCGCGGCAGGCGCGGCACCGGTGATCGACACCACGCCGCTGCCACAGCCGTTCCTCTTGCGCCCCGAGCTCACCACCGTCAAGGACGCGGTGATCGACGCGGGCAACGCGGCCACGGAACGCGAACGGCGGGTTGCCTTGGCGGGCGTCAAGGGAGTCGGGAAGACCGTCCTGGCCCGCGCGCTCGTCGAGGACCGCGAGGTGCACCAGGCGTTCCCCGACGGCATCGTCTGGCTGGAGCTCGGCGACGAGCCGGATCTCTCCTCGCGGCGGTCGGAGGTCCTGCGGGCGCTTGGCGGCGAGCCCGCGGTGGTCTGGTCGGGCGTGCCGGGGCCGTCGCGGTTCCAGTGGCTCCTGAGCGGCAAGCGGGTGCTGCTGGTCATCGACAAGGTCTGCCACGCGCGACAGCTCGACGCCTTCCCGGCACCGGAAGCGTGCGCCGTGCTCGCCCTTACCCGCTACGAGAAGGTGCTCCGCGGGGCGGGGCACTTCCGGCAGCTCAAGCTAGATGCCCTGAGCGAGGAGCAGGCGCTGCAGCTGCTCGCCGCCTCGATGGGGTACGAGGACCTCGGGCGCCTGCCGCGCCACGCGCGCGAGCTGGTCGAGGTGGGCGGCGCCCTGCCCAGGGAGGTGACCGTCGCCGCGGCGCTGGCCGCTCGCACCTCGGCCGGCCGGCCGTCGCCGGCCACGCCCACGCTCCGCGAGCTGACCGGCTCCGCGGATCCCAGCCACAGGCAGGAGCTGCTCACCGGCATACTGGTGAAGGACCTCGAGGCGCTTCCCGCCTGGCAGCAGGAGTGCTTGGAGCACCTGTGCGTGTTCGAGCGCCGCCTCCCCGTGCCCGGCACGGTGATCGCTCGGAGCTGGCGTGCGCACCTGCCCGACGGCGCCACCGCGACCGCCCTGCTCGACGACCTCGCCGGCTGGTCGCTGATCCGCCGCGGCGGATCGGGCGAGGTCTCCGTCCACGAGGTCCTGCTGGAGCATGCCCGCGACCGGCTCGCCACCAGCGAGTCCAAGGAGCGACTGCGGCGCCTGCACGGGCGCCTGGCCGACGGCTACCTGAGGGACTGGGGAGGGCTCGACCTCGGACTGCCGCGCCTGCGTGGGCTGACCACATGGACGGACGACGACACCTACGGGCTCAGCAACCTGGTCCACCACCTGGTGCAGGCTTGCCGCCTCGACCTGGCGCAGCGGCTGTTGGCCGCCGAATGGCGGCAGGAGCCGCACGCTCGCACGCCGGAGGCGGTGGAGAACGCCTGGTACGCGGCGCACGAGCGGGCAGGGCTGCTGCCCCGGTACCTGGCCGACCTCCGCCAGGTCCACCGGCTCACCAAGCGCGCGGTCGACGACGAGCTTGCCGGCGGCGGCGGCGGTTCGCCGAGCATCGGGCTGGAGGTCCGCTATTTCCTGGTCAACGCCTCGCTCAACAGCGTGGCGGCGAACCTGCCTCCCAGGCTGCTCTCGACCCTGGTAGGGCAGGGGGTGTGGCCCCACGACCAGGCGCTGGCGTGGGTGCGGCGGCTGGCGAGCAGCCAGCAACGTGGCAGCGCGCTCGCGGAGCTGTCGCGGTTCATGCCGTCCCCCCCGCCGCCGTCGCTGCTCAACGAGACGCTGACCGCGTGCGGGAGCATCGTCGACGACCAGTCGCGTGCCGAGGCGCTCGCCGCGGTGGCCGCCGTCCTGCCCCGCGGCGAGCAGGAGGACGTCCTGACGAAGGCGCTGGCGGCGGCGGCGAGCATCGCGGACCCGGGCTGGAGGGCGGCCGTGCTCACCACCGTAGCGGCGACCATGGACCGCGGAGCGGGGCCGGGCACGCCGGTGGCGGGCCGGGAGCGCAACGGCTTCGCGAAGCTCCGCGGCGATCTGGTGGCGACGGCCCTCGGCGTCGCGCACCAGACCGCCGACCCCTGGGGCCAGGCGGAGGCGCTTGCGGGGCTGAGCGCGCAACTGCCCCCGGAGCGGCGCGCCGGGGTCGTGGACGAGGTGCTCGAGCTGGTCCAGCGGATCGACGACCGCGTCTGGCGGGCGCGCGTGGTCGAGCTGGCCGCGCCCCAGCTCTCCCGAGCTCAGCTGCAGGACGCGCTGCGGCTCTGCCGCCGCATCGGCGACGCCGGGCGGCGGGCCGAGGTGCTGGTGGCCGCCGCGGCGTGCCTCGGCGGAGCCGACGGCGACGCCGTGCTGACCGAGGTGCTCGACGCCGCCGACGGCCTGCCCTCCGACGCTGGGCTCGGTGTGCTGGTCGCGGTCGCGCCGCGGCGGCCAGACCAGGTCCTGGCCGCCGCCCAGCAGCTCGCCCCGGCCGACCGCCTCCGCGTCCTCGCCGCGCTGCTCCCACACCAACCACCCAGACGGCGCAGTGAGCTCCTCGACGAGATCCTGGCCACCGTCGACCACCTTCCCGACCCGAAGGACCGAGCCGCTGCGCTCACCGCCGCAGCGCCCTACCTGCCGGCACGATCGATCGCGGCGGCCCAGAAGCTGCCCGACCGGCTCGGCCTCGTCGGCGTTCTGGTGGCGGCCGCGCCGTTGCAGCCAGATCAGGTCCTGGCCGCCGCGGGCGACCTGGCACCACCCGACCGCCTCCGCGTCCTCGCCGCGCTGCTCCCACACCGACCACCGAGACAGCGCCGCAGGCTCCTCCGCGAGATCCTGAGGACCGTCGACACCGTCCCCGACCCGAGAGACCGTGCCACCACGCTCACCGCGCTGCTGCCGCACCGACGACCAAGGCAGCGCCGCAAGCTCCTCGACGAGATCCTGGCCACCGTCGACACCCTCGCCGCCCCGAGCGACCGGGCCGCCGCGCTGCGCGCCATCGCGAACCTCGACGACGCCGCCGTCACGCCCGACTGGGCGGCGCGGTGGCGCCCGCTGCTGCGTGACGCCGCGGCGAGCGGCCGTGAGGAGCTGCTGCTGGTCCTGCCGACCATGCTCCCGGTGATCGCCCGCTACGGCGGCACGCCGGCGATCAGGGAGCTGATCCGGGCGCTCGACGACGTCGGGCGCTGGTGGCCGTAACGGGCGCCGCGGACGAGCCCGGCACGGAGCCCGGCACGGACACGGAGGGCGCCTACCCGGAGGCGCTGCGGAGCCGGCCGACGCCGCCGTAGATGGGGACCGGGAGGGGAGAGGTCTTGGTCTCGGCGTCCGGGCGCCACCGCTGCACCTCGACCAGGCCGGGGTCGAGCAGGTCGAACCCCTCGAAGAACCCTTCGACCTCCGCGTGGCTGCGCGGCACCAGCATCCCCCGGTAGATCTTGAGCGCCTCCACCATCCGCTCCGGGTCGAAGTCCCCGGTCGCGTGGGAGATCGCCAGGTAGCTGCCTGGTGCCAGCGCCTTGCGGAGCCGCGCGAGGATCCCGGCCGGGTCGTCCCGGTCGTGGATGAAGTGCAGGATCGCCACCAGCAGCAGCGCGATCGGCTGCTCGAAGTCGAGCACCTCGCGCAGCTCGGGGTGCTCGAGGATGCTGCCGGGGTCGCGCAGGTCGCCCTGGACGATGACGACCTGCTCGCCGGCGAGCAGCGCGCGGCCGTGGCTCAGCACGATCGGGTCGAAGTCGACGTAGACGACCCGGGCGTCGGGCGCGACGGCCTGGACGACCTCGTGCACGTTGCCCTGGGTCGGCAGCCCGGTGCCGATGTCGAGGAACTGGCGGATGCCGGCCTCGGCCGCGAGGAAGCGCACCACCCGTCGCAGGAACGCCCGGTTGGTCCGCGCGTTGTCACGCGACTCCGGCGCGAGGGCGAGGATCTGGTCGCCGACCTCCCGGTCGGCCGGGAAGTTGTCCTTGCCGCCAAGGTAGTAGTCGTAGATCCGTGCCGGGTGCGGTTGGGTGGCGTTGATCCCGACGTCGCCGTCGCTCACGCGTCCTCCTCGAACGTGCGGACCTGCCCAGGCGGGACGAACCAGGTCATGTCCGCGCGCGTACATCATACCTGCCCAGCGGCGGAACCCCGGCCGGGCTGCCAGGCTGGCAAAGGTTACTGCAATGCGGCGGTGGCACCCGCTGGCAGCACGATCGCCTGCGCGCTTACGCCCGCTTCATGCCGGAGCAGGTTTCCTGTGCGAAGGTTTCGGTACAGGCATCGAGGTGAGCTCTTCAGGAGGATGCTCCAGTGAACGAGGAACGGGTCGTCCAGCTCGTCGAACGGCTGCGGCAACGCCGGGTGCTCGCCCACGTGGCGCGCGCCGGGGTGTTCCAGTTCGGCATCCGCGTGGTGATCCCCGACGGCCGCGAGGCGGTCTGGGACACCGACGGGGCCGCCGGCCTGGAGGCGCAGGTGCTTCAGGACGGCGTGCTGGTCGGCTACGTGCCGACCGTGCCTGGCTCGCAGGACTTCGACGACGACGCGGTGGTGGAGTGCATCGCCAACACCGACTACGACGCCCTCTAGCAGGGCGTCACCGCGGCCGCCTGTCCCCCGCCGGCCGTGGCGAGCAGCCCGGGCCGGGTCGCCAGCGGCGTCCGCGAGCAGCACAGGATGGCGACGTCGTCGGAGAGGTCCCCGCCGTTGGCGCCACGCACGGCCGCCAGCAGGCCGTCGAGCACGGCGTCCAGCTCGTCGCCGGACGCGAGCAGGCCCGCGACCGTCTCGACCAGCGCCTCGATCCCGAAGCGCTCCACCGAGCCGGGTGACTGGAGCCCTTCGACCAGGCCGTCGGTGTAGCACAGCAGCGTCCAGCCGGCGCCGACCTCGAGCGTCTTGGACTCCCACGCGAAGCCGTCGTCGTGGATGCCGAGGGCCGGGCCACCCGGCACCTCCTCCACCCGCACCTGCCCGGCCGAGAGCAGCAGCGGCGGCGGATGGCCGGCGGACGCGAGCGTGACCCTGCTGCGGTCGGGGCTGATCCAGGTGCAGAAGACGGTGGTGAACATCTCCACCGACGGCCGGTTGTAGACCAGGACCCTGTCCAGCCCGTCGAGCACCGCGCCCGGCCCGTGGCCGGAGAGGACCAGCCCCTGCCAGGCGGCCCGCAGGGCGACGCCCACCGCCGCCTCGTCCGGGCCGTGCCCGGCGACGTCGCCGATCAGCGTGGCGACGGTGCCGTCGGGCAGCTCCAGGGCGTCGTAGAAGTCCGCGCCGAGCAGCGCCCGCTCCTGCCCGGGCTGGTAGCGGGTGCGCAGCAGCAGCCCGGAGTCACCCAGGGAGAGCACGGGCAGCAGCCCGCTCTGCAGCCGGCGGGACGGCTCGGCCTGGGCGTACGCCTCGGCGAGCTGCCGCTCGCGCTCCCCCAGCGTGCGGCCGGCCCGCTCCCGCTCCACCGTCAGCGCGGCCAGGATCAGGCTGGTCGCCATCACCGCCGCGGCGGACGTCTGGGTGAGCAGGAAGCTCTGGGTCTGCGTCGACTCGACGAACGGCCCGTGACCGTGCGCCGTCAGCCACACCAGCACCGCCGAGACCACCAGGCTGGCGATTGCCGCGCCGGCCTGGCGGAAGCGGATCGCCGCCCACACCAGCACCGGGAAGACCAGGAACGGCCGTGCCACCCGGTCGGTGAGGCCGACGCCGCAGACCAGCACCAGGGTCGTCGCCAGCACCACCGCCTCGAGCACCCTGGCCGGCTCCGGCGGCCTCCAGCGGCGCCAGCCGGAGGCGAGCAGCAGCAGGGGCGCGACGGTCAGCATGCCGGAGGCGTCGCCCAGCCACCAGACCGCCCAGGCGGTCCGCAGGTCGCCACCCGACTCCTTGCCGCTCAGCCACAGGACCCCGACGCCGACGCTGGCGCTGACCGCCGTGCTCAGCAGGGCGGCCGGCCCTGCCAGAGCGAGCGCGTCGCGGACCCGGTCGATGGCGCGGCGGAAGCCGGCACGACGCAGCAGCCAGCCACCGGTGAGCGCCTCCAGGGTGTTGCCAACCGCGATCGCCGCGGCCAGCCACAGCGGCACCGGGGTCGACGCGTTGAACACGAACGCCCCGAGGAACACGCCAAGGGCCGCCCGGTTGCCGAACAGCAGCACGCAGGCGAGCGCGATCCCGCTCGGCGGCCACACCGGCGCGATGCTCGTGTGCACGAACCCGAGCCAGAAGGCCGCCTTCGCGGCAGCCACGTACGCCGCGGCGAGCAACACCGTCTGGGCGAGCTTGCCCGCCCATCTCCGCAAGGCGAGGTCGCCTGCTGGACCCTCGGGCATCGCCCGGACCCCCCAGCCCTGACGCAAGCCTGGAGCCCTTCAACGGTCCAGCAGCCCTAGCCAGGTACCAACCACTGTCAGCCGATCAACCGTGCCCGCGACCGTCGTGCAGCCGGCACCGACGGTCGCCCGCAGGCACGCTACCACCCGCTCAGGACGGGCGGAACTCCGGATCTGCACGCGGACGGAAATGCGGCGCGCATGGGCGATATGCACGGCTCTTCACCACTTGGCGAGGCCCTTGACTGCCCCAGTGATAAACAACTATGGTACGAAACCTCGCCAATAGGTAATTCTCGCGACCATAACCGCAGTGGCCAGGGAAGGCTATATCGCGGAAATGAGCAATGGCGGGCGACCACGTCCAGGGCGGCCGGCACGACCCCCACCGGTCGCCCTGGACGTCGATGCACAGACAGGTATACCTAGCCCATGAAGGCGTTCTGCGATCACCCGGCGGGACTACCCGAAACCCGCCCATGACGAACGGTCGTCGACGTGGTTATGCTGGTTGTCGTGGATTTGCCGAGCGTTGCGTGTTCCCCCCAGCGACGATCCAGACCAAGGGCCTCGTCCCCCACGGCCGTAACGGAGCTCGGCAGGGCGCGTCCGGCGCTGCCCTGTCCGACCTGACGGTGAGGACGGTGTAGTGGAAGGTCGCCATGCTTCCAGGCCGCGAAGCGGTCCGAGCCCGTACCTGTTCGCCGGCATCGCCGCCATCGTGCTGGTGGTGGTGCTCGCGACCCGGTTCCTGTTCGGCGCCGAGGGCCGCCTCGGCCAGGCAACGTCCGGTCGGGACTGCGTCACCGTCACCGTGGCATCGTCGCCCGACAAGTTCGCCCTGATGCAGCAGTTCGCCGCCGAGTACGCGGGCACCAAGCCGACCGTGGACGGGCGCTGCGTCAGCATCAACGTCACCTCGAAGGAGCCCGCCGCGGCGGCGGCCGCGCTCGTCCACGACTGGAACAGTCCCGTGGACGGCCCCAGGCCGGAGGTGTGGTCGCCGAGCTCGACCGAGTGGGTGGGTCTGCTGCAGGCGCAACGGGCGCTCAACCACCGTCCCAACATCATCCCGCCGGAGCTTCCCTGGGTGGCGACCACGCCGGTGGTCATCGCCATGCCCCGTCCCGTCGCCGAGGGGCTCGGCTGGCCCAGCAGGCAGCCCACCTGGACCCAGGCGTACGGCCTGGCCCTGCGGGGCTGGAAGGCGGTCGGCAAGCCGCAGCTGGGCGACTTCCGCATGGGCACCAGCGACCCCTTCGTGTCGACCGCCGGGCTGGGGACGCTGATCGGCTCGGGCTACGCGGCCGCCCAGCTCGTCTACCACAAGCCCACCCCGCTGAGCGTCTCGGTGCTGCGCAACGAGCTGGTGCAGCGGACGCTGCTCGGCTTCGACCGGGCGGTGAAGGAGCGCGCCCAGTCGAGCGCCGAGCTGCTCAGCAAGCTGCAGCAGGCCGACCAGCAGAACCCGAAGTCCGTGCCGCTGGTGTTCTCCGCCCTGGCGGTCGAGGAGAAGTCCGTCCTCGACTACAACCAGGGCAACCCCACCGGCGACCCGAGCTCGGACGGGCACCAGCCGAAGCCGCGGGTGCCGCTGGTCGCCGTCTACCCTAGCGACGGCACCGTGCTGGCCGACCACCCCTACGTCGTGCTCAACGCGCCCTGGGTGGACGACGCCAAGCGGGTCGCGGCCGGCGGCTTCCTCTCCTACCTCCAGGACGACCAGCGGCAGGCCAAGTTCCAGCAGGCCGGCTTCCGCAACCACAAGGGCGAGGCGGGACCGCTCGCCACCCAGCAGAACGGCCTGCTCGGCAGCCAGAAGCTCAACTCGCTGTCGACGCCCGAGCCGACCGTGATCGCGGCGCTGGTCAAGGGCTACTCGCAGAACCGCAGGAAGGGCAACCTCGTCTCCCTGATCGACGTGTCGGGGTCGATGAAGGAGCTGGTCCCCGGCACCAACTCGACGCGCATGGACCTGGCCAAGCGCGCCGCCCTCGGCGCGCTGCCGCTGCTGAGCGACGAGGGCACCTTCGCCCAGTGGATCTTCTCCACCAACCTCGACGGCGCCAAGGACTACAAGCAGCTCCTCCCGATGGGCCCGATGGGCGAGGTGCTGTCCAGCGGCAGGACCCGGCGGGACACCATCACGCAGTTCGTGACCACGCTGCAGCCCAGCCACGGGGACACGGGGCTGTACGACAGCACCTGGGCGGCGGTGCAGTTCATGCACACGCAGTACAAGCCCGAGCGGCTCAACGCCGTGATCCTGATCACCGACGGCCACAACGACGACCCGGGCGGCGGCCTCACCCTCGACCAGCTCATCGCCAAGCTGCACACCCAGGGCAAGCAGGTGGTGCACATCGTGGCGATCGGCTACGGCCCGGAGGCCGACCAGGTGGCCCTGCAGAAGATCACCGGCGCCTCGGCCGGCGTGGCCATCGCGGTGCGCGACCCAAGGGACATCCAGAAGGCGTTCATCGAGGCGCTGTCGCGCTTCTGACCTGGCCCGCCACCCCTGTGTAGGCTAGGCGCCATGGAGTTGCCAGCGTCCGAGGCCCCGGCGGCGGAGGGCTCGACCACCGAGGCGGCCGAGCCGCCGAGCTCGCTGCCGCGCGGGCCGCACGGCCTCCCGCGCGACGTGGTGGTGCGCTCGCAGCGCACCCGCATGCTGCGCGCGCTGGTCGAGGTGGTCGCCGAGAAGGGCTACGTGGCCACCACCGTCGCCGACGTGATCGGCCGCGCCGGCGTCTCCCGCACCACCTTCTACGAGCAGTTCAAGGACAAGGAGGACTGCTTCCTGGTCGCCTTCCAGAAGGGCGGGCAGGCGCAGTACCTCAGGGTGATCGAGGCGGTGCAGTCGGCCACCGACCCGGTCGAGCAGCTCCGCCGCAACCTGCGCGCCTACCTGTCGGAGCTGATCGCCTTCCCGGCGTCGGCCCGTGCCTTCCTGCTGGAGGTCCCCGCCGCCGGGCCTCGTGCCCTGGCGATCCGCGACTCGATCGTCGACGGCTACGCCAGGCTGCTGGCGCACCTCTACGAGCGCTTCCGCGAGCGCCAGGAGGACCTTCCCGAGCTGCCCGGGGAGGTCTTCCGCGCCGCCGTCGCGGCAGTCGACGACCTGGTCATCTGCTGGATGCGCGCCGGGCGGGTGAACCAGCTGGCCGAGCTGGAGCCGATCGCGGCCTACGTGGAGCTGGCCCTGTTCGGGCTGCCGCAGGCCGCCGCCTTCCTGCGCTGACGCGGCGGACCGAGGCTCCACCATGCCCGCAGTTCGCACGACTTGACAGCCCGTCGACGCTGCGTAATCTGTCCTTCGACAAGTGGTAAACACGACAGTACGCAACTCCTGGGAAGGCGCGCCGATGAGCGAGGCGGGCGAGATCACCAACGAGCGGGCCGACGCCATGGCCTCGTCGGTCTCCGCCGAGGTCGAGTGGCACCTCGGCGAGGTCGCCAGGGCGATCTGCGCGGCGCCCGCACCGATCGGCGAGGAGCTGCTGCGCACCGTGCTGACCGGCTTCGCGGAGATCGTCCGCCAGCTGGTGCAGCGCCGCGAGGAGGCCCCGGCGGCGGCTCCGTTCCTCTTCGCCGACCAGGTCGTCTCCGAAGCCGCGCACATGTGGGAGTCCCGCATCCGCGAGGCGACCCACAACGGCTCCGCCGACTGACGCCAGCCGCCCGCCACGCCAGTACTTCACAATGCACGGCATGACGACCTCTGTGCAGCGACGCATCGCCGAGGAGCTCGGCGTCAGGGAGCGCCAGGTGGCGGCCGCGGTCGAGCTGCTCGACGGCGGGGCCACCGTGCCGTTCGTGGCCCGCTACCGCAAGGAGGCGACCGGCGCCCTCGACGACGCCCAGCTCCGCACGCTCGAGGAGCGCCTGCGCTACCTGCGCGAGCTGGAGGAGCGGCGCGCGGCGATCCTCGACTCGATCCGTGCCCAGGGCAAGCTCGACGACGAGCTCGAGGCGCGCGTCGTGGCGGCCGACTCCAAGGCGCGGCTCGAGGACATCTACCTGCCCTACCGGCCCAAGCGCCGCACCAAGGCGCAGCTCGCCAGGGAGGCGGGGCTCGAGCCGCTCGCCGACCAGCTCCTTGCCGACCCGTCACGCGACCCGGAGGCGGCCGCGGCCGCCTTCGTCGACGCCGGCAAGGTCGTCGCCGACGCGGCAGGGGCACTGGAGGGCGCCCGGGCGATCCTGGCCGAGCACTTCGCCGAGGACGCCGACCTGATCGGCGCGCTGCGCGAGCGGATGTGGTCGCACGGCCGCCTGGTGTCGCGCGTGCGGGACGGCAGGCAGCAGGCCGGCGCGAAGTTCGCCGACTACTTCGACGCCTCGGAGCCGTTCACCAGGCTGCCGTCGCACCGGGCGCTGGCGATCTTCCGCGGCGAGAGCGAGCAGGTCCTCGACCTCACCTTCGCCCCGGACGAGCAGCCGGAGCCGGGGCTGAACGCCTACGAGCAGCAGGTCGCGCAGCGCTTCGCAGTCGCCGACCGCGGCCGCCCGGCGGACGCCTGGCTGCTGGAGACGGTGCGCTGGGCCTGGCGCACGCGCATCCTGGTCCACCTCGGCATCGACCTGCGGGCGCGCCTGTGGCAGGCGGCGGAGGACGAGGCGGTGCGCGTGTTCGCCGCCAACCTCCGCGACCTCCTGCTCGCCGCCCCGGCCGGCGCCCGCCCCACCATGGGCCTCGACCCCGGCTACCGCACCGGTGTGAAGGTCGCGGTGGTCGCCGCCACCGGCAAGGTGGTGGCGACCGAGACGGTCTACCCGCACCAGCCCCAGCGCCGCTGGGACGAGGCGCTGGGCGTGCTCGCGCGCCTCGCCCGCGAGCACGGCGTCGAGCTGGTGGCGATCGGCAACGGCACCGCCTCGCGCGAGACCGACAAGCTGGCCGGCGAGCTGCTGGCGCGGCAGCCGGCGCCGAGGCTCACCAAGGCGGTGGTGTCGGAGGCCGGCGCCTCGGTGTACTCCGCCTCGGCCTACGCCGCCGAGGAGCTGCCAGGGCTGGACGTGTCGCTGCGCGGCGCGGTGTCGATCGCGCGGCGTCTGCAGGACCCGCTGGCCGAGCTGGTCAAGATCGACCCAAGGTCGATCGGGGTCGGCCAGTACCAGCACGACCTCTCCGAGGCCAAGCTAGCCCGCTCGCTCGACGCGGTGGTGGAGGACTGCGTCAACGCGGTCGGCGTGGACGTCAACACCGCCTCGGCGCCGCTGCTGCGGCGCGTCTCCGGCATCGGCGAGGGGCTGGCGGCGAAGATCGTGGCGCACCGCGACGCGCGCGGCCCGTTCCGCTCACGCCGAGCGCTCGGCGACGTCCCTCGGCTGGGGCCGAAGGCGTTCGAGCAGTGCGCCGGCTTCCTGCGCATCCCCGGCGGCGACGACCCGCTCGACGCGTCCAGCGTGCACCCGGAGGCCTACCCGGTGGTGCGCCGCATCCTGGAGGCGACCGGCAGGGACCTCCACCGGCTGATCGGCGACACCGCGGTGCTACGCGCGCTCGACCCCGGGCGCTTCGTCGACGGCACCTTCGGCCTGCCCACTATCTCCGACATCCTCGCCGAGCTGGAGAAGCCGGGCCGCGACCCGCGCCCGACCTTCAGGACCGCCAGCTTCGCCGAGGGCGTCGAGCAGCTCGCCGACCTCGAGCCGGGCATGCTGCTCGAGGGCGTGGTCACCAACGTCGCCGCCTTCGGCGCCTTCGTCGACGTCGGCGTCCACTCCGACGGGCTGGTGCACGTCTCGGCGATGTCCAACCGGTTCGTCGCCGACCCGCGCGAGGTCGTCAAGCCGGGCGACGTGGTGCGGGTGAAGGTGCTCGCGGTCGACCTCGAGCGCAAGCGCATCTCGCTGACCCTGCGGCTCGACGACGAGGCCGGAGGACGCTCCCGGCCGCGGCGGCAGGACGACCGGCGCGAGCCTCGAGCCGGTCCCGCGCGCCGTGACCGCGGCGCCGCCCGTGGCGGGCGGCAGGACCGGGGCGGGGCGCCCGACACCGCGCTCGCCGACGCGCTGCGCCGCGCCGGCCTCGACCAGAGCCTCGGCCGACCGGACCGCCGCGGCCGCTGAGCTGGTCCCTCAGCCGGCCAGGTGGGGACCGAGCAGCGAGAGATCGGCCGGGCCGAGACGGTCGGCGGCGGTCTTGGCCTGGTGCCAGTACGGGTACAGCAGCGGCGGGCGGCTGACCTCCTCGAGCCGCGCCTGCTCCTCCGCGGTCAGCGACAGGTCGGCGGCGCCGAGGTTGTCGGCGAGCTGCTCGGCGGTGCGGGCGCCGATCACCACCGAGGTCACCGCCGGCCGCTCGAGCAGCCAGGCCAGGGCGACCTGCGCGGGCGAGGCGCCGCGGTCCTTGGCAACCTCGACCAGCACGTCGACGATGTCGTAGAGCTTCTCCTCGTCGCGCACGGGCGGCTCGTCCCAGCCGGAGAGGTGCCTCGACCCGGCCGGGCCAGCCTCGCCGCGGCGGTACTTGCCGCTCAGCAGGCCGCCGGCGAGCGGGCTCCACACCAGGATGCCGAGGCCCTGGTCGATCGCGGCGGGCACCAGCTCGTACTCGGCCTCGCGGGCCTGCAGCGTGTAGTGGATCTGCTGGCTGACGAAGCGGGCGAGGCCGCGGCGCTCGGCGATGCCGAGCGCCTTCATGAGCTGCCAGCTGGCGTAGTTGGAGCAGCCGACGTAGCGGACCTTGCCGGCGCCGACCAGGTCGTCGAGCGCCTCGAGGGTCTCCTCCAGCGGGGTCTGCCCGTCCCACTCGTGGACCTGGTACAGGTCGATGTGGTCGGTGCGCAGACGCCGCAGGCTGGCCTCGCACTCGGTGACCAGGTGGTGGCGTGACAGCCCGGCGTCGTTGGGGCCGTCGCCCATGGGCATGCGCGCCTTGGTGGCCAGCAGGACGTCGTCGCGGACGCCCTCGACCACCTCTCCGACGATCTCCTCGGAGAGGCCCGTCGAGTAGACGTTGGCGGTGTCGAACAGGTTGACCCCGGCCTCGAGGCACTGGTCGAGCTGCCTCCTGGCCTCGTCGACGCCGGTCGACCCGACGCTGGCGAAGCCTCCCTTGCCCCCGAAGGTCATCGTGCCCATCGTCAGGATCGAGACCCGCAGACCAGACGCACCCAGTTGCCGATACCGCATGGAGCCACTCCCGCCTCGCCGGATCGTGTTCGGTCATGGAATCTACCCGCGGACCGGTCCGGCCGGCACGGGTGACCGTCGGAAATCGCTTGCTCCCGGGTGCGGGGGCCGGCACAGTGCTGACTGTCACGTCGACCGGCAGGTCCGAGCCGGTGAGCACGGAGGAGGTGCGCCATGGCAAACGCCGCCATCAGGGTCGGGACACGCTCCCACCCACTGGTGCATCTCCCCGCCCGCTGACGAGCCCAAGTGCGGCGCGCACGCCCGAGGGAGGTGCGATCTCCCAAGGAGCACCCGTGCGCGAGCGCGACATCGAACGACTCTTCGCCGGTGACGCCGGCGACACCCAATCCATCGACGAGCTGTACGACCTCCTCGACGCGCCCGCCCGCGAGCGGATGCGCCGCGAGCGGGACGGCGAGCCGGCGCCGGGCAGCAGGGGCCGCCTCACCGAGCAGGCGCGCGAGCGCCTCGCCCAGCGGCGCGAGGAGGCCGCGAGCGACGACGCGCCCCCGGCGGGCGACCGCTGGTCCACCTGGGGAGACGCGGACGAGCGCGGCCCCGAGCCGCACCCTGGCTGGCTGGTCACCGAGCTGGCCGCGGTCGACCACGAGCTCGGCGTCATCAAGACCGGCAAGGAGGCCGACGTCCACCTGGTCGAGCGCGCCCTGCCGGAGGGCGAGCGCAGCTGCCTGCTGGCGGCCAAGCGCTACCGCACCGGCGACCACCGGCTGTTCCACCGCGACGCCGGCTACCTGGAAGGGCGGCGGGTAAGGGCGAGCCGCCAGCGGCGGGCGATGGCCAACCGCACCCACTTCGGCCGCAACCTGATCGCCCAGCAGTGGGCGACGGCGGAGTTCGCCGCCCTGCGCGAGCTGTGGGCCGCCGGGGCGCCGGTGCCCTACCCCGTCCAGCGGGTCGGCACCGAGCTGCTCGAGGAGTTCGTCGGCGACGCCGACGGCACGGCCGCGCCGCGCCTGGTGCAGCTGCGCCCGGACCCGCGCGAGCTGGCCGAGCTGTGGCGCCAGCTGCTCGACGCCATGGTGGTCCTGGCGCGGGGCGGCTACACCCACGGCGACCTGTCCGCCTACAACCTGCTCGTCCACGACGGGGAGCTGGTCCTGATCGACCTGCCGCAGCTGGTCGACGTCGTGACCAACCCGCAGGGCCGCGCGTTCCTGGAACGGGACGTGCGCGCCGTCACCACCTGGTTCGCCGCGCGAGGCCTGCCAGGCGACCTCGCCGACGCCGGCGCCACCGTGGAGCTCCTGCTCGCCGAGGCAGGGCTGGGGCACGTCCGCATGGGGTGATCGTCAGCCCATGCGGACGCGGCGCCGGAAGGCCAAGGCGGTGAGCGCGAAGGTGAACGCGCTGAACAGGGCGGCGGCCACCACGCCCTTGAGGACCACGCCGCCGTGGATGCCGAACAGGAAGCTGCGGGCGGCCTCGACCACGTAGGTGATCGGGTTCACGCTCACCGCCTTCTCGAACCAGCCGGTCATCAGGTCGCGTGGCAGCGCGCTCGGGGTCAGGAACAGCAGCGGGAAGAAGATGATGAAGGTCGACTGGGTGGCGCGCACCGAGCCGGTGGCCAGCGCCACCGAGATGCTGACGGCGGCGAAGCCGACGCCGAACAGCAGGGTGAGCCCGAGCAGGCCGAGCGCACCGACCAGGTCGTTGCCGGCGAAGCGGACGCCGATGGCGTAGCCGAAGATCAGCAGCGCCAGGCTGTAGCCGAGCACGGCGAACAGCTCGCCGAACAGGGTGCCGACCACCAGCGCCGAGCGCCGCACCGGGGTCACCGAGAGCTTGTCCCAGTAGCCGTTGGAGATGTCGAGCACCAGCGCGTTGCCGCCGGAGGTGCTGGCCGCGGCGAACAGGATCGAGATGGGGAGCTGGAAGGCGGCGTAGCTGGAGACGTGGAACGCCGTCTTGGCCACGTCGCCGAGCGCGCCGACCTGCACCACGAAGAAGAACACCGGGATGATCAGGGCGAAGATGAACAGCTCCGGCTCACGCAGGATGCCCCGGACGGAGCGCACGGTGATGGCGGCGACGTCGGAGATCAGACCGGCGGGGGCGGCCAGGGTCCGCGGGTCGTCCGAGGCGGTCCGGACGCTCATCACGCACCCCTCCCCGCCGGCTCGGGGGTCCGTTCCTCCTCGGCCGCTGCCCGCTCGGCCGCGTCGGCCATGCGGCCGCCGGTGGCGGCCAGGAAGACGTCGTCCAGGGTGGGACGGGAGACGCTGACCGCGCCGAAGCGGACCCCGGCGCGGTCGAGGCCGCGGACGAGCACGGCGATGTTCTGCGGCCCGTCAGGGACGAACAGGGTGTAGCCGGTCTCGGTGCCGCGCAGCTCGCCGTTGGGCAGCTCGCCGCTGGACTGCAGCTCCTCGATCGCGACCCGGGCGGCGCCGGTCTCACGCTCGTCGACGGCGACGTCGATCACGTCCGCGCCGACCTCGGCCTTGAGCGCCTCCGGGGTGCCCTGGCGCACGATCCGGCCGGCGTCGATGATCGCCACCCGGTCGGCCAGCTCGTCGGCCTCCTCCAGGTACTGGGTGGTGAGGAAGATGGTCGCCCCGAACCGCTCCCGCAGCTCGCGGATGCGGTCCCAGATCAGCACCCGCGAGAGCGGGTCGAGCCCGGTGGTGGGCTCGTCCAGGAACAGCACCCGCGGCCGGTGCAGCAGGGCCGACGCCAGGTCGAGGCGACGCTTCATGCCGCCGGAGTAGGTCTGGATGCGGCGGTCGATGGCGTCGACCAGGCCGACCAGCTCGGTCACCTCGCCGACCTGCTCGGTGAGCACGGCGCCGCGCAGGCCGTAGAGGCGGCCCTGCAGCGTCAGCAGCTCGCGGCCGGTCTGCTTGGGGTCGAGGCCGGCCTCCTGCAGGGCGACGCCGATGAGCCGGCGTACGGTGGTCCGCTCGCCGACCACGTCGTGGCCGAGCACCGAGCCGGACCCGCTGGTCGGCTGGAGCAGGGTGGTGAGGACCCGGACGGTGGTCGACTTGCCGGCGCCGTTGGGCCCGAGGAAGCCGTAGATCTCGCCCTCGGCGACCTCGAGGCTGACGCCACGAACGGCCTCGACCTCACCGAACCGGCGGACCAGGTCAGTTGCTTGGATTGCGGTAGCCATCGCTGCGTAGTGTAGGCCAACCTTGTGACGCGAGGCCGCTCAGCAGGACTCGCGGTGCGCGCCTCCCCGGGCGGACGGCGGCAGGAACTCGAGGCGCAGCGAGTCGCTCCTGGGCACGAGGATGGCGACGCCATTGCGCGGGGACCAGGCGGCCGGCAGGAACAGGTACTGGTCCCCGGCCTGCAGCATGAGCTTCAGGCCGTCGTAGCGGAAGCGGTAGGCGGCCTCCGGGTCGCGGCAGCGCAGCTCGCTGACGCCGGGCGCGTGCAGGCTCAGGCTCCGGTTGCTGTAGACCACGGCGTCAGGGTACGTCGGCAGCTCCGCCACGAACTGGCGCGCCCGCGAGCGGCCGACCGCGGCGGAGTAGTCGCTGGCGGCCCAGAACAGGCTCAGGCCCACGAGCACGAACACGGCCGCCCATTCCGCCACCGCCGCCCACTCCGCCCGCGCGGCGCGGCCGGCCCGCGGCCGCTCGGTGAGCAGGCGCCGCAGGTGGATCGCGTACACCAGCAACAGCACCCCGAGCGCGAGGCTCACGGGCGCGGCCGCCACGTAGCTGTTGAGCCGGGTGCGGACGAAGATGCTGGTGATCCCGCCGCCGGCCAGGGCGAGCCCGGCGACGCCCGCGACCGGCAGGAGGACGCCGACCACCCGCGGGCGCGCCCCGACCGCGAGGCGGGCGCGCAGCAGCGCGTGGCCCCACAGCACCAGCAGCCCGGCGCAGGCGACCACCATCAGCGGCACGAACAGCCCGTCCAGGCTGCGCATCACGTAGTCGCGGTTGCTCAGTCCGAGCAGCGTCCAGTCGACCCCGAAGTAGTGGAAGAACCAGACGGCGTGCGACCAACCGAAGTAGAACAGCAGCGAGGTGAGCAGGGTGGTGGGCGCGACGATCGTGCCGAGGATCCTGGTCAGCTGCGGCAGGGCGAAGCTGGGCGCCGCCGCCGCCGCGGGCGCGGGAGCCTCGGCCGGCGGCGGGGAGGCAGCCGCGGGCCGCTCGGACGGCCGTTCGGCTGGCGCGGCCGGAGCCCCGGCCGAGGACTCGGCGTCCGTCCGCGTCGTGGTCATGATCCCGGCCCGGTCACGAGGTGCCCGTCGGCTGCGACTCGATGCTCTCGGTGCTCTCGGTCGACCCGGTGTCGACCGTCGGCTGGGTGTCTGGACCCGTCTCGGTCGTGCACGGCGCTTGGCCCGAGACGATCACCACCGTGGTGCCGCGCTTGACCGTGGTGCCCGGAGGAGGCTCCGTCGTCACGAACTGGCAGGCGGTGAAGCTGGACTCGTCACGGGGCTCGACCTCCAGGCTCACGCACAGCTCGCCGCCGCACGTGGCCCTGATGGCGAGCTCCAGCCTCTGCTTGACCTCGTCCAGGGGGAGACCCTGGGCCTGGGTGATCCTCGGGATCTGGATCGGCGCCCCGAGCGCCTCCCCGCCGCCGCCCCGGCCCACCGGGGACCCGGGCGCCCCGCCGCCCTGCCCCTCGGAACCCTGCCCGCCCGGCTGTCCCGTGGCGTTCTGCCCGCCAGGCTGGCGAGCGGCATCCTGGCCGCCAGGCTGCCCGGCCGAGCCTCCCCCGCCGCCCGGGTCGCCACCACCGCAACCGGCGAGCAGGAGGCACACCACGAGTGCGTACGCCAGACGGCGCAATGCTGTCATCGGGACCTCCCCCCACAGCTCGGTCGCCGAGTATCAACCAGTCTCTATCTGAGCATCGCGTCGTCCAGGTGATACGACAGTCCAGCGACCTACGAGTACCTCAACAGGATCGACTGGAGTATCGGCTCGGGCGAGCCCGACCTCACTCGTACGGGTCGCGGGGCGCCGGCACCTCGACCACGTTGCTGGCCGCCACGATGGGCAGCTCGCCGCCGCCCGGCTGGAAGGTCCCGGTCACGGTCACCCAGCGGTCGCGCGCGGGGCTGCGCACCCCGACGACCCTCAGCACCACCGGGGCGGCGTCAGCCGCGCAGCAGGCGATCTCGTAGCGGGCGAGCCGGAACCCGCCCGTCTCGGTGCCCGCGACGAAGCCGGTGAGCTGGACCGTGGCACCGTTGAAGCTGGCGCCGTCGTGGTCGAAGGCGCGCTGGCCGAACTCGAGCAAGGTCATCCTGACCGGCTGGTCGCGCGCGGTGACCGGCGGCAGCACGGCGCCGCCGGCGCGGACGTCGACCTTGGCGCCGCGGCCGACGCCGTAGCTGCCCAGCGTGGGGGGCGCCACCAGCAGCAGCGCGGCGATCGGCGCCAGCAGCAGCCACCCGACCCGGTCGCCCTCGCCACCGCGGTGGCCGTGGGCGTCGGCGGGCTCGGCGTGGCGCAGCGCCTGTGCCAGCGTCACCAGCCCGAGGACGATCACCGCGGCGCCCGCGACGGCCAGCCAGGGGCCCATCCCGATGCGGACGTAGCGGCCGTAGGTGCCGGTGAGCACCAGCCGCAGCAGCACGGTGCCGACCAGCACGCTGATCAGCCCACCCGCCGGGGTCACAGCAACCACCACGCGACCACGGCGCTCGACACCAGGGCGACGGCGAGCGTGAGCGGCGCGAAGCGCAGCGCGAAGCCACGCCCGAACGTCCCCGCCTGCAGCGCGATCAGCTTCACGTCGACCATCGGCCCCACCACCAGGAACGCCAGGCGGGCGCCGAGCGAGAACTGGGTGAGGCTGGCGGCGACGAAGGCGTCGGCCTCGGAGCACAGCGCCATCGCCACGGCGAGGGCCGCCAGCGCCAGGAACGCCAGCGGCCCGGCGCCGGCGACCGCGTCCAGGACGCTGCGGGGCACCACGGTCTGCAGGGTGGCGGCGGTCGCCGCCCCCACGATCAGGAAGCCACCGGCCTGCAGCAGGTCGTGCTGCGCGGTGGCCGCGAGCACCGCCAGCGGCGGCCCCTCGGGGACGGGCCGGCGTCGGACCCGGGCGAGCAGGTCGTCGCGGCCGCGGCGCGCCCACAGCAGGCCGACCACGGTGGCGGTGAGGAGGCTGGCGAGCAGGCGGGCGAGCACGACCTGGGGCCGGCCGGGGAACGCCACCGCCGTCGCGGTCAGCACCACCGGGTTGACGGCGGGGGCCGAGAGCAGGAAGGCGAGCGCGGCCGAGGGCGGCGCGCCGCGGTCGACCAGCCGACGGGCGATCGGCACGGAACCGCACTCGCAGCCGGGCAGCGCCACCCCGGCCGCCGCGGCCATCGGGACCGCCAGCGCCGGCCTGGCGGGCAGGAGCCGGGGCAGCAGCCCGGCGGGGACCAGGGCGGCGACCGCGGCGCTGATCACCACGCCGAGCACCAGGAACGGCAGGGCCTGCACGGCGATCGCCACGAAGATGGTGGCCCAGTGGGCCACCGCCGGGCGGTCGAGGAGCTCCACCAGGAGCGGCCGCAGCAGCGCGGCGGCGACCACCACCAGGGCGACGCCGACGACGCCGGGCTCGACCGGGCGGGGGCCACGGCGTGCCTGCCGCCCGCCCGCGAGCTCCACGCCCGGCGTGTTCACCCCCTTGACCACGCTTCTCCCCGAGATGTAACCATCGCTTCCCACAGACATGAAATCATGCGTAATCGGGTTCGTGTGTTGCGGTGCCCGGTGAGCTGGCAAGGATCGCGTCAGGGGTCAGGCAACGCACGAATCCGATTAGAGTCCCGACGATGGGCGAGTGGTGGGAGGACGAGGATGAAGCGAACCTCGCTGCGGAGCTGGGCCAGCAGCATGGTGGTTGCGGCGGTCGCGGTCGCCGTGGTGGTCGCGGCGCCCCTGGCCGCGCCGAACCGGCAGGCGACGGGGGGCGTCACCATCTCCGGCGCGCGGTCGCTCTCCGACCAGGTCTCGGTGAGCTACAGCGAGGTCGACAAGCACCGCACCAGCGACGTGCACCTGCTCGCCTTCAACGACCTGCACGGCAACCTCGAGGCGGACGGGCTCAACCTCTACGGCAAGTTCGCCGGCGGCGCCGCCTACGTCGCCAAGGCGATCAAGGACCGCCAGGCCCGCTACGGCAAGCGCCAGGCGACCGTGTTCGCCGGCGACAACATCGGCGCCAGCCCCCTGGCCAACGGGCTCTTCTTCGAGGAGCCCAACACCATCGCCACCAACCTGATGCACGTGGACTTCGGCTCGGTCGGCAACCACGAGTTCGACAAGGGCTCCGACGAGCTGCGCCGCATCCAGAACGGCGGCTGCCGCCCGGTCGAGGGCTGCACCGCGGCCCCCTACGCGCTGGCCAACGGCGGCACCACCAACGTCTTCCCCGGCGCCGACTTCGAGTACCTGTCCGCCAACGTGATCGTCGACGCCACCGGCAAGACGCTGTTCCCCGCCTTCGCCACCAAGACGTTCAAGACCGACAGCGGCAGGAAGGTCCCGGTCGGGTTCATCGGCGAGGTGCTCGAAGGGACGCCCACGATCGTCACCCCGACCGGCGTGGCCGGCCTGACCTTCCAGGACGAGGCCGACGCCGCCAACCGCAACGTGAAGAAGCTCGAGCGCCTCGGCGTCAAGACCTCCGTGCTCCTGGTCCACCAGGGAGGCTTCCAGACGAGCCCCGCCGCCCTCAACGGCTGCAACGGCAACCTGGCGGGTAGCCCGATCGCCGACATCGCCAGCCGGCTGGACCCGGCGATCAAGGTGATCGTCTCCGCCCACACCCACGCCGAGTACCGCTGCACCATCACGGCCAACGGCGTCACCCGGCTGATCACCAGCGCCTCGTCGTTCGGGCGCATCCTCAGCGACATCACCCTCACGCTCGACGACAAGAGCGGCGAGCTGGTGCAGTCGAGCGCGGAGAACGTCCTGGTCGAGAACGCGCTCAACACCCCGGGTCCCGGCGTCACCCGCATCCCCGACACCTCCAAGGAGGACCCGCAGGTCCAGGCGGTCGTCAACCAGTACGTCACCGCGGCGGCGCCGCTCGGCAACAAGGTCATCGGCCGCATCCAGGGCGACCTCACCAGGGACGCGTCACCTCGCGGCGAGTCGGCGCTCGGCGACGTGATCGCCGACGCCCAGTTCGTGGCCACGCAGCCGGCGGCGCTCGGCGGCGCCCAGCTCGCCTTCATGAACCCGGGAGGCATCCGCGCGGACCTGCACGTCGGCGACATCTCCTCGGGCGGGGAGGCGCCGGGCGAGGTCACCTACGGCGAGGCGTTCTCCGTGCAGCCGTTCGGCAACAGCCTGGTCACCAAGACGATGACCGGCGATATGATCCGCCGACTGCTGCAGCAGCAGTTCCCCGGCTGTGGCGGCCAGACCGTGCAGCGGACCCTGCAGGTCTCCAGCAGCTTCTCCTACGAGCAGGACCCGGCGGCCACCACCTGCGAGGGCCACGTCGGCCGCATGTTCGTCGCGGGGACCGAGGTGGCCGCGACCGACTCGTTCCGGGTGACGATGAACAACTTCCTCGCCACCGGCGGCGACGGGTTCGGGGTGTTCAACGAGGGCACCAACGCCCTCGGCGGCGCCCAGGACATCGACGCCCTGGTGGCGGCGTTCGCCGCCGCCGAGCCGGCCGGGATCGCGGTGCCGCCGCTCGACCGGATCGTCGCCCCCGGACCCTGACGCGCTGATCACGACCGCCGCCGGCGTACGCCGGCGGCGGTTGCACGCTTTACAGAAGCGCTCGGTGGGCCACCTCGCTTTGTTGCATCCCTTTTCGGGTGTTGACGCGGGCTTCACCCGATGTCACGTTGCCTTGCGCCTTTGTCCGTCGCGGACCGAAGGGGGACCGGGATGGCCCGATCGAGAACGCTCCTCACCGGGAGGTGGCGGCGCGCGGCCGCCGTCGCCACGATCCTGTCCGTGCTCGTGCTCGGCAGCCAACCGCTCGTCAGCCAGGGCAGCACCGCCGTGCCCGCCGGATTCGCCGCAGCCTCCGTCTCCTCACGAGCCGACAGCCTGCTGCGCCGCATGACGCTGGCGGAGAAGGTCGGCCAGATGGACCAGATCGTCATCGGCAAGCTGAAGGCGGCGAGCGCGCCGGGCAACGGCGACTGCAACGGCGGCAACAACGACCCGCTGCAGCCGGCCTGCCTGGAGAAGGTGCTGATCACCAACAAGACCGGCTCGATCCTGGCCGGCGGCACCGACAACCCCAAGGACAACACCGGCAAGGGCTGGGCGGAGCAGTACAACACCGTGCAGCGCTACGCCATCGACCACTCCCGGCTGCACATCCCGATCATCTTCGGCGTCGACGCGGTGCACGGCTTCGGGCACCCCTTCGAGGCCACGCTGTTCCCGCAGTCGCTCGGGATGGGGGCCACCTGGGACCCGGCGCTGGCCGAGGCCGCCGGCGCCGCCACCCGCGGGCAGCTCCTCGCCACCGGCGGGAACTGGAACTTCGCGCCGGTCCAGGACCTGGCGCGGGACAACCGCTGGGGGCGCTACTACGAGACCTGGGCCGAGCAGCCCGCGCTCAGCGCCGCGATCGGCGGCGCCAACATCCGCGGCATGCAGGGCGGCGGCTTCCACGCGCCCCAGGTGGCCGCGACCGTGAAGCACTTCGCCGGCTACTCGGGGGCGATCAACGGGCACGACCGGGTCGAGGCCCAGCTCCCCATCCGCTACCTGCAGGACCAGTTCCTGCCGTCGTACGCGGGCGGGATCGACGCCGGCGCCGCCACCGTGATGGTCGACTCCGGCTCCCTCAACGGCGTGCCCGCCACCGCGTCCCGCTTCCTGCTCACCGAGGAGCTGCGCAACCGCCTCGGCTTCAAGGGCGTGGTGATCAGCGACTACGGCGACGTGCCCGCGCTGCAGAGCGCCTACCACGTCGCCGCCGACCTGGAGCACGCGGTCGCCCAGGCGGTCAACGCCGGCATCGACGTGAGCATGACCCCGATGGACTCGGCCGGCTGGCAGGACGCCCTGATCGGCGCCGTGCACGACGGGCTGGTCTCCGAGAAGCGGGTCGACGCGTCGGTGCGCCGGATCCTCACCCTCAAGTTCGAGCTGGGGCTGTTCGACCACCCGTTCGTCGACCCCGACAAGGCCGACGCGGCCGTCAAGGCCAACCGCGACCTGGCCCGCAAGGCCGCGGCCGAGTCGGTCACGCTGCTGCGCAACCAGGACGGCGCCCTGCCGCTGAAGACCGACCTCGGCAAGATCGTGGTGACCGGCCCGAGCGCCGGCTGCGAGGCCGCCGAGCCGAGCAAGGACCCGGCCTGCCAGGCGGCGATCGCCAACCAGCTCGGCGGCTGGAGCGTCAGCTGGCAAGGCCCCTACCAGAAGCTGGACCCCGCCGACCACCGCAACTGCTGCATCGGCCCACCCGACCAGATCCCGACCGCGACCACCGTGCTCGACGGCATCAAGGCGGCCGCGCCGTCGACCAACGTCGTCTGGGCACCGGACAAGGACAAGGCGGTGGCGGAGGCGGGCTCGGCCGACGCCGTGGTCGCCGTCGTGGGCGAGAAGCCCTACGCCGAGGGCCTCGGCGACAACCCCTCCCCCACCCTGCCGTCGGACCAGCAGTCCCTGATCCAGGCGCTGGAGAAGACCGGCAAGCCGGTGATCGTGGTGGTGCTCGCCGGACGGCCGCTGGCGCTCGGCCCCGGCACCGACGCCAACGGCCTGCTGATGGCCTACCTGCCGGGCACCGAGGGCGGCTCGGGCGTGGCCGACGTGCTGTTCGGCAAGGTCAACCCGAGCGGCCGGCTGCCGGTGAGCTGGCCGTCCGAGGCCACCCAGAACCCGCCGACCTCGATGTTCAACCCCTCGGCGCCGTCGCTGCTGGGCGACCAGCCCAAGTTCCTCGACCAGCTGCCAGGCACCAACTCCGGCCAGGGCTCCGGCTACAACCCGCTGTACCCGTTCGGCTTCGGGCTCTCCTACACCACCTTCAAGGTCAGTGGGCTCTCGGCCACCGCCAGCGTCTCGCGGCACGGCAAGGTGACCGCGAGCTTCACCGTGGCCAACACGGGCAGCCGGGCGGGGACCGACGTGGTGCCGGTCTACGTGCACCAGCCCGTCAGCGGCGACGGCATCGTGGTGCCGCCCAAGCGCCTGGTCGGCTTCGCCAGGGTGGACCTCGACGCGGGCCAGTCGAAGACGGTGCAGGTCGCCTTCTCCACCGGCGAGCTGGCCGTGACCGCCGGCGACATCGACGGCACCGGCCGCAGGGAGATCCAGCCGGGCGCCTACCAGGTCCAGGTCGAGGACCTGTCGGCGGACTTCACCGTCAAGGGCTGACCGGACCGTGAGGGGCGCCGCGCCTGCGGCGCCCCTCCACCGGCCTGCTCGGCGCCACGCTCAGGTGCCGAGCAGGCCGGGCAGGTCGGCGATGCTGTCGATGACCGCGTCCGGCTCGGCCTCGGCGCCCGGCTGGGGCCGGCCGCCCTTGCCGCTGCGGACCAGCACCGCGGCGGCGCCGACGGCGTGCGCGCCGCCGATGTCCGCCGTCAGGTCGTCGCCGACCACCAGCGCGGTCTGCGGTCCGCGGCCGAGCGCCCGCAGGGGCGCGGTGAAGAACTCCGGCGACGGCTTGCCGAGCACCCTGGCGCTGCTGCCGGTGGCGTACTCCAGCAGCCGCACCCAGCCGCCGGTGTCGAGGTGCTCGCCCCGGTCGCGGACGGCGATGCGGTTGACCTGGGTGGCGACCAGCTCCGCGCCTTCCCGCACGGCGCGGAACGCCTCGTCCAGCTCGTCATAGGTCGCGCCGTAGCTGGGGTCGGCGACCAGCACGTGGGTGGCCGCCTCGCCGGGGCCGGCGAGCAGCAGCGCGAGCAGGCCGCGCACCTGCTCGGAGGCCACCGCCAGCACCCGCGCGCCTGGGGCCGCGGCGAACAGCTGGGCCGCGACCGCCACCGGGGTGACCAGCTCGTCCTCGGAGGCCGCGAAGCCGAAGCCGGCCAGGCGGTCGGCGAGCGCCGCCGGGGTGATCGAGTCGGTGTTGCTGGCGAACCGCAGCGCGAGCCCCTGGTCGCGCAGCCGCCGCACCGCGTCGGGCGCGCCCGGCACCACCTGGCTGCCCACGTACAAGGTGCCGTCGAGGTCCAGCAGCACCGTGTCGATGCCGTGCAGCCGACCCACCGCCCACCTCCTCGAGCCCACCCGCAAGCCGCCGAGGCAAGGCTAACCGGTCCAGGGCCGGCGCTCCCGGACGAAAAGGGGCACGCTCCCCGCGAGGCTGCACCCTCCTCAGCGGGCGATCAGCACCGGCCGGTCGGCGTGGTGCAGCACCTTGTGCGCCACGCTGCCCAGCAGCACCGCGGTCAGGTCGGAGCGGCCGTGCGAGCCCATCACGATCACGTCCGCGCCCAGCTCCTCAGCGGCCTCGACGATCACCCGGGCCACGTGGCCGTAGCGGATGTGGCGGAACTCGGTGCGCGCCTTCACCCCGGTCGCCCCGAGGTCCTTGGCGTAGCGCTTGGCCAGCTCGATCGCCTCCGTGTCCGAGGTGTAGTCCGCGCTGGTGACGGTCTGGAAGCGGGCCGGCAGGATCTCGGTCACGTGCAGCACGACGACCTCGGCGTCGTCCTGCACGAGCTGGGTGGCCAGGTCGACCGCCTTCTCGGCGTGCTTCGACCCGTCGACGGCCAGCAGGACGGTTCCGAACATGGGATGGTCACCTCCCCGACGTAAGGGTCCAACGGGAGTATCCGCCCGCAACGCCGCGCCGCCGAGTGCCGGAGGGCCCATGGCCGCCGAGCCATCTGCCCCGGCCGAGCCAGGCACAGCCTGCGGCTGGCCGCCGGCTTCCGGCCTCGACGACGACCGCCTGGCATGTGGGAGCATTGCCCCACGCTGCACCACCTGAGCCGGTCGTGGTGGTCACCGGACCGGGAAGGCGCGAGCCACCCGGGTCGTACCACGGAAGGGGAGGCGCGTGAGACGCCTGGCACTGGTGGTGTCCCTGCTGCTCGTCGCCGCGCTGGTGGTGGTGTCGCCGGCGCCGGCCGAGGCGAGCTGGGCGGTGGGGTCCGCGGTCACGGTGGCGCCGGCCGCGTGCGCCCCGACCGGACGGTCGGCCGACGCGGCCATGGGCGCCGACGGCCTGGTCCGAGGGTTCGTCCGCTTCCAGGGAGCGGCCTGCACCGACACCCACCTCACCTGGTTCGAGGGGGCCGGCGCCACCTGGCGCCACGCCCCGAGCACGTACCGCGGCAAGGTCCTGGCGGTGGCCGACGACGGCGCCACGACCTGGGTCCTGTACGCCGCCGCCGACGGCACCCGCCTGGGCAGCCGCGACCGCGCCGGGGTGTACCTGCCCAGCAGCCGGCTCTCGACCAAGGCCGCCCTCTCCGGTGACCTGGTGGCGGCCGGCGGGCGCTGGTGGGCGATCTGGGCCGAGCGGGTCGGCACCGGACGGCTCGCCTCCTTGTACCAGGCCAGGACGATCGGCACGGCCGCTCCACGGCAGCGGATCACCTCGGCGCCGTACGTCGACGGCCGTCCCAGCCTCTCGCGGGTGGCCAGCGGCACCGCCGTGCTCGCCTTCGAACGTGCCAACTCCGTCAGCGGGCGGTCCGACGTCCGCTTCGGCAGGAACCCGGGCGGCGGCTGGTCGTTCAGCGCGCTGACCGCCAACGGGACCAGCCGGGCCGCCAGCCTCGCCACCGCCGGTCAGGTGACCCACGTGGCCTGGCAGCAGGGCACCCGGATCGTCCACGCCGACAACCCCGGCGGCTCGTTCCGCAGCCACCTGTTCGCCACCCCGGGGGCGGCGCCACGGGTGGCGACCTCGGCGGGGCGGGTGTTCGACGCCTGGACGCTGCCGCGTGGCAGCCGGCCGGCGCACGTGTTCCTGGCCGAGCGCGCCGGCGAGCTGTGGACCGGCAACGACGTGACCGCGGCCGCCACCTCCCCGGAGGCCGCCGCCGCGGTCGTCGCCGCCGGCGGCTCGGCGACGGTGATCGGCGCCGAGGCGGCACGGCTGTGGGCGAAGTCGCAGCTGCGCCCCGACACCGGCGGGTTCCGGCGCCTCGGCGTCTGGGTCGACTACCTCGACTACGGCCTCGACCCGGCCAGCGCCGTGCGGGACTTCGCCGCCCACGGTGTCCACACGCTCTACCTGCAGACCGCCCGCTACTCCAGCCCGAGCGACGTGCTCTACCCGGAGCTGGTCGGACGCTGGATCGAGCAGGCGCACGCGGCCGGCATCGCGGTGGTCGGCTGGTACCTGCCCGGCTACAGCGAGCACCTGGCCACCGACGTGCGCCGCACGGTGGCGATCGCCGGCTATCGCAGCCCGGCCGGCCAGCGCTTCGACGCGCTCGCGGTCGACATCGAGTACCAGGGCGCGAGCAGCAGCGTGGCCGAGTTCAACAGCGGCGTCGCCAGCCACCTCGCCCGCGTCCGCGCCGCGGTCGGGGCCCGCTACCCGGTCGGTGCGATCGTCCCCGCGCCGCTGGGGATGGCGCTGAACCCCTCCGCGTGGGCAGGCTTCCCCTGGTCGGCGATCGGCCGCCACGCCGACGTGGTCCTGCCCATGTCGTACTGGTCCTACCGCCACGACTGCCCGGCCAACCCGCTGCACTGCCCCTACCAGTACACCCGGGGCAACGCCGCCGAGGTGGCTCGCCGCACGGGCCTGCCCGTCCACGTCATCGGCGGCGTCGGCGACCAGGTGACCGCTGCCGGCGTGAACGACTTCGTCGACGGCGCCGTCGACGAGCGCGCCTACGGCGGCAGCCTGTACGACTACCGCACCACCGCCCCGGCGTTCTGGTCCGACCTGGAACGCCTCGCCTCGCTATAGTCGGCTGCCCGGCAGGCCGGACCGACCCGACGGGACCGCTGGGAGGACGCAGTTGCCGACCGCCGACGAGCTCGCCCTGCGTGACGGCACCAGGATCGTGGTGCGCCCGATCCGGCCCGACGACAAGGACCGGCTGCGCGACGGGTTCGCCCTGCTGTCGGCGCAGTCGCGCTACCGGCGCTTCCTGACAGCGCTGGACGAGCTCAGCGACGAGCAGGTCCGCTACCTCACCGAGATCGACTACGACGACCACATGGCCTGGGTCGCGCTGGACCCCTCCCGGCCGGACCACCCGGGCATCGGCGTCGCCCGCTACGTCCGCCTGCCCGACGACCCGACCGTTGCCGAGGCGGCGGTCACGGTGCTCGACGACTACCAGGGCAGAGGGGTCGGGACGATCCTGCTGCGGCTGCTCGCCGAGTCCGCCCTCGAGCACGGCATCCGCTGCTTCCGCGGCTACGTGCTGGCGGCGAACGACCCGATGGTGGAGATCCTGCACGACCTCGGCGCGACCGTGGCCAACGAGGGACCGCTGCTGCGCGTCGACGTCCCCATCCCCGCCAGCCCCGAGGAGCTCCCCGACACGCCGACCGGCCGGGTGTTCAAGTCGGTGGCCAAGCGGCGGCTCCCCGCCTTCCGGCTGCGCTATCCGGGAACGCCCGCCCAAACCGCCGAGTAGAGGTTCCTTCGGCAAGCGGAGCGCCGGGCTCGCGGTGGGCACCGGGATGCTGGCCGGCCGGGGCCGCTGTGGAGGCGTGCTGGTTCCGATTGACAATTGCGGCCGGGTCGAGTCCTTTCCGGCGTTGGCGCGACGCGGGGCTGGGGCCGTGCCGTGACCGCCGCACGCCATGCTGAGGCCCTAGACCCGCAGGGTCGTGCTTCAGCAGAGAGAGGTCGCCATGCGACCAGCCCGCAGCATCACCGCCCTCATGTTCGCCGCCACCGTTGGGCTGCTCACGCTCCTTGCCGCGCCGGCATGGGCCGCGCCCACGACGCCACCCTTCGCCGTCCACGTCAGCCCGAGTCCGGTCGCCGCGGGGCACGCCGTGACCCTGTCCGGTTCGGTCGGCCCGGACGCGGCGGCCTCGGACTGTTCAAGCATCAGCATGTACTCCATCGCGTTCGGCCCCACCAACGACGACCCCGCTTACACCGCGGCGTACGCGACCGCCAAGCCGACCGGCAGCTTCACGGCAACGATCACCATCCCCCGCGCCAAGCCGGCCGGGACCTACCCGATTTACCTGCGCTGCGGTGGGGGGCTCGCCGGCGGGGGGACGCTGGTGGTGCGGGCCGCGCCCACGGCACCACCCGTCGCCATCCACGTCAGCCCGCGTTCGGTCGCCGCCGGCGACACCGTCACCCTGTCAGGGTCGATCGGCCCGGACTCGGCGGGCTCAGACTGTGCAGGCGGCGTCGCCTTGCTCTCCAAGGCGTTCGTCCACACCTACGACTTCGCCGACGTGCCCGCGGTGATCGCGGCCGTCAAGCCGGACGGCGCCTTCACGGCGACGACCACGATCCCCCGCGCCAAGCCGGCCGGGACCTACACGATCACCGGCCGCTGCGGCGGGGGGAACCTCGGCGCCTCGGCGACGCTGGTGGTCCGGGCCGCGGCGTCACCGACCACCACGGCCGCTCCCACACCGCCCGCGACGAGCCCGTCGGTGACCCAGCCGGCCGTGCCGGCGCCGGTGACCGGGCCAGCCACCCCGGCCACGGCCCAGCCGGCCAGCCGCTGGGTCATTCCCTGGCTGGCAGCGCTTGGCAGCGGCACGCTGGCCGCGCTGGGCATGTGGCTGCTGTACCGGCGGCGACACCTGGCCGGCCTCGGCCGGCAAGGACGATCCCGGATGGCGAACTGAGCACTGCGGCACGCCACCGGCGGACACGGTCGACCGAGCCATCCTGCCTTAGCGGCCGGGCGGTCAAGCGTCCGGCAAGTGGGTGCCTCCGTCCACCGGTGCGCCGTCCGGGGTGGCTGGCGGAGCCGGCGCGTCGAGCGCCCGCTCGCGGCGGCGCAGCGCCGGCCCGGCGGGCAGCAGCGAGAGGGTGGCCACGCTGGCCACGGCCAGGCAGCCGAGCCACAGGGGCCGGCTGCCGAGGTGCTGGAACGTCCAGGTGCCTGCCAGCGGCGCGAGAAAGCTCGCGATCCCCCACGAGCTGCCCCACACGCCGAGGTAGCGGCCGCGCATCGCGGCGGGCGCGATCGTGGCGACGATCGTCGGCGCGGCGAGGTTGAGGGTGATCTCGCCGAGGGTCCAGACGCCGACGGTCGCCGCGTAGCCGGGCAGCGTGCTGACGAACGCGGTCAGCCCGAAGCCGAGCCCCGCGAGGACGCCGCTGGCGGCGTACACATCCAGTGCCGGGCGGTCGCGCAGCAGCCGCGCCACCAGCGGCTGCGCCAGGACGATCAACGCCGGGTTCACCGCCACGGCCAGGCCGTACGCCTGCGCGTCCAGGCCGTCGGCCCGCATCGCCAGCGGCAGCGTCACCACGAACTGCAGGTACACCGCTGCCGCGGCCAAGCTGCTGGCGGACAGCGCCACCAGCAGCGGGTCGCGCAGCACGGTGCGGTAGCCGACCTGGTCGGCCGCTGCGGCGGGCCTCGTCTCCGGCACCGCGCGGGCCACCACCACCGCGAACCCGAGGCAGGTGGCCGCGTCGGCGACGAACAGCAGCCCGAAGCTCCGTTCGGCCAGCGCGCCACCGGCCACGGTGGCGACCCCGACGCCCAGGTTGATCGCCCAGTACAGCAGGCCGTACGCCCGTTGCCGGTCGGCCGGGTCGACCAGGTCGGCGACCATCGCGGCCACCGCCGGGCGGTAGAGGTCGGTGGCCAGCCCCGCCGCGAAGGCGCAGACGGCCACGGCCGAAAGCGGCCGCGCCGCCCCGAGCGCCAGGTACGCGACGGCGGTCGCGACCATGCCGGCGGTCAGCGTCGGCCGCCGGCCCAGCCGATCGCTCAGCCAGCCGCCGAGCGGCTGGCTGAGCAGCGAGCCGAAGCCGAACCCGGCCATCACCGCGCCCGCGGCGGTCGGCTCGAGGCCCTCCTCACGGACCAGGTACAGGGTCAGGAACGGCGCGACGAAGTAGCCGAGCCGGTTGACCAGGGTGCCCGCCCACAGGAACCAGAACGGGCGGGGCAGCCCGCCCGTCGCGTCCCGCCACCAGCGCCGTGCCGGCCCCGGCGCGGCCACGAGGCCCGAGGCCTACAGGCCGATCTCTGGAGCCACCTGCTGGACGCCCTCGATCGCCGCGGCGATGAACTCGTCGAGGGGGAGCCCGAGCGACTCCTCGGCCTCGTACACCTCCGCCCGGTTCACGCCGGGGGCGAACGCCTTCTCCTTCAGCTTCTTCTTGACCGAGGACACCTTCATGCCCTCGGACCGCTGGGGACGGACCAGTGCCGCCGCCACCAGCAGCCCGGCGATCGCGTCGGCGTGGACCACCGCCTGCGACATCAGGTCGGTGCGGTACTGCTCGTGGGCGTGGGCCAGCACCGCGTTGACCACCGGCTCCTCCACCCCGGCCTCGCGCAGCCAGCCCGCGGCCAGGAAGGCGTGCCGCGACAGGTCCTCCCCGGTCTGGTCCTGGTCGAGGTCGTGGAACAGCCCGACGAGCGCCCAGCGCTCCTCGTCCTGGCCGAAGCGGCGGGCCAGCGCCCGCATCACCCCCTCCACCGAGATCAGGTGGCGGACGGTGATGTCCTTCTCCGTCTTGTCCTTCACCAGCGCACGCGCCTCAGCCAGCTCCACGGTCGAGCCTCCCTCCATTCGGTCACCCAGGCCATCCAACCACACCGACCACGCGCCGGGACGCGCTCGCGTCAGCCGGGCCACCCCTGGCCGCTCCAGCACATCTCCCAGAAGGCCAGCTCGAAGCGGGCGGCACGGGCGAACACCGCCGCCAGGCGCTCGGCCATCGCCGGCGCCGGCGTCCCGGCCAGCTCGTCCAGCTCCTCTCCGAGGCCGGCGACGAAGGCGCGGAAGGCGTCCCCGGTCCAGTTCTCGATCCAGTCACGGTAGGCCGAGGCCGCCGGGCCGCCGGCCGCCACCGCCGCCCAGGTGTCGAGGTAGGCACGCTCCGCCGCGTACAGGCCGGTGAGGCCCTCGAGGGCGCCGTCGTGGGCGCAGCTCAGCAGGTAGCTGGTGTAGCCGAGGCAGACCGGCCAGGGCTCGACCTCGAGCAGGAAGCCGTGCGCCGCCGCCGTGGCGGCGAAGCCGTCCGCCTCGGCCACCAGGCCGTCGTGCAGGCCGGCGAGCAGGCGGTCCAGCCCGGCAGGCAGGCCATGGGCGCGCAACGCGGCCAGCACCCGCCGCTCCTGCAGCACGAACACCCGGTCCTGCTGGACCCATGCCTCCAGGGCCGGCTCTGGGAGGCTCCCGTCGGCCAGGCCGAGCACGAACGGGTGGGCCGCCATCGCCGCCCAGACGGCCCGGTTGGCCTCGACCATCCGCTCGCTGAACCCAGCCACCCGTCGATCCTACAGAAGGAGCGCGGTCCGGCCCGCGCTACCACTCGACCAGCTGCCAGATCGCCGGCTCCAGGCGGTCCCGCTCCCCCACTTCGGCGAAGATCGCGACCGCCAGCTTGAGGTGGCGCATCGCCTCGTCCGGCTGGCCGGCGGCGTGGAACAGGTCGGCGAGGTTGTTGTGGAGCGCCGCCTGGCGGTGGCGGTCGCCCTGGGCGCTGCACAGGTCGAGCGCCTCCGCGGCCAGCTCGATCGCCTGGTCGAGCCTGCCGGCGGCCTGGTGGCTGAGGGCGAGGTTGTTGAGCGCGGCGACGCGCGCGGCCGGGTCGGGAAGGGCCTGGGCGAACGCCAGGCTGCGTTCGAGGTGGCGCCGGGCGCGCTCGTGGTCGCCGGCGCCGGCGGCGAGCATGCCGACGAGGTTGTGGCACTGCGCCAGCGCGGCGGGGTCGCCGGCGGCATCGGCCAGCTCGAGCGCCCTGACGGCGAGCTCGGCGGCCTGGTCGCTGCGGCCGCGCCGGTGGGCGGTGAGGCTCTGGTCGGCGACCAGCCGGGCGCGGAAGGCGCTGTCCGTGCCCTCGGCGGCGTCGAGGGCCGCGAGGGCCGCCTCCAGGTGCACCTCGGCCGCCTCCCAATCGCCGCGCCGGTGGTGCAGGCTGCCGAGCTTGTGCTCGACCATGGCGAGGTCGCGGGGCTGGCAGCGGGCGGCGGCGGCCTCGTACGCGGCCAGCGCGCCGCCGTACTCGCCGAGGAGGGTGTACAGGTCGCCGAGGGCGAGCTGCAGCCGCGCCGCCCCGTCGGGACGGCCGAGCGCCAGCGCCGCCTGGTAGTGGGCGACCGCCTCGCGGTTGGCGTACAGCGCGGCGGCGCGCTCACCGGCGCGCGCGAACCACGCGGCCGCCTCGGCGTCGTGCCCGGCGAGCTGGAAGTGGTGGGCGATCGGGGCGGCCTGGTCCTCGGTGTCGCGGACACGGGCCAGCGCCTGCGCCACCCGCCGGTGCAGCAGCCGCCGGCGGGCCAACCCCGCCTGCTCGTACACCAGCAGGCGCACCTGCTCGTGGCTGAAGTCGTAGCTGGTGGCCGGCCCGCTCAGCTCGTGGATCAGGCCGAGCCGCACCAGCTCCTCGATCGCCCCGATCGCCTCGTCGTCGCTGCGCCCGCTGGCCTCGCGCACGATGTCGACGTCGAAGGAGCGGCCGATCACCGCCGCGGCGGTGAGGAGCTGCCAGGCCGCCTCCGAGACCCGCTCCAGCCGGGCCTGCAGCAGCTCGCGCGCGCCGCTCGGCAGCGCCGGCAGGCCCTCGTCGCCGTCGTCGAGGGCGGCGAGGTACGCGACCAGCAGCAGCGGCAGGCCCTCGCTGCGCCGGTAGAGCTCCTCGGCCGCGGCGCTGTGGGCGGGCGCGACCGCGTCCACCAGTGCGGCGGTCGCGGCGCGGTCGAGGCGGTCGAGCGCCAGCGTGCCCGTCGTCCCCGCGCGCTGCGCCTCGGCGGCCACGCGGCGCAGGTGGTGCCCGCGCGGGACGTCCTCGTCGCGCCAGATGGCGAGCAGCAGCAGCGGCCAGCGGTCCAGCCGGCGCGCGAGGTAGCCGACCACGTCGAGGGTGGCGTCGTCGGCCCAGTGCAGGTCGTCGAGGACCAGCAGCCCGGCATGTGGACCCATGGCCGCGGCGAGCAGGGCGCGGCAGAGGCCCTCGAGGAAGCGGCCCTGCGCCCCCGGACCGTCCGGCGCGGGGAGGACGGTGGCCGGCGGCACCAGCGGGGCCAGCTCCGGCAGGAGCCTGGCGGCCTCCGCCAGCCAGTGCGGCTCGAGCGCGCGCGCCCAGGCGCCGCCTTCGGGTCGCGCCAGGGCGGCGCGGAGCCCGTCGGCCAGCGGCCCGTAGGCCAGCCGCTCGCCCTCGTAGCAGCGGCACACCAGCACCTGGGAGTGCGCGGTCGCGACCTGGGCCGCGAAGGCCTCGGCGAGCCGGGTCTTGCCGACGCCGGCCTCGCCGGTGAGCGCGACCAGCCGGCCCCTGCCGTCCCGCTCGACGCCCGCAAGTGCCTCCGACAGGGCGGCCCACTGCGGCTCGCGGCCGACCAGGGGGGGCGGCGCCGGGCCGCCCGGCGCGGCCGCCCGCGCGGCCGCCGCCGGTGGGGGTGTCGGAATGGCGGCCTCCGGCGGTGGTGTCGGCGGCGGCTCGACGCCGCCCTCGGTCACCTGCTGGTACAGGGCGGTGGTCTCCTCCAGCGGCGACACGCCCAGCTCCTCGTCGAGGATCCGGACGCAGGCGCGGTACTGGCGCATGGCGGCGCCGCGCTGCCCGCTCCAGGCGTACAGGCGCATGAGCTGCCGGTGGGCGGGCTCGTGCAGCGGGTCCAGCGCCAGCCAGCGCTCGGCGTCGGCGATCGCCGCCTGCCAGCGCCCCCGGACGGCCTCGGCGTCGACCAGCCGCTGCAGGGCGGCGGCCAGCTCCCTGCGCAGCGTGTCGGCCTCGGCGAGCTGCCAGTCCTCGAACTCCGGGGCATCCCGCAGCGCGAAGCCGGCCAAGAAGTCGCCGCGGTGCAGCGCGACCGCCTCGGCGAGCGGCTCCGCGCAACGAGAGCAGGCCCGGTCAGGCTCGTGACCGTGGGCGTCGCAGCTCGCCACGAGCTTGCGGAAGCGTTCGATGTCCAGCACCATCCCCGGCGCCACCAGCTCCAGGCCGCTGCGGTCCGCGGCGACCCGGGCGACGCCGCCGAGGGCGTGGTTCAGCGCGGAGAGCGTCCGCCGCAACGCGGCGCGCGCGTGGGCGTCGTCCGCCTCGGGCCACAGCAGCGTGGCGAGCTGGTCGCGCCCGTGCCGCCGGCCGCTGCACGCCAGGTAGGCAAGGAGCGCGACCGCCTTGCGGGTGTCGACCCGCAGGGGCGCGCCGCCCACCTCGACGCTCGGCGCTCCGAGCAGCGCCAGCCGCAGTGGAGCCATGTGCCTCTCCTGGTCGCGCGCGCTCGGTACGGAGCGCAACATGGGAGCTGACCAAGCCGCTCGCCGTAACGCTGGGTCGTAACGTTACCGGAACGGACCTCGGCTACAACGGGGTCGGAGGTGGCGATGTCGACAAGAAAAAGCTGGAGAAGCCGGTGGTCGGCGCCTCGCCTGGAGGCGGCCGACCCAGGGGTGGCCGACGCGGGGTTGGCCGACGCGGGGGTGGCCGACGCCACGGCGCGCCCGACCGCCACGGCGGCTGAGCTGGACATCGCGCCCAACGACCCGCTGCTCGCCTACCTCTCGAGCGGGCACGCGACCGTCGACCTGGACGCGCTCGAGCTGGACTCGCCGGCCCTGGCGGTCCTGCGGGCCGAGGGGACACGCCTGGTGGTGCCGCTGATCAGCCAGGGCGAGCTGATCGGCCTGCTGCGCCTCGGGCCGCGGCGCAGCGAGCAGGAGTACTCGCACGACGACCGCAAGCTGCTGGACGACCTGGCCGCCCACGCGGCGCCCGCGGTACGGGTGGCGCAGCTGGTGCGCCAGCAGCAGGCCGAGATCCGCGACCGCGAGCGGATGGAGCAGGAGATCAAGGTCGCCCAGCTCATCCAGCAGCAGTTCCTGCCGCACGAGCTGCCCAAGCTGCCCGGCTGGCACGTGGCCGCCTACTACCGGCCGGCCCGCGCGGTCGGCGGGGACTTCTACGACTTCCTCCAGCTCCCCGAGGGGCAGGTCGGCGTCGTGGTCGGCGACGTCACCGACAAGGGCGTCCCCGCCGCGCTGGTGATGGCGACGACCCACTCGATCCTCCGGGTCGAGGCGCTGCGGCTGGTCGCCCCCGGCGAGGTGCTGCGGCGGGTCAACCAGCTCCTGCTCGACGAGATGCCCCCCAACATGTTCGTGACCTGCCTGTACGTGGTCCTCGACCCGGCCAGCGGCCGGCTCCGCTTCGCCAACGCCGGCCACAACCTTCCCAACCTGCGCCACCGGGACGGCGTCACCGAGCTGCGCGCCACCGGCATGCCGCTGGGGCTGCTGCCCGACATGGAGTACGACGAGCACACCGCCACGCTCGAGCCGGGCGACAGCCTGCTGCTCCACTCCGACGGGCTGGCCGAGGCCCACTCGCCCGACCGGGAGATGTTCGGCTTCCCCCGGCTGGCCAAGCTGTGCGGCGAGCGCGGCGGCGGCGAGGAGCTGATCGACCTGCTCCTCAGCGAGCTGGCCTCGTTCACCGGGCCGGGCTGGGAGCAGGAGGACGACATCACCCTCGTGTCGCTGCAGCGCAGCAGCGGCAGCGAGGTCGGGCCGCGGGTGCTGGACGAGTTCGAGGTGCCGAGCGAGATCGGCGCCGAGCGCGCCCCGACCGAGCGGGTGCTGCGGGCGGTGTCAGCGCTCGACCTGGACGCCGCACGACTGGAGAAGCTGCGCACGGCCGTGGCCGAGACGATCATGAACGCGGCCGAGCACGGCAACAAGGGCCGGCCGGAGCTGCCGGTCGCGATCCGCGTGACCGCCTCGGGCGGCAGCCTCGAGGTGGCCGTCACCGACCAGGGCGGGGCCCGGCCGATCGCCGAGGCACCAGTGCCCGACCTGCAGGCCAAGCTCGCCGGCGATGAGAACCCACGAGGCTGGGGGCTGTTCCTGATCCGCAACATGGTGGACGACCTGCGCACCTCCGGCGACGGCCTGCACCACACGGTCCACCTGGTCCTGCAGCTTCGTGGCACCGAGATGGAAAGGACCGATGACGGTGAGTGAGACGAGGGTGGCAGTCCGCCGGCGGGGCGAGGTCGCCGTTCTCGACATCGCCGGCGACATCGACCGTGACGCCGACGGGCCGCTGCAGCACGCGTACGAACAGGCGGTCGCGCCCGGCGAGGCCGGCGGGGTGCTGCTGAACTTCGGCGAGGTCGGCTACATCAACTCGACCGGCATCGCGGTGATCGTCGGCCTGCTCGCGCGGGCGCGCAAGGAGCACCGGGCGATCAGCGCCTACGGCCTGACCGAGCACTACCGGCACATCTTCAGCATCACCCGACTGTCCGATTTCATCGGCATCTACGGCGACGAGGACAGCGCGGTGCACGACGCGGCGGCGACCGCCGGCGACGCACGAGCCCGCGCGGCGCGAGGAGGGGGCGAATGAACCAGGAGACCGGCTCGATGGACGTCCGCCAGGTGAGCGGCGTGGTCAGCGTGGTCGACATCCGCGGCGACGTCACCGCCGGCAGTGAGGGCGTCCTCAGCGACGCCTACGGCCGGGCGAGCACGCCGACGACCAAGGCGGTCGTGCTGAACTTCAGCGGGCTCGAGTACATGAATTCTGGCGGCATCGGGATGCTGGTCACCCTGCTGGTGCGGGCCAACCGCCAGCGCCAGCGCCTGCTGGCCTACGGGCTCAACCAGCACTACCGGCAGATCTTCGAGCTGACCCGCCTCGACGAGGCGATCGGCATCCACGACAGCGAGGAGGCGGCGGTGGCCGCCGCGGACGGGCGCTGAGCGAACGAGGGGAAGCAGCCATGACCACCCAACCGGAGGAAGCCGGCGGCGAGGCCGCGGAGCTCACGCCGCGAGACGCCGCCAACTGGGCCAAGCACGTCACCACCCTGCGGCTCGGCGAGGTGCCGTCCGAGGCCATCAACCTGAACGTCACCGGCAAGCGGGTGGTCGGCCCCATCCAGGGCTTCGGCAAGCTGTGGCAGAAGACCTACCGGGTCGAGCTGGCCGGCGTCGAGACCACCCCCGCCGCGGTGATCGCCACCTGGAAGCAGGCGTTCGCCAGCTTCTGGCCCCGCACCGCCCGCTACTACGGCCCGCTGACCAGCATCGCCCCCGGCGACGTGGCGCTGCTGAACCTCTCGATGGGCGGCGGCGTCAAGCTGTCGACCGGGATCCTGGTCCTGTACGCCGACGAGGAGTCGTTCACCTTCATGACCCCGGAGGGGCACATCTTCGCCGCCTGGATCACCTTCAGCGCCGCCACCGGGGAGAACGGCGTCGTCGCGGCGCAGACGCAGGTGCTGCTGCGCGCCAACGACCCGCTGTACGAGCTGGGCATGCCGCTGGTGGTCCACCGGCGCGAGGACCGCTTCTGGCAGCAGACCCTCGCCAACCTCGCCCGCCACCTCGGCGTCGCCGACCCCGAGGTGACCACCGCCGCGGTCTGCGTCGACCGCCGCCGCCAGTGGTCCAAGGCCGGCAACCTGTGGCACAACGCCGGGGTCCGCTCGACCATGTACGCGCTCGGCGCCCCCGTGCGGGCCGGGCGTCGGCTGCTGGGCGGCGCGGACGACTAGCCAGGCGCGGGGAGGCGCCGTGACGAGGCTGGCCTGGTCCCTCTGCGGCCTGTCGGTCGCGCTCGCCCTGGCCAGCGTCGCGCTGGCCAGCTACAACGGCGAGACGCCCAACGACCTGGTCGCCGCCCACCACGCCATCGGCATCGTGACCGCGCTGACCCTGCCGGTGGTCGGCGCGCTGATCCTGGTCCGCGACCGGCGCCACCTGCTCGCCTGGCTGCTGGTCGTCGACGGCGTCTTCCTGGGCGTCTACAACTTCACCCAGCAGTACGCCCCCCTGGCGCTCGGCCTCACCGCGCACCGGCCGTCGCTGCCCGGCGGGGAGCTGGCCAGCTGGCTGGCGTCCTGGACCAACGTCCCCGGCATCGTGATCGGCGCCGGCTTCCTTCTCCTGCTGTTCCCCGACGGGCGCCTGCCGTCGCGCCGCTGGCTGCCGGCCGGCTTGGCCGGGCTCGTGCTCCTCGTCGTCCCGACGGTCGTCCTCGCCGTGGGCTACTGGCCGTACCGCGGGCCGGAGCTGATCACCCAGGAAGGGCCGGAGCCGCCCCTGGTGGGCAGCACGTTCTGGATCGCGTTCGTCGGGTCGCTGCTGCTGGGCGCGGTGGGCGCGGTCGCGCTCATCGTGCGCTTCCGCCGTTCCGGCGCCGTGCAGCGCCAGCAGATCAAGTGGTTCGCGTACGCCGCGGTCCTCAGCGTGCCGCTCAGCAGCCAACCTGAAGCGCCCGGCTACGGCCCCTACCTGGAGTTCCTCGGCACGATGCTCCTGTTCGCAGGGCTCGCCGTCGGCGTCTTCCGCTACCGGCTCTGGGAGATCGACCGGCTGGTCAACCGCACCCTGGTGTACGGGCTCCTGACCGTGGTCCTCGGCGGCGGCTACGCCCTCGGCGTGCTGGTGATCGGCCAGTGGGTCAGCCCGAGCGACCATCCCAACAGCCTGGTGGTGGCGGCTACCACCCTGGCGGTGGCCGCGCTGTTCCAGCCGTTGCGCGGCCGCATCCAGCGGGTGGTGGACCGGCGCTTCTACCGCCGCCGCTACGACGCGGCCACCACCGTCGACGCCTTCGTGGCGCAGCTGCGCCAGCAGGTCGACCTGCACGCCCTGACCGCGGAGCTGCGCGCGGTGGTCGACCAGACGATGCAGCCGACCCACGTGTCGCTGTGGCTGCGCCCCACCGCACGGGAGCTGGCCAGGCTGGACCTACGCCGCTCGCGCTGACCGAACTCGGGTGTTGACGGCTTCCTCCACTCCTGCGTTACTTGTCTGCTGTGTCCCGAACGGGGGGAGGGAGCCACGCGCCGCCCTTCGACGAGTCCGGCGTCTTCGGCCCCAAGACCGACAGCGCCGTCCGGGAATTCCAGAAACTTCAACAGCCTGCAGGTGGACGGGATCGTGGAAAGAACACCTGGAAGGCCCTGCTGGAGCAGTGGATGGCGCTGGACCTCTCGGACTGAGACAGGTCGCTCGACCCGAAGGGCCGCGCACTGAGCGCGGCCCTTCGGCGATCCTGGGCTTGCGTCCGCGGTGGCGGCCACGCCACCCTCCTGGCGACCGCGACGCACCCGATCTGAAGGAGGACGGCGTGCCCGACAGCTCTGCCCGGGTCGCGATCGTGACCGGGGCCGGCAGCGGCATCGGCCGCGCGGTGGCGCTGGCCCTGGCCGGCGGCGGCTGGGCGGTGGTGCTGGCCGGCAGGACCGCCGCGTCCCTGCAGGACACCGCCAGGCGCGGCGACGGCCTCGGCGGGCCGCTGCACGCGGTGCCGACCGACGTCGCCGACGAGGGCTCGGTGAGCGCCTTGTTCGAGCGCACCAGGCAGGCGTTCGGGCGGCTGGACCTGCTGTTCAACAACGCCGGACGGGGCCATCCCGAGGCCGGGATCGACCGGCTGCCGCTCGAGCAGTGGCGCTCCGTGCTCGAGGTGAACCTCACCGGCACGTTCCTGTGCAGCCGCGAGGCCCTCCGGCTGATGAAGCGGCAGACGCCGAGGGGCGGCCGGATCATCAACAACGGCTCGATCGCCGCGCACGCGCCGCGCCCGCTCGCCGCCGCCTACACCGCCAGCAAGCACGGGGTCACCGGGCTGACCAAGGCCACCTCGCTCGAGGGTCGTGGCTACGACGTCGCCTGCGGCCAGATCGACATCGGCAACGCCGCCACCGAGATGACCGCGGGCACCGCGCAGGGTGCGCTGCAGCCCGACGGCTCGGTCCGGCCCGAGCCCCGCATCGACGTGGAGCACGTCGTGCGCGCGGTCCTCTACATGGCCAGCCTGCCCCTGGACGCGAACGTGCAGTTCATGACCGTGATGGCCACGGAGATGCCGCTGCTCGGGCGAGGCTGACCGCAGCGCCACCGAACTCTGCCCTCACATCTCCCAGACCGGCCTCACCTCGATCGCCCCGAAGCGGGCGACGGGGTGCTTGGACGCCACCTCGATCGCCTCGTCGAGATCCTGGCACTCGATCAGGTCGTACCCGCCGACCTGTTCCTTGGTCTCGGCGAACGGCCCGTCCGACAGCAGCACCTCGTCGCCGCGCACCCGAACCGTGGTGGCGTCGCTGACCGGCCGCAGGCGCGAGCCGTGCAGGCGCACCCCGCGGCCCTCCATCTCCTCGAGCCAGGCCGCCGGCGATGCCTCCTCCGGGCTCACCTCGACGGACTCGTCGCCACAGATGAACAGCATGTACCGCATGGCTCCTCCTTGGTCGGTTCGCACTCCCGCAACTCTCCTACGACGAACGGGGACGGGCGCGGTGCCCCAGGCGGCGCAGCCGCCAGCGGCGCGGCCGCCGCCTGACCGCCAGGACCGGAGCATCCGGCATCGCGGACCAGGCCAGTTCGTGGGTGGCCAGCGCGGCGAAGGGAGCGGCCAGCAGGTCGGACATCGCATGCCTCCATCGTCCAGCGCCCGGTGGGCGCTTCCTGTCTTGCGTCGGCACCCAAACGACGAACGGGAACGACCGCGACGGACACCCGCGGCCGAATCTTTCCTCACGGCTCCCCGACGCACGCCGGCGTGCGGTCCTCTTCGTCGCCCTCGCCGTCGTCGCCGTGACCGTCCTGCGGCACGCAGGCGCCGCCGGTGACGAGGCCAACCACGACCGGGCCGGCCAGCACACGAGGAGCGAGTCATGAGCGTACGAGGTGGCGCGCAGGCCAGCTCGGTGCCGTAAGGCTGGCCTCAGCTGCCCTCCCCGGCACCTGGTGCCTGCCGGCCCGGGTGCGGCAGGCGGTCGTCCGCACGGACCTCCGCTTCGAGGACGTCGAGCGGCACGGCGCCGTGGCGCAGCACCGCGTCGTGGAAGTCGCGGACCTCGAAGCCCGAGCCGGGCTGGCCCTCGAGCTCCTCTCGCAGCGAGCGGATGCGCAGCCTGCCGATCATGTAGGCGAGCGCCTGCCCGGGCCAGGCGACGTAGCGGTCGACCTCGTTGGCGATGTTGCCCGGCGACAGCGCCGTGTTGGCGAGCATGTAGTCGATCGCCTGCCGGCGGGACCAGCCGAGGTGGTGCATGCCGGTGTCGACCACCAGCCGGCAGGCGCGCCACGCGTCGAAGGAGAGCATGCCGAGGCGTTCGAGGTCGCTCGAGTAGAGGCCCATCTCGTCGCAGAGCCGCTCGGTGTACAGCGCCCAGCCCTCGCTGTAGGCGGGAAGGTAGCCCACCCGCCGGAACATCGGCAGCTGGGTGAGGCCCTGGGCGATCGCGGTCTGGAGGTGGTGGCCGGGGACGCTCTCGTGGAAGGCCAGCGTCTCGTACTCGAACCGGGGACGCTGCGTCGGGCTGTGCGTGTTGACGCAGTGCATGCCCGGACGGCTCCCGTCGGTCGCCGGCGGGATGTAGTAGCCGAGCACGGAGTCCGACGCCTCGAACTCGCTCATCTCGGTGACCACGCACGCGGCGATGTCGTACGCGTGGAACCGGTCGGGCAGCGCCTCGTTGGCCCGCGCCAGGGCGGTCGTGGCCGAAGCGACGATCTCGCCCGCCTCGCGGAACCGCAGCGCGGGATCGTGACGCAGCCGGTCGAGCACCGCGTCCACCTCCGACACGCCGAGCGCGCGGCCGCCGAGCTCCGACAGCTCGTCCCGGAGCCCGCGCACCAGGTCCACGCCGATGGCGTGGATCTCGTCGGGGCTCAGGGTCGTGGTGGTGTGGGCGCGGACGGCCGCGGCGTAGCCCTCGCGGCCGCCGGGAACGTGGCACACGCCCACCCGGTCGTCGGGGCGGCTCACCGGCAGCAGGTCCTCCTGCATGGTGGCGCGCAGCCGTCGCAGCGCCGGCCGCACGACCGTGGCGACGACCTCCGCCACCGCGGCCGGCAGGCCGTCGTGGGCCAGGTCCGGTGGGAGCGTCGCCGCGACGATCGGGTCGCTCTCGACCGGCGCCTGCAGCAGCGCGTCGATCTGGGCGACGGCCTGCCTGGTGCCGCTCTCGGTCGGCGTGCGACCGGCGCGGGCCGCCTGCAGGTAGCGCTCCCCCACCCCGTCGAGCCAGCCGCCGAGCTTGGCGCAGCGCGCCAGGTAGTCGAGGGCGTGCTGCTCGCTCACCAGGGGCGCCCTCGGCACGATCGAGATCAGGGCGGTCTGCGCGCCGATCGTGGTGGCGCTGACGGCGAACTCGTCAAGGGCGGCGACCATCTGTGCGCTCTCGTTCCGCGCGGTCGCCACCAGCACCGCCTGGGTCGTGCGGTCGCTCGGGGCGAGCGCCGACGGGTCGATGGCGCTCGCCCGCTCGGCGATCGAGTCGAGCCGCCGGGCAGACGCCAGCGCGGCGGTCCGGGACGGGTCGGGCACCTCCGCGTCGTACCCGGGCACGCCGGCAGTGGTCGCGTTGAACGGGTTCGCCGTCAGCGTCTCGGTCAGGTAGTCGTCGGCGAGCCGGTCGAGACCCAGGTCCACGTCTGCGCTCCCTCTCCCACGGTCATCGTGATGCTGTAGTACTAGCAGCCCCGAAGGCAGAACGCCGAGGTGCTTGCTCGAGGCCGAGGCGCTCGACCGCGACGCCGTCCGCGCGGTGATCGAGGCGGCCGGGCTGCGACCGATGGGACGACCCAGCGGCCCGTTCGGGCTCACCCGGCGGGAGCTCGAGGTGCTCCGCCTGCTGGTGCTGCGGCCCTGGCCGCGCCTTGCCCACGTCAACCCTCCCCTTCCGGCGTCACGCTGAGCTCTTCCGCCCCGGGGAAAGGAGCCTCGAAGCGCCTTCCGGCCGGCTTGGCGCCTCGACACAGGTCGAGTGACGGCAGACTCACTCCCCCTCGGCGGCGGGGGTCGGGGTGCCGTCCCTCGACTTGCTGGCTACCGGCTGAATCGTCGCGGCGGTGACGAACGCACCGAAGACCCCCGTGACGAGGGCCACCAGCCCGGCGACGTCGAGTGCCCAGGTGTCACTGTTGACGTAGATCGCGATCACCGCCCCGACGCCGGCGACCGCCGCCACCCCAGCCGAGGCGATGCCAACCCCGCTACCGAGCCAGCTCCAGAATTCGTGGCTGAAGACGGCCTTGGGGTTCGCGGAGTCCTCACGTCGCAAGACCCATGTCCAGCACAACGCGGCGATCTCGGTTACCACGACGATCGCCAGCACCCTGGGCCAGTACGGATAGGCCGCGGTGAAGGTGAACGGCACGTCGGTTCTTGCCACGCGAGGATCGACGATGCTGACCGTTCCCTCGTACGTCCCGGCATCCGCGGTCGAGACGCGCGGGCCACCGTCGCTGGGGGAAGTGCGTCCGGTGCGGGCAAGGCAGATGCGGAGCCGAACGCGCCCGTCCAGGAACTCCGCTCGTGCGGAGTAGTTGGCGCGATTCAGGTCCGTGTCGTCGCTCCGAACGAAGGGATCGAAGTCAACGGCGAGCAGCGAGCCCTGGCTCAGGACGTTCTTCCCTCCCTGGAGCTCGAAGTCGAGCTGACGACCCTTGTGCCCGAGCGACCTGCCAAGCGCCAGCGTGCTCGATTGACCCGGCTTCAGCGCGAGGCTCGGAGGGCGTCCCTTCGGCGCCCGCTGGCGGGCACCCGGTGCGGTCGTCTGCGGGCATTGGCCCTCAGCCGGTGCATGCATCAACAGTGGGACCAGCCAGATCAGCGCCACGACAGCGACGAGCACGATCCCGAGAGGCACCCAGACGCGGTCGCGGCGTTCGCGGCGTTTCACTGCGACCCCCCCAAATCGTCACAGCGTGCAGCATTACAAACGATACAACCTGCTTGATTCTATCTAAAGGGATCTACCTAGGGATCCGGTCGCAGTAGCCGATGGGGGTTCCCGGGGGGGAGCTGTCTTCGGGCTCCCCCCCGGATCAATCAGAGATTCCCTGCCAGCTTGGTGCCGTCGATGCTGCCCCAGCCGGTGCAGGCGTCGTAGCCGGGGCCGGCGTCGTAGGCGCCGTTGCTGCCGACCACGATGTCGTTGAACACCCCGGCGGCGGCGAGCTTGCCGTACAGCAGTGGGGTCAGGAAGCCGACGGGCCGGCCGAGCTGCTGGTTCACCCGGGCGAGCAGGCCCGCGAACAGGGGCGAGACCGCGCTGGTGCCGCCGATCGGGAACTCCTGGCCGTCGACCCGGACGAGGTAGCCGGTCTGCGGGTCGGCGTCGGCGGCCGCGTCCGGCACGGCCCGGCCCTGGTGGTGGTCCGGGTTGGCGGAGACGGGGACGCCGACGGCCGCCTGCCACGGCGGCAGGTCGAAGACGTCGCTGACGCCGCCGCCGGTGGCGCCGCCGCCAGGCTCGTTCCACACGACCTCGCTGCTGATGGCGCCGCCCGCGGCCTCGAGCCGGGTCCCGCCGCAGGCCAGCACGTGCGGGCTCGACGCAGGGAAGTCCGTGTGGGCCAGGTTGTCGCCGACGCGGTCGTTGGAGCCGTCGTCGCCGGCCGCGCACAGGATCGTGACCCCGACGACGGCGGCCTCCTGGCAGGCCTGGTCGAAGGCGTGGATCGCCTGGTCGGTCCAGGCCACCTCGGGCGCGCCCCAGCTGATCGAGACGACCGAGGGCTTGCGGTGGGTGTCGTGGACGGCGGTGGTGAGCGCGTCGAGGAAGCCGCGGTCGCTGTTGGGCGCGTAGTAGACGGCGATCCGGGCCGCCGGGGCGACCGCGCCGGCGACCTCGATGTCGAGCATCACCTCGGCGTCGGCGCTGTTGGGGTCGCCGGTCGGGCGGTTGCGTCCTCCGTCGACCGAGACCGCGGTGACGCGCGGCGTCGGCAGGCCCAGCTCGCCGAAGTAGGCCTTGAGGTCGGCGCGACGGTGGCCGCCGCCCAGCTCGATGATGGCGATGCACTCGCCGCTGCCGTCGGCCCCGGCGGGGAAGTTGTACAGCGCGGCCAGCTCCGGCGGGGTGAACACGCCGCCGACGGCCCTGGGCGCAAAGGCCCCCTGGGTGACCCCGAGGCGGAAGTGGGGACGCGCCTGGGGCCGGTCGTCCAGGCCGAAGACGCCTTCCACGATGTCCGCCAGGTCCGCGGGGATGTGGACCGGGCCGGTACGGCCACGGTAGGTGCCCTCCTCGTACTCGTAGGAACCCAGCTCGACCCCGAAGGCGGCGTTCATGGCCGCCACCGTGCCCGCCAGCACGACCGTCCGGCGCGCCGCGCTGACCTCGACCACCTCGAGGTCGTGGTCGTGGGCGAAGTCCTCGACCTGGGCCAGCTCGTCGGCGGTGGCGCCGTGGGCGGCGGCGAACGCCTCCCGGTCCACCCGCGGCTGCGCCACGGCCGGCAGCGCGCCCAGCTCCGCGGCGTCGGGCAGGTCCCTGCCCGCCGGGTCGCGGCGGACGACGACCGACACCTCGATGCGCTCCTCGGCCGGCGCCGGGCCGACCAGACGCGCCCCCGCGAGCGGTTCCCGCTCGCTGCCCCGAACCGCATGCCTTCTCGAGTCTGACACGAGCCCTCCCCTGTCGCCTGCCGCCGAACGGCGCCGATGCTCTACGGAATTGAAGCAGGCCACCGTGGGCAACGGCGTGCCGGGCGACACTCCGAGGCTGTGATCTCCGTCACAACACCGGACCACGCCGGCCCGAGGTGGGCGACCTGGTGTCCTTGTGGTTGCCTGTGGTTCGTCCTGTCGGTGAGGCGGGCGCCTGGGGCGCCAGCCGGGGACCAGGGAGGGAGACGAGCATGGCGCTGTATGCGGCGCTGCTGTACTACCCGGAGGAGCGCTACTGGACGAACCCAAAGGAGGCCGAGGCCGTCCTGCCCGAGTACCGCAAGTTCCACGCCGCCGCCATTGCCGCCGGGGTGGAGCGCGGCGCGCAGGCGCTGCACCCGGTCGGCACCGCCACCACCATCACGGTCGCCGGGGGCAAGGGTGGTGACGTCATGGTCACCGACGGGCCGTACGCGGAGGCCAAGGAGGTCCTCGGCGGCTTCGTCCTGATCGAGGTCGAGGACCTGGACGAGGCGATCCGGTGGGCCGCGCGGATCCCCACCGCCTGGCGCGGCAAGGTCGAGCTGCGCCCACGCAGGAGGTCGGCCGCAGGGCGCGCGCGTAGCCGGCCGCAACCGCCTGGATACGGGCGATCGCGCGCTTGCGGTTGATGAGGATCCTTTCGCTCTTGACGCAATAGGTCTGGTCTGGGACTTTTGGTGTCTTGGCTTGGTGCGGAACCGAAGCGAGCCAGGTTCCGCGCCGACTCTCGAAGGGGGGCGTGGATGTCCGAGAGCACGGGCCCAGGCGAGTCCGAGAACGCCGGCACCGGCCAGGATCCCTACGTCGAGCGACTCCGACCAGATCCCTCGCAGCCACCACAGCGGGTCATCGTCCTGTCTGGCCTGCTCGGCAACAGCGACCGTCCGGGGTACCAGCGGCTGTACTTCAACCGGGAGCTGGACTACTACGCCGAGTTCAAGGGCGAGGACGTGCTCCATACCGAGCGGATCCCCGCCGACGAGGCGCCCCTGCCAGGTCTGGAAGCCACCCGGGTGACCATCCGCCGTGACGCGACGGTCGACTACACGCGCACGAAGCGGGCGCAACCTCTCGATGAGTTCGACCTCGACCTGCGGCTCGCCGGCCGGGCGCGACCGCCCAGGGTAGGGCTCGAGCCCGAGACCTGGGAGGCAGAGTGCCCTGGCCCGTCGATGTTCGCGGCGTGCGAGACCGACTTCACCTGCGTCTGCGGGGACACCGTGCAGATCACCATCTGCCGTGGCCGGACCTGCATCGACGTATGCACCGACGACACCTGCCGGACGCTCTGCGACCAGGCCACCTGCGAGACCTGCCGGACCCGCTGCGGGCAGGAGACCTGCCAGACCTGCCAGACCTGCCAGACCCAGTGCAACCAAGCCACCTGCCAGACCTGCCAGACCCGCTGCGGACAGGCGACCTGCCAGACCTGCCGGACCCGCTGCGGGCAGGAGACCTGCCACACCTGCGAGACCGTCTGCGAGTTCACCTGCAACCCGCACGTCTTCACCTGCGGACCGGACCCGCAGTGCGCGTAGGCAGGAAGGATCGGGTGCCGCTGCGGGGGACCCGGTCCTGGGCGACCGGGCTCCGGCCCGACGTGGCCGCCACGGCGCTGCCGGCGGCGCTGGACGCGGCTGCCCGCCTGCGCGACCCGGCGCGCGTCCAAGACGCGGTCGCGGCCGCCGCGAGGCAGACCAGCTTCCCGGACGCCGTCCATTGGGAGCCGTACGGGGTCGCCCAGGGCAACGCCGGCCTGGCGTTGCTCTGCGCCCAGCTCGACGCGTGCTGCCCGGGCGAGGGCTGGGACCTCACCGGGCACCAGCTCCTCGCCGCGGCCGCGGACGGAGCCGGGCGCGCCCCGAGGCTCTCGCCGGGCACCTTCGGGGGGGTCGGCGGCCTGGCCTTCGCGGCGTGGTCGCTGTCCCGTGACGGGACGCGTTACCGGCGGATGCTCGAATCGCTGGAGGACGTCCTCGTGCCGCAGACCGACTGGCTCGCCGGACGTGTCGCCCGGCAGGACGGCCTGCCGGTCAGCGAGTTCGACCTCATCTCGGGGCTGAGCGGCATCGGCGCCTACCTGCTGTGCCGCCGCGACCGGCCGGAGGTGGCGGGTGCGCTCGACGCCACCCTGCGCAGCCTGGTCGCCCTCACCGGCGAGGGCCGCGCCGCCCCCAGGTGGCACACGCCCGCCCGCTTCATGGCCGACGACTCGATGGCCCGCCACCACCCCAACGGCAGCCTCAACTGCGGGCTGGCGCACGGGATCCCCGGGCCGGTGGCGCTCATGGCGCTGGCAATCCGCGACGGCGTGGTCGTGCCCGGCCTGGCCGAGGCGCTGCACCGTGCGGCGTCCTGGCTGGTGGCACACCGCACCCACGACGCCTGGGGTGTCGCGTGGCCGACCGCCGTGCCGCTCGACGCCGCCGGCGGCGTCGACGCGACCGCCACCGTGGAGCCGGGCCGCAACGCGTGGTGCTACGGAAGCCCTGGCGTCGCGCGCGCTCTCTGGCTCGCCGGCGACGCGCTCGACGATCCTGGGATGCGCCGGCTTGCGGTCGAGGCGATGGAGGCGGTCTTCCGCCGGCCGGTGGCACGGCGGATGATCGACTCGCCGACGTTCTGCCACGGGGTGGCCGGCCTGCTGCAGATCACGCTGCGCTTTGCGCACGACACTGCGCTGCCGTCGTTCGCGGACGCCGCCGAGACGCTCACCAGGCAACTGCTGGGCACGTACGAACCCGACCAGCTTCTCGGCTTCTACAGCCTCGAGCCCGGCGGGAACCGCGTCGACCAGCCCGGCCTGCTGGACGGCGTGCCGGGCGTGGTCCTGGCCCTGCTCGCCGCCGCGGTCGGGGTCGAGCCGTCCTGGGACCGGCTGTTCCTGCTGGCATGAGAGGGCGTTCCGCAGGTCTCTATCAGCCGCTGGACTGGGCGCTGGTGCGCGCGCCGCTGCTGCCGGTCGAGGACTACCTCGCGCTCGCCGGTATCCTCCGCTCCGCCGAGCGGCCCCTCGCGGACCTGGTCGCGCGGCAGCCGCGGATCCGCCGGGCCCTCGCCGTCGGATCGAGCGACCTGCTCGAGGCGCTGGGACGCGCCAGCAGCGGCAAGGACGTGGCACGGCAGGAGTCGAGGCTGCTGCGCTACCTCATCCGGATGTCGACCCGGCCTACCCCTTACGGCCTGTTCGCCGGCGTCGCGCTCGCCCGTTGGGGGCCGATGACGGACCTCCGCGTCGGCTCGCCGCCGCGGCTCCGTGCGCGGCCCGACATGGCCTGGCTCGTCGGCATGGTGCTGTCGCTGGAGGCCCGCCCCGAGGTGCGAAGGCAGCTCCGCCTGGTGGCCAACCCCGCCGCCTGGGTCCACCGGGGCCGCGTGCTCCTCGCCGAGCGCTCGCCGACGCGGGACGGGCCCGGCTGGGGGCCTGCGGTGTCGGTGCGCGCCACCGGGGCTGTGCGCTTGGCGCTGGCCGCCGCGCGCACGCCGGTCAACCACCAGCAGCTCACCGCCAAGCTGCTGGCGGCCCCCGGGGCGAGCCAGCAGAAGGTCGAGGCGCTGATCGACCAGCTGTGGGAGCAGACAATCCTGCTCACCGACCTCCGCCCGCCCCTGACGGTGCCGAGCCCGGCGCGCTGGGTCGCCGATCGGCTCGCCGGCGTCCCGGCGGCGCGGGAGGCCGCGGCAGGCCTCGAACGGCTGCTGCAGGAGATGGAGGCGTGGGACGACCTCCCGCCCGAGGACAGCACCAGCGCCTACGCGAAGCTCGTCGGCGCCGCCAGGTCGCTGCACGCCGCGCCGTCCTCGCCCTGCATCCAGGTCGACATGGCCGCGTCGCTGGCCGGCTCCCACATCAACGCCGCCGTCGCCGACGAGGCGGCCCGCGCCGCCGAGCTGCTCCTGCGGCTCACGCCCGCGCCGCGCGGGCCGGCGTACCTGCAGGCCTACCGCCACGCCTTCGAATCGCGCTACGGCCACGAGCGACAGGTCCCACTGCTCGAGCTGCTCGACCCGGGCGCGGGGCTAGGCCCACCGTCCCTCCACGACCACGGCGGCTGGGGCGGGGGCGAGGTCGACCCCGAGCGCGGCGCGCTGCGCCAGCGGACGCTGCGCGACCTCGCCCTGACCGCCCTGCGGGACCGCCGCCGGGTCGTCGAGCTGGACGAGCGCGTGCTGGCCCGCCTGGAGACCTGGTCGCCGGGGCCGGAGACGTCGCCGATCTCGCTCGACATGTCCGTCTTCGTCCTCAGCCCGTCGCGGGAGGCGTTGGACGCCGGCGACTTCCAGGTCGTGGTCGGACCGAACCTCGGGGGCTCGGCCGCCGGGCGCAACCTCGGGAGGTTCGCCGAGCTGCTCGGCGATGAGGCGCTGGCGGCGCTGCGAGGGGCGGCCCGAGTGGAGTCGGCCCACCTGCCCGACCAGGTCTGGGCCGAGGTCGCGTACCTGCCGCACCGCTTCCGCTCGGCCAACGTCGCGGTCCGGCCGGCGGTCCGTGACCACGAGATCGCCGTCGGCACCTCGGCCGGTGTCGACACCTCCCGGGTGATCCCCCTCGCCGAGCTCATGGTCGGCGTCCGCGACGGCCGGCTCCGCGTGACCTGGCCGGCCCGGGGTGCCGAGGTGGTGGCGTGCGCCGGCCACATGCTCAACAACACCACCGCTCCCGCCGTGGTCCGCTTCCTCGAGGACGTGGGCAGGGACGGAACCGCGCAGTTCAGCTCGTTCGACTGGGGACCCGCCGCCGGGCTGCCGTTCCTGCCGCGGGTGCAGTCCGGCCGGATCGTGCTCGCCCCGGCGCAGTGGCGCATCGATCCGGGGATCCGTGACGACGAGCTCCTGCCGGATCCCCGGGCGGCCTTCGCGGACGCACTCGGGGCGTGGCGGGACGGCTGGCAGGTCCCTGGCCACGTCTACCTCACCGTAGGCGACAACCGGCTGCTGCTCGACCTCGACGACCCTGCGCACGCCGAGGAGCTGCGTGCGGAGCTGAAGCGCCTCGACCACGGAGGCGCCATCCTGCTGCACGAGGCGCTGCCGGGCCTCGAGCATGCCTGGGCGGCCGGGCCGGGTGGCCGCTTCGTCACCGAGATCGTTGTCCCGCTGGCGCTCCGTGGCGCCCCGACGCGGGGGCCCGCCCCTGCCCCGCAGGCCACCCCGGCGGTCGTCACCGCGGACGACCCCATGGTCGACCGGGTGCGCCCGCCTGGCAGCGAGTGGCTGTACGTGAAGCTCTACGGCCCCGCCAGCGCCGAGGACGAGCTCATCGCCGGACCACTGCGCGAGTTCTGTGACTTCACCCGTGCCGCCGGGTTGGCCGAAGAATGGTTCTTCCTGCGCTACGCCGACCCGGAGAGCCACCTTCGGCTCCGTTTCCGCGGCGACCCCGAGGATCTGCTGCGCCGGCTCCTTCCTGAGGTCTCCTCCTGGGCGCGGGAGCTGATGGCCGACGGGCTCTGCCAGCGGTTCACGTTCGACACCTACGAACGCGAGCTGGAGCGGTACGGCGGCCCGGCGGGGACCGCGGCCGGGGAATCGCTGTTCGCCGCCGACAGCAGGGCGGTGACGCAGCTGCTGCCCCTTGCCGTCCGGCGGATGCCAACCATCGACCGGACCGCCCTCGCCGTGCTGAGCATCGACGACCTGCTCGCCGGCCTCGGCCTGGACGAGCCCGAGCGGCTGCGGTGGTACGAGCGGCACGAGACCTCCCGGCACGACGCCGGTGCGGAGTACCGGAGCCGCCAGGCGGCGCTGCGACCCCTGCTCGGCGATCCCCGGCGGCTGGCCGCCGAGCCCGGCGGAGCGCAGCTGCAGCGGGTCCTCGGCGAGCGGCGGGCCGCGCTGGCACCGGTCGCCAAGCGCCTTGCCCTCCTGGCCGAGCACGGCGAGCTGGGACAAGACCTCGACGTGCTGTGCCGAAGCTACGTCCACCTCCACTGCAACCGCCTGCTGGGATCGGGTGCATCCACGGAACCGCTGGTCATCGGCCTGCTCCGCCGGCTTCGGGCGGGACTGGCTCGCGCACCGGTCAGCACCACTCGTTGACGCGTACGCCGGCCCTCCGCATACCAAACCCCGGCAAGCCGGCGCAGGCCACGGAGCTCGCGATGACCTTGGCGTGGCAGGGCGGAGCGGCGCTCCTTGCAGGCCGGGAGCCGGGACGGGAGGGCGCCCCGGCTCCCGGCCTGACGGTTGCCTACCCGCGGTTGAAGGGGTGGACGTAGGGGTTGGTGCCGTTGTAGAGGCCGGCGGGGTTCGGGTACCACAGCCACACGTGCAGGGTCACCAGGTCCGGGTGCCAGAAGTTGAACCGGGCACCGCTCTGGGGGCTGCGCGTGGGGCACTTGTCCTGCGCCGCGGCGGGCACGAAGGTGCCGTCCTTGTAGTGGCAGGCGGTGGCGAACGAGCCGTAGGTCGCGCCCGGCATCGGTGGCGTGGCGGGCTTGGCGGTGAAGACCCACTCCAGGGCGCCGAGCTGCCAGGCGTTGCCGTGGCGCTCGTACACCAGGGCGTGGGGCTTGGTGACGTCGAAGCCCTGGATGGTCGGGTTGAGGTAGTGCCAGCCCATGTCGGGGATGTCGTGGGTGATGATCTGGTAGCCGGCGGCCTTGGCCGCGTGGAGGTTGGTGGCGTACTTCGCGGTGGCGAGCCGGGCGCGGGCGAGCTGGCCGGCCAGCTTCTGGTTGCCAGCATTGTCGGGCGCGGCGATGGAGTGCGGGTCGACCGCCATCGCGCTCGCCGGCTCCGCCACGTCGGTTGCCGCCGTCGCGCTCGCCGGCGCCGCCGCGGCGGCCGTCCGGGTGGGCCCGTCCGCCGCGGCGCGGACCGCCCACGCGGCGGTCGCCAGCAGCGCCACGCCGAGCGCGACGATGATGATCCTTCTCATGGTTCCTCCTCGGATCAACGGTGGAAGTACGGGTCGAGGACCCGCACCTCGGTGATCCGGTCTACCGGCAGGCCGTTGCGCTCGGCGGCGCCGCGGATCGCCTCGGGGCTGGGGCCGTCGTAGACGCAGTAGGTCTTGCTCTGGTCACCGGTGACGTACGAGTGGATCCAGGTGACGCCCTGCGTGGCGTTGACGTCGACCACGGCCAGGCAGGCCTTGGCGCCCTGCTCGTCGGCCGGGATCTGCAGGCCGTCGGCGAAGGTCCGCTCGACGATGTAGCGGGGCATGCTCCCCTCCTGTCCTGTGCGCGCCGGGATGTCCGGCTGCCCCAGGAGTGTCGAGCGGGCCCCGGTCGGGCCACATCAGGAGGTTGTCCCCATCTTGCGCCGCGCGGTCCCTATCTTCGCGGCGCCGCTATTCATCTCCGCGCCGGATCTCCCGCTCCGCCGCGACCCGACGCCGAGCTTGGCGAGGACCGCCGAGACGTCGCCCGCGCCCACCCGCCGGCGAGCTGGAGCACGTACGGCTTCGAAGCAACGGCGGGGATCTCACCATCGAGGCCGGCGCGCCGGCGCCAGCCGACCAGCTCGAACAGGCAGGATTCCGGTGAGGCCAGCCGCCGGGCGTCCAGGTCGCCTACTGCGGTGAGGGCGAGGGGACTCGGGACCGTAGGGAGTGAAGGCGGCCCGTGCGCCCCCAGCTGATCTCGATGGTCGCCGTGGCCGCCAGGACGATCAACGGGTCGAGGTCGTCGACGACGGTGACGGTGGCGCCCCAGGTGGCCGCGGCGGCGAGCCAGTAGGCCGAGACGGTGGCGGCGGCACGGCCCCCTCGGACGAAGGCGTACTCGAGCGCGGTCGCGTCACCTTCGATCCGCAACGGCTCCTCGCCCACGACGTCGAGTGCGTAGCGGACCCGGGAGGGCGCTCCGGCGAGCGCGTTGCGCAGGGCGGCCAGCACGCGGGGGACGTGCGGCGCCGGTTGCTCGCGAAGCTCCGCCCGCAACCGGTCCGACGCGTGGATCGCGAACCGCGGCAGGAACGGCGAGCCGCGCTGCCGGACGGTGGCGAGCTCGTCGCCGCCGAGGCTCCGCAGGGACCAGCAGCCAGCGCGGCCATTCGGCCCTTGCACCCAGCAGACGTCTCGTCCGGACTCGTCGGTGACGAAGATGTCGAGGTCGCTTGGTTGCAGGACGAACCGCACGCCTGAACGTCTCCTCCACGGGGCACGATGTGCGCCAACGGTGGTGACAGGACGTGAAGACGGCGCAAAGATCGGCCCCCCGGTTGCAAAGAAGTTGCAAAGATCCTGGCGGCCCGGATCTATGCTTTCCGCATGGCCCCCAAGTGGCGCGCTGCCCTGAGAAGGCGACGGACGGCGCTCGGGTATGCGATCGCGGTGCTCGCCGCCGGGGCCGCCACGGCCGTCCTGCTCACCTTCCGCGGCCGTGTCGACCAGGTGATCGTCGTTCTGGCGTTCCTGATGGTCGTGGTCGCCGCCGCGGCGACCGGTGGCTTCGCTCCCGGCCTGCTCGCGACCGCCCTCGGCTTCCTCGCCTTCGACCTGCTGTTCATCCCGCCCTACCGCACCTTGCGCGTGGCCCACCGGGACGCGTACGTGTCGCTGGCCGCCTACCTGCTGGTCACCGTCGTGGTGAGCACCCTGGTGGCCGCCCGCGAGCAACGACGCCGTGAGGCCGAGCAGCGGGAGCAGCAGGCCCGAACCCTGTACACGCTGTCGCAGAGCCTGGTCGTCTCCGGCGACCTCGACGCCACGCTCGCCGGCGTGGCACGGACGGTGCGGGCGCTGTTCCAGCTTGCCGGCTGCGCCATCGCCGTGACCGAGTCGCCGGGGACGATCCGCCTGGCCGCATCTGACGGCACGCTCCCCCCTGACGCGTCCGCGCTCGCCGAGACGGTGATCGCCACGGGGAGGACGAAGCACACCGAGGCATCCCAGGGCGGCCTCGAGGCGGGCAGGCCCCTGGCCCTCCCGATGCAGGCCGCCGGGCTCACCGCGGGGGCGCTGATCATCCTGGCCAGCGACGACCACACGCCGGCTGTCGGGGAGGCGGAACGACGGGTGCTGGTCACCTTCGCCAACCAGGCCGCCGTGGTGGTGCTGCAGGCCCGCCAGGAGCAGGAGCGGGCACGCGCGGAGACGCTCGAGGCGACCGACCGGCTGCGCCGGGCATTGCTCAACTCGGTCTCGCACGACCTTCGCACCCCGATCGCCGCGATCAAGGCGTCCGCGGCAAGCCTGCTCGACCAGGAGGTCGCCTGGGACGACGCGCAGCGCAAGGAGTTCCTCGACACGATCGACCAGGAGGCAGACCGCCTCGCCCGGCTGGTCGCCAACCTCCTGGACATGTCGCGCATCGAGGCCGGCGCGGTCAACCCGCAGCTCGTCGACGCCTGGCTGTCGGAGCTGGTCGGTCGCGCCGTGCAGCGGGTATGGGCGGGGGCGGAGCAGGCGATCCGCGTCGACGTGCCCGAGTCGCTCCCGCCGGTGCTTACCGACCCGGTGCGCCTTGACCAGGTGCTGACCAACCTGCTCGACAACGCTCGCCGCTACGGCGGCGACGGCCTGGTCAAGATCGTCGGCCAGACGGTCGACGGCACGGTGGAGCTGCGCGTGGTCGACCACGGGCCGGGCATCCCAGAGGCCGAGCAGGAGCGCATCTTCGACCAGTTCTACCGGGTGCGGCGCCCCGGCCAGCGCGCCGACGGCACCGGGCTCGGCCTGAGCATCTGCCGTGGGCTGGTCGAGGCGATGCGCGGCAGGCTGTGGGTCGAGACCGCGCCGGGTGGAGGTGCCGCCTTCGTGCTGCGGCTGCCCCGGGCGGACCGGCGACCATGAGCAGCCGCGTGCTGGTGGTCGACGACGAGCCGGCGATCGTGCGTACGGTCGCGGCCAACCTGCGTGCCCGCGGCTACGAGGTCCTGACCGCCACGACCGGAGAAGCCGCCCTCAGCTCGGTGGAGCTGCACCAGCCCGACTGCATCGTGCTCGACCTCGGCCTGCCCGTCATGCACGGCCTCGAGGTCCTGCGCCGCCTGCGCACCTGGAGCACCACGCCGGTGGTGATCCTCACCGCCGTCGACGGTGAGCACGACAAGCTCGTTGCGTTCGACCTCGGCGCCGACGACTACGTCACCAAGCCGTTCGGAATGGCCGAGCTGCTGGCCCGGGTGCGCGTCGCGGTCCGCCGCGGGGAGCAGGCCAAGACCGGGGTGCGACCCCACGTGGTCGAGGCCGGAAAGGTCAGCGTCGACCTCGACAGCGGCCAGGTCACCGTCGACGGGCGGCCCGCCAGGCTCACCCCCACCGAGTACCGGCTGCTCGAGGTCCTTGCCGCCAACGCCGGGCGGCTGTGCACCCACCGCTTCCTGCTGGAGCGTGTCTGGGGGCCCGGCTACGGTGACGAGAGCCAGTACCTGCGCGTCCACATCGCCAACCTGCGCAAGAAGCTCGACGACGCGCCCACCCCGCGGGTGCTGCTCACCGAGCCCGGCATGGGCTACCGGCTGGTCACCTCCGAGTCCACCTAGTTCCGAGCCATGGCCGTCGCCTGAGCTGCTGCTCGCCGTCGAAGCGTCGGCCGGGGCGCCCCTGGCTGAACCATGCGGTTTCGGATACGGTCCAGCCATCCGGCACGGAAGCCGGGGCCGGCTTCGCGGTGGGGCCTTCTGCGCAGGAGACACGGGCACGATGAGCGACGATCCCCGGGGAACGGTCGAGACGCCACCGGGCCCGAGGCTCGAACCGGTTCCGCGCCCTGAGACGTTCCCGCCGTACGAGTCGCTCGGGTACCGGCTGAAACGGCTGCTGCTCGGCCGACCGCTGCGGACGGCCGAGGCCACCCACGAGCGCATCCCCAAGCGGGTCGCCCTGGCGGTGTTCTCCTCCGACCCGATCTCCTCTACCGCCTACGCCACCGAGGAGATGCTGCTGGTCCTGGTGGCGACCGGGGCCGCCGGCATGACCCTGGCGCTGCCGCTGGCCGGCGGCATCGCGCTGCTGCTGCTGGTGCTGGTGGTCTCCTACCGCCAGGTGATCCGTGCCTACCCCCGCGGGGGCGGCGCGTACATGGTGAGCCGCGACAACCTCGGCGGCCTGTGGGCGATGGTCTGCGCGGCGGCGTTGCTGATCGACTACGTGCTGACGGTGGCGGTGAGCGTCTCGGCCGGCACCGCCGCGCTGGCGTCGGCGATCGACCCGATCGGCGACTGGCGGGTCGAGATCTCGGTCGCGTTCATCGTCGTGCTCGCCTGGGTCAACCTGCGCGGCGTCAAGGAGGCTGGCAAGGTCTTCGCGGTCCCCACCTACGTGTACATCGTGAGCCTTGGCAGCGTGGTGGTCTGGGGGATCTTCCGGACGGTCGTCGGCGGCCTCGGCCCGATCGCCTACGGCGCCGGCGAGGCGAGCCGGCTGGTCGGCGCCGAGCAGGGCACGCTGGCGGCCGTGTCGCTCTTCCTCATCCTGCACGCCTTCGCGGCGGGCACCACCGCGCTGACCGGCGTGGAGGCGATCGCCGACGGCGTCCCGGCCTTCCGGCCGCCCGAGGCCAGGAACGCCCAGAAGACCCTGGTCGTGATGGCCGTCATCATGGGATCCCTGTTCCTCGGCATCACCTTCCTGGCCCAACGGCTCCAGGTCCACCCCTTCGAGAACGGCAACCCCACGCTGGTCGCCCAGATCGCCCGCTACGTCCTCGGCGGCGGCAGCGGCACGGTCGTGTTCGTGTTCGTCCAGGTCGCCACCCTGTTCATCCTGGTCCTCGCCGCCAACACCGCCTTCAACGGTTTCCCGGTGCTGGCCTCGTTCGCGGCGCAGGACGCGTTGCTGCCCCGCCAGCTCCGCAAGCGCGGCCACCGCTTGGTCTACTCCAACGGCGTCCTGCTGCTGTCGGGCGCTGCCGTCTTCCTGGTGATCGCGTTCAAGGCCAGCGTGCACCGCCTCATCCCGCTGTACGCCATCGGCGTGGTGACCTCCTTTACCCTGGCCCAGGCCGGCATGACCCTGCGGCACCTGCGACAGAAGGAGGAGGGCTGGCGCAAGGGCCTGGCCATCAACGGGCTCGGCGCCGCCGTCACCCTGGTCGTGCTGGTCGTCATCACGATCACCAAGCTCCGGGCGGGCGCCTGGATGGTGGTGGTGGCCGTGCCGGTGATCGTGTGGCTGCTCAGGCGCACCCGGCTCGCGTACCACTCGGAGGTCTCCGAGCTCAAGGTCGAGGCAAGCGAGCGGCTCGCCCCACCGAAGCCACGCCACGAGGTCGTGATCCTGCTGGAGGACCTCGACCGGTCGGCGATCGGCGCGCTGCAGTACGCCCGCCAGCTCAACCCCCTGCACATCACCGCGGTCCACGTCGCCGTCGACCCCGACCACGCCAGGGAACTGGCACGGCTCTGGTCCAAGGTGCACATCCCGTCCGTGCTGGAGGTGGTCGACGCGCCGGACCGCAACCTGCTCTCCGCCGCCCAGGAGGTCGTCGCCGAGTTCGTGCAGCCCGACACCGAGGTCACCGTCCTGGTCCCACGGCGCGGCTACGCCAAGTTCTGGCACCGGGTGCTGCACGACCGCTCCTCGGCCGGACTGGTCAAGGTGCTCGGCAACATGGACGGCGTCAACGTGACCATCGTCCCCTTCCGCCTCGGCCGCCGTCCCCTGCTACGGTCCGTCCCCACGCGCGAGCCGTCCGCCAGGGTGCGCACCTAGCTCGCTGCCGCCAGGCGGCCTGGGCTGCGCTTGCCACGCCAGTCGCGCGGCAAGCGCAGCACCACCGCAGGTCCGCAGATCAGGCGGGCGGGGCGAAGAACTCGAGCGCGATGCCGTCCGGGTCGCGGAAGCTCACGCCCGAGCCGTAGCTCGCATCCTTGATCTCACCGTGCGCGATGCCGAGCTCGTCGAGCCGGCTTGCCCACTTCTGGAGCTCAGCGCGGTCGGCACAGCCGAAGGAGACGTGGTCGAGGCCGACCCTGAACTCGCTGAACCTCTCGTCGGGCGCGGGCGTCGCATGCTGGTGCAAACCGATCAGCATGCCATTGCCGACCAGGTACACGGTGTGGTGGAAGTCGGGATCGGTGTCCTCGTCCAGCACTGGCTTGGCGCCGAGGAGCGCTTCGTACCAGGGAACGCTGACGGACAGGTCGCGGACGGTGAGCGCAACGTGGGTGATGGGCGGAAAGGCGGTCACGTGGTTGCTCCTGCTCGACGGGATCCGGACCAGGGCGGCGATCCGGTGACTGCTGTCAGGATGAGTATCCCGTGCGAGCCGGTGGGTGGCCATGACCGGGACACCGTTCTTGCCTATCAGGCTCGCTTGGCGAAGTCGGCCATGCTCCCCGAGAAATCCACGGAGATGAACGTCTCATCCTCCACGGTCCAAGCGTCGTGGCCGGGAGGGATCACGTACGCGTCACCAGCGCCGGCTTCACCCTCCGAACCATCGTCCATCACTACCTTCAAGTGCCCTGAGACGACATAACCGGTATGTGCCACCTGGCAACTGTCCGTTCCGACGATCGGCTTGACGTGCTGCGACCATCGCCAGCCCGGCTCCAGCACGGCCCGTCCCACCGTCATGGCCCCCAGGGCCACGACCTCGGCTCTACCCTTCTCGAACGGCCGCGTCTCGTCGGGGGAATCGAGGCTCTTGGTCTCCAAACCTGCCATCAGGACCCTCTCCTTCTGCGGCCGTGGTGTCGGCCTGGGCGATGTCTGGAGCGAGCGCAGCTCCCCCGAGCGCTGGCCAGCCCCTCGGGCGCGCATGCAGCAGCGCCGCTCCCCAAGGGTTTGATCGGATGCCGAGGTCAGTAGGTGAAGGCTGACCAGCCAGAAGGTTGCTACGCGTCGCGTCGAACCTTCGGCCGGAGTCTCAGCTTGCCGGCCTCCCAGGTCTACGGTCGATCCCTCTGCTACCACCGCGAGCTGTCGGCTTGGTCGGCGCCGACCATAGGTGGGGTCTCAGCGTGGGGCTGGCTGGTAGCAGAGCCGCAGGAGCTGGACTTCGTCGTTGGGCGCGGTGATCACCACCTGGTCGATGGCGGTCCCGGTGACGACCAGCGTCTCCGCCACCCCTTGGGCGACGGTCATCGACGTGATGGCGCCGGGGACGCCGCCGGAGAACGCCTGCACCGTCGCGGGTGCGGCGAACCGGACCAGGGTCGCCTCCACCGACACGCTCGGGGTCGGTAGCCCCACCTCGGTGAGGTAGCTGCACTGCAAGCCGGTGAAGCCGCCGGCGGCCTGGATCTCAGTCGTCGGTGTCGGGTTGCCGAGGTGGTCACGGACGGTGAAGGTCACGCCCTGCTCGGTCCGCGGGTTCGGACCGCTCCCGGGGGTGAATCCCTGGAAGTCGACGCACACCGTGCGGGTGCAGGCGCACACGATCAGGCCCTCGAGGGTGCCCACGACGTCGCCGCCCTGCTCGAACGCCTGCGGGTCCAGGCGGAACCGGTAGGTGCCGATCAACTCGCAGCCGACCAGGTGCTGGTCGACCGCACGGTCGATCGTGCCGCAGAAGCGGCCCTCCATCCAGCCGGGGGCATGGCAGTGCTGGCACGGCTCGAACGGGTCCTTGCGGTGCGTGCCGGCGTTGGTGATGCCAGAGATCCTGCCGCTCGCCGCGGCGCCGCTCCCGGTCCACCTGAACGTACCGGCATGGAACCCACGCCTGGTCGGGTCCCCGTCGGAGAACGCATGGACCAGGTCGCGCACGTAGAAGCGGCCATTCAATGCCGCGCCCTCCTCGGAGTCGCAGCCCTGCTCCGGCCCGCTCGGGTCCACGGCGAGGTAGAGCAGGTGGATCGTCTTGAGCGTGCGGCAGCGGTCCTCCGGGCACTCGTCGTCCTTGCGCTCCAGCAGACGCAGGTCGCCCTTGGCGTCCTTGGAGACGGCATGCAGGCAGACGCTCCTCTCGTAGACCTCGGCAGGATCGTCCGGGCATTGCAGGCGCATGCGTGCGTCCATGCGGACCACCTCGTTCGAGCGTGATGGGACGACGAATCGAGCAAGCGCGTCGATCGACCCGCTCAAGACCCACCTATCCTGCGGCGATGGTGCACTCCCTGTCAGTGACGCCGGTCACAGCTGACACGGCAGACAATGCACCCGAGCAGACGATTTGCGCTGCTTGCCAGCCTGAGGCCGAAGTGGCTCCGGTTGCTCAGGTCATTCGTCTCGATCGACAATCGCGACCGGGTCGAGTCCCTTTTGCCGTTGCCGTGACGCCCGCCCGGCGTCATGCCGTGACCGGCCCCCGCCACGCTGTAGCTCTCGACCCACCGGGTCATCCGTCTCCTACAGAGAGCTAGAGAGGTCATCATGCGACCAAGCCGCATCATCACCGCCGCCATACTCACCACTCTCGTAGCCATCGCCGGCTGCACTGCCCACCCCACCCGACCGGCCGTTGCACCCACCCCCGTGTTGGCCACGCCGCCAACCTCAACCTTCAGCTCCACCCCGCGCCCCACCAGTCCAGCACCACCGGCGCCCTCGCCAAGGGTGACCACCACACCCCCCTCGCCAAGGGCCACCACGCCCTCGCTCGCCGCCCAGCGCCTGCTGCGTGCCTGGCAGGCACAGCACCGTGCGGCCGCCCTGCAGCTGGCATCAGGGCAGGCAGTCGACGCGGTCTTCGCCCGCCCGCCCCGATCGCTCCGCAACCCCACACTCACCGGCTGCTTCAATCGCGCGGGCGGCTATGACTGCGCCTACAGCGCCGGGCTGACCTGGCTGCGAATGCGCATCGAGGGGGGCGCCTCGGCCGGCTACCGAGTCCAACGAGCGATGTTCGCCGATCGTATCAGCAACCCTGCGACCTCTGCCCGGCTGCTGTATCAGGCCTGGGCGGCCGACGACCGCTGGGCTGCCCTGGCGTGGGGATCACCCAACGCGGTCCAGACGCTGTTCGGTTTGCACCGCGACCGCTACGCGCTCACCGGCTGCGAGCTAGGCCAGACCTCCTTCATCTGCCACTGGAAGGCCCGCGGATACGGCATTCGCATGGACGTCGCTGGAGGCGCCTCAGTTGGCTACGGCGTCGAAACGGTCGACCGCGACTCCGTGCCGATCCTGTAAGCCTGTCGTCCCGCTGGCATGGTCGCGCCACGGCATAATCTCTGGCCACGCGGCTCCGATTGGATCACCTGCATTCCCTGGCCAGACCACCCGTGCCGCTGATCGAACGACCCGGCAAGGTCGGCGCCCGTCGCCCGCGTAGGCACTGGTGCACAGGCTTTGTCGAGGGCGAGGGTCATGGTGCGCGGCCGTCGACGACCTCGAGGAGGATGTCGCCGTGGCAGGGCCGCTCGGGCGGGCACCAGCAGGCCAGCGTCCTGCCGGCCAGCTCGCGGCGGGCGGCCTCGACCAGCTCTGGGTGCTCGCGGAGGTGGCGACGGTAGCGCGCCAGTGCCCCGGCGAGGCCGTGCTCGCTGACGCGGTAGGGGTTGCCCCACTTGCCGGGGCGGGAGATCACCACCGCGCCGGGCGGCTTGCGCCATCCCCTGGTCCGTCGCAGCTGGACACGACGCGGGGAGGAAGTCGCCATGTCGGTGCCCATCCGGCTGCCTCCTCGGGGCGCGCATACCCTGCTCGCGCGCGCCGTACCAGCGTACGCACACGTGGGAGTGCCGCCCACCTCCCGACTGCGGACTCGGATGCAGGGGCGAAGGTGCCCACCCGGCCCACGGCCCACGGGCCACGGGCCACGAGCGACGCCGTGCGGCAGGCGGGCCCCTGTTCTGTAACTAGACGGATACGTAACCGATGGGATACGCTCGACTCGTGGAGACCGTACTGAAGGCGATCGCTGAACCCCGGCGCCAGGAGATCCTCCGCCTGATCTGGCAGCGCGAGCGGGCAGCCGGCGAGGTCGCCGCGCAATTCGACATCAGCCGGCCGGCAGTCTCCAAGCACCTGCGGGTGCTGAGGGAGGCCGGGCTGCTGGCGGAGCGCCGCGTTGGGACCCAGCGCCTCTACCGAGCCCGGCCGGAGCGGCTCGCCGACGCCCGCAGGTTCCTCGAGAGCTTCTGGGACGAGGGCCTCGCGGCGATCAAGCGCTCCGCCGAGGATGACGCGCGGGATCGGCGGGCCTGATGGCGTCCATGGCGCCCGAGCCCGAACCCGAGGAGATCGTCCGCGAGGTCCGCATCGCCGCCAGCCCCGAAGCGGTGTTCCCGTACTTCACCGACGCCGACAAGCTGGTCGTCTGGAAGGCCGCGCGTGCCGAGCTCGACGCGCGCCCCGGCGGCGTCTTCCGGATGGACGTGACCGGGCGAGGCGACGTCGCACGCGGCCAGTACGTCGAGATCGATCCACCTCACCGCGTGGTGTTCACCTGGGAATGGGAGGACCAGGGCGCGCCGGCGCCGCCCGCCCGCAGCGTGGTCGAGGTCACGCTGTCCCCGGACGGCGACGGCACGCTGCTGCGCCTGGTCCACCGCGGCGTGCCGCAGGAGATCCGACGCGGCAGCGCCGCGGGATGGGCGCACTACCTGCCGCGGCTCGCGCTGGCCGCGGCAGGCCACGACCCGGGGCCTGACCCGTGGGCAACCGCCGGAGGAGGCCCGACGTTCGAGATCGAGGAGGTCCAGTGACGGACGCGGAACGCAACAAGGCCAACCTGCAGCGCCTCTACGACGAGGTCATGAACGGGCACGACGTCGACGCGGCCGACCGGCTGATCATCCCTGAGCGACCCGACCACGACCCGACCTTCCCACCCGAGTTCACCCGCGACCGTGAGGGGTTCAAGAAGCTGTTCCGCATGCTCATCGGGGCCTTCCCGGACCTGCGGTTCACCACCGACCTCATGGTCGCCGAGGGTGACATGGTCGGCGCGTTCAGCAACGTGCAGGGCACCCACCGTGGCGAGTTCATGGGGATCCCGCCGACGGGGAACTCGTTCACGATCAGCAACACCGACTTCTGCCGCTTCACCGACGACGGCTTGATCGCCGAGCACTGGGGCCTGGTCGACATGGCGTCGATGATGCGCCAGCTCGGCGTGGCCGGCTGACGATGATCCTCGTGACAGGCGCCACCGGGCTGACCGGCGGCGCGCTGGTCCGCCGGCTGTCGGCAGCGGGTGTCCCGGTGCGCGCCCTGGCCCGCAACGCCAGCCGGGCCGAGGGGCTTTCCGCGTGGCCGCAGGTCGAGGTCGTGGAAGGTGACATGGCGCGGCCTGCGACGCTCAGCCAGGCGCTGCGCGACGTGGACCGTGCCATGCTGATCTCGTCCGCGGACCCCGCGATGCTCGAGGTCCAGTCGAACTTCGTCGACGCCGCCGCGAAGGCGGGCGTCGGGCACGTCGTCAAGCTCTCCGGCATCATCCCGGACCTCCACTCCCCCTTCCGGTACGCCCGGATGCACGGCGAGATCGAGCAGCGGCTCGAGTCCTCGGGGATGGCGTTCACGCACCTGCGCGCCGGCGAGTTCATGCACGCGTACTTCCGGCAGGTGCCGTCGATCGTCGCCACAGGGAGGCTGCTGCTGCCCATGGAGGACGCCAGGATCGCGTCGATCGACATCGGCGACATTGCCGAGGTGGCCGCTGCCATCCTCACCCGCTCTGGGCACGAGGGGGCCATCTACCCCCTCACCGGACCCGAGGCGCTCAGCATGGCCGACGTCGCCGAGAAGCTCTCCACCGCCAGCGGCAAGACGGTCCGGTACGTCAACGTCGCTCCCGAGCAGGCAACCAGCGCCCAGCTTGCCGCCGGCATGCCCCGGTTCACCGCCGACGCGCTGGCCGAGCTGTTCGCCGAGCGGCGCAAGGGCAAGGAAGCGCAGGTCTCACCGGTCGTCCAGAGGATCCTCGGGCGGCCGGCGACCAGCTTCGACGAGTTCGCCGCGCGGCACGCCGCCGTCTTCCGCGGCGAAGAGCCGGTGCCGCAGGTCTGACGTCCCACCGCGTACTGGGAGGAGGAGCGGACGATGAAGCCGATCGTGCTCTTCGGGATTCAGTTCACGTTGAGCTTGGTGGTGTATTCGCTCATCGCATTCTGGTACGTAGCGCCCCGCTTGTCCGGACTGCCACGGGAGCTGGCCTTGGCGCCACTGCTGTGGGTCCATGCGTTTCGCATCGTCGGCGGGACGATCCTGGCTCCGGGAGCGGTCGGCCCCGGCGTGCCAATGGAATTCCGAACGATGATCGGATATGGCGACCTGATGACGGCACTCCTCGCCCTGCTGGCACTGATCGCCCTTCGCGCCCGCCTCCCACGCGCCATCGCGTTGGTCTGGCTGTGCGTCATCGTCGGGATGCTCGACACGGTGAACGCGATCATCCAATCGATGCGCTTCAGCGTGTTCAACTACGCGCTTGGCGTGAACTGGGTGATCGTGACCGTCTATGTGCCAGCGTTGCTGGTGAGCAGCCTCCTGATCTTCGTGCAGCTACTCGACCGCGACCGCTCCACCACCAAGGGAGAGAGGCAGACTCCCTTTGCGAGGCACGGTGAACCGTGATCGTGCGCGACACGGATGACCCGGCGGTCCGGCGAAAGGAGCGCCGGATGGCGACCGTATGGGTCCGCCGTATCGTGAACGAAGCCCGGACGCCGCGCCGCGAGGGGTCGAACGGATGACGGTCGCGGTCACCGGGGCGACGGGGAACCTCGGCTCCCGAGTGGTACACGAGCTGCTCGGCCGCGGCGGGCCGGTGGTCGCGCTCGCGCGCCGTCCGGCGGCCATCGCGCCGCGGCGCGACCTCGTGGCCCGCTACGCCGACTACGACGATCCCGCCTCGCTCCGTGCGGCGTTGGCCGGCGTGGACACGCTGGTCTTCATCTCGAGCGACGGCGTCGCCGACTCGGTCGGCCGCCACCACGAGCACGTGGTCGCCGCCTCGATCGAGGCCGGCGTTCGCCGGGTCGTCTACACCAGCATCGTCGACGACCAGCCAGACTCCCGCTTCTACTACGCGGCCGGCCACCGCGCCACCGAAGCACGCCTCGCAGCCTCCGGCCTGCGCCACCTGATCGCCCGGACCTCGATCTTCGCCGACTTCTTCGTCGACACGTGGCTCGCGCCCGCCCTCCGGGACGGCGTGCTCGCGCTCTCGGACGGTGGCGCAGGGATGTCGCTTGTGACCTGCGACGACGTCGCCGCCGCGTTGGCCGCCGCAACGCTCGGCGACCGCGATGGCGTGATCCGGCTCACCGGACCCGACGCGCTCACGGCCGCGCAAATCGCCGAGGTCGCCGGCGCGGCGGCCGGGTGCCCGCTCCCCTACGTTCCGCTCGACGACGCGGGCTACCGCCGTCGCCTCGCCGCGGATCGCTTGCCGGACTGGCTGATCGAGGCGTACGCCTCCATGTTCACGTCCGTGCGGGAGGGCCGCTTCGCGGCCGTCTCGGCGGATGTCGAGACCCTCACCGGCCACCCCGCTGGCTCGTTCGAGGCGTTCGTGTCCTCGCTCGGTGACCGCCGGCTCGGCGGACCGTGACGCCACGATGAGGGTCGCGCCAGCCACCAGGGCGTGAGCAGTGGTTTGGGCTTACGCGCCCCGCTCGAGTACCTCCTTCAGCTTCCGTTCGTCCCGCGGCAACTGCTTCGCCAGCCGGCGGGCGAGGAGCGGAACGAGCAGCTTGCCGATTCCGTGCCCCTGGAACTCGCAGGCGATCGTGACGCGCGACCGCTTGCCGTCATCGAGCGGCTCAACCGTGCCGTTGGCAACGGCGATCACCGGGATGCCGCCGACACCGCGGTTCGCCCAGCTCCTGGGAGGATGCAGCGCGATCATCTCCTCGGTGTACCGCAACTTCCAGGGACCGACCCGCCGGGTCGCCAGGACCCTCGAGCCCAGGACAAGTGGGGCATCACCCTCCCGGGGTGCCGACACGACGCTCTCGATCCATTCGGGGTGGTGCGACGGGTCGGCCACGTAGGAGAAGACGTCTTCGGGACGACGGGATATCTCGATGCTCTCCACGATCTCGGCCATCTCGCCTCCTTGGCCGCGGGCGGCGCGCTGCTGCAACTGGCCGTGGGCCCTCGCCACCTGCGGTCGGCTGGGTTTCGCTCGACACTGCTATGTCGGGACGCGACCAAGGAATGTGACCGATGGGCGACCTTTCGCCTCAGGATGCCTACGGATCAGGACAAGGCAGTCAAGATAGTCGGCACCTTCCGCATAGCGGCTGCATAGTAGTGCGAAAGTTCCCCGGGCTACGATCCGGCCCGCTGGCCGGAATCTTCCCGAAATCCCTTGGAACCTCCTGAAGCCAAAACTGAAGCCGACCTTTGCAGGGCACCCGGCGCCCTTCCATGTCGCACCCAAAGGAGCAGAACCGGAGATGATCTCGTGGCAGGGGCCGGCACGTAGGGCCATGCCCCGTGCCAGGGCCGGCGCGGTCGTCCTCGCGCTGGCGTGCGCGCTCGCCATCACCGCCTGCGGTTGCGCGCGGAGGTCGGTCACCGCCCCGCGCCACCCGGCCTCGACCACGCTCCCGTCCCCGCCGACGATCCCGCCACCACCGGCCACGACGGCGCCCACCCTCCCAGCGCCGGCGACGGTCGCGGCGCCCGCGGCGCTGCCCGGCCTCACCGCCGCGGGGCTGCAGGCCTACCTGCGGCGGCTCGGCTTGCCGTGCCGTGGGCAGGTGACGCGCTCGGACGCCAGCTACCACTGCGAGCGCAACGTCCGCAACGTCACCCAGACGGTCGACTTCGAGGGCCCCTCGCCGGCGCGGATCACGCGGCTGAAGGCCGCGGCCAACCGGGGCGGCGGCACCAAGGCGGACATGCGGCGGTACTGGGATTTCTTCCGGGCTGTCGCCGGCGTGCGCTACAGCGGCGCGCAGCCGTCGCTCGCGGGCGAGTGGACCGTGAACAGCACCATCGACGGCATCGGCGACCTCTGCGGCTTCCAGCCGGGAGCAGACGTGCAGCGGCGCTTCGGTGCGGTGGCCTACGAGGTGGTCTCGTGCAACCAGCGGGCGACCCTGGAGCTCACGCCCGGCGGGAGCTGACCCGACCGCCGCGGCTGGCCTGCCGTCAGTGGGCCGGCCTGGCCATGCCGGTGACGGCCTCGGCGTTGGCGAGCATGCGGGCGACCTCGACGGGCGGGTGCCGGAGCTCGTGCACGGCGACGGCGAACGGGTCGACCCAGCGGCGCTCCCCCAACGGGTTGGTCACCTCGACGACGTAGCGGAGCTCCCGCCGGGTGCCCGGCACCTCGACCACCCGCCAGTCGCCACCGAAGCTCACGATCATCCAACGCGCCACGTACGCGGCAAGCTGGGCGAGCAGGCCGTCGTCGAGGGCCTCGAGTGGCAGCCGCGAGACGTAGGCCTGCAGGTAGGGCAGGAGCACAGACGGCTCCCTGCGGACCTCGTCCACGGGTGCGCCCAGCGCCTCGGCGAGGTCCGCCAGCAGGCGTTCCGACCGTGACCACCACGCCCGCACTCCGGCGCGAGCCTGTGCCATCCGGTCGTCGGTCATGTTCTCCTCGGCATGCTCAGCCGTGCTCGACGAAGATGATCCTCGCGCGCGCGAGGTATGCGCGCAGCTCCGGTGAGGGCCCCGCGCCGACGAACACCCAGCGCGGGTCGAAGGTGGGATCCTCCCGGCGAAGCTGCACGTCCTTGTTGACCTGCTCACGGATGCGCGGCGACAGGGGCACCTCGACCTTCTGCGTGACGCGCTGGCCGGAGGCGAGCGTGACGGTCCGGAACCTCGCGTACGTCTTCACCTCGATGGCGAGCGTCATACCACCCAGCAGCTCGACCGGCGCCGAGGCGTCGACGAAGCGCCCGCCAGGCGCCGTGACAGGAAAGTCGGGATCGTCGACCGGGGCCAGCGGGTAGTGCCGCTCGGGCCTCGCTCGGTACAGCTGGCGGGTCCATTCCTCACCCGCCTGCCATCGTCCTCCCCGGCCTCCGGTCCCAGGCTGGGACCGCGCGCGCGATCGGCTTCGAAGGACCTGGTTGCGCGACTGGGACGCCAGGCCGGGGGGAAGCGCCAGGGGCGCGCGGACCCGCGCCGCGGCGCCCCCCGGTTCCGCGACCGCAGCCGCCGGGAGGACGTCGCCCTCGACCAGGTACTGGTCGGAGCCGTACTCGGTGGTGGCGACGGTGACGCTGGTCACGCGGTAGCGCAGCCCGCGGTCGAGCAGCACCTCCCGCTCGTTCCCCTTGTCGGAGATGGCGTCGACGCCGAGCGCGGGCGTGCCGGCGGGCACGCGCAGCCTCAGCAGCACCTCCGAGTTGCGGAAGTCGGTCGCCGGCCCGCCGACCGAGGCCGACGTGTACGCGAGGTCCTGGTGCACCGTCCCGACGGCCAGGCTGCCCAGGCCGGCGGGGAACCCCGAGGCGCTCACGCCACGGTAGACGACCAGGGCCTCCGGGAGCGGCTGGCGGGCCAGCGCCTCGTCGATCAGCGCGACGTCCTGGCGGAGGTCGGCGCGCGGCGGCACGCTGGCTCGCAGGGCGTCGTTGATCGGCGCGAAGCGGTACCCGGTGTACTGGCGCAGCGCGCTGGCGCTGGCCGGCGAGAGCCGCGCGACGACGGGGTCGTAGGCGGCACGGACCCACTGGGCGGCCTGCCGCGGGTCGCCGAAGTCGAGCACGCTCCGGGGTGGGACGGCCTCCGCTGGAGCGGCCGCGGCGGCTGGCGTGGGTGGCGTGCCGGCGGGGCCGGCGGGTCGGGCGCTGCCTACCGGTGGGGCGACCGCGAGCGCGGCCAGATATGACGCTGCCGGCGCGGCCGCTGCCTCCTCGGCCTGCGCGCTGGCGGGGTCGGAGACGGTGGGGCGATCGGAGACGATGGCGGCGGCAGCGGCGACCCCGACGATGGCGGCGGTGGTGGCGTTGAACGAGGCGGCCGTGGCGAAGCAGTCGGCCTGGGTGCCGCAGTTGTCCGCCCACGCGGGTGCGGCGGCGGCGACGGTCGTGGCGGCTCCGGCGAGGGCAGCCCACCCGGCGGTCACCAGGCCGCGGCGTCGCGGCAGGCGGCGTGGCCAGGTCATGCTGCCTCGCGAGGGAGCGGCTGGCCGGGCATCAGCAGGTACAGCGCCGCGACCGCGCTGGCGACGAACAGTGCCATCGGCGTGAACGACTCCGACCGGCCGACGAGGGCGCTCGCCACCGCTCGCACCGTCAGCAGGGCGACGGCGAGTCGCAGCGCCAGGGGGATGCGGGCGACCAGGCGCCGCCACGCGTCGACCCGCGGCGGGAGCAGGCCGAGGCTGAGCGCTCGCAGCAGCAGGAGCTCGGTGAAGTACAGCAGGGCGACCCACCACGCCTGGATGAGCCCGGCGAGCACGAGGGTGCTCGCCGCCGCGGTGAGGACCGCGACGGGCAGCGCCCCGGCGCGCTCGGCGAGGGGGCGGACGGGCACGGCTTCGGCCAGCTCGGCCTCGACCCGCCGGACGCGGCGGGCCAGCGCCGGCACCCGGAGGCTGAGCCAGACCAGGCCGTAGCGGGCCAGCGTGGCGATCACCGCGGCGCGGACGATCCAGAGGCCGTCGCGCTGCAGCGTCCGCACGGCCTGGGGGGCGACGATCTGCTCGGGAGGGATCGGCGCGCCGAAGATGGTCAACCGGACGCTCCAGGTGTACAGGGGCCTGACGAGGACCGCGGCGGCGTGGGCCCAGACCTGGACGCCGAGGTAGACCAGCACCAGGTTGAGCAGCATCGCGACGCCGAAGCCGAGGTTGCCCGGCAGCCGGGAGACCCCGGGGATCCCCGCCAGCAGGCCGCGCACGAGCGCGGGGAGCGCGACCGCCAGCGAGGCCAGCAGCAGGTAGGCGATCAGCATGGGCACCCGGATGCGCAGCAGGCCGGCGAGCAGCCCGTGGCCGAGCGGCCCGCCGGCGCCGCTGCGGTAGATCCAGCTCGTCTGGCCGGCGAAGAAGTCGCCGACGGCGAAGCCGGCGACGAAGGCCGTGCCGAGCTGCGTCGCCAGGTGGCCGAGCACGGCCGCGGTGACCACCAGCGCGAGCGACTCGCTGAACGAGCGGTAGTAGCCGATCCGCAAGCCGCCGAACAGCAGCCCGCCGACGGCCGCGGCCGGCGTCACGACCGCGCCGAGCAGGGGGTACCCGGCCAGGAAGTGGCCATCGGCGACGGCGGCCGAGAGCGCTCGCGACAGCCGCAACGCCGCGCACGGCAGCCGCACCCACCACCACCGGGTCGCCCGGCCCAGGCGCGTCCTCTCCCCCCTCATGCGGGCCGTTCCCCGGCGGAGTTGGTGAGCAGCCGTCGGGCCAGCAGCCCGAGCGTCGCGCCGTAGGCGAGGTGGCCGAGCATCGACACCTGGGCGAACTCGCCGAATGCGGCGATGTGCAGCCAGCCCGGATAGAGCCCGAGCATGAACGCCTCGAGCAGCAGGGCGAACCCGATGCCCCACAGGGGACCGCGATCGCCGAGCCACACGGTGAACGCCACCCCGAACAGCAGCCCGTTGGTCACGTGGTACGCGCCACCGGCCGTCCAGCGCGTCCACGCCGGCGCGCCCGTCCCGATGAGCCCGGCGCCGAACAGCGGCCACGCCGCGAACGGTCCGATGCTCGAGTGGGTCAGGGTCACGAACAGCCACCGGGTCGTGTCGTAGGCCACGGTGGCCACGGCCCCACAGATCAGTCCCAGCTGGACCCGCCGCCCGAGCGCAGCGCCCAGCGCGCCGCCGCCGAGCGCCAGGAACGCGGCCGCCGCCAGCCCGATGCCACCGAAGACCGTCAGCCACAGCGGCAGTCCGACCAGCAGGTGAACCACCAGCCCGGCACCGGTGACGAGGAACAGCGTGCCGCCGGCCCGCTGCCGCCACGGCGTGGGCCGCGCCTTGGACCGCGTGGTCATTGCCCGGGCGCTCGCGTGCACTGGGTGGTGATCGCCTGCCCGACACCGCTGACGCTCGTCAGGATCGCCGCCGGGTTGTCGGGGTGAGCGGCGAGCTGGTCCATCTGGTCGGCCTGGGCGTCGACCGCGGCCCGCAACTTCTCGTCGGCGACCTGCCTCGCGGTCGCGTGCAGGTCGGTGGCGCTGCGGCGCAACCCGCCGGAGAGCCTCGAGGGATCACTGAGCGACCGTGGGTCCTGCAGGATCGCCCGCAGGTCGGCCTGGACCTTCTGCAGCGCGCCCTGCACCTTCTGGCAGTCCTCGGCCCGTTTGGCGATCGGATCCGATCTGCACCCCGCGATCACCGGCCCGGTGACGACCGCCAGCGCGAGCAATCCCACCCGCCAGCGCCGGCACACCCGAGAACGCACCGATCCACCTCCAACCTCGATCCGGGGTCACGGCCACTTCCGAGCGCCAGCGCACGGGCACCACTCCGCGCCTTGGTGAGCTGCCTGGCGCCACGCCGACCGCGCAGCCGCGATGCCGCCACGTCGATTCTTGGGGCCGCGCCCGCGCCGGTCGCGCCTGCTTCGGCGTTGGAGCGATTTCGGGCGGTCCGGCCCATTGCGGCCGGATGGTATGACGGGGAACTTTCGCACTAGTATGTGGCGGCTATGCGAAGCGAGCAGGTCGGCCGCCGCAGCGGCAGCCGAGGCGTGCCGGTTGCCGCCTGACCGCGCCGCGGTGTCGTCACGCCATGGCACCGAGGATGCGCCTGGCGAGCTGCACTTCGCGGTGCTGGGCCCGCTGGAGGTGCGTGACGGGCTCGGACCGCTCGCCCTGGGCCCGCCCAAGCAGCGGACGCTGCTCGGCGTGCTGCTCGCGCGACCCAACGTCGCGCTCGGCTACGACCAGCTCGTCGCTGCCCTCTGGGGCGCCGGCCCGCCCCGCACGGCCCTGCAGAACCTGCACGTCTACGTCTACCACCTGCGCCGGGTCCTGGGTGACCAGCGACGCGTCGAACGCCGCGGCGCCGCGTACGCCCTGCTGGTGCGCCAGGGAGAGCTGGACGCGCAGCGGTTCGAGGCCCTCGCCGATCAGGCGCGGCAGGCGCGTGCGCCAGACCGTGAGCTGCTGCGGCAGGCGCTGGCACTGTGGCGCGGCCCGGCGTTCGCGGACCTGGGCGAGGTGGACGTGCTGCGCGAGGCGGCGCGGCGCCTGGAGGAGCGGCGGCTCGGGCTGCTGGAGGAGCGCATCGAGACCGACCTTGCCGCTGGCCGCCACGCCGCGCTGGTGGAGGAGCTGACCGGGCTGGTGGGCGAGTACCCGCTGCGGGAGCGGTTCCATGCCCAGCTCATGCTCGCCTTGTACCGTGCCGGGCGGCAGGCCGAGGCGCTGGCGGCCTACCAGGACGCCCGCCGCCTCCTGGTCGCCCAGCTGGGGCTCGAGCCCGGCCCGGAGCTGCGCCGTCTGGAGCAGGCGATCCTGCGCGCCGATCCTGGTCTGGACCACGCGCCAGCCCCGTCGCTCGCCGGTCCGGCGGTCGGGCTGGTCCCCGCGCAGCTCCCGCCCGACGTGGCCGGCTTCACCGGCCGCACCGAGCACCTTGGCCGGCTGGACGCGCTGCTGGCCGGCACCGGCGACGCCCGGGAGGGTGGTGGCGGGGCGCGTGAGGTGGTGATCACCGCGATCGCGGGGGGCGCCGGGGTCGGCAAGACGGCGCTGGCCGTCCACTGGGCGCACCTGGCCGCCGACCAGTTCCGCGACGGTCAGCTCTACGTCGACCTGCGTGGCTGGACCCCCGGAGGGCCGGTGAGCCCGCTGCGGGCACTGGCCCAGTTGCTGCTCG
>WNGB01000672.1_pt1 | contig 83035 bp, 79 predicted proteins | sample 5400681 | NCBI WGS metagenome assembly WNGB01 (sample SAMN13153367, study PRJNA577476) | soil metagenome | isolation source: 115 cm soil or saprolite under grassland replicate 2 | place: USA:California | collected 2016-06-15 | reverse complement strand
GCCACTCCCGAGCAGGCGTTTTTGCTTCGCGCGCACGTCGGCAATTACTCACTTTTCATAAGCGGCATTTTTCACGAGAACACGCAGAGGCGCAGTTTGCGCGGCGGACCCGACATAAAGTTCTACGAGCAGGTCGGCCGGACCAATTTCCAACTGGTCGCTTCGCATGCGACTGCGCGACACTGCGAGCTGGACGATGTATTCGAGGAGCTGGCTGATCGGTTTCGCGAAGTCCGGCTCGCGCTCAATCAACTCTCCGATCAATTGCTCAACCTGGATGATGACGCGCGCCCGTCGCTCTCTTTGTGAACGAGACACTCTTCAGATGCAAGGAACATAGGCATCTTGCCTGTGTGGACAGCGGGCATTTTTGCCTGCTGCGAACGTTCCAGCGGAGTCAAACTCCGCTGGCCGCACAGACTGGAAGTCTATGTTCCTCCTGGCGGCTACGGTTTCATATGAATCGCACGAGCCCAATCCAAATGCTCGCGCGCGGCGGACTATCCCGACTTGTCGGGACTTGCTGCTTGTGAACGAGACGCTCTTTAGCCAAATCCAGAGATTGTTTGAGCGAACCTATGCCCAGGTCGGGATTAATCTGGAAGATTGCCTGATCGATCGGAAGCGTTGCGCGCAGTTATCGATCCTGGCCGGAAGGTCGGCCCGCGAGTTGAGCGAACTGGCGCGCACATTTCTACGCCATGCCGGGGACCAGCTTTACGTCGGCATTTATTATTCGAGCTGGTTGATCGACCAGCTCGAACAACACGACCCACGTGCTGGACTGGGCGAGCGCAACATCCGGTCGCTGATCATGTTCGTGGAAGAAATCAATCATGCACTGCACGCCGCGCTCCAGTTCAAATGCGGCTCGCGCGAGATCGCCTCTGAAAATTTCGCCCGCAATCTCGAGCTGCAGGCGCAGGTCGATACTTATCTGGTTCTCCTTTTGTTTGTCGCCTTTTTTCGAAAACCGCAGCGAGTTTCGCGAACCGACCGGCGCTGGCTGCGCTTTCATCTTTTCGCCCGTCAATGTCCCGAGGCTTTTCGCGACAAGAATCTCCGAGGCCGTTATCTCGAGACAAGCCAGCTCGCCGCCAGCTACACGCATTACCTCGACACACTCAACGGCCAGCGTCGCCTCGATGAAATCCGGCGGTTCCGTTCACTCGATTACGACGCGAAGCGCCAGCGGATCCTGGCCCTCACGGAGGGCGACGGGAACTAGGGAAATTGGCCGGCAGTTGCAGAAGCGCAGCGAGCCGACGATACCTTTGGCATGGCGACGTATCCGAAAAGCCGGAAAGAGATGACGCGCGGAATGATGTACTTCCCGCGCATGCTGGACAAGATCCGGCTCCATTCCCGCGGGGAATTGCATGAAGACTATCACAAAAACTTCGGTGCACCGCGCACGGCAGACAGTGCCTGCTGCAATTTCCTGCGCGTACACCATCGCGACTTGTGCGAGCGCGTGAAACAAGGCGGCACCGACGAGGAAATTCTGGAGTGGTGTTTCGAGAAAGGTCGGCGGCCCAATGAAGGCGACATCCTGGCGTGGAACGGCTTCATCTCCAAGTTGGGCTGGCGCGACTTCGCCACGCCAAACCTAGAGGAGAGAAAGCGCGAATTCGGAATCGCGGATCGCACCGACATTCTCACGATTCCCGACCTGATCGATTTCGATGAAGGTCGATTGCCAGAGATAAGGAAGACTGCGTGAATGCATCGAATTTGATTTGCCGGCGATTAAGCTTCGGCGTTGTCTTTTGTCTTTGCATTCTGGCTTTTACCGCTTGCGAATACGAAGTTCCAATCACGCCAGGTCCCACTCGCAAAGTGGAGGAACGGCTTCTCGGCGACTGGGTTTCCCTGGACGGCAAGGAGCAGATGAAAGTGCGACGGTTCGATGACAATATTTACATCGTTTACTACGATGGTGATTTGTTCCGTGCTTATCACTCCGATGTTGCGGATACGCCTTTTGTCAGCGTCCAGGATATTAACTCGAGCGACCGCAAATATGCTTATGTGGTTTGGAAGCTGTCCGATGAGGACAAGCGGCTGAGCTTACGCAACGTTAAAAGCACAGTGATCCCAAAGGAAACCAGAGACTCGGCTACGGTTGCTGCACTTTTGACGAAAAACGTGCGCAACCCTGAGCTGTTTGGTGAAGAAATCGAGTTTCGCAAAGAGAAGTGAGTGCGGCTTCCAGCGGCACTATTTGTTGGCGCCAACGGCGCTCTCCTCACTCGAGCCTGGGGCACCGCCCTAGGAATTCGAATCGAATGATAATGAGACGCTGCAAGCGCGATTCAAGCCGAAGTGAGTCGCACTTGCAGCGCTAGCGTTGCGGTTCCATAAAATCCTGGGGCGTTGCACCAGGTTCGCCACGGCGAATCCGTCCTGTGGCGGACTGGCGATGAATGCTGCGCCCTTGGCGCTACGCAGGATAGTCAACTGGATGATCAGATGCGATTCTTCAACTCGCGAATGCTTTCGGAGTCGGTTGCAGTAATTGATGTCAAAGGCTTTTCTGACAGAATTCGGAATGCCCAGACCAAAGAGTCGATTCTTCACAATCTGTTGTCTGCTGTTTCCATTCTGTTTTTGTGCGCTGGATATTGAGGCGCAACAAACGCCCGCGGCAGCGTCAAACTCGACCGCTTCGCCGTCGCCATCGCCGACGCCGGCTGTCTTTTCGGCGCAAACGCTGGCGGAATTGAAACGACTACAGCAGGCGGCTTTGAGTAGCGATTACGCATACAAGCAGGTTGCGCATCTCGCGAATAACGTCGGGCCGCGCTTAAGCGGATCGGCGCAGGCCGCCAAATCGGTTGAGTACGTCGCGAACGAATTGAAGGCCATCGGCTGCGACGTGCAGCTCGAAAAAGTAATGGTGCCGCATTGGGTGCGCGGTGAAGAAACGGCGACGCTCATTCAATTTCCGGAACAGGCCGAGAACACGACGCAGAAGATTGTGCTTTGTGCGCTCGGGGCAAGCGTCGCGACGCCGGCAGACGGAATCATCGCCGACGTAATCGCGGTCAGGAATTTTGACGAGCTGAAATCGCTGCCCCGCGACAAAGTCGCGGGCAAGATCGTGCTTTTCAATTATCCCTTCGACAAACAAATGGCCGCGCAAGGCCGTGGTGGCGAAGCTTACGGCGAAGCGGTCGTTTATCGCAGCGACGGTCCGAGCGCAGCCGCGCGACAGGGTGCAGTTGCGTGCTTGATTCGTTCGGTGGGCGGCGCGGATCTTCGCCTGCCGCACACCGGGCAAACAAATTACGCGGACGATGCGCCGAAAATTCCGGCGGCGGCAGTCACGGCGGAAGACGCAGAGTTGGTTGCTGATCTTGCGCGACAGGGAACAGTGAAAATGAAATTGCTTTTGACGCCCCAGCAATTGCCGGATGTCGAGAGTTACAACGTCATTGGCGACATCGAAGGCAGCCAATATCCAGAACAAGTGATCATCGTTTCCGGTCACCTGGACTCATGGGATCTGGGCACAGGCGCGACCGATGATGCTGCGGGCGTCGCAGTTTCAATGGAGGCGGCGAATCTGATTCAGAAACTCCACCTCAAACCGAAACGCACGATTCGCGTCATCGCGTGGATGAATGAAGAGAACGGTTCGGCCGGATCAAAACAGTACGTGAAAGATCACGAGAAGGAGATGTCCAGGCATTTTGCAGCGATGGAAACAGACGGCGGCGCCGGCCATCCGCTTGGCATCAATATCAGGGGAAAACCAGAAGTGAAAAAGATGTTCGCGCCGGTCGCGGCAATTTTACAGGAATCCGGCGCTGGCATGCTTAATTTGGTAGAACATTGTGGCGCCGACATCGAGCCGCTGGAGAAAGCCAATGTTCCCGCTTTCAGTCCAATTCAAGACAGCCGTTCCCATTTTGATTATCACCACACCGCTGCTGACACACTGGACAAGATCGTGCCGAAAGAATTGGCGGAAAATTCCGCTGTCGTCGCAGTCCTTGCCTATGCGCTAGCGAACATGGAACAGCCTTTGCCTCGTTGACAAAATAGGTGCGTCGAGATTCGGGGCGATCAGTTCGGCGCGGGCCGAAGCGCATCGTCAACGTTTCAAATTGCGCATCTCATTGAGCACAAGATGTCGAAGTCGCCGGCCCGTGATTACGCACAAATCTCCAAGGGCCCCCATCGACGAAATAAGTAAGCAGAATGCTATCCCTCGTAGTGACTTCCGGTCCAACCGGCTCGGCTGAATGCCAGGTATTATCGGCAACTGCGAACGCGTAGCCGGTATTTGGCGAGAATGGCATCTGCGGCTTATTCCAGCACTGCTATCCCGAGTTCACGCAACTGTTTTCTTGCTTGCTCGTATCCGGGCCTGAGCCGCAATGCTTGCTTCAGGTGCGCCACCGCCTCATCTCGGTGGCCCTGCTGCGCTAGCATTCGTGCCAGATTGCAATGTGCTTCTGGATAATCCCCATTCATTTGCACGGCTTTGTTGAATTGTTCGAAGGCTTCATCACGCTTTCCGATCCTTTCCAGAGCGCCACCGAGGTTGTTGAGAATTTTGGCAGCTTTTCCAGAGTCACGTTCTGTGCTGAGTGCAGCCTGGTAGCAAGCAATGGCACCGGCCCAGTCGCCTTTGCGGGCAAGCGCGTTACCGAGATTGACCTGCATCTCAGCAGAGCCGGGTTGGATCGCGACAGCCTTCCTATAATGCGCGATGGCTTGTTCGAACTCACCGCTTCGCGAAAAAGCCACGGCTAGGTTGTTGTGGGCGTCGGCATAGCTCGTGTCGAGCTTAACGGCCTTTTCGTAATAACGGACCGCTTCGGCAGCTTGCCCCTTTTTCATAAGAGCGTTTCCGAAAAAGTTATACGCTTCCGCATAAGCCGGATCAATCTGAAGCGCCTTTTGCAGGTGGACAACCGCTTCTTCTACGTTGCCCTCTCGCACGAGAGCATTCCCCAGGTTGCTCTGCACTTCCGCGACGTCGGGCTTTATCTCGAGCGCTTCTCTGTAATGAGTAATTGCTTCGTTGAGTTGTCCCTTCTCCAGCAAGGTACCCGCCAGGTTATTCTGGGCAATGTAATTGTCATGGGTAACATCAACGGTATGCCTCCACAGTGTTTCGCTATCTCGCCAATATCCAGCTTGGAGATAGCTACGTGTTATCAATGCTCCTATTAGGAGTAATGCAACAACTGGTAATACCTCGCGTTTGTGCCGCCAGTTTTTGAACAGCTCCATCGCGCCCCAGGTCACCAGAATGTATAGTCCAATCTGAGGCAGGTACGTGTAACGATCGGCCATTGGTTGTGATCCGACCTGAACAATGCCTATCATGGGAACCAGCATCCCCAGAAACCAGAGCCAGCCGGTTAAGGCGAACGGATAAGTCTTGCGCCAGCGAAACAAAATCACCGAGACAATCGGCAGCAACAGAAGCGCAAGGACTACTTCGGCGACGTTCGGGCCGCTTTTCGGATATGGATACAACACCGCCAGATTCGCTGGATACACCATCTCAACCACGTATTCGGCATACGCGACGACTGCATTACCTAATCGCTCCTGGAAAGGGACTTCGCGGACTGGAGCCAAAGCTTCTTTTTGAGCCAGAATCGTCGCAACGCACGACGCGCCGGAGAGCACAAAGAAGGGAATCTTCTCCAGCACTAGACCACTGACCACGGACCACGGACTTCGGACTTCTGCCCTTCGCCCTTTGCCCTCTGCCCTCTGCCATCTGCCAAGCGGCCAATAGTCCAGTAGCAGTAACACAAACGGCACCGTCACCAATGTCGGCTTACACATCAGCCCCAGCGCAAAGAGAACCAGCACCGTTGCATATCGGCCAAGGGAAAAGCGACTGCTGCGCGCGTACCGCGCGTAAGCAAAAAGGCTGAGCATGAAAAACACCCCGCTAAGCACATCCTTTCGCTCCGCTATCCAGGCCACCGATTCCACCCGCAGCGGATGAATGGCAAATAGCACAGCTACAAACGCGCTGGCCCAGAAAGCGCCGCGATCTTGTAGCCGGGATCGGCGATCCCGGCCGGCATCATCCCGACCTGTCGGGACTACAGCATCACCGTCGCCCGTGAGCTCCCGCAGCGCGAAGAACAGCAAGATAGCCGCTGCGGCGTGAAGCAGGATGTTAGTAAGATGATGTCCCCAGGGCTGGAGTCCGTAAAACTGGCAATCCAGCATGTGGGAAATGGTGGTGAGTGGATGCCAGTTGGCTGCATGCACATGGGTGAAAGCCCATGCAAAATTCCCTGGCGTGAGACCGTTCAATATTTTTGGGTTGGCGTAAACGTAAGGACCATCGTCGTAATTCACGAACTCGTGATGAAGGGTTTGGCCAAACACGACCCAGACAATGACTGCAAGCAAAATGCAGACAGCGCTGGGGATTAAATAGCCATTACGAGCGTGAGAGCGACTGGCCGCTAGCCCCGTTTTCGACGTTTTCCTCTGCTTCACCCGAGACGCCATTGCAAATCGAGAGAGTAAAACACGAAACTGCAAAAGAGCCAAGATCAGGGCAACGGCGTGTCTGATTTCTTAGGAAGCCGTTGCCGGGCTACTCTCTGGGCACTTCCGGCTGGCAGAATGCTCCCGGAGGAGTGAATAAGCGCTTGAGAGAGCAAGACGCAAAGATCCAAAAAGTTAGTGCCCAGTTGGAAGTCAGTAAACTACGGCCGCAAATCGTTAGTAACGATCAGTAAAGCCCTGCTTTGTTTCCAACGCCGTTTGCGCGCCACAGTGCCTCCAGATCATTCGAACGCAATAATTGCCGCGGGTCGCATCTTATCGTAGTAGCAGCATCCATGGCGCGAAAGACCGCCAAGCGAGCTAGAGTTTTCCACGGCGCATGGATGGTGCTGGCCGTGATTGTCCTTGGCGTGGTAATCGTAATTCGCATCCGGCTTCTGGGGATTCCGCTGGAACGCGACGAAGGCGAATATGCTTATGCCGGTCAACTGATGTTGCAAGGAATTCCCCCATACAAGCTGGCTTACAACATGAAGTTTCCCGGAACGTATGCCGCTTATGCCGTGATCATGGCGATTTTCGGACAAACAATCGCTGGTATTCACCTCGGCTTGCTCTTGGTCAATCTTGCCACGATCACGCTGATCTTTTTTCTTGGCCGGCGCCTGTTCGACTCTGCAACCGGCCTGATCGCGGCTGTGACTTACGCGATTCTTTCCGTCAACCCGTCCGTGCTTGGCCTGGCCGCTCACGTGGAGCATTTTGTTATGCTGCCGGTTCTCGGTGGCACGCTGCTTTTGCTCGGCCCTCAAGGGAACAGCGGGTTCGGCAGCGCACTGCAAAGAGCGGCGGTCTCTAGTCCGCCGCTTTTCTTACAATTGTTCCTCGGTGGTCTGCTCTTCGGCATTGGCCTTTTGATGAAGCAGCCGGCCATTTGGTTTATCCTATTTGGCGCGATCTATGTTCTGGCGGGCGGTCGTCGCCACCTTGGGTTGCAGTGGAAAACAGTCATTCTCCGAAACTTCATCTTCGGCGCCGGCGCGGTTCTCCCCTTCGCGATTGCTTGCCTGCTCCTCTGGCGCGCAGGTGTATTTGATAAGTTTTGGTTTTGGACAATCGACTATGCGCGTCAATACGGCAGCTTGGCTTCGCTCGGCATGGGGTTCAGGGCGCTCGCCGTGAACGGCACGCTGGTGATCGGATCCGCGTGGGCGCTCTTGACCTTGGCTGCGATCGGCCTGGCTGCCGGGCTCTGGCACAAGCCTATGCGCGCCGGCACGGGTTTTGTCCTCGCCTTGTTCGCTTTTTCCGTGCTGGCGGTCTCTGCGGGATTTTATTTTCGCGAGCATTACTTCATCCTAATCTTGCCAGCCGTCTCCCTGCTTTCTGGCGTCGCTATCCGCAGGTTTTCTGACCTCGTCGCTGCTCGCGGGGGTGCGATTCGGTTTGCGCCGTTTGTGGTGTTTTGCGCCGCGTTAAGTCAGCCGATTCTCGCGGCTAGAAAGTTCTACTTCGAAGACTCTCCCATTGAGGCATGTCTAGCAAGCTACGGATTGAGCCCATTTGCGGAGTCTGTCAGGATTGCAGAATATCTCCGCGATCACTCGAGCCCAAGCGATACCATTGTCGTACTGGGTTCCGAACCTCAGATTTATTTTTATTCAAGGCGACATTCTGCTACGGGCTACATTTACACGTACGGTTTGATGGAGCCGCAGAGCTATGCGCGGCAGATGCAGGAAGAAATGATCCGGGAGATCGAGCTTGCGCGGCCAAAGTATGTTGTCTCTGTTAAGATGAGTACCTCCTGGCTGCGACGCCCTGAATCCGAGTCGCTCATTTTTACCTGGGCAAACCGATTACATCAAAAAGTATTACGATGTCGTCGGCCTGGTGAATATTCTCCCGACGGGCCAAACCGATTACTATCTTGGGGAATTACCCAAATCCCGCCCGCGACTGGGAAGTTATGTTTTGATCTGCCAACGAAAATCCTAGCGAATCATCGGGCCGCAACAAAGGCACTTGCCCAGAAACCGCCCGTCAGTTGCCATAGAGCGAGAAACAAGAGGATCTCCGTTGCGATGTGCAACAAAACGTTGACTAGATGATGTCCCCACGGTTGAACTCCGTAGAACTGGCAATCCAGCATGTGCGAGATCGTGGTGAGTGCGCGCCAGTTGGTAGCGTGAACATGGGTAAAGGCCCATCGGACATTGCTCAGAGTAAGCCCGTTAGTTATCCTCGGGCTCGCCTAGACGTAAGGACCATCGTCGTAGTTGACGAACTCGTGCCGAAGCGTTTGGCCAAACGCAATCCAGACAATGCCCGCAAGCAAAATGCAGACGACGCCGGCGCTTAAGCGGTCATCATGAGTGTGAGAAGCGCGACTGGCAGGATGCGTTTTCGATGCTTTCTTCCGCTTCACTCGAAACCCCCAGGCGACTCATCCGCATGCGCGTTGCAGACGGAATCCGCGACGAACTGGATCAAGTTTTCAACTGACTCCGATCTCTCCATCGAGTGTTCTTAGCGGGGCTAATTTAGGAATGTGATTCTGCCGTGCAATGAATAACGCTTTCGGCTTTTCGATACAGCAAGGGCAAACGTTGTCTGGCCCCGCTGGAATCCGGGCACCGATGATGTTAAGGGTCGCAAGAGATAGCGCGAAGAGCATTCGGGTTGAACAATGAGCGAAATAAGCGAAAAGTGTTCGCGTCTCTCACGTCTCGGCCGTTGGGCGGCAGAATTGCTGCTGGTATTCCTTGGCGTGTACGCCGCGTTCTGGCTCAATGATTACCAGCAGCACCGGCAGGGCGCAGAACAGCGTGACCGAATCCTGGCGTCGATCGAGCAAATGCTGCGCCAAGGAATCGAGAGCGGAAAAATTAACCGCGCGAACTAAGAACGAGAGGCCGCGGAGTTTCAGCGCGCGCTCGACGCTGGCGAGATGCCACCGCTGCGTCCGTTTGTTTTCATCACAGACTACAGTCCTGGTGACTTCGCCACGATGCTTCAATCCGGCGGCATCCACCTGCTCGACTTGGAGACGCTTACCGCGCCGCGAAACGACGAATCGGTTATCCGCTGGGGATTGAGCCGCATCGCGCGTTACCAAAAATTAAGCGACGAACTGATCGTGCCGAATCTCGATCAGGACATTTCGTTCTTTTACGATCCAGCCACCAGGAAATTGCGAAAATGGTTCGAGATATATCCCGAAGCTCTACAAGCAACTGTGAAGTTTGCCAACGACCTGGAACACACCCACACCGAGCTGCTCCAACGAATTCAAGCCGAACGCCAACTCCATCGTTAACATGATTCCAAGAATTCGCAGCCTGGCTTTTATCTCAGCGATCTTCACCGCGAGCTTCGTATTCGCAGCGGATTATCCCACGCCTACGGAAGGCGATTTTGTCGTTCGCGATTTCAAATTTACTTCAGGCGAAACGCTACCGGAGTTGCGTCTGCATTATCGGACGCTCGGAAAGCCGGAGAAAGACGCGCAAGGCAAGACGACCAATGCAGTTCTCATCATGCATGGAACAACGGGCAGCGGCGCGCAATTTATCCGGCCGGAGTTTGCCGGCGAACTATTCGGGAAAGATCGGCCGCTTGATGCCACGAAATTTTTCGTCGTGCTGCCAGACGGGATCGGTCACGGCAAATCGAGCAAACCGAGCGATGGAATGCACGCGAATTTTCCGCGTTACGGTTATCTCGACATGGTGGAAGCGCAGTATCGCCTGCTGACTGATGGGCTTGGCGTGAATCATGCCCGGCTCGTAATGGGCACCTCGATGGGCGGGATGCATACCTGGTTGTGGGGTGAGTTGCATCCCGATTTCATGGATGCGCTCATGCCCCTTGCGAGTTTGCCCACCCAGATTTCCGGCCGCAATCGCGCCTGGCGGCGGATGATCATCGATGCGGTCCGCAACGATCCCGCTTGGAACGGCGGCGAATACAAAACGCAGCCGCCGAGCCTGCGCACCGCCGCGGAAATGCTCTGGTTCATGAGCAGCAATCCAGTCTTGCGCCAGAAGGATGTGCCCACACTTTCCAAAACGGATGAAGTTCTCGACAAATTCGTCGAGCAAATCGTCAAGACTGACGACGCCAATGATGTCCTTTATGCGCTGGAAGCTTCACACGATTACGATCCCGGACCGAATCTTGAAAAAATCCAGGCGCCGCTTTTGGCAATTAATTCTGCGGACGATTTGATCAATCCACCCGAGCTCGGCATTCTCGAGCGCGAAATCAAACGTGTCCCGCGCGGGCGCGCAATCGTGATTCCGTTCAGCGACAAAACGCGCGGCCACGGCAGTCACACCGTCGCAGCGCTGTGGAAAGATGAGTTGCTGAAGCTGCTAAAAGAAACGAAGGAATAAACCGCAGATCACGCGAATAAAACCGGAATTCTGCTGCCTATCGACGGCGTAGTTTGGACTTGTAAATTTCCGGTTATCCGAATAAAAAACGCAGAATGCCGGTAGCGTTGGATTCCACAACGCGGGATAGCTCGTTCGCGTCCACGCGGTGGACGGTTGTGCACCAAGCAGCCGATTCGCAAACAGCATCGCAGCACGCGCTGAGCGCGCTGTCGGAGCTTTGCCAAATTTATTGGCGGCCAGTTTATGTTTTCCTGCGACGCCAGGGCATCGCGCAGCACGATGCGCAGGATCTCACCCAGGGATTTTTTGCTGATCTTATCGAAAGTCGCGCCTACGCTCGCGCCGATCCAATGAAGGGACGGTTTCGCTCGTTCCTGCTTGGAACACTAAAACATTTCGTGGCACACGTGCGCGATCGTGACCGCGCACAAAAGCGCGGTGGCGGCACGGTGCCGGTGCAATTGGATGAGACGGCGATTTCTGAAGCCGAAACATACGCATCGCGCTGCACTCACTGGAGCGCAGATGGTGTATTCGACCGCGAATGGGCGGCATCACTCGCTCGACAAGCCATGGACCGGCTTGCGCAGGAGTATGAGCTTGGAGGCAAAGGCGCCCTCTTTGAAGCGCTGAAGTTTCGCCTAACCAGAGGCGAGGACGCGGCCATTCCATACGAGGAATTAGCGAACCGACTCGGACGCACCGCCGCACATTTGCGCGTTGACGTGTCACGCTTGCGTGCGCGATATCGGGCGATTCTGCGGGAAGAAGTCAGCGGCACGGTTGTCGAAGCGGCGGAAGTGGATGAGGAACTGCGCTACCTGTGTCGTGTATTGGCCGCGGGTTAAGAGCAGGAGCTAACGCAGCAATGATTCGACCGCCGCATTCAGCGGTAATCGGCTCATCGGTCAGCCACGAATCGATCAAGCCCGAGAATTGCGTTGTGAAAACCTAGAAATATCAGCTGATTCAAATGGCGCAAAATTTGAACAGCGTTTCGCAAGTAATGGGGAGCTTGCTAAAAGCGAGACCGGTACTCTCTCAGCCTAAGAAAGACAGTTACGAGTGCACTCATAGAAAGTACCGAAGATCAGGATCAGGTCTCGGGGAATGGGATCGCTCCGACGTGTCCGACCTGCGGCTCGCCAATTGAGACGACTTCCGCGGGCGATCTGGGTTGTATCAACTGTTTGCTTGGTGCCGGCTTGGATGCTGAGGCAGAGCAGAGTGATACCGCATTTGCTTCGGCGCCGGATCAGTTGGGTGCTTACACGATCGAGCATCACGCGGATGGCAGTGCATGGGAACTGGGTCGCGGCGCAATGGGAGTCACTTATCGCGCGATCGATAAAGCGCTCGATCGCCGCGTCGCGCTAAAAATCATCAATATCGATCGCGGGTCGCGCAACGCGGAAGCGCGAGAGCGGTTCATGCGCGAAGCGCGCGCGGCCGCTGCGCTGCGCCATCCGAATGTGGCGACCGTGTACCAGTTCGGTGTTCGCGAGGAAACCGGCCAATTCTTTTACGCGATGGAATTAGTCGAGGGCGAAACGCTTGAGGAACGCGTTCGCCGCTTGGGACCGCTCGATGTTCTCACAACGATCGACATTGCCTTGCAAGTGACCGCCGCGCTGGAGGCAGCTGAGGAACACCGATTGGTTCATCGTGACTTAAAGCCCGGCAACCTGATGCTGGTCGAGAGAAGCGATGACATGATAGAGATCCCGCAGTCGCGGGAGGCCGTCCGGCGCGCTCGGAGATCGCGCCCTACCAATTCTTCTGCGGTCGTAAAAGTAATCGACTTCGGTGTCGCCAAAGCGATCTCGGAAAAAGCGGATCCGAAAACGCTCACGCACAGCGGCTTCGTGGGGACACCGCCGTTTGCAAGTCCGGAACAATTTAGCCATGCGCCCGTGGACGTCCGCTCGGACATCTACTCGTTAGGCGTGACGCTCTGGTTTTTGCTCACCGGTCACATGCTTTTCAGCGGCCGTACCATCGAGGAAATTCGCGATGCGCGCCGATCGAAGCCGTTGCCCATCGCGCAACTGAAATCAGCGCACGTTCCGCGTCGCTTCATTTCATTGATTGTGTCGATGCTGGCGATTGAACCGGCAGCGCGACCCGCTGGCGCGCGCGAGCTCAGCGCGAGATTGCAGGCGATTCGTGCTTCTATTCTCGGCCGAGGCAAAACCGCAGCGCGGCTAGCGATTTCCGCAGCAATTGTTGCGCTGGCGATAATCGTTGCCGTCGGCGTATTCCATTCAGTTCGCGTAAACACAATCCCTCCCGCGATTCTCGAAAAGAGCATCGCGGTCCTTCCTTTTGAAAACCTCAGCAACGATCCAAATAACGCCTATTTTGCTGAAGGCATTCAAGAGGAGATCCTGACTCGGCTGTCTGGTGTGGCGGATCTCAGAGTGATTTCGCGTACGTCTACGGAGCGCTATCAGAGTAAACCGCGCAACCTCCGCGAGATCGCAAAGCAGCTTGGCGTGGCAAACATTGTTGAGGGTAGCGTGCAAAAAGCGGCCGACCAGGTGCGCGTGAATGTGCAGTTGATCAACGCGCAAAACGATTCTCACCTTTGGGCCGAGACCTACGATCGGAACTTGACTGACATTTTAGGCGTTGAAAGCGAGATCGCCAAAGGAATAGCGGAGTCGTTGCAGGCGAAGCTAACCGGTCCCGAGCAGCAAGCGTTAGCAGTCAAACCAACAAACAATCCGGAGGCTTACGACGCCTATCTGCGCGGTGTGGCTTTTGAAGCACGCAACCACTCGTACTCCTGGTCAACCGATCTCCTAACAAAAGCCATCGGTTTTTATGAGCAGGCCGCGCAGCTTGATCCCAATTTTGCGCTTGCTTGGGCGCGGCTTTCTCGGGCGCACGCCGCACTCTACATTTCCGGCGCCGACACTACTTCCGCCGCTCAGGACGCGAAACTTGCTTTGGAGAATGCGCAGAGACTGGAGCCAAACTCGCCTGAGACCCTCCTCGCCTTGGGTTATTATCAATACTACGTGCTGCGTGATTACGGGCTCGCTAAGACCACGTTCGGTCGCGTCAGCAAGATGTTGCCAGGCAGCAGCGAGGTACCCAAGGCCCTCGGCCTGGTTACGCGACGGGAAGGAAACTGGGATGAAAACGCTGCCTACTTCGAGCAAGCTCTCGCCCTCGACCCACGCGATGTGGACTTGCTTATATGCTCGGCAGAGAGTTACGCGATGCTTCGACAATTCCCGGCCGCGCTAAAGCTCTATGATCGAGTGCTGGATATTACGCCAAACGATCCCGGTGTGATGGCGTTAAAGGCTCGCATTTATCAAGCCCAGGGTAACCTGAGGGAAGCCGCCAGGGCCCTGCCGAAAATAAACTTGGAGACTTCTCCTGATTTTGCCTTCGGCACCAAGATCACTCAGTTGAAACTTGAACGAAATTACGATGAGGCGGTTCGATTGCTGCGAGCCCGACTGGCTCAATTCCATTATGCTTCTGAGTACGAGAAGACCAGTTCGCAGGTGAGCCTTGCTTGGATGCAGCGTCTTGCTGGCGATACGGCTGGGGCAAAGGTTACGGCTGAACAGGCGCGCAACATACTCGAGCAGTTCTACAAGGATCAATCAGACAACTTCGGGGGGAGAATCGTAACCAGATCGCCAAAACAGGCGGCGGATATTGCGGGGCTGCTGTCTACAGCTTATGCCGTGATGGGGGAGAAGGACTCGGCCTTAAAGCTAGCGGAGCGTGCAATCATGCTTCTCCCCCGTGCTAAAGATCCGGTTTGGGGACCTGCTTATGAAGAGCATCTGGCGCTGATTCAGGCGATTTTTGGCGAGAATAGCCGGGCGATTTCAACTCTCACCCAGCTGTTACGAATCCCCTATGGTTTGCGCCCAGCACCCATTACGCCGGCCCTTCTTAGGCTCGATCCGAACTGGGACCCTTTGCGCGCCGATCCCGCTTTCCAAAAACTCTGCGAGGAAAAGCAGCCGTCTGCCACGCCGTAGCTCGGTTTAGGCGAAGGCGGGTGAAGACACGAATTGCACGAATTATCACGAATAGCTGATTCAATTTGTGAATTTAGTGAAATTAGTGTCTAGCCGTTTTCTTTGGAGAGCAACCGGGCGACATCCGGCGTGTCAGGCCAACGGATTGCGCGGATCCGGCAGCCGCCGGGCGGATAAGACGATTCATCAGGAGGCCAAGCACACACCGACTCGAATCGTTCGCGCGATGCACGCGCGGTTTCTTTGCGAAATTCTGCGAAAATTGCTTTGCGTGTAAGCAATGCTTACATCATTGTGTATGCATGCATGCCACAATTTATGGTCGGGGGCAGATGGTGATACCGGCCCAGGCTCGAAAGGAAGCCCGGATCGACACTGGGGACGTCGTTAATGTGCTGTCCGAAGGCGACGGTCGTCTGGTTCTGGTTCGAATGGAACGGCCCAAGCCGAAGCCACGGAACAAGGTTCGAATCATTCGTCGCAAAGGCAAACACTCACTGCTTTCCATTCGCCGGAGGATTTCGCGTGAGGAAATCTTCAAAGCGCTTGAGAAATTTCCACCGTGATTTACCTGCTCGATGTCAACATGCTGATTGCCGCAATCTGGCAGGACCACGAAGACCAACCCAGGGTTGAGGCATGGTTGCGGGGCAAGCAAACGGCGACTTGCCCGATCAGCGAACTGGGCTTTTTGCGGATCAGCAGCGGCGACACGTTTCCGTTTCGGGCTGACCCGCAGCCTTGCCGAGCGGCTCTTTCGGAATTTGTCCGGAAACATCGCTGTCGGTTTATCGCGGACGATTTTTCACCGCGAAAGATCGCCGCGCAATCAAGCACGCAATTCACTGATTTGTATCTTGCCGAATTGGCCGAAAAACATCGAATGAAGTTGGCGACACTCGACACCCGCATCTCTCATCGGGCGGTTGAGGTCGTTTCTTAGGAACTAGCAGGGCGCGAGCAAGCGTGCGCTGGCGGAGGCGCCCTAGGGGGCCTTTGAAGAAAAGGCAACGAAGATAACGAAGCTTTCTAGCTCGGACAAACCGGAACCTTTGTTTCCTTTGCCAGCTCGCGAAAGCCTTCGGAGTTACCTTCTGTTTGGAATCTTCGTCGCTCCCGATCGGTGAAATCCGGGCAATCCGTGATCAGAAAAGCAGCGTTGCCGCCATTTTCTTTGTAACGCGGCGCAAAATTTTCGGAAGGAACAGGTGAAAGCACAGAAATGGACGCCGAGGAGGACACGAAAATGAAAAAGCAAATTAACCCGAATATCCAAGCGCATCTTCTCCAAGGTACGTTTTACGTGCTTCTGCTTGTGGCCGTCTGTGCAAACCCCTTCGCGCTGGCGCAGCGAAACGTTGCAAAGCAAAGCGTGGCCGAGCTCGGCAGCGCCAGCAAAGGAACGCTGGGAGTGGGCAAGGCTTTGCCAGCGGCCATCATCGTAGTCACAAATACCAATGACAGCGGCCCAGGCTCGCTGCGCCAGGCGCTGGTTGACGCAAACGACGGCGACACGATCAATTTCGATTCGTCACTCAACGGGCAGAAAATCACACTGACGAGCGGCCAACTGAACGTGGACAAAGATGTCACCATCAGCGGGCTCGGCGCGAACAATCTGGCCGTGGACGGCAGCGCGCAAAGTCGCGTGTTTTACGTCAATCCAGGCAAAACCGTCACCATTGAAGGCCTTACCGTCGGGAATGGCCATAGCGACTTCGGCGGCGGTATTTATAACGGTGACGCCACGCTGACGGTGAGCAACTGCACGGTCATCGGCAATTCGGCCACTGCTACCGGCGGCGGCATCTCCAACGGCGGGTTCACTTTTGGCAGCGCGACGCTCACGGTCACCAACTGCACGCTGATCGGCAACTCGGCCTACGGCGGTGGCGGCATCTCCAACGAGGGGGACGTAGGCAGCGCGACGCTGACGGTCACCAACTGCACGCTGATCGGCAACTCGGCCTACGGCGGTGGCGGCATCTTAAATGCAGCCGGATTCGAAGGCTCCTCCATGGCGACCATCAGCAACAGCACTATCAGCGGCAACTCGGCCGACTACGGCGGCGGCGGCATCGACAACGGGGGCGGGGGCAACGCCTTCGCGGCACTGACGATCACCAACAGCACCTTGAGCGGCAACTCGGCAGATTCCGGCGGTGGCATCTACAACAGCGAGGCGGGACTTGGAACTGGAAACACAATCTTCGACGCGGGCGCGTCGGGGGAAAACATCTTCAACTCCGGCGGCAACCTCGCTCGGCTATAACGTGAGCAGCGACGACGGGGGCGGATTTCTGACAGGCGACGGCGATCAGATCAATACCGATCCAATGCTCGGGCCGTTGCAGGATAATGGCGGCCCCACCTACACACATGCGCTGTTGCCGGGCAGCCCGGCCATCGACGCCGGCGACCCAAACTTCACTCCGCCGCCTGACTATGACCAGCGCGGTCCGGGGTTTGATCGCGTAGTGAACGGCCGCATCGATGTCGGCTCTTTTGAGATCCAGTCTGCGCCTACACCGACTCCAACGCCCACGGCTACACCCACACCAACCCCGAGTGTAACGCCGCTGCCTCGACCACCTCCAGGACCTAGCGCGACGCCTCGAGCAACCCTACCGCCTCGACCCGGGGGATAGAACCGCGCCCCCCAGTCTATTGGGAAGGCACTCGCGGATTTCCGCATTTTCCGCGTAACCTCGCGCCGGATTTTACGCACTACCTCAAGTGAATGGCCAGAAATAACTCCTCAATTACGAGGAATCAAAGAAGGCCAAAACAACGGAAAAGGAAATCAATGTTATGAAAAACCGAAGCTTACTAACCAAACTTATTCTACTATTCACATTCTTACTTGCCCACAGCGTGGCGCAGGCTCAGAGCCCCCTCTCCCTCTACCTCTACATTGACTACCGTCCTGTTGGCATCACCCTGGGCCAGAGTGTTCGGTTCAACTTCGTCAGCATTGGCCAAGACCCCGGTATCGTCTTAAACTGGCGGTTCTTGGAAAAACTCTGCGAGGAAAAGCAGCCGTCTGCCACGCCGTAGCTCGGTTTAGGCGAAGGCGGGTGAAGACACGAATTCCACGAATCGTCACGAATACGGCTGATCAATTGGTGTGAAGTTGTGAAATTCGTGTCCGCGTTTGGTTCCTAGCGGAACGAAACGATTCGATGGGGCAACGTCGCCCCCAAGGCTATCAGAGATCAAATTCGTCGCGTCTGCGAATATTTTCTTTCCGAGAATCACGGTAACTCGCGCAGAGATTTGGTAGGGATATCGCGCTGCGATGTCCGGACGGCGCAGCGCGCCGTCCCTAGCATTTGTTCATTCGCGTTATTCGCGGGCTAATCCTTCGGTTGTGACCGAGGCGCTCCGGTAATCCGCGGTCAGAAAAAGCAGTATTTCGACCTGCACGCCGCCAGCCCCGAGCGCTCGGGGTGTTAGCCAAGGCGGTTTGGCAAAAACGGACATTTTCTTTGTAACGCAGCGCAAAATTTTCGGAAGGAACTGGTGAGCGGCTGGAACTGACTTCCTCAAAAAAGAGGGCTCAAGGAAAGCCAAATCAAGAAAGGAAATCATATGATGGACGAAGGAAACTTTACGCGATGTGCCTTCTTTAATCTCACCGGTTTAATTAATCTGGCTGTCTTCCCAGCCGTGTTTCTGGCGATGCTTGGTTTTGGCGCGTTGTCAAAGATGTTCGGCGCGCCGTTACCCGACCGTCCGGAGCCAGTAGTAGTTAAGGCTATGCAAATTAGGGGCCCCGAGGGGACGGGCAGCTGTGGCGGAGGATATGGTTTGGGAGTTGGTCTGGTCGATCTCGACCACGGCCTTGGCGCTGGCGCCACGACTTATGACCACGGCGGCTTCCTCTGGTGCGAGACGTACGCCCCTTATCTGTGGTCAGAACAAAATGGAGGATCGACGCTTTGTGAGCTGGAAGGCGAGTTCAACTGGGAGAGAAGCACCTATATCCCGAGCGGAATGACTCCGGACGGAAGCAAGATGGTCGGTGGGGTAATCTTTTTTGACCGGGGTACGAATGCGCCATGGATGTGGACGGCGGATGGTGGCCCGGTGAAGTTTCTCAAGCTGCCGCAGGGTTACAGCGGAGGGAACGCGGTCGCCGTCTCCAATGACGGGCGGCTGGTCGCGGGCAACTTGCGCGTGGGGCGGGCCGGCGTGAGCAACGCAGCAGTGTGGCGCGATGGTACCCCGCAGATCCTGCCGAGTACTCAGCTTTGGTCGGCAGTTGGCAGTAATCCGTTCGAGCTAAACGTCGCATACACTGCGCGACGCACACACCCGATGAACAATGATGGCTCGGTCATCGTCGGGGCGGCTGGCGCGCCCTACCTGGCACCATGCAGAGCAACAAAGTGGGTGAATGGCGTCGAACAGCAACTATCCACCGGCGGGATTGTCGTGCAGTCCAGCGTAGCTGTGTTCGTTGCCGACAGTGGCGTGATTCTCGGTTATGCAGTCCTCAGCGATGGACGCGTGGTCTTGCTGCGCTGGGGTGGTGGCGATGGCAACCCCGAAATATTCGAACCGCCAAACGGCCTTAGTGTTGTTAACCTCAGCTCCATCGACTCACAAGGCAATGCGGCCGGAGGTGCGCTGGCCCAGCAATTCAGCTGCCCCTCATGCGACGACCCCGCCTGCAAACGAAAACCGTTTGTGTGGACTCGTCACAACGGATTCACGATCCTACCCGAAAACGGCCTCGAAGAAGCCTACAACACCAGCGCCGTCCAAGACGTGTCCGACGACGGGCGCGTAGCCGTGGGACAGCTGTCAACATGCCTCATAGGGCCGGGCAGTCCGCCGCAGGTGGGGTTCGTATGGACGGCGGACTCGGGGCTTGTGCTTGTTGACGATCTCATGGCGGCGTTCGGGCAGCCCGACCCTCACTATTACACCGCGACCGATGCGAGCCGCGACGGAAACCGCGTCCTCGCAGTGGGCAACCCTCCACTGAACAACGCGCAGGACACGCCCGATCTCGCTCTCGATCTGACGTGGCCCACGCCAACTCCAACACCCAGCGCGACTCCGACACCAAGGCCTCGGCCTACACCGGTGCCGCGCCCGTAAATCGTAGCGCCATCGTGATTCCCATTGAGCGACAAAACGCGCGGCCACGGCAGTCACACGATCGCGGCGTTATGGTTGGCAAAGTTACTTGAGGAAACGGAAAATAATCGGTCGCCTCAATCTCCATAGTAGTACGGCTCCGCCATCATTTGACATATACGTTTATCCGTATATGTATCGAACATGAAAACACCGGGCAACGGCGCGCCGGCCCTCCTCTTCAAGACGCTGGCCGATCCGACACGGTTGCGCTTGCTGAATTTGCTGGCGGATGGCGAGACCTGCGTCTGCGAATTGACCGATACCCTGCGAGTGGTGCAGCCGAAAGTGTCGCGGCACCTCGCCCACCTCAAACGCGCCGGACTCGTGGAAGCGTGCCGTAATGGGAAATGGACGCATTATCGTTGGGCCAAACATGCCGATCCGCTGATCCGCCACGTTCTCACCGGATTGCGGGAGTGGATGGCGAAAGACGACCGCATGAATGGCGAGCGTCGCAGGCGCAACCAGGTTTGCTGCCGGACCACTCTAAAGAAACCGGACGGAACAAAAAACAAATGAAAACGAACGAATTCATCTCGATGTTGCGCGTTGCGCCCGACAATCAGTTGATCTTTGTCGATCTTGACGGGCACACCGTGCGCAGCGGTTATCACCTCACAGAAGTAAAAGCAGCCTCGTTCGAGACAGTCGATTGCGGGGGACAAACAGACTGCTGGGAGGAAACGATCCTCCAACTTTGGGTGCCGTCAGACGCCGCTAACGAATACATGACGGCGGCCAAATTCTTGAAAATCTTCGAAAAGGTTCGCGGGATGATTCCGCTCAACCTTGGTACAGAAGTTCGAATCGAATACGGCGACGAGAATTTCTTTCCATCGACGTATCACGTGCACTCGGTAACGCACGATCAAACTACAACGCGCGTGTTGCTGGAACCGCCTCGGGCGAGCTGCAAGGCGCGAGATCGCCGTGTCGGGACTTTGTCCACGACAGATTCGTGCTGTGCACCCGCGACCGGTGTTTGCTGCCCGGCGTAGCTTGCCAGTGTTCGTTGATCGGCAGTTGGGCGTTTTGAGATCGACATCGGGGATCGACGCTTCTTGAATCAGCGTGATGAAGTGGAATTTCTTTTGTCTCGCCCTTTTCCTGACAATCGTGTTCGCAATGTTCGCGAAGGATCCATCGCCATCGCCAGGCGCCGCAGATTTCGACGTTATTATCAGAGGCGGCACGGTTTTGGACGGAACCGGCGCCGAACCGAAACATGTCGATATTGCAATTCGCGGTGATCGGATTGCGGGCGTTGGCGATTTCAGGACGGCGAAAGCGAAAACGGTTATCGATGCGACAGGGCTCGCCGTCGCCCCCGGGTTCGTTAACATGCTCTCGTGGTCAACGGTGTCGTTGATCCAGGATGGCCGCTCGCAGAGCGAGATTCGGCAGGGCGTCACGACCGAGATCATGGGCGAAGGCGAATCGATGGGCCCGGTGAACGATCGGGTGCGCGACCACATGCTGCGCACCCAGGGAGACATCAAATACGACATCAAATGGAACACGCTCGCGGAATATCTCCGTTATCTCGAGAGCCGCGGCGTTTCGTGCAATGTGGCTTCGTTCATTGGCGCGACTACCATCCGCGAATACGTGATCGGTTTCGAAGATAAGACGCCGACGCCGGAGCAACTCGATCAAATGCGCGAACTCGTGCGCAAAGAAATGGAAGCGGGCGCGCTCGGAATTGGCACTTCTCTAATCTATCCTCCGGCCTTTTACGCGAAGACCGAGGAGTTGATCGAGCTGTGCAAGGTCGCCGCCAAATACGGTGGCAAGTACATCTCGCACATGCGCAGTGAGGGAAATCGACTGCTCGAAGCGCTTGATGAATTGATCCGGATCAGCCGGGAAGCCGGAATTCCGGCAGAGGTCTATCACATCAAGGCAGCCGGACAACAGAATTGGTCGAAGATCGACAATTTACTTTCGCGAATTGAAGCCGCGCAAAAAGAGGGACTGAAGATTACCGCGGACATGTACTCGTACACGGCTGCAGGAACCGGGCTCGACGCGTGTCTCCCGCCATGGACCGAAGACGGCGGTTATCCTGAGTTGTTCAAGCGGCTGCGCGATCCGGCCACGCGAGAAAAAATTGCCGCGGAAGTGGGCAAAGACAGTGACGAATGGGAAAATCTTTATATCGGCGCAGGGTCGCCCGACAGAATCTTGCTCGTCGGATTCAAATCCGAAAAACTGAAACCGCTCACAGGAAAATCGCTCGCCGAGGTGGCGAAGATGCGCGGCAAGGATCCGATTAGGACGATTATGGATTTGATCGCCGAAGACGAGTCCCGGATTGAGTCGATTTATTTCCTGATGTCGGAGGAGAACGTCAAAAAAGAACTGGCGAAACCGTGGATTTCATTCGGCTCTGATGAAGCGTCTCAAGCTCCAGAGGGCGTGTTCCTAAAATCGAACCCGCATCCGCGCGCATATGGAAATTTCGCGCGCGTCCTTGGCAAGTACGTACGGGATGAAAAAGTAATTCCGTTGAAAGAAGCCATTCGCAGGCTGAGCGGATTGCCTGCGACAAATCTCGGCCTCGATCATCGCGGTTTCATTAAGGAGGGAATGTTCGCCGATGTCGTTGTGTTCGATCCGGCGACGATTTCCGATCGCGCCACGTTCGAGAAACCGCATCAATACGCGGTTGGCATGAAGCACGTTTTCGTGAATGGCGTGCAAGTGCTCAAAGAGGGCGAGCACACCGGCGCCAAGCCAGGTCGCGCGTTGTGGGGTCCCGGGAAAACGCGATAAGATCCGGCGTGCTTCGTTTGAGCCGGTTGAAAACGGAACGCGCGGGGTGGAGATTCACTTGCGATGGATCCAAACCGCAGCATTAAACTGCGCTGGCTGCAGGGCACGCTTTATGGCGTGACCTCTGAGCTGGCGCGTTTGCAGTCTTCCCGGATCGGCGCGCACACATGGCAGCCGGCAATCAATGCTTATCGTTGCGACAAATGCATTCGTGTCTGTGTCGATCTTGCCGGGGTTGAACCCTCAGGCATCGATCTCACGGTCGAGTCAGAGCGCCTCATTCTGCGAGGCGTCCGCGAAGTGCCCGAGCCGACCAATGCTGAAGGGCGCGCCGTGCAATTGCTCGCCATGGAGATTGATTACGGGCCGTTCGAGCGCGAGGTGCGTTTACCGGCGCTGGTGGACATTGAAAAAGTACATGCCGAGCAGCGAAACGGCTTCCTGTGGATCTCTCTGCCACTGAAATCATGAATGAGGAGCCGCTAGTGGCCTTGCAAAAAGGCACCGATGCGAAATCTCCGCCATCGGATGCGACTGCAATGGGAGGCGTCGCTGCCACATCGGAACCCCAAATTCCCGATGTGCTCTCCATTCTGCCGTTGCGCAGCTTCGTTGTTTTTCCAGGGACGATTCTTCCCCTGACAGTCGGCAGGGCTGCATCGATCAAGCTCCTCGACGAAACGCTGCCGCAAACAAAAATCATCGGTTTAGTGACCCAGCGCGATGAGACGAAGGAAGATCCGGAGCTACAAGATCTCTATTCAACCGGCACGGCAGCGATCGTATTGAAACTTTTACGCCAATCGGACAATCACATTGTCATTGTGGTGCAGGGTCTCCGCCGCTTTGCGCTGCGCAAAATTATCGCCACGGCTCCATACCTGCGAGCCGAAGTCGAGCTGCTCGATTCCAGGCTGCCACCGAGCACCAAGGAATGGGAAGCGACTTTCCGGAACTTGCGCGATTCGGCTGCGAAGCTGCTCGAGTTAACCCCCGATGTGCCCGAACAAGCGCGTGCCGCTGTGCTCAGCATCGAGAATCCGGAACAACTGGCCGATTTCCTCGCGCCGAATTTGAATGTCGAAACCGCGCAAAAACAGGCGCTTCTCGAGGAGCTCGACGTCGAGAAGCGGCTCGCCACCGTGCAGACGGCTATTTCAGCGCAACTGGAGATCGCGCAAATTCAACAGAAGCTGCAACAAGATGTGCAGTCGCAATTTTCCGATGCGCAACGGCGCGCTTATTTGCGCGAGCAGATGAAGGCCATCCAACGCGAGCTGGGAGAAGAAGCCGGGGCGACTGACCAGATCGAGCGACTGCGTAAGCGCTTGGAAGAGGCCAAACCGCCTGACGATGTCCTGGCACAAGCCGATCGGGAATTGAAGCGTCTTGACGTCATTCCATCCGCCAGCCCCGAGTATTCCGTGATCGTGAGCTATGTGGAAACGATCGCGGAGCTACCGTGGTCGAAACTCAGCCAGGACAATCTCGATCTCGATCAGGCGCAGAAAATTTTGGATCGCGATCATTACGATTTGGAGAAAGTAAAACGCCGACTGATCGAATATCTTGCCGTGCGCAAATTGAATCCGCAGGGGCACGGTCCCATTCTTTGCTTTCTTGGCCCGCCCGGTGTGGGCAAGACCAGCCTCGGTCAGTCGATTGCCGACGCGCTCGGTCGAAAATTTGTGCGGATGAGTTTGGGCGGTATCCGGGACGAGGCAGAGATTCGCGGGCATCGCCGCACTTATATTGCTTCGATGCCTGGCCGCATCATTCAAGAGCTGCGCCGGGCGGGGACTCGCAATCCCGTGATGATGCTCGATGAGATCGATAAGATCGGTACCGATTTCCGCGGCGACCCGGCGAGCGCGCTGCTCGAAGTGCTCGATCCCCGCCAGAACAATTCATTTTCGGATCGCTACCTGGATGTGCCCTTCGATTTGTCGCAGGTGCTCTTCATTGCAACTGCGAATTATATGGATGGTGTGCCGGAACCGTTGCGCGACCGGATGGAAGTGATTTCGCTGCCCGGATACACCGAGCGCGAGAAGCTGGAGATTGCAAAAAGATATTTGGTTCGGCGGCAACTCGAGGAAAACGGTCTCAAACCAGAGCAATGCGAGTGGCAGGACGAAGCCCTCCGCCGGATTATCAACGATTATACGCACGAGGCCGGCGTTCGCGAATTGGAACGGCAAATCGGCGCGGTCTGCCGGGCAGTGGCGGCGCAGGTTGCTCGCGGAAAAGCCGAACGCGTCACGATTACGCCGGAACGCGTGGCCGAACTACTGGGGCCAGCCAAGTACGTTCGCGAAACGAAACTCAAAACAAGTCAGCCAGGCGTCGCCACCGGGCTGGCTTATACACCTGCCGGCGGCGAAGTGCTGCACATCGAAGCGACCCGTTATCCGGGGAAGGGCAGCGTCACGCTCACCGGACACATCGGCGAAGTGATGAAAGAATCAGTCCAGGCGGCGCTGAGTCTCGTGCGCAGCCGCAACAGCCAGATCGGCGCCAAGCCGGAGGATTTCCGCAATATCGACATTCATGTGCACGTTCCGGCCGGCGCGGTGCCAAAAGACGGCCCGTCAGCTGGCATCGCCATGTTCACCGCGCTCGCTTCGCTCTTCAGCAACACGCCGGTGCGGCCCGATGTCGCCATGACCGGCGAAATCACATTGCGTGGACTGGTGCTGCCGATCGGCGGCCTGAAGGAAAAAAGTCTGGCCGCCATGCGCGCCGGCATTTCGACCGTGATCATCCCGAAGCTCAATGAAAAAGATCTGGTCGATGTGCCAGAGGAAGCGAAACAGAAACTCAAATTCGTTCCCGTCGAAAACGTCGATGAAGTCCTGGCCGCTGCGCTGGAGAAAGACGGCGCCCAGCCTACATCGGAATCCAAGGTCGCCTAGCTAACTCGTCTCAAAACTTTTCAGGATCTCGGATCACGAAGCCCGCTGGCGAAACGAAGTATTTTGAGCGATAAAAGCGGCTGCGAATGGAAGCGTCGGGCGGTAAACGGATTTTGATTATCGAAGACGAACGCGACGTCGTCGATCTTCTCACCCTCAACCTGCGCAAGGCAGGCTTTAACGTCTCCACAGCGACCGACGGTGGAGCTGGATTGCAGAGAGCGCGCAGCGAAAAGCCGGCTTTTATTGTTCTGGATCTCATGCTGCCGAAAATGCCGGGACTGGAGGTCTGCAAAATTTTGAAAAGCGATCCCGCAACGCGCCAGATTCCAATCATGATGCTGACAGCCAAGGCCGAAGAGATTGACCGGATAGTGGGTCTGGAATTTGGCGCTGACGATTATGTGACGAAGCCGTTTAGCCCACGCGAAGTCGTTTTGCGGATCAAGGCGATTTTGCGCCGGGCAGAGGGTGGGACAGAAGAGGAACGTTTGAGCGCCGGTTCGATCGCAATTGATCCAGCGCGTCATGAAGTTTCTGTCGATGGCAAGCGTGTCAATCTCACCAGCCTCGAATTTAAACTTTTGCGCACGCTCATGCAGCGGCGCGGGCGTGTCCAGGCGCGCGACCGTTTGCTCAACGACGTTTGGGGCTACGAGAGCCTCATCGATACCCGCACGGTCGATACGCATGTGCGGCGGTTGCGAAAAAAACTCGGCAAGGCCGCCGATGTGATCGAAAGCGTGCGCGGTTTCGGTTATCGCTTGCGGGAACATTGAAGCGCGATGTCGTGGCTGTTTCTCGGTCTAGCCTGCGTCCTCTTCGCGGCGATGGGAGTGGTCGCCTGGCGAAAATGGATCGCGCCGTGGCGACAAATCGAGCGGCTCGTCGCGCAAATTGCCGGGAACGACCGGCCACGCACCTTTCTGATTGATGGCGGCCCCGAGCCCCGGCGCGTTGGCCTGGTGCTGGAGAGTATTTTCGCGCGCCAGGAGGAACTCGGTCGCCAGATCGCCGGACGCGAATCCGGCATCAAGACAATTCTTCGCGCGATGCAGGATGGTCTGCTCGTGGTCGATAAGAGCCTGCGCGTGACTTTGGTGAACCAGGCTTTCCGGAGATTGTTCGGTCTCTCAGAAATCTCATCGGGGACACCGCTTCTCGACATTGTCCGCGATGCCACAGTTGATCGGCTGATCGCGGAAACGTTGCGGACTGGCAAAGCGATGCAGAGCGAATTGATTCTCACCGATTCGAAAACGAATTCCGAACGCGATGTGGAAGCCAGTGCCGTCCCAATGAGCGACGATGCCGACCTGACAACTGGCGCGGTGGTCCTGTTTCACGACATTACGCAGCTCAAACAAGCCGATAAAGTGCGGCGCGATTTTGTAGCGAATGTTTCGCACGAGCTGCGGACGCCGTTGTCGATCTTGAGCGGCTACATCGAGACGTTGCTCGATAGTCCCAAAACTTCTCGCGAAGAATTATCGCGCATCCTCCGAGTGATGGAACGGCATTCCATGCGGCTCGGATTACTGGTCGATGACTTGCTCAGCCTCGCTCAATTGGAGTCACGTAATACGACCTTGCAATTGAGCGACGTCCAATTGCCGGAATTGTTCGAGAGCGTTATCCGCGATTGGGGGAAAAAATTGGCGGAGAAGCAGCTGAAAGTAATCGTCGATCTTTCACCGGATGCCCAGACGATCCGCGCAGATGAAACGCGGTTACATGAAGTTCTCCATAATTTGCTGGATAACGCGGTGAAATATTCGCGCGAAAACGGCGAAATTCGCATGCAATCCGTGCAGCGCGGCCATGAAATCGTGCTCAGCGTGACCGATAATGGGGTTGGGATCAGCAAAGATGATTTGCCACGGATTTTCGAGCGCTTCTATCGCGCGGATAAAGCGCGTAGCCGCGAGCTTGGTGGAACCGGTCTCGGGCTGGCGATTGTGAAACATATTGCCCAATTGCACGGCGGTCGGGTAGAAGCCGAAAGCGAGCTTGGGCGCGGAACCACCATCCGGGTGGTTTTGCCCGCGACGTGGAAGGGCGATTCCGGGTAGCGCACGCGTCTCGCGTGTTGGTTTCGGCGTCACGCCGAAACGATCTTTCCTTAAAGATTCGATTTGAGTGTTTGAATGCCACAAGGAGAAGTTCGCGAAAGCGCGACGCTTTCGCCAGCACGCGAGACGCGCGCGCTACCCGGATAACTGTCACACAAAAGTAACATTAAATTTTTTGACGGTTCGCCGCGCGCTGCGGCAGGCTGAACCATGAAATCTTTCACTTTTGGCCGCAAAATTCTGGCGATCGTGCTTCTAACCGGAGTAAGCGCGACTGCCTCAGCACAGCTGATGATTAACGGCGCCGGTGCGACGTTCCCCTATCCGATCTATTCGAAGTGGTTCGATCAATACGCGAAGGTCGATCCATCTGTCCGCTTTAATTACCAATCAATTGGGTCGGGCGGAGGCCAGAAACAAATCCTCGCTCAGACGGTCGATTTCGGTGCATCGGATGGGCCGATGAGTGACGACAATCTGGCGAAGGCGCCGGGCAAACTCTTGCACATTCCAACGGTGGCGGGCGCGGATGTAGTCGCCTACAACTTGCCGGGAAACCCCGCCTTGAAGCTCGATGGGGACGCGGTCGCCGGAATTTTTCTCGGGCAATTAAAAAAATGGAATGACCCGAAGATCACGGTGCTAAACCCTGGAGTCACGTTGCCCGATCAAGAGATTGTGGTCGTCCACCGCTCTGACGGCAGCGGGACGACTTACATTTGGACAGACTACCTGAGCAAAATCAGCCCAGAATGGAAGACGAAGGTGGGCACAAATACCTCGGTGAACTGGCCAACGGGTATCGGCGGCAAAGGCAACGAAGGAGTTGCCGGTCAGATCAAGCAAACCCCGGGTGCACTCGGCTACGTTGAGTTGATCTACGCAGTTCAAAACAAGATGCCGTATGCGGACGTGAAAAACTCCGCTGGAAATTTTGTGAAACCGTCCCTCGAGTCGGTCACCGCCGCGCTGGCGACGGCGAATATTCCGGACGACTTCCGTTTCTCGATGACGAACGCGCCGGGCAAAGATGCGTATCCAATCGCCGGCGCAACCTGGTTGCTGGTTTACGAGCAACAGAAGGATGCGACCAAAGGAAAGAAGCTGGTGGAATTTCTGAAATGGGCGCTTACAGATGGCGAAAAAATGGCCAGGGATCTCCAATATGCGTCCCTGCCCGAGAGCGTGCAGCAGCGCGTTCTGAAACGCGTCGGCGAGATCAAGATGTAAATTGCAAATTAGGCCCGTATGGAGATTGCCATACCTCGAGCCCCGAAAGCTTTCGGGGCACCGGATGATCCACGATCGGTAACGCGGGCGATGGCGCCGCCGTCGCGCTTTGGGGATAAGGCGTTCGAGTGGCTCACCCTGACGATGGCGATGGCGGTGGTTCTGCTCATCATTCTGACTGGCTGGCAGCTTTGGCGCGGATCTTCGCTCGCGGTCCAAAAATTCGGGTTCCATTTTCTCACGACATCCACCTGGGACCCGGTAGCGGAGCAGTTCGGCGCGCTCCCATTCATTTACGGAACGCTGGTTTCTTCCTTGATTGCGCTGGTCATCGCTGTGCCGTTGAGCATCGCGACTGCGGTTTATTTGACGGAGCTTGCGCCACTCTCGATTCGCCAGCCTCTCGTTTCATTAATTGAAATGCTGGCGGCAATTCCAAGCGTCATCCTCGGACTATGGGGCATCTTTGTCATGGTCCCATGGTTGCGAGACTATCCGTTTCCATTTCTGAAACGGCTGTTCGGTTGGACGCCGTTCTTCACCGGGCCGATCTACGGCACCAGTATGCTGGCGGGCGGAATAATCATCGCCATTATGATTCTGCCAATCATCACGTCGGTCTCGCGCGAGATTCTGCGCAGTGTTCCAGACCTGCAACGCGAGGCCGCCTACGCACTGGGGGCGACACGCTGGGAGGTGACCCGGATTGCGGTTCTGAGTTACGCGAAGAAGGGCTTGTTCGGCGCGGTTATTCTTGGTCTTGGGCGCGCGCTTGGCGAAACGATGGCGGTCACGATGGTCATCGGCAATACACCGCAGATCGCAGCGTCGCTTTTTAAGCCCGGCTACACGCTGGCGAGCGTGATCGCAAATGAGTTCACCGAAGCTACCACCGACATTTATCTTGAGGCGTTGTTCGAGATCGGGCTGGTGCTTTTCGGTGTGACGATCCTGGTGAACCTGATCGCGCAGCTTCTTCTCAAAACCATGACCACGACAACATCGGCAACTCGCGCGGTGCAATGACGATCAATTCCAGCCGGGCAGACAACCATCGCTGGCGCAAGGTCAAGAATGCGCTGGCATCGACGGCCACCTTTGTTTCCGCGTTGCTGGTAATCGCGCCGCTGGCTTTGGTCTTTTTTCATCTTCTCGTCAACGGCGCGAGCTCAGTAAACTGGGATTTTTTCACACATCTGCCGAAGCCGGTGGGTGAGGCTGGCGGCGGAATGGTGAACGCAATTGCCGGAACGCTCGAACTGCTCGCAATCGCGTCGATCATTGGAATTCCCATTGGCGTGTTGGGCGGCGTTTATCTGGCGGAATACGGGACAGCCCGCGTGAATTGGGTGCTGCGCTTCGTTGCCGACGTGCTCAACGGCGTGCCGTCGATTACGTGGGGCGTTGTCGTTTACGGATTTGTCGTGTTGCGTTTCAAAAGCTTCTCCGCTTACGCGGGCGGCGTCGCGTTGGGCTTGATCATGATCCCCCTGATTCTGCGCACGACTGAGGAAGTAATTCTCCTGGTGCCAAACGGGTATCGTGAGGCCTCTCTCGCGCTCGGTGTCGCTCGTTGGAAAACGATCGTGCACATCGTAATGAAGACAGCGTCCAGAGGGATTATCACTGGCATTCTGCTGGCGTTAGCACGAGTCGGCGGCGAGACCGCGCCGCTCCTTTTTACTGCCTTCGGCAACCGCTTTTGGAATCGTGACCTGAGTGAACCGATTGCCGCGCTCCCCCTGCAGATTTTTACTTACGCCATCTCGCCCTACGAGGATTGGCATCGCCAGGCCTGGGCCGGCGCCCTCGTCCTGGTCACCGGAATTTTTTGCGTTAATGTGATCGTGAGAATCCTGACGCGCGGGCGAACGGCATCCGTCGTTTAGCTTTTTTGGAGAATGGTTAATTTACTTATGGCAAATCCGGACCCAACGGTGGTCGAGCGCGCGGAAAAGCCGGCCGCGTCGCTGCCAACCGCCGAGATTGCGCCACCGTTAACTTTCGAGGTGAAGAATCTCTCGCTCTGGTACGGTGAGAAGCGCGCCATCAGTGACGTGACGCTCAACATCGCGTCGAATGCCGTCACCGCGATCATTGGGCCCAGCGGTTGCGGGAAATCAACCTTTATTCGCTGTCTCAACCGGATGCACGAGCTCGTGCCGAAGACGCGCATCAAGGGAAGCGTGCTCCTCCAAGGCGAGGACCTCTACTCGAACACCGTCGATCCGGCGATCGTTCGCCGCCGGGTCGGCATGGTCTTCCAAAAATCGAATCCGTTTCCGACGATGTCGATTGGCGAAAATGTAGTCATCGGCTTGCGGTTAAACGGAGTGCGTAACCAAAAATTCCTTAACGAGCGTCTGGAAAAATCGCTCCGCATGGCCGCCCTTTGGGATGAGGTAAAAGACGATTTACACAAGGCAGGGACAAGCCTTTCCGGCGGCCAGCAGCAGAGGCTTTGCATTGCCCGCGCGCTCGCGGTGCAACCGGAAGTACTTTTGATGGATGAGCCCTGTTCGGCTCTTGATCCGATCGCCACCGCCAAGATCGAGGAATTGATCTATGAGCTCAAAACCCAATACACGATCGTAACGGTAACGCACAATATGCAACAAGCCGGACGCATCTCCGATTACACCGCTTTCTTTTATCTTGGAAAGCTGATCGAGTTTGGGCCGACCACCAAGATTTTCACAAATCCAAGCGAACGACGGACCGAAGATTATATCACTGGCCGATTTGGCTAATGAGAATTTGGTAGGGCGCGACCGCCGGGCGCGCCGAGAGCAAGAGCAGGAGTAAGATTAAGAAGAAGACAAGACTAAAATAGAAAGACCTGATAACCGATGATCGCCCCAAGACATATTCTCGGCACTTTCGACGAGGCGCTGGCGTCGCTGCGCAACAACGTCCTGATGATGTCCAGCCTGACCGAGCGCAGTTTAGAGCGGGCGATGAAAGGCCTGTTTCAGCGCGACGACGATCTGTGTGCCCACGCCATTGCCGATGATGAAGAGATCGATCAACTCGAGATTCAGATCGATAGGGATGGCGTGGCAATCTTGTTGCGGTTTCAGCCGGTGGCTTCGGATCTGCGCCGTGTCGTTGCCGCCATGAAACTTTCATCGAATCTGGAGCGCATGGCCGATCAGGCGACAACCATTGCACGACGCGCGCGGAAGTTAAATCAGCATCCGCCGTTGGCAGAGGTTGAATTGATCAGGCCGCTCTACGAACAAGCGATGTCGATGTTTAAGGACAGCGTCGATGCCTTCGTGCGCGAGGATGTCGATCTTGGACGCGCGGTCGTTCCGCGCGATGAAAAGCTGGATGAGTTGAATCGCTGGGCGAGTCGCAAATTAATCGAGCGCATGGCGCAGGACCCAGAGCAACTGCGGGGCTACTTGAATCTGATTTTCGTTGGCCGTTGCCTCGAACGCGTGGGCGATCACGCCACCAATATTGCCGAAGAGGCGGTTTACGCCGCTGCCGCTGAAGACATCCGGCATCAAACGGCCGCCACCACAGCATGACGCGGCCGATGGCGGCATGTCTGGCTCTTGCCTAATTTTCCAAGCAGTGGTTGCTTGGATTTGGTGTGCCCGCCATGGCAGGCGACAAGCTGTAGGGGAGGCTGTTAGCCTCCCCATAGAAGCCAACGGCTTCTCCTACAGAATCGTCGCTCGCCGCGGGCCACGGATTCAATCAAGAGGTAAATGCCTACAGCTGTTGCCAAGGTCAGTGTCGCCGACGAGCCCGCCACCGGGATCGAACTCCTGCGGAAGGACGTTCCCCCAGCAAATCGTTTCTCCGATCCCCGGAATTTCATTAACCGCGAGTTGAGCTGGCTGGAGTTCAATCGCCGCGTCCTCGAGGAAGCACAGGATCCGACCCAGCCGCTGATCGAACGCGTCAAATTTCTTTCGATTTTCAGTTCGAACCTGGATGAATTTTTCGAGATCCGGGTCGCCGGCATCAAACAACAGATCGAAAGCGAGACAAGCGACGTGGGACCGGATGGCTTGAGCCCGACCGAGACATTTAACAGCATCCAGCGCGTCGTGCGCGAATTAGTGGCAGCGCAGTACTCGCTCTGGAACGAAGAACTCCTTCCCTTGCTTGCGAAAAATGGGATCCGCATTCCCAAGATGGCCGAATTGAGCGCAAGACGCGCGGCCTGGGCGCACAAATATTTTCAAGAAGAAGTCTTTCCAATGCTCACGCCCCTGGCCGTGGATGCGAGTCACCCTTTTCCGCAGCTCTTGAACAAGAGCCATAACTTGCTTGTCCGCGCCAAGACCCAGCGCGGCGGGGAACGGCTTCATGCAATTGTCCAGGTCCCGCGCGTGCTTCCACGCCTGATCGCAATGCCGCGCGGCAAGGGAGAGGACGAGCCCTGGGTTTACATTTACCTCGCTTCCCTCATTAAGCAGCACATCGGCGAGTTGTTTCCCGGCCTTATCCTCGACGGCGTCCACGCGTTCCGCGTTACGCGAAACAGCGATCTCTACATCGATGAGGAGGAAGCGGAAAATCTCCTGCGAACGATCGAACAAGAACTGAGGCGTTCCAGCCGCGGCAACGCTGTGCGGTTGGAAGTAGAAGCCGATTGCCCCAAGGATTTCCGCGATTTGCTGCTCAAGTTCTTCAACCTGACGGACGCCGATGTCTACAAACTCGACGGCCCGCTCTCAATGACGCACCTCATGCCGCTGGTGACGAACGATGCGTTCGCCAAGCTGCGGGACCGGCCATTCCAACCCGCGCGTGATCCTGCGCTTCCGCCGCATGTGGATATTTTTGAGGTGATGCGCCATCAGGACGTGCTCGTGCATCATCCCTACGAAAGTTTCGATCCAGTTGTGGAGCTGATCGAAGAGGCCGCACAGGATCCGCAGGTGCTCGCGATCAAGATCACCCTTTATCGCACGAGCGGCGATTCTCCGATCGTTCAGGCCCTGATTAATGCAGCGGTAGCTGGGAAACAGGTCACTGCTTTGGTCGAGTTGCGCGCCCGATTTGATGAAGCGGCAAATATTCAATGGGCGCGCCAGCTGGAGGAAGCCGGCGCGCATGTCGTTTACGGTGTCGTCGGCTTAAAGACGCACTGCAAAGCGCTCCTCATTGTGAGGCGCGACGCCGATCGCCTTCGTCATTATGTCCATCTGGGCACCGGCAATTATCATCCGCGCACCGCTCGCATTTACACTGACTTTAGCCTGTTCACATGCGAGCCGCAGTTAACCGAAGAGGTGGCGGTGGTTTTCAATACACTCACCGGTCTGGCCGGCTATCCCGGTCTGAAAAAATTGCTCGTCGCTCCGTTCGATCTCCACAAAAGACTGATCGGTAAGATCGAGCGTGAGCGCGATCACGCGCTGGCGGGCAAACCGGCCCGCATCATCGCTAAACTCAATCACCTCGTCGATCAGGAGACGATCGAGAAATTATACGAAGCTTCCTGCGCCGAAGTGACCATCGATTTGATCGTCCGGGGCATTTGCAGCTTGCGGCCAAAAATCCCCGGCTTGAGCGAAAACATCCGCGTCTTCAGCATTGTGGGCCGTTTTCTCGAGCACAGCCGTATTTATTATTTTGAGAATGCCGGTCAACGAGAGGTGTTTCTCTCCAGCGCCGATTGGATGCCGCGTAATTTTTTCCGGCGAGTCGAAATTGCTTTTCCCATCGAGCAAGCCGACCTGCGTGACAGAGTTATCGACGGGATTCTGCCGAAATTTGTCCATGACCGGGTGAAAGCGCGTGAACTGCAGCCGGACGGGAGCTACCGGCGGCTTAAACCGGAGGGGAAAGAGCCGCGCGAGCAAGCCCAGTTGCAGTTCCGGGAGCGTTCGCGTCGCCTGGCGGAAAAAAACCGCAAACCGAAACGCGCAGTGGCGGAAAAATTGACTCCGATTACCTCTATCGCCGACGCAAAAAAGTGATAAAGAAAAAAATCCTCGTCATCGATGTCGGCGGAACACACGTCAAGTTGATGATTTCGCGTCGCGACAAACGAAAATTCAAATCCGGGCTGAAGTTGACGCCGCGCGCCATCATCGCGCAAATGAAACCATTGGTCACCGACTGGAAATTCGATGCGATCTCGATCGGATTCCCAGCGCCCGTGCGAGACGGACGCATCCTGAGCGAACCGAAGCATCTGGGCAAGGGATGGGTTGGATTTGATTTCGAGAAGGCATTTGGCAAACCAGTCCGGATCATCAACGACGCCGCCATGCAGGCACTAGGAAGTTATCATGGCCGCCGGATGCTCTTTCTCGGGCTCGGCACAGGACTTGGCTCAGCCCTTGTCTGGGACAATTACGTTCTCCCACTCGAACTGGGAGACCTGCCTTATCGCAACGGCAGCATCATTGAAGATTATCTTGGCAAACCGGGCCTGGCGCGACTTGGCGAGAAAACCTGGCAGCGCGACGTCGAGCACGCGCTGGTGCAATTGAAAAAATCGCTCATCGCGGATTACATCGTGCTGGGCGGCGGCAACGCCAAGAAGTTGGATGAGTTGCCGGAAGGCGTCGAGCGCGGACATAATCGGAATGCGTTCCTGGGTGGAACACGCCTGTGGCAAATCGACTCGCGCACGCGGCGGCCAAAATGGCAGATCCTTTAGAAAAGCGAATAAAACTATTATGGAACTTTATTTTTTAAGACATGGCGAGGCCGATTGGCCGGACTGGAAAAAATCGGACGACGAACGTCCTTTGACTAAACGCGGTAAGAAAGAAATGCACGAGGTCGCCGCGTTTCTTGTCCGGCTTAAAGTGCGACCGGACTTAATTTTGACCAGTCCGTTGCCGCGCGCGGCGCAGACGGCGGAAATCGCGGCGGAACACCTGGATGTGAAGTGTCGCGAAGAACAGCGTCTGGCGCCGGCATTCGGTGCCGCGGAGCTGGAACAAATAATTAACAAACACTCAGTGGAGAGTTTGATGATCGTCGGTCACGAACCTGATTTTACGAGAACGATAGCTGCCTTGACCGGTGCGTCGCTAAAACTTTCAAAGGCTGGCGTCGCCCTGGTCGATGTCGACATTCCCTCGCGTCGAGGGAGGCTGCTTTGGCTCTTCCCGCCCAAGATCGCCAAGAAATAGTCGATTGCCGTTGTAGGGCAACCGCTCCGGTTGCCGACCAAATTAAATGAGCAGGCGATGCGCCTGCCCTACAATCTCAATCCGTCTTCATCCGCGTAATCCGCGGTTAATTCATCGCTGCGCAAGCAGATAAATCGCGGCGAGCGCCAACAGAAAATACGGAACAAGAACGGCCGCTCCGGCATAATCCTTTGCCATTCGTTGTCCGAAGAACAGCGCGAGAATCGCGACGGCAGAAATCACGGCGCCATAAAGTGCAATCGTCGAATCACGCGAAAAAACTACGACGACGCATCCAATCGCGCTCAACACCCCGGCGGCGAGCTCAAGGATAGTGATCGCGGTCACCATCGCGGGCACAATTCCCGCCAGAGGACTTTTAGCGAAATGTCCTCGCAACCATTCGAGATTGCCTCGCCGATCGACAACTTTATCAATCCCCGACTGAAGAAAAAGGATCGCAAGAAACGCAGAGATGAGGACCTGCAAGAGAGAGATTGTACTATCGAGAGTGTGTACGGTTGGCATGCGACCACTTTAATATTGAACGGTTCACCCTTGTCGATCTTGTTCACGCCGGAAACGCGCAAATGGGAGCACCCCGAAAGCTTTTCCAGCTAGTTCGCGGCAGCGAAACGCGCGCCCTGCAAGCCCGGCGTTCTAGGGTGCCCGCCGCGGCGGACGCCGACCTGAGATCAGGTTTCGCATCGAACGCACTACAATTGTTGACTTAATCGCCTTGAGCGAATGCGTCGGCGAAGGCAATATCGCCCGATTTCAGATCCAACTCGGCTTCGGCTGCCGTCCCAAATACGCGTGCGCGCTGATCATCGAATTCTCCCTCCCATCGGGCAATGACCATTGTTGCGAGACAATTGCCAATCAGGTTCACGCAGGTGCGTCCCATATCCATCAGTTCATCAACGCCGAAGATAATCGCAACACCGATCGGACCGAGTCCCGCCGGCAGAAAGGTGTTCAACGTTGCCAACAAAATGACCAGCGATGCGCGTGGAACGGCGGCCACACCCTTCGAGGTAAGCATCAACGTCAGCATCATCGTGATCTGCTGACCGAGTCCCATGTGCCAGCCCATCGTCGTTTCGGCCGCCTGGGCGACAAACACCGACGCCATTGCCAGATACAATGTCGATCCATCGAGGTTGAACGAATAACCGGTCGGCATAACGAAGCCGACAATGTGCCGAGGCACGCCCAGGCGTTCCATTTGTTCCATCGCCCTTGGCAGGGCCGATTCGCTGCTGGTAGTGGCAAAGGCGAGCGCGGCCGGCTCGCGCACGGCGCGCACGAATTGTCGCAGCGGCACGCGCGCAATGAAAATGACGAGCCCGAAAATCAGGACGATGAAAATGATCAGGGCCAGATAAAGCGACAGAATCAGGCTGGCCAGATTAAGAAGCACGCCCAGCCCCTGGGTCCCGATGGTGTGGGCCATGGCCGCGCCGACGCCAAAGGGCGCAAACATCATCACGTAATTGGTGAACTTGAACATGACCTGCGAAAGACTTTCCATCGCGCGCACGATTGGCCGCCCTTTTTCGCCGATCGCCGAGAGAGCCAACGCAAACAGGACCGAGAAGGCGACGATTTGGAGCACGTCGCCGCGCACCATCGATTCGATCACGCTGGATGGGAAGACGTGCACAATCGTTTCGATCAGCGTCTTGGGATGACTCTGGCCGATTGCTTTCGCCACGTCGGTGTTGCTGGCCACGAGCGTCACGCCGATACCCGGCTTTGTGAAATTCACGACGGCTAACCCGATAAACAGCGCGGCTGTCGTTACGATTTCAAAATACACCAGTGCTTTGATGCCCATGCGCCCGACTTTTCGTAACGCTCCCGCCCCGGCGATCCCGACAACAATGGTCGAGAAGACAAGCGGGGCGATGATCGATTTGATCAGGTTAATGAAGATGTCGCGCAGAAAATAAACCGCGTTCCCCCAATCGGGCCGCAGCCAGCCGATCACGCCGCCAACGATCAGCCCGATCATAATCTGCACCGTTAAAGACGGCCGATACCACGGCCGGCGTGGTGGTGGTTGTGCGTTTGGCACTTCCTGCATCACAGCGTGGATACCACAAACGTTCGATTTGAAACAGCGCACATTTCCTGCCTGGGTAGCGCACGCGTCTCGCGTGTTGGTTTCGGCGTCGCGCCGAAACGAACTTTGTCGCGGGGTCCAATTCGCGATGGAGATCGGAGAGCCTGAGAAAAGTTTGCGATGACGAGCGCGTCATCGCCAACACGCGAGACGCGTGCGCTCCCCAGAAAAATGCGCTCCATTGTCGCGTGTTTCTAAGTCATCTCGAATGCACATCATGCGGGCTGCGCCACGAGTGGCAGCGTCTGCAAAATCTTTGTACTGCTTGCCACAAACCGCTTTTCGCGATTTACGATCTTGCCGCGGCAGACCGAACGCTTAAGCGCGAGGCTTTGGCCACGCGCGAGAAATCGTTGTGGCGTTATCGCGAAGTGTTGCCCCTCCCCGATGGTGTTGAGCCGGTTTCACTCGGCGAAGGCGGGACACCGCTGCTTCGGGCCGAGCGATTTGGTCGCGCCGTGGAGCTATCAGAGCTCTGGATCAAAGACGAATCGCAAAATCCCACCCAGAGTTTCAAAGCACGCGGCATGGCCGTTGCCGTATCGATGGCGAAATATCTCGGCGCGACCAAACTCGCTGTCCCAAGCGCGGGCAACGCCGGGGGAGCGCTGGCGGCCTACGCCGCCCGGGCTGGACTCGAAGCGCACATTTTCATGCCCCGCGACACACCGCGCGCGAACGTCATCGAGTGTCGCGAGCTCGGAGCGCAAATCACTCTCATCAACGGCCTCATCACGGATTGCGGCGCCGAGATCGCCCGGCGCAAAGCGACGGAAGGCTGGTTCGATATGTCCACGCTCAAAGAGCCGTACCGGGTCGAAGGAAAAAAGACGCTCGGATATGAATTGGCGGAGCAATCGGACTGGCGCCTTCCAGATGTGATCTTGTATCCGACGGGCGGCGGCACCGGCCTCATCGGAATGTGGAAAGCGTTCGACGAAATGGAAACCCTTGGCTGGATCGGATCAAAACGGCCGCGCATGTTCTCCGTCCAGGCTACCGGCTGCGCCCCGATCGTCCGCGCCTTTGAAAACGCTGACTCGATCGCAGCCGAATTTCCTGAAGCGCACACATGCGCTTCCGGTCTGCGCGTTCCAAAAGCGATCGGCGATTTCCTTATCCTGAAAATTCTTCGTCAATCCAACGGTGGCGCCGTCGCCGTCGATGACGAAGAAATGATGCGCGTCACCCGGGAAGTGGGATCGAGCGAGGGTCTCTTCGTGGCTCCGGAAGGAGCCGCGTGCTTCGCAGCTTTGAAGTCGCTCATTTCGAGCGGCAAAATTGCTTCCGACGAACGAGTGGTCATTTTCAACACCGGATCAGGAATCAAATATCTCGACTGCTATTAACGGTAAGGTTTCCTCCTCCGCGATGTCGAGTCGGGTCTCGGTAGAAGTCATCTCTCAAATGACGAAATCTAATGCCGAATGATGAGTTAATGTCGAAGCCCGAATGAGAAGTCTAAGCCAGCGGGCCTTCAAAGCACTCGGCGGCAGGCTTCGTTTTTGTCATTCCTTCGTGCTTCGTCATTCGCCATTGAGTCAGCCTGCTGGATCAGTCGCACTGTCGCCAGGCAACGAAGTAAAAGACCGGGCCCCAGAATCAACCAACGGCTTCCACCGCACACATTTCGTCGCACCACATCTCGATCCGCGCGCGGATCTGGTCGCGGATTTTGCGTGTGCCAGCGAGGCGCTCTTCATGTGTGCCAGTTAGCTCGCCTGGATCTGGAAAACTCCAGTGCAACCGCTTGGTCACGCCAGGAAAGATGGGACAACGCTGGGCACTGCTCTCGTCACAGACCGTAATCACGTAGGCAAATAACTCGCCGGATTTGAAAACATCGAACACGGATTGAGTTTGATTGTGCGAAATATCGGTCCCGATCTCGCGCATCGCTTCAATTGCCAGCGGATTGAGACTCCCCGGCTCGAGACCGGCGCTGTGCGCCTCAAAATAGTCGCCACAAATCTCGTTTAGAAACGCTTCCGCCATTTGGCTGCGGGCGCTGTTATGAATACAGATGAACAAGACCTTTTGTTTCATGATGGGTGATCGATCATGCCATGAAGGGGAACAGAACAACAGTCTTTTCGAACGCACCGGCAACCGACAACTGCAAGCAGCGAGCCTGCAACTGGTGCCAGAATGTAAATCCAGAGATGAGCCAGATGTTGAGAGACTAAGGCCGGGGCAGAGGAACGCGCTGGATTCATCGACGCACCGGAAATCGGGCCGGCAAAAAGCGCTTCCAGCGCGATGACCGACCCAACGGCGATTCCGGCGGTAATTCCGCGTTCCTTGGCGCCGACGGAGACATTGAGAATTACAAACATTAATAGGGCCGTGAGAATGATTTCGAGAATCAGCGATTGAAGCGGCGACCCGGCGGGAGCAGTTATTCCCAGGGTCGAATGCTGTGGAAATAATCCGCGCAAAAGCAAACTCGCAGCCAGCGCGCCGGAGCACTGGCTCAGCACATAGGGCAAAACCAATTTCCCTTCAAGCCGGCGCGCCGCGAAAAAACCGAGGGTCACTGCGGGATTAAAGTGTGCTCCAGAGAGATCTCCGACGGCATAAATCATTGTCATTACAATCATTCCGAAGGTTAGGCCAACGCCCACATTTGTGACCGCCCCGCCAGTCACATCATTAATGATGATCGCTCCGGTTCCGGCAAAGACGAGTGCGAACGTCCCAATGAACTCCGCGGCGTATTTCCTGGCCTTTCTCATTCAGACTTTCCGCGTGCTGATGAAGATCGAGATGCGCTTTGCGAACGCTTTGGACGGCTCGGCGTAAAAGCGGCGACCAAGTTCGAGCGCATTGCGACGCAACCGTTTGCCTCGTTTACGAATGGTCTTCTGCAGTTGCGCCAATTCACCGCGCAACGCGTCATCTCCGCTTTCCTTGTCCAGGCGGGCCAGAAGAAAATCGAAGTCATGTTCGCGACCCAGTAGTTCGGCTAAAACCTCCACATCATGAGCCATCTCTTCCAAAACCACGCGGTTCAGCGGTTGCAAGATGCGCAACTGATACCAAAGGTCCTTCACCCGCTTGCGCCAGGCGTGAAAGTTTTCCGGTACCGGTTTCTTGATCGTTTTCGCGAGTCCGCGCTGGCCGCGTTTGTAGATCTTCTCGACCGCGCCGCAAATTTGCTTCCAGCTTAGGCGGTCGAGCGGCCATTTCAAAAGGCGCTCTTCCACACGTTCCAGTTTCGGAATCGCTTGTTTTTGCCAGCCGTCAAACGCGGCGGAAAAACTCTCCCGCTCCAGCGACAACAATTCTTCGAGGCGCGCGAAGTGGTTCTCGCCGGAGTTCTTTGCTGTTTCGTCGCGCAATTGAATTAGGGTTTGCAGTCGCACCTGCGCATCGCGCAAATCGGAGACGAGTCGTCCGATCTCCCGCACGCAGCGGTCCTCGCGCTTATGCCGATTCTTCCCGACCTCGCCCACGGCCAAGCGCATTGCCGCGCGCAGTTTCTTAAGATGTTTGCGAACTTCGTGCACGGTGACACCGCGCTGCTTTGCCGGGTGTCGGCACAATCGAAGAGCAGAGTCGAATTGTTCGCAAAAAACTCGCTTCAGCCCGTCCGGCAACGGTTCGCGCAATTTCAAACGGAAGCCCATATTGTCTGATTACTCGTTGGCCAATCTGACGTTGCTGTAACGTTTTTCGCCCGTCACCTCCCGGCCAAACCAGGAAGGTGGCTTGAATTTGCCGCAGGTTGCACGGTCAGGGAATTCCACTTCCGCCACCACCAGACCGGAATGTCTGCGCCGATAAATATCAATCTCGACAAGTAGATTTCGCCACGGAATTTCATAACGCACCTTGTACAATCTCCTGCCTGCGGTCGCCGGCCAAAGGACCGCGAACTGCTTGGGACTGAGTTTGATCTCGCGTTCTTCCCGCGATCTGCCACGGCCCACTTTGAAAGTCAGCGACGCGGTTTTGCCTTTTTTGCGGAGCCGCACCTGCCTGCCTGCGGGTTCCGTTGCCAGATAACCTTGTGCGATGACGTAACGCCGCGATCGTTTGAGTTTTTCAGGCAGCCGCTTAAGCAAATATTTGCGTTCGATCTCGCGGCTACTGTTAGGTATTCCCATCTTCATTCGTGCAAGGTCAGGAGGCTAAGGGCGATCATTGTCGCGGTCGAGATTTTCGTCATCAAGAGGCTCAGGGGCTTGAATTTGGTGGTCATTTTGGTCGCCCGACGTTGGCAAGGGATACAAAGACAGCGTTTTCACCCAGGACGCCCAAAAGATCCCCGCGCTTCGGTTGCAAGAACTGGCGCAATCCTCAATTATTTAGCCGAGTGAAAGGAATTGTCGCTCTCCTCACGATCGCCGGCTCGCTCACGATTGCTGCTTGCAGCGTCTTTGGACCGGGGGAGGCCGTTCGGGACGAGTCGGGAAGAACTCTTTATCGGGCTGCGGAGGAAAATCCGGCCGACGCCCCGGACGTGGCACCAGTGCGGGAAAAAGTGCCGGGAGAATCTCGCTGATTTCCGCAGAGCGCCGCCCTCAATTCCTGGGAATCTCAGGTGCGGGTTCGGGAATACGCTGTGAGTGGCTCGGCCGTCTCCAGATTCTTGATCACGGTGCTGAGGTAGACCGACTCGGGATAAAATGCCTTGTACTTCGTGATCTCGGCCCGATTCAATACTTTGAACCCGTAGCGTTCGAACATTTTTTCCCCGCGCCGGCTCTCGAAGGTCACGATCTGCCCGTAAACACGTTTCTCGCCGGAGCGATACAGATAACTCAAGTATGCGCTCATCAGGGCACGGGTTGTGGATACTTTTCGGGCGTCCGGGAGCAGGTTGATATGAAAATGCGGGACCCGGCGCGGACGCGCGGGCACTTCATGCCACCCGTGCACGAGCGTCCAGCGGATAAAACGACGCGAGCGTTCATGGTAGCGAAAGTAACGAGTAAGGGCGCGAAAAAAGAGCCAAACGTTTTGATAAAGCGCGTAGAGCTGGTTGCGCAACGGCTTGCGCGAACCGAGGAGGTAACCGCGAATTTCGCCATCCACCTCGAGGAGAAAACACGACTCCTGTTCGTGATCCGTGTAATACGTAGTCAGAAAATCGGCGAATAATTCTCGATCCTCATAAACCGGATCGATTGGGTCGCCGAGAAATCCTGTATCGCAGCACAACTTTCTGACCGCTTCGCGATCCGATGGGCGGTAACTGCGAATGATGAACGGCTTATGATCGTCGCTCTCCATTAGAACGGCGGTAGTTTGCGCAAGTCTCGCGATAAATGCAAAACAGTTCTTCGAACACCCGCGGCCAGCTATACAGGTTCTCCGCCGCGTGGGCGGCGCTCTCTCCCATAATCGACAGCTTTTTTGTGCTTGCGCCTTCAATGGCGTCGGCCAGTGCCTCGGCGCTGTCGGCGCGCGCCCAAGACTCCTGGTCGTGGCAAATAATCTGGTCCATGTAGCTGCCGCGAATTCCTACTACCGGCGTGCCGCATGCCTGACTCTCCAGCGCCACAAGCCCAAACGTTTCCTGGACGCCTGGGTGGACGAAGAGATCGGCCGCTCGATAATAACGCGCGAGGTCGGCGGAGTCCGTACAATACGGAATCCAGGAGATGTCTTTCCCGCCACTGCGGGACTGCAACTGTCGAAGTTCCTTGCGTTGCGGCCCGTCGCCGATGATCAACAGATAAAATTCATTTGAGCGTCGCCGCTGCAAGAGGTCGAACGCTCGAATGAGTGTTTGAGTGTTCTTTTCCCTGGCCAGACGTCCCACGTAGAGAAGCAGTTTTTGCTGGCGGGCAATGCCCAGCGAGGCGCGCGTCGCTTTCCCGTCATCCGGCTTCGGCTTGAAAATGTCGGTGTTCACGCCGAGCCGGACCGTCCGCACATTACGCACGCCCCATTCGAAAAGAACGCCGGCCAGATTTTCGGAGGGCACAAGCGTGGCCTGAAAGCGATTGTAAAGCTTCCGGACATATGCGCGCGTCAACTTCATGGCCCGATGCGTCCCGCGTTTGCCCAAGAATCTTGTGCTGCCGCGCAGATACGCTTCCGGAAAATGCGAGTGGTAAAAACCAACGACTGGAATTTTCAGCGAGCGGCCGACCGCAATTGCTTTCCATCCTACTTGGTACGGGTCGCTCGATTCAATGATGTCAGGCCGTTCAAGTTCTAGGATCTCCTCGATTGCGCGCAGATTCAGCAGCGCCCGGTAACGCGATGTGCGCGAGAGCAAAGGTGAGTGGATCGAGTAAATGCGTGACCCCGCATTGGTGGTCACTTCCGTTTTCGGTCCCGGAACGATGAGAACGTGCTCATCGCCAGCTGAGTGCTTGTCGATGTACGCGATCTTCTCGTGCACATAACGCTTAACGCCCCCGCTCAGCGGCGAGTAGAACTGCGTCAGATCGCAAATCTTCAATGAATTGCCGACTTCCGATTGCCAATTGCCGATTTACGCGACGCGGCCATGATGGCGACGAGTTCGCCCGCTTCTTTCAGCAACGGTTCTATTTGTGCTTTGCCCCGGATCTTTGAATCAATAATCAGCTCCAACCAAAACGCAGTTTCGTCAGCTTCTTCTTCGACAACTCCAATCTTGGCAATGAATTCAGCACGAGACCGTGCGCGACACGCAGCGCGATAATTCGCCGCCACTGAGGTCGCACTTCGAATAATCTGGTTGGCGATTGCGCGGCCTTTGACGGTGTTTGGAAGCGCGTCTACCAATCGGATAACTCGCAACGCAAAATCCTTTGTTCGCGCTTTCAGTTCAGCGGTCGTCATTGCATCTCTTCCTCGATCGACACTCGGCAATCGACAATCGGCAATTATTTCTCCAGGTCGCTTAAGTATTTTTCCGCATCCATGGCCGCTGCGCAGCCCGTGCCGGCCGCGGTAACCGCTTGTTTGTAAACGCGATCCGCCACGTCGCCGGCGATGAACACCCCAGGGTGTTTACTTTCGGCCAGATTTTTCGCGATCAGATAACCGTCCGGATCGGCCTGGAGCTTCCCCGCGAACGCTTGGGTGTTTGGATCGTGACCAATGGCGACAAACACGCATGCGACTTCCAATTCGCGCTCCTCGTTGGTTTTCACGTTGCGCAGTCGCACCGCGCGCATCTCGCCTTTGTCATCGGGAATATATTTTGTCACGACTGTGTCCCAGATCGGCTCGATTTTCTCATTCGCCATCACCCGATCGGCCATGATCTTCGAGGCACGCATCTTGTCGCGTCGATGAATCAAATAAACTTTGGAGGCAAATCGGGTGAGAAAAAGAGATTCCTCCGCCGCGGAATCGCCGCCACCGATAACGCAGACCGGAACGTTCTTATAGAATGCGCCGTCGCACGTCGCGCAGGAAGTCAGGCCATGACCGATCAGTTTCTCTTCGTTCTCGAGTCCCAAATACCGCGCTGAAGCGCCGCTGGCGATAATGAGCGCCTGGGTTTCCAGCCATTCGTCGTCTGCCTTTATGCGAACATGGCTATTGCGCGGCTCGAAATCCGTCACTTCGGCATAGGAGAAACGGGCGCCAAATTTCTCGGCTTGTTTATGCATGTTCATGATCAACTGCGGGCCATCGATCCCGTCGGGAAATCCCGGGTAGTTCTCCACCAAAGTCGTCGTAGAAAGCTGTCCGCCCGGTTGTCGGCCTTCGAGCACAAGCGGATTCAAGTTCGCCCGTGCGGCGTAAATCGCTGCCGTCAAGCCGGCGCAGCCACTTCCAACGATAATCACCTTCTCCATGAATAAAATTTAGCACACGGCGCAAGCCGGAACATAGGCTTGCAGTCCGCCAGTCGGACGGATTCGTCCTGTGGCGAGCCTGTGCGGCATCGAAATCAGCCCCGAAAACGTTCGGGGCTAGCCGCACAGCCCTGGAGGGCTATGTTCCACCGGACATGCCCGAACTGGCTGAGGTCGAATGGTATCGCAAGCAATGGAACGCCGGCCTCGGCAAAAAGATTGTCGATGTTCGGTTACATGGAAGAAACAGGGTTTTTCGGGGAACAGATCCCCGCGAGCTTCGTCGAAGATTGGTCGGCGAAAAGTTTCTGAATTCAGAGGCGCGCGGCAAACGGATGCTCTTCAATTTCTCGAGCCATAACCCAGAATTAATCCGGGCTCGCGAAAACATTCGGAGCGGGCTCGGGATTCATCTCGGCATGACCGGGAGGATTCGCGTTGAATCCGGGAAGTTTCAGCCGAACAAGCATGACCACCTCGTTCTCTATCAATCCGGACGCGCGCTTGTCTTCACTGATTCGCGGCAATTCGGTCGCGTCCGGTTACATCACGGCCGAGAAGAACCTGATTGGTGGAAACGGGGTCTACCGGAGATCACTTCTCCGAAGTTCGATCAACAATTCGTCGATCGATTCCTGGATCGGCATCGCAAAGCGCCGATTAAATCCGTTCTGCTTTTGCAGAGTGGTTTTTCCGGAATCGGCAACTGGATGGCTGATGAAATTTTGTGGCGGGCAAAGGTTCTGCCATCGAAGCGAACAGGAAAATTAACCCGGCGCGAACACGCAGCGATTTTCCGAGCGACAAAATTTGTCGTGAGAAGATCACTTGAAACGCTCGGTAGAGATTTCTCCGATCCGCCGAAAAATTGGCTAATCCATCAGAAGTGGAAACGTGAAGGCGTGTGCCCGCTCCATCGCACACTGCTACGTCATGCCATGATCGGCGGACGCACGACCGCGTGGTGCCCGCGTTGTCAGAAATAGGGAGGTGGATCTTTTGGGCTGTTGTGGGACCAAAGCCGACCTTCAGGCCGCAACGTAAACCACAATTTTATGAAAACCGGTAACGCCGGAGAACGGGCTGCGATCTGGTTCCCATTCCTGCACTTTGCCTTTGCCGTCCGTGGCGCGCGCGACGAGTGTGTAATTGCCCGGTTGCTCGGGCATCCAGTTTGTTTTCCAGAGCGACCACGCAAGATCGCCGCCTGCGTAATAAAATTCGGAGTCGCTCCAAGTCTTGCCGTCATCGAAACTCATCTCCACGCGCGAGATGCCGCGGTTACCGCCGTAGGCCATGCCCTTTACTTCGATCGGGCCGCTCAACTGATTGAGTGCAAACCACGACTCGTGATCAGGGACATCGATGCGCGACCGCGTCGGCGTCATGAAGTCAGGGCCCCAGCCTTGCGTCTCATAAAATCCTTTCGCGTCCGCGTTCGTCACTTCGACGCGTGTGAGCCATTTCACATGTTTCTCGCCGAAGTAGCCCGGAACGATGACGCGCAACGGATAACCATGGCGATCCGGGAGCGGCGCGCCGTTCATTTCATAGGCCAGCAACGTCGTCGGCTCCATCGCTTTCTCCAGCGGAATCGTGTCGGTGTAATTATCGACGCCATGCAAACGGACGCGCGCGGCTTCAGAAAGGGGACCCGCCTGTTCGAGGAGATCGCGCAACGGAAAACCTTTCCAGAGGGCGTTGCTGATCAGGCCCGCATCCAAACCGTTGCTGATGCACATTAGAGTCGTCTGCTGCTCGACCGCTGGGAATCCCGTTAGATCTTGAAATCGCCACGTCGCCTGATTGTGCACCAAGCCGTTCACTTCCAAGTGCCAAAGACCGACATTTACCTGGGGATCAATCACATTTTTGGTCACACAATAAAACAGATCGTTCGGCGTGATTGGCTGAACGATGCGGCCCTTGTATTGCATGCCGTCGTAACTAAACGTCGCCGCGCGATAAAGTTTGCGCGCCAACGCCACACCTCCCCCAGCCATTCCAACTCCAATTGCGCTCAGCACAAACGCGCGCCGCGCAATCGGCGGACTGAATTCTTGATCTTCTCTCTGAATTTTTGGTCCTGTCAGAAATTGAAAACTCCAAACGAGTGTTCGCTCGAAAACAAAAACGCAGAGGCCGAAGCCTACGAGCGTAACCAGACGTGCGGCAGCAATGGGCAATCCAACGTAGCTCGTTCCAAGCACCGGCCAAAGTGCGATTACGACTGCGATGAGCGGCAGCGCGACAAACACAGCGATCGTTGCGAACGTCGCGGGCTTTCCGGGGTTGCCCCGCGTGCAAAATCCGAAAATCGCTCCGGCAATGGCCCCAACAACGAACTGGCCGACGATCGTCGATCCAACGCCGAGCTGTTTCAGATGATTGTAGCCGCCGACCTTTCCCATGAGCGAAAGAAATGGTCCCGGCGGAATGAAAACCGAAAGTCGATCGCCAATGATCATCAGCGGTGTCGCGACGCCGAAACACGCGAGAATAAGCATCACTACAGTCATCGCAATCGCGGCGACAAGACCGGCAAGTAATCCAGCAGTAATTGCCTTCCCGCGCGAAAGTTCGTCAGGCAATGTCATGAATTGTTATTTGGCCACAGATTAACACCAGCCTTCGTATGAAACTACGGCTTGGCAAGCGGATGAATGAAGCGACTGGGATGAGCGCCATAGAAGGTAAAGCCGCGATGGGTAGCGGCGAGCGATGCGGGAGCAGAGCGAGTTTCAAACACGGATCAGAAGAAGAGTCTTTCGCGTGTCATCTCTTCAACACATCCGTGCTAATCAGTCTTGATCCGTGGCTTCCTTTCTGTCGCGATGCGCAAGAGCGTCGCGATAATGCGCGCGCCGGCGATAAATGTCCCGCGCAATGTGCCGGAGACTTTCGATTCTCCACCGGCGCGTCGACGATGGTTTACTGGAATTTCGAGGATTCGCAGCCCGACGCGCGCCGCTTTCATCTGCATTTCGAGATTCCAGCCGTAGGTTTGCTCGCGCATACCGAGTTTTTCAAGCGCGTCGCGCCGGATCGCGCGAAACGGACACATATCGGTATAACGAACGCCGTAGAGCAGCCGCAGGATCCACCCGGCAATTCGTCCGGCAAGGATCTGCTGAAAATTCATGCTACCCGGTTCGCGCTGTCCGCGCGTGCGCGAGCCGATCACGAAATCGTGTGTGCCGGCCGCGATCGGATCGACAAGTTGATTCATGAATTCAGGGCAATCGCTGCCATCGCCGTCGAGAAAAACGACAATGTCGGATTCCGGAGACAAACTCGCGATTCCCGCAGCGCAAGCGCGTCCATATCCGCGCGGCGCTTTCACGACGCGAGCGCCAGCGTCGCGCGCGCGTTCGGCCGTTCGATCGGTGCTGCCATTATCGACCACGATGACGTCAGCGGGAATTTTCGTCGCTGCCACTTCACGCACAACGCCAGCAATTGGCTCTTCTTCGTTAAGCGCCGGAATGATCACTGAGACGGCGCTCATCGCAAAACCAGCCACGCGCTCGTGAAATAAATCACGAGAGCAAAAGTATCCGCCAGAGCGAGCGTAACTGGTCCCGCAGCGATTTTCGGATCGAGCTTGAAACGGTGCAGGAGCGACGGCACACAGAGTCCCACGAGACAGGCGCTGACCAGCGAAATGGCGATGCTTCCGCCGATGACAAGCGCCCCGGAAACATCTTTGCGCCAAACCCAAACGATTGCTCCGACCAGCGCGCCGCAAGAGAGACCGATCAAAAGGGCCGTTAAGAACTCTTTTCGCAGGGCCGCGGTAAACCAGCGCCAGGTCACCGGCACTGCGCGCAGCGCCTGGATCGTAACGCTCATTGATTGAGCGCTGACGCTTTCGTTCAAGCCGAGCACCATCGTGAGAAAAAATGCGATGACCAGACTCTTGGCCAGCGTCGCTTCAAAGAAGCCCGCTAGAATCGCGCAGAGAGTACCCGCGGTAACGGTGACGAGCAGCCAGCGAAAACGATAGTGGAAACCGCGCCACGGCGAGGCGCTGCGGACTTGCTCCAGGTGAAATCCCAGGGCCTCGAAGACATCGTCGCCGACAGGAACGGAAGGTTTCTGCGTTTCGCGGTCGCCCGCCTGGAGAACTTCCTCAGCAAAAAGTCCGACGTCGATCACGCCGACCACGCGCCGGTCTTCGTCAATAATCGGAAACGCGAAGAACTTGTAGAGCACGAAAAATTCGCAGGCATCCAGCACGGTTGCAGTGGCGGGGACTGCTACGACCCGCCGGACCATGATTTCGCGGAGCGGCGTCTCCAGCGGAGCGGTGAGCAAGCGGCGCGTGGGCACCACGCCCACGAGCCGCTTTTGTTCATCAACCGCATAAAAGTAAATGACGCGTTCGCCCACGCCTTCGTGTCGAATCCGCTTCAGCGCTTCGCCCACCTTCATGTCGGCGTCGAGCAGCGGAAAATCCGTCCGCACATGATCGACAACCGGCGAATTGAAATCGGGAATGCCGACTTGGTCAGTCATTCATCTTTTCTACTCGATGAACGACGCCTTTGCCGCGCAAAATCCTGGCGGCTTCAGTAAAATAGTCGCGCACGTCGCTCTGCGCCTTGATCCAATCGATGTAGCGACGGATGCCCTCGGCGAGATCGACACGTGGCTCGTAACCGACGGCGCGAACGCGCGTCGTGTCGCTGGTTAGATGACGCATTTCGCCGGGTCGAAATTCGCCGTTTACTTCCGGCGCGATCTCGATGCCGAGCGCATTAGAAATTGTTGCGGCGATCTCGCGAATCGACACCCCGCGACCGCTGCCGACATTCACCGGCAATCCGTCAAGCTTATCCGTTTCAGCCGCGAGCAGGTTCGCCCGTGCGATGTCTTCAACGAACGAGAAATCGCGTGTTTGCTCCCCATCTTCGTAGAGCACTGGCGGCAAATTATTCAGCAAACGCGTGCAGAAAATTGCGATCACGCCCGTGTATGGATTGAAGATCGATTGTCGCGGCCCATACGTGCAAGAGTAACGCAGCGCCACGGTCGGAATACCAATCTGCTTTCCCCAAAGCAAAACAAGTCTCTCTTGATCGACCTTGGTCAGACCGTAAACGGTTTCACCGGCGACCGGCGCGTTTTCCGGCGTTGGAACGCTTTTGGTAATTGCGCCGCAGATCGGACAATGCACTTGCCAATCGCCCTTGCGCAGTTGTTCAACCGGCCGGACCGGCGGGAAAACCAATCCATGGTCTGGACATTCGCTCGCGCCTTCGCTGTAAACGGCCTGCGAGCTCGCGACGACGATTTTCTTTATCGGTAGTTTTTTCTCGCGAATAACCTCGAGCATTTGCGCTGTCCCAAGCGAATTCACGTGAACGTATTTTGCGATCTCCGGCATGTACCCGCCGTATGCAGCCTGGTGAAAGACAATCTCGATCTTGTCGAGCGCGGCCGTAATGGTGTCGAGATCACGCAAGTCGCCGGCGATGAACTCTGCCTCCTGATTAATCCACGCCGGTTTGCCTCGCCTGTGGGTGTTCCGCTCTAGATTATCGAGCACGCGAACTTTCCAGCCTTCGCCTAGAAGCAGATCGGTGACATGCGAGCCGATCAGGCCCGCGCCGCCGGTAACAAGCGCGCGTTTTGCCGCCATATGGATGAGAGGCTAGCGACGCAGCTGTTGTAGAGCAACCGCTTCGGTTGCCGGCTCGGTTTGGCAGGTGGAGCGGCTGCCCTACAATTATTCCGGCCAAATGCTGTCACGGCCTTCGCGCTCGATAAGTTCGGTCAGGAATTTTCGGGTATTCGGCGCGAGGTCATCTCGCGAGTTTTCACCAAGCAACTCACCGCACAGTCGCCGCAATGTCGCCCGATCATCGACATCGTAGCCCACTGGCAACAATTTCACTTCTATATCAATCTCGGCTGCGCGCTGCCTGGTCTGTTCCAAAACGCGTTCCGTGCTCCAGTCAACTTGCTCGAATAGCTCACGATGCAATGATTTGAGCCCAATCAAATAATAGCCGCCGTCATCGCAAGGACCCAGAACGGTGCGATCTCCCGGCATCCGCAAAAGCTCTACCGCTTGCGCGAAACTTTCCGCGGGAACGGTCGGGCTATCGGAGTTAATCAGACAAACAGCAGCGAACCCGACTTTGAACAAATCTTCGACCGCAAAGATTAAACGATCGCCGAATTGATCGCCGCGCTGCGGGATGAGAAAGAACTCTTCCGGCAAAATGTTTTCGTAATCGGCTTCGGCGCCGAGCGGAGTGTAAACGGCGACGCCGAGTGCGGCCCACTGTTTTGTTTGTGGCGACGCGCGCGCACCGGAAACTTGCGACGCTCGCAGACCGCCGCCACAGCAAGCCGCAGAAATGGTGGCGCAGATGTCTCGCAGAAATGAGCTGTTCAGTTGCGCGGCTTCATCATGCGTAAGCGGCGGGGCGAGCCGAGTCTTCACCTCTCCGGCTCGCGGGGCTTTGGTCATCACCGCAAGAGCACAGACGTCGCCGGCGATGTCCGCTGGCGTGCTTGGATTGAGAACGCGATGGATCGTCTTCATCCCGTCCTGCCGGCTGCAACTTCAAGCCTTTTCACAGAGCGCGTATTGATAACGCCCTTCCTGCCAGACACGAATATTTTTCCATGGTTGTGCCGGAAAGAGATTCTCGAACGCGCGAGCCGAAAATACTGTCGCTTTATAGGGCTCGCGATAGCCGTTTCGGTTTAACCCAGCCAGCAGCCACATGGCAAAAAGCGGAATCGATGCGCGAAAGGCATTGCGCGGTTCGGCGATGAAGCACCGTCCACCGGGTTTCAGGACACGGTACATCTCCGCTACAGCCCGATCTTGTTCCGGCAAGACGGTGAACAGGCGCGAAGCTAAAACGATATCGAATTCTGCGTCGGCGTACGAAAGCTTAAGAGCATTGATTCGTTTAAAGCGGCAATTGCTCAGCGCTAGCGCGCCAGCTCGCTCTCGGGCCCATTGCAGCTGGCTTTCAGAACGATCGACGCCAGTGACTGACATTTCACGGAACCGTTCCGCCAGCCGACAGGAGTAAAATCCCGGCCCACAGCCGAGCTCGATGAGCTGTGTGCCCGCGCTGGGCCGACCCCCAGGCCAAAGCGCCGCAATAATCCGCTCCGTGTCATCCCGGAAGAGATGCTCCCGGCAGAAAACATATACCCAGGCGACATGTTCAAAGAGACTGTCGTGGTCGCGCCGCCCGATTTTTAACGCTGGAATGTTAACGGATTGCGAATTCTCAATCTTAGCGGCGGTGGAAGCTATTGCATTAGGCGGCATTTTCTTTAGCTCCGGTGAAGCGAGTGATTAATCGGGCGGGCAAAGAAGTTTTTCACAATAGGGAATAATGATTTGGAAATTTAGTCAGCCTTCTCTTCTCCTCCTTCGTGCGAATAACGTTTCTCGGCCGCTTCAATCACCAGCGTAATCGCTCTATAAAATGAAGTGTTGATAACATCTGTACCGGGCACCGATAAATCGTGGTTCCCTTGAGGAAGACGAAACTTATTCAAAGTTATTCGAACTTGTTGGCTTCTTGCTATGCCTTGATTTAACAAATCGGAATGCAGATCTGTAAACACGTCGCCGCGGGAGCAAGCGCGCTCACCCTTGCAACGATCATTCCCAGCGCGGACGCACGAGAACAATCATCACTCTGGAAAATTCAGAAAACTCTGGTCTTGAAGAGGTATGTCCCTAAAGGCGGCTCTGGATTCCCTGCCCGGGTGTTTGCGATTCTGCCGTGACCTGAAGCGCACGCTGCCCGACACAAATAGCGTTTCCCGTGGATTCGTTTGATGAGCTAGGAAGTCCATGTCGTCTGTGGCGACGGCGCTAGAATCGAGCTATTTCGTGGTCGAAGAGGTGCTTGGCTCAGTTGACTCCGAAAGCTTTCGCGAGTTGACCGAAAGTCGCGACACGAACGAAGGTAGGCGCTGAGTCATGCATATCACGGACATCATACGGGGGGATTCTCCGACGTTTTCGTTCGAGTTCTTTCCTCCGAAAACGCCGGAGGCGGCCGAGGTTCTCTACCAAACGATTCGCGATTTGGAATCATACATGCCGCACTTTGTCAGCGTTACCTATGGTGCCGGTGGTTCAACGCGAGATTTAACGCACGACCTTGTCGAGCGCATTCAACATACGACAAAACTGGACCCCGTCCCGCACCTGACCTGCGTCTGCCATAACGAAAATGAGATCGAAGCGATTTTGCTTCGATACGCGAGGTCGGCGATTGGAAATATTCTCGCGCTTCATTCGCGAATTTAACGAATCCGGCGCGCATCCAGATCGCCGCGGTTTCGGGATCGGCGTGGCCGGTTTCCCCGAAGGACATCCCGCGACGCCGAATCGATTGGTTGAGATGGATCATCTCAAAGCGAAAGTGGACACCGGTGCCGACTACATGGTCACGCAGCTATTTTTCGATAATCGCGACTTCTTCGATTTCCGCGAACGTTGTGCGCTCGCCGGAATCCACATTCCCATTATTGCCGGGATCATGCCGATCACGTCGATGAAGGGATTCAAACGCATCGCGGAGCTGGCCGGTGGCGCACGATTTCCGGCCAGGCTTCTCCGTGCTGTTCAACGATGCGAAAGCGATCCTGAAGGGGTCAGGCGGGTCGGCGTTCACTTCGCCTTGGAACAGTGTCACGATCTTTTGGATAACAACGTGGCCGGTATTCACTTTTACACGCTCAATCGCTCCGACGCCACGCGGGTAATTTTTGACAGTCTTGGCATTCCGCGTCGGCGGAGCGCAGAGGCCCCTGCGGTTTAATCCAGCTGCGCCGCTCCGCAGGGCGGCTTTGCAAATTGAGCGAGCACCCGCGAAGTCAGAGCTGGCGAAATTTGCGCGGAGCCTATGACACGCGCAGAATCTCGGGATGTCCCAGATCCGCCGTGCCATTTGCTGGCAGCTCGGAGCGCTATTGATCGCAATCGTGCTGATTGCCGTAATTTCGCAGTTTTTCCCGATCGTCGATCTTATTGAGACGATCCAAGGGCGTGTGATGGGCTGGGGCGCGTGGGGAGCGGTCTGCTATCCGCTGCTCTTTGCCGCTTGTAATATCCTGCTTCTTCCCGGCGGAGTGCTGGCCGTTGGCGGCGGTTTCTTTTTCGGACTTTGGTGGGGATTGCTCGTCGTGTTCACCGGTAACTTGATTGGCGCAGCGATTTCGTTTGCTGCGAGCCGCTGGGTGGCTCGACAATGGTTTCGACGCAAGCTTTCAAAGAGCCCAACCTTCCGCGCATTGGAACCGGCCGTGGAGCGCGAGAGCTGGAAAATCATTTTATTGAGTCAATTGCATCCACTTTTCCCGACGAGTCTGCTGAATTATCTTTACGGCCTGACGCGAATTCGGTTTGGGACCTATATGCTTTGGGCCTCAATTGGCCGAGCGCCGGGGCTCTTTTTGTATGTCTATGTCGGGACTCTCGGTCAACTCGGGCTTAGGTTAATGCGCGGAAGAAGTCAGCCGCGAGTGATCGAGTACTGGACTTGGGGGGGAGCGTTCGTTACAACGGCGTTGCTGATGTTCATTTTGGGCCGGATCGCATATCGAGCCATACAAACATCGCACGCATCGGCGATGCCGGGTAACCAAATAGACCCTTCGCAACCCCGTGTCAAACAAGGCATATCATCAACATAAGTGACTTGTTATTAATATATTAGAACAAGTATTCGATGTTTAAGCTGCCGAAAGAGTACGACGTGATAGTGATCGGAAGCGGCCATGCCGGAATTGAGGCGGCATTGGCGGCCGCCCGCATCGGATGCCGAACCCTGATGTTGACCCAAAATTTGGATACGATTGGCCAAATGTCGTGCAACCCCGCGATTGGAGGTTTGGCAAAGGGTCACATCGTCCGTGAGATCGATGCCATGAGCGGCGCGATGGGACTGAACACAGATGCTACTGGAATTCAGTTTCGCATGCTTAACAGGGCAAAAGGCCCTTCTGTGCGGGCACCGCGGATTCAATGCGACAAGAAAGCATATCAATTCCGCATGAAGGCGGTTTTGGAGGGCACCGAAAACCTAGATCTGAAGCAAGCAACGGTGGCGAAAGTGGTTGCAAACGATAGAAGAGTGATTGGGGTGGAGACCGACCTCGGTTTAAGAGTTGCCGCTAAGAGCGTTGTAATTACCGCTGGGACCTTCTTGCGCGGTTTATTGCACGTGGGCGAAAAAACCAGACCTGGCGGACGTATGGCAGATGCGCGCTCCGAGTTAAGCGAGAATCTTCGCCAAATCGGCTTTGCCGTAGGAAGATTCAAGACCGGCACGCCCTGCCGAATCAATGGCCGCTCCATTGATTTTTCGCAATGCGAAGTTCAACTGGGTGACGAGCCGCCTCCGCGCTTCGCGTTTTTCAGGGACACTCAAAAATTTAAAAATGAGACCTTCACTTTGAATTTCAATGAGCGCGGTGAGTTCCACGTGGAACAAATGCCTTGTTGGATTACCCATACCTCTCCGCAAACGCATGACATTATCAGAGCTAACCTACACCGCTCGCCGCTCTATTCCGGCCGGATACAGGGGATCGGACCGCGATATTGCCCATCGATCGAGGACAAGGTCGTAAAGTTTTCGGATAAGCCTTCACACCAGCTCTTCTTAGAGCCTGAAGGCCGGCATACCGAGGAATACTATGTAAATGGAATCTCAACCAGCCTGCCGTACGACGTGCAACTGGAGTTCGTGCATTCAATTCCGGCTTTGGAACAAGCTGAGATCATGCGGCCGGGCTACGCGGTGGAATATGATTTTTTCCCGCCAACTCAGCTTTTTCCCACTCTGGAGGCAAGGTTGATCGCCGGTCTCTACTTTGCCGGCCAGGTGAACGGCACATCGGGCTACGAAGAGGCTGCTGCGCAAGGTCTCATTGCTGGGGCGAACGCCGCGTTGAAAGTGCAGGGCCGCTCCCCCATTGTCCTGGATAGGAATCAGGCATACATCGGAGTTCTAATCGACGACCTTGTGACCAAAGGTGCCGAGGAACCGTATCGGATGTTTACCAGTCGTGCTGAAGATCGCTTGCTCCTTCGGCAGGACAACGCCGATCAACGATTGACGAAGCTGGCTTTCGACGCAGGCCTAATATCCAACGAGCGCTGGAGGCAGTTTGAGCGGAAACTGAATGTCCTGAATCAACTACGGCAAATTGCTATTGAGACGAAGCTTCAGGGTAAGCCCATCTGCCAAATGTTAAAGAGGCCCGATTTCACGGTCCAGGATCTACCGGAGGAATTGCGGAGCTTGGCGCCTGCCGAGGCTTGGGAGCTGGTTGAAACAGATTGGAAGTACGAGGGGTACGCGCTGCGCCAAGCCAGCCAAAATCGAGCGATCGCCCGCCAAAATTCCCAGCCCATTCCGGACGGCCTAGACTATGGGAGAGTCGTCGGCTTGCGCTCCGAGACGCGTCAGAAGTTAGCGACAATTCGTCCCACGTCGCTAGGTCAGGCGGCTCGGATCAGCGGGATCACCCCTGCTGATATTGCAATAATATCTATCTGGTTAACCAAGAAGAAGTTACAACAAGACGGAGCGGGTAGCGACGATCAAATCTCCATGACCGGAGCAACTGAGGAGTTGAGCTGAGTGCGATGTTATCATTCGCTGCTGTCGCTCTCCTGAGTTACCTGCTCGGATCGATTCCGGCGGGATATCTTGCTGGGCGGATGGCCGGGATTGACATCCGGAAGGCTGGAAGCGGGAACATTGGGGCAACCAACGTTATCCGAACGCTCGGACGGCGTTATGGCTATTCCGTTTTCGTCGTGGACTTTGCAAAAGGCGCGCTAGCCGTATGCGCCTCGAGCTTCGTAGGGCGATATGCTGAAGCCAAACCGACCTCTAGTGAGATATACGGTATTGTCGGAGCGACTTGTTGCGTCTTGGGGCACATATTTCCGGTTTGGTTGGGATTTAAGGGAGGGAAAGGGGTTGCCACTGCAGCGGGGGCGCTCTTCGGCCTCATGCCTTTGGCCGCGGCAATCGGCGCTGGAGTCTGGATAATTACATTTGAGGTGACGCGCTATGTTTCCGTCGCGTCCATGGCTAGCGCAATGCTATTGCCGGTGATCGTACTCGGCCTGACCCACGCGAGGCACACCAACGGAATGGCGTTGTTCTATTTCACCCTTTGTCTCGCCGCGATTGTGATTTTCCGTCACCGCTCCAATCTTTCTCGTCTCCTGCACGGCACTGAGCCGCGATTCAAGCGAAAGTGAAGATCGAGCGAACCACCATCATTGGAGCGGGTAGCTGGGGAACAGCTCTCGCGTGGTTATGGGGAAGAGACGGGCGACAAATATCCCTTTGGGGCAACAACGCGGGCCGGGTAGAGTGTATGCTAAAGACGCGTGAAAACAGCGATTATATCCCGGGCTTGAAGTTACCCGATTCAGTAAAGATCACACACGAACTTCGCGATTGCGCGGATGCCGATCTGGTGGTGCTTGTGACGCCATCGAGCTTCTTGCGTCCGATCGCGATGCGCTTGCAGGAAGTGCTCAGCAACGATACCGCCGTGTTCCTTAGTTGCATAAAAGGAATCGATCACGGCACTGGGATGCGCATGAGCGAGGTGATCGATGAAATTTTCCCGGAGCACAGAGTGGCAGTGTTATCGGGACCGAATCTTGCCGCCGAAGTGGTGCGTAATTTGCCAACTGCGACGGTGATAGCCTGCCATGACCCCGAATGCGCCGCAGAGTTGCAAAGCTTTCTCGGCAGTCCGCGTTTTCGAATCTATACGAACAACGACGTCACAAGCGTTGAGCTGGGCGGCGCATTGAAAAATGTTTTCGCCATCGCCGCCGGCGCGAGTGACGGACTTGGCTTGGGAGATAACACCAAAGCGGCATTGGTGACTCGCTCGCTCGCCGAGCTGATTCGCCTCGGAACCGCGATGGGGGGCGATTTCAAAACATTCTATGGCTTGAGCGGGGCTGGTGATTTAGTTGCGACCTGCTTTAGCAAGCACAGCCGTAATCGACGCGTTGGAGAATACCTCGGACGTGGGCAAACGATCGAGCAAATTGCTTCCGCGATGCAAATGGTGGCGGAAGGAATTCCGACGACAAAAAGCGCTTATGCATGCGCGCGAAGACTTAATATCGATACACCGATCACTGACGAAGTTTACGCCTTGCTTTACGAGGGAAAAACGCCAGCCCAGGCGATGCAGGATCTTCTCGAGCGCGACCAAAAAGCGGAACAACTGTAGCGACGTCTGTCGCGAGCGCTTCTCAAAGCGGCAAGTTACAAACTCGTCCTGCAAGTCACAGCAGATTCAAACGGTGGACAGTTGCCGGCAGATCTGCCCAATCGCGGCAGGATACAATTCGTGTTCCGCGATTTGAATTCGAGCATGAAGTTTTTCCGGCGTGTCGTCAGCCAAAATCGGCACTTGGCGTTGCGCGATGACATCGCCGTGATCGATCTCCTCATCGACGTAGTGGACGGTGCATCCGGTCAACATTTCCCCGGCCTCCAGCGCCTGTCTCCACGCTTCGAGTCCCGGAAATTTTGGGAGAAGAGATGGATGAATATTTACAATGCGCCGTGCAAATGCATTCAGCATTGGCGCCTTGAGAACGCGCATGAAACCGGCCAGAACCACAAGTTCAACTCCGGCATCGTGAAGCATTCGCACAAGGTCGACCTCGGCTTGCGGCTCTAAACGCGTGCGAAACCCGCCTGCCGGAAGGTAAGCATTGGGGATCGAAAATTCGCGCGCGATATCGAGGATCGGCGCGTCGAACGCATCTGAGATCACCACACGGACCTCCGCCGCCAGGGCGCCGCTTCTAATGCTCTCGAGAATTGCGCGGCAATTGCTTCCCTTTCCAGATCCAAGAATACCAAGTTGAACCAGTCTCATTTTCCGGGTCTTCGCAGTTGTTCGAGCAAGAGCGATGTGGAGTAACCTTTTTCAAATGGAATGATGCGAATTTCCGCGCCAACCTTTTGCAACGCCGCGCGCTCTTCCACGTTGAGAGTTTCGGATGTATAATCGCCACCCTTTGCATAAATTGCCGGCTGGGCAGCGAGAATGAACTGGGTCGCGCGCGTTTCCGGGAAAATCGTGATGAAGTCAACACACTCCAGCGCAGCGAGCACCTCGGCACGGTCTCCCTCGTTATTAACCGGACGTCCATTTCCCTTCAGCTCGCGGACTGAACGATCCCCGTTTAACCCAACAGCTAACACGTCACCGAGCCTGCGCGCAGCTTGCAGATAACGCACGTGACCCACATGCAGCAAATCAAAACAACCATTCGTGGCGACGAGTTTTTTTCCGGCAGCACGCAACTCCCTTGCGCGCTGCGCCAATTCATCCATATCGATGATTTTCGTCTGCATCACTTGCTAATCACAAACTCTAACGCGTGAGGAATAATTTGGAAGACAGCCGGCTCATTTCCGACCGTTTCGCCATCCGCGTTGAACCACATTCCGGGGCGCGACCGGACTGAAATCTTTTTTACACGCCGAAAAGGAACGGCACCGCTGGAGATGTGCTTGCCCAATAGCATCTGCGCGGCCAGCAGCGCCATTTCTCCTGCCGGACGTTGCGGTACGAGCACAACATCGAGCAATCGATCGCTCAAATTCGCTTGCGGCGCGATCGGCAGGCCGCCACCAGCAAATTGTCCATTCGCAACGACGACATTGTAGAGGTCGATCACCAGCTCCTCTGTGTCGTCGAAAATCATTGTCGTGCGGTAGGCTTGCAATTCCGGCAAGGCCGCCGCGGCAGAGCGCAGATATGCAAGCGGACCCCAGGATGCTTTGACTTCAGAAGTTAATTTCTCACCCACAACGCCGCTGAAGCCGCCAGCGGAAACATTCACGAAGTAACGCCTGCGTCCACTGGTCATGCGGACAAGATCGATCGTCGCAGTTGTCTTGGTGCGCAAGATATCGATGTTGGCGTCGACGTTCCCAATGAGCCCAATCGATCGCGCAAAATCATTTGCCGTGCCGAGTGGCAACATTCCCACGCAAACCCGGCGCGCCCCACGGGAGGTAGCGATTCCGTTGATGACTTCGTTCAACGTGCCGTCACCGCCCACCGCAATAACATAATCGGATCCAGCGCGAATCGCCTCCCGTGCCAGAGTTTCTGCTTCTCCCGCGTATTGAGTGACGCGTACCTCATTTGCATTAAGCCGGTGAAGTTGCTCCAGCCGAAACTGTACATCGCCGACTGACCCCGCGACCGGATTTACTATGATGTACGGTTTCACAGTGCTGTAGAGGCGGGCGTGCCTGTTCTCGCAAGTTCCAGGAATGGTCCAACCATCCGGTGATTCGTTTTGTTCGCTTGCCGCGCCGCCTGCTCGCGAAGAACTTTCGGGGTAGCTTTGGCAAAGGCTGGTCCATTCATGGCTGAAACTTTTTTCAATGGCCCAAGATTCACTTTTGTCCTTCGCTGATTTGCGCCAAGTTGCGAAGCGGAATCACCATGCCGAGGAAAAATCCCAACCAACGCGAGCCCAAATCGAAATTTGCGGATGGTTTCCGTGTTTCGAGCGAACCGGTTGTCCCCTCGGATAATGAGCGGGAGAAAGGTGTAAGCGAGTTCGGCGAGGGGGGCGGGCTCCCGCGGGTTCCTGGCGCGCCGAGCCTGTTTGCCATCGCGCGCGATCCTCGAACAATCTTCACTTATTGGAGTATCAACTGGCTGGCAGTCTTTGCGAAAACGGTGCCGGTGGATCGCCAGGCTCATCTCCGCGTGTATTCCGCGGACGGTGTCGAAGAAGAGAGCGTGGCCATCGAACCGATGTCGGGCATTTGTTCCATCGCAGTTTCGCGACCGGACGGCGCTTATCATGTCGAGATTGGGTACTATCAACCGGCGGACGTTTGGAATTCCATCGCCACCTCCAATCAAGTGACGATGCCACGCGACGGTTTCGCTGGTTACGGAGATGCCGATCTGGCCACAATTCCACTTCATCTCAGTTTTCAACGGCTTCTGGATTTATTCCGAGCATCGAAAGGCGACGCACTGGCCGAAACGATCTCGCAATTCCAGAAGCGCGCGCTGAGAAACGAAGAGCGCAAGCAATTAACTGCCGAAGAGCAGGAAATTCTTCGCGCAATGGACATTTCGTTGTCCGAAATTGCGGCCGCCCGGCGTAGCTTTGTCGATACGACTGGCAGCGAGATGCTGCGCAAACGCACGGAGACGCTTCTCAGCTTCGGCCCCGCGAGCCCATCGCGCGGATTTGGCGAAAGCAGCTGGACCTCAAGCGCCACGTAGATAGGCGTTCTTGACGGGCTCGTCGATCCAGAGCGCGCGTGGCTGGCTAATCTGTTCGCCTAAACGCGCGGCGGCTGGGCGAGATTGCTGCGGCGGACGCCGTAAAAGAAGTAAATCACAATGCCGATGACAAACCAGACCAGCAACCGTCGCCATGTCGGCCATGGAAGCGCGGTCATTAAAATGAGGGCGGAGAGCGCGCCGGCCGGGGCGACAAACCAGACCCATGGCGTTTTGAATTTGCGCGGCAGATTCGGCTCGCGCACACGCAGCACGAGGATTCCGACTGAGACGATTACAAACGCGAGCAATGTGCCAATGGAGCAAAGGCTACCGGCATCGCGGACGCTGAAGATGGCGGAAAAGATCGCCACGCCAATTCCAGTTACGATCGAGGTCAGCCACGGCGTGCGAAAGCGTGGATGCACCCGACTAACGAATGGCGGCAGCAGACCATCGCGCGCCATGCTATAAAAAACGCGTGATTGGCCCAACAACATCACAAGGATAACCGACGACAAACCGGCTATGGCGCCGAATTTGATCAAGCGTCCCATCCAGCCCATTCCTGCGTGGTCGGCTGCCACTGCGATCGGATCCGGTACATCGAGCTGGCCGTAGGGCACAACGCCCGTCGCAATTGCCGAAACTAGGATGTAGAGCAGCGTACAAAGGAGCAGCGAGCCGATGATGGCGATAGGCATGTCGCGCTGCGGATTTTTCGCCTCCTGTGCCGCAGTGCTTACTGCGTCGAAGCCGATGTAGGCGAAGAAGACGATCCCCGCGCCGGTCATCACGCCGCTCCAGCCGAAGTGACCGGATCGACCCGTGTTCGCAGGTATGAACGGATGCCAGTTCGCCGTTTTGATGGCGTAGGCGGCTCCCACGATGAACAGCAGCACGACGGCGACCTTTACCAGCACGATCAGGTTATTGAAATTCGCCGACTCCTTGATGCCAACGACAAGCAGTGTGGTGACGACAAAGATGATGAATACGGCTGGAAGATTAAGAATCGTCGTCACGTGGGTGAGCGCTGTCGGGTCGCTTCCCGCAGCCTTGATCTGATCTAGTAAAGATGCGCTGCTCACTACCCATCCGACCTTTGCATTCACGAGCGGTGCAAGAGCAGCGGGAATATTAATCAACTCCGTGCCGCGAGCGGCCGACAGCGCTGGCGGAATATTAATGCCGAAGTCGTGCAGGAACGACACGACATAGCCGGACCAGCCGATGGCCACGGTGATGGCGCCGACGGCATATTCAAGGATCAAGTCCCAACCGATGATCCACGCGAAGAGTTCGCCGAGCGTGGCATAGCCGTAGGTGTAGGCGCTACCCGACATCGGCACGAGCGCCGCGAACTCGCTGTAGCATAACGCAGCGAACACTGATGCCACGCCCGCGAGCACGAATGAGAGCACCACTGCGGGTCCGGCATTCTGCGCCGCGACCGTGCCGGTGAGCACGAAGATCCCGGTGCCGATGATCGCGCCTATGCCGAGCGCGGTAAGATTCACCGCACCAAGTGCGCGGTTAAGACTGTGGTCGGTGAGCGCCTCAGCCTGCAGTTCCGTGACGCTTTTTCGTCGAAATAAGTTCATGGGTGACGTTGGTTTTGGTTTTTGCTAAATGCAGCGAGCCCCGCAAGTCAAGCCGGACGTGATTTTCTCCAGAGAAAATAAATCGGCACACCGGCGAGCACGAGCAGCAGACCGGGCCATGAAGTTTGGGTGCGGTAAACGGCCAGCACGAGCAGAATCACCGTGGCCGCGACGATGTAGAACGCTGGCAGAAGTGGATAACCGAACGCGCGATACGGTCGTTCCGCCTGAGGCCGAGTACGTCTGAGCACAAACAGGCCAGCGATCGTCAGCACATAAAAAATTAGCACAGCGAAGACGACGTAATCGAGCAACATACCATAAAGATTTCCGTACTGCTCGACCCCAGCGGAATCCCGGACTGGCGCGTTGGTAATTGGATCGCGCAATCGCGTCCGGGGCAGCACGAGCAATGCCGTCCACACGCCTTGCAAGACCAGCGCCATCGCCGGAACGTGTCGAGTGTTGAGCCGACCTGTCGATCGAAAAAATAATCCGTCTTGTGCCATTGCGTAATACACGCGCGCACCGGCGAGAATGAGACCATTGCAACATCCGAACGTCGAAATCATGATCGCGATTGCCATAATCGCCGCGCCCGCACCACCGAACATCACTTCCATTGCCGCTGTGCCTACCCGATCGTCTGCCGCGTGCTGAATTTTTTCCAGTGGCAGCACAAAAAGGTAGGCCACGTTCGCGAGCAAATAGAGCATAATGACCAGCCCCGTGCCCAGGGCGAGTGACAGCGGTATGTTCCGGCGCGGATCTCTGACTTCTCCTGCAGTGAACGTGATGTTGTTCCAGGCATCAGCAGAAAACAGCGACCCCACCTGTGCCACGCACACCGCAATCAACATTCCCAGTGCACCGCCGGTTGCCGATACCGTCGCAATGAACGACAGATCCGATTTAATAGGTGACACACTGCCGGGCGTCCAAAAATTCGTGAAGTTCGCGCTGAGCGCATCTGCATTGCGACCGACAAAAATGCCCAACGCGATCAGTGCGAGCAGTGACAACGTCTTTGCGGAAGTGAATACATTTTGAATCAGTTTACCTAACTCCAGGCCGCGCGTGTTCACGATCGTCAAAAACACGATGATCAAGATCGCTACCAATTGCTGTGTGGAAAGACTGATCGCATAGTTTCGCGACAGAATAACCGGCGGAATGATCCATTGCGTCGGCGAAATGAGCGACGTGAATACGCCGAGAAATCGTGCGAACGCTACCGCCACCGCGGCAATCGTGCCGGTCTGAATAATCAGGAATAGCGTCCAGCCATAGAGAAATCCCCAGAGCGGACCGTAGGCTTCACGCAGATATACATATTGCCCACCGGCACGCGGTATCATCGCGGCAAGCTCGCCGTAGCTGAGCGCAGCAGTGACAGTGAGCGCGCCTGTCACCGCCCACACCAAGAGCAGCCAACCCGGGGACCCAACCAACCGCCCGATGTCTGCTGAAACAATGAAAATTCCCGACCCAATCATCGAGCCAGCTACGAGCATCGTCGAGTCAAGCAAGCCGAGTCCCCTAACGAATTTTTGGTTAGCTTCAGGTGGTTCGGTGATTGCGCTTGTCATTGAGCCGCTCGGATTTGACGAGTTGATCATCAGCCAATGCTACTGGGCAAGGCTAAAGCAGCCTGGAGATTTCTGCTTGGAATAGTTCCCGCGGTTGTATTTCATTCGGCGCGGCCATGAACAAGGGGGACAAGAGACAGATGGAATGGGGCACCCGCGTCGGAGTGATCCTTGCGGTTTCTGGTTCGGCAGTCGGCCTTGGAAATTTTCTGCGTTTCCCCGGCCAGGCGCATGCGCATGGAGGCGGTGCATTCATGATTCCCTACATCTGCGCGTTGCTGTTTCTCGCGCTGCCGATTGGTTGGGCGGAATGGGCAATGGCGCGTTACGGCGGCGAGAAAGGTTTGCATAACGGGCCGGCCCCATTCTCGGTCTGGTCGGGCGCGGTCGTATTGCGCGCTATTTCGGTGTGCTCTCGGTGCTGATCCCGATGGTCGTTTACATGTACTACGTTTATATCGAAGCATGGTGCCTGGAATATTCGTGGGCTTATCTCGTTGGCAGCGTCCACCTCAGCGGTCCGGTCGCAGAGCAGGTCAAGGCTGCCGGGCAATTTTTTGGCGACACGACCGGCACGAACGCGAACGGTATCTTCCATATCAGCGCTCTCTTTTGGCTCATTGTCGTGATTCTCAACATCATTCTTGTTTATCGCGGACTGAGTGGCGGCATCGAGAAATTCTGTCAGTTCGCGTTGCCGGCGATGGCGGTGCTGGCCATTGTTGTGCTCGTTCGCGTGCTCACGCTCGGCACGCCTGACCCTGCGTTGCCGGATCGCAACGTCATCAATGGATTAGGCTGGCTCTGGAATCCGAATTTCTCAAAGCTGACCGACTTCGATACCTGGCTCGCAGCTGCCGGCCAGATCTTCTTCAGTCTCTCCGTTGGTTTCGGCGTGATTTTGAATTACGCGTCGTACTTGAAGAAGAAGGACGACATCGCGTTGTCCGGATTTACCGCCAGTGCGACAAACGAACTGTTTGAGGTGGGGTTTGGCGGGCTGATCACGCTCACTGCGGCTTTCGTTTTCCTCGGCGCCTTCGAAGTCAGTGGCACTCTCGGGCTTGGATTTCAGACGCTGCCCGTCGTCTTTGAGCAAATGGGGTTTGTCGGGCGCTGGGTCGGGTTCGCATGGTTTTTTCTGTTGTTCCTCGCCGCGATCACCAGTTCGATCTCGATGTTGCAGCCGGCGAAAGCATTTTTTGAAGAAGCGCTCGGCATTTCCTCCGGCAAGGCGATCACATACGTCTCAGTCATCTGCGCCCTCGGCTCGTTGTGGGTGATCTGGTTCAGCAAAGATACAGTCGCGCTCGACACCATGGATTTTTGGGTCGGCTCATTCTGTATTTTCGTGCTCGCCACTGTGCAGATCATCTGTTTCGGCTGGGTCTGGGGCTTACGCAATGGCGCCGCGGAACTTGATCAGGGCGCGCTGATCAAAATTCCACGATTCTTTTTGTTCGTGATGAAGTACATCGCGCCCGCCTATTTACTCGTCGTGCTTGTCGGCTACGCGGTACAGAATCTGGGCCCGGCGCTCAGGAAGACCACTGGCGACCCGGTGGGGCTCTGGACGTTGGTGATAATCATTGCTGTGGTTGTGCTGCTCCGTCTGGGTTCTTTTTGTCGGTGAACGCCGCTGGCGCGCGGCTGGATTGGATATTGACGGCAAGGTGCCGCCCGAAGGAGGATCTCGATCATGAACGGTTGGGGCTGGCTATTCATGTCTGGCTCGCTCGCGCTCGTTTGGGGTGCGACAATTTGGGCTTATTATCGTCTTCTTAATTCGCCGCCGGAAAAGCCGCGCGATCCAGACTCTTGAGAGACCGGGGATCTCGGGATCAGTGATCAGCGAAGGGAACATATGAGCGCGCCTAACTCACCGATCACCGACCACCGATCACGTGGCGTCTTCATCGCTCGGAATGTATTTGCATCTTGTCAAAGCGTGCTATCATCGGCGCCCATCCTTATGCCGGCCTCGAATCTTTTTCCACTGGCGCGACGAGCGTTGTCGATCTTGCTCGCGGCTCTCCTGCTTGCCGGCTCCGCTTTTGGTGTTAAGCCGCCTTCTCGCGCCGATCGACGCTCCAAGCCGCCGCAATTTGAAGCCTTGCCGCTTGTGCGCTCGCGACAAAATCATTTGCTCGTGCGCGCCTTTATCAATGGCAGGCCGGCGTGGTTAACTGTCGACAGCGGTGCGCCGGTGAGCGCGATCGCGATACATCGTCGGGATTATTTTCGGCTTACACCGATTACAGCCAAATCGAATTTGCCCGCACGAGTTCAGATTAATGGCGCGTTCAATAACGTGGCCATCGCGCGCCAGCTGCGAATCGGTGCGTTGACCCTTGTCGATGAGCCGATGGTCACTGTCGATCTTGGGCGATCACATCGTTCTGCGCAAATACCACATGAGCCGGACATCGACGGAATTATTGGGGCCGATATTCTCTTCCCCACCAAAGCGGTGCTGGATTGCCAACGGAAGTTGCTCATCCTGAAGGTCGACCCGGATGTCGCCGGCGATGTTCCCGGTTTCGACCGTCAAGGGTTAGACGCTGTGCCGATTCAGGTGAGCGATGGTTTCAATTTGTATGTTAATGGCGCTATTAACGGCAAGCGCGCCAGGCTCATGGTCGATACCGGTGCTTTCGCCACCTTGCTGCATCGCTCTTTCGTTCGGCAAATGCGGATTCCGACTCGGGAGACGGCATTTAGTTCTTCTGCAGTGAATCTGAAAGATCGTGGCGTGCGGGTGGCACGGATTCGCAAGTTATCGGTCGGCTCAGTCGATATCGTTGGCGGGCAAGTGGGCGTAATGGATCTGGAGGGAGTAATTCACGGCGGGCTGTTGGAGGGTTCGCCGCCTGTCGCCGGGTTGCTGGGGGCCGAAATTCTCAACCGGCACCATGGCATCATCGATTTCGGCACGCGCACGCTTTATCTAAAGCGGTAACGGTTCCGTTGTGGGGGTTGTAGCGGTGCTTGTGTCAAGCAGCGGCTGCTCCATGCGCGGGCCACAATCGCCGATGGACGAACGTGACCTTGCGATTGATTAAGCGACACACGAGGACATCCTTGTTGTCGCGGATCACGCGCGTCACCGTGAAAATCTGGCGGCCTTGGGGATGGGACCACCAGGGTGCCCCGAATTGGCTCTCCAGTTATCGCCTCAGCAAGGCGTTAATTGATTCCCTGTTTCTTGTAGCCTTCCATGACCTTGCTTATCTCAAAGTAATACGTCCGATTTCCTCCGTCAGTTTGAACCTCCATCTTGTCGCAAAGCCCGCCGGTATTATCTATAGATTGCTTCAGATGTTTCGCACCGAGCATGTCCAGAATGAAATACTCTTCCGTCACTTGAATATGCTCAGCATCTTTTTATTGACGTCAATGATCTCAGCATACTTCGACTCCTTCATTAGCTCATGCATTGTCTTTCTTAGAGCGCTGAGATCCGGTCTCTGCTTACTGACAGCCCTAAACTGCTCACTCTCCAAGAAGCTTTGCCTGAACTCTGTGTAATTGATGTTAGTCTGGCCGGCTTCGAGCTGCCTTACGAACTTCGAATATTTGTCATCGAAAGCGGGGACGGCCACTTTGGAAGCACTCTGGGCGCACGCACGATGAGAGAGTACTAGGACTGCGAGGAAAGAAAGGACCACCTTTGCAATGCCCGCGGTTCTTCGGCGTGTTGTCATTAAATAGAACATTGCTCCGCACGTCGGCTCGCGGTCAACTCCATCGACTGATTAGGCGATTTGATGTCTCCATCTGGACAGACGTGGCAGGAGAAATCCGAAGAATGTTCCGACGCATACCGACCACGGAAGCGTCAGGTAGTAAAAGAAACCGGCAGGACCAAAGTGGAAGTAGCGGGAGAGCACCATCGGAACTGGCTCCCAAATCCACGACAAAATGGTAAGCCAGAGGAATGTCTCTCCATGCTGATGCGCCTCAATGCGTGAAACAGCCGCACCGAGCAGAAGCGTGGTTGCGGTAATGTGCAGTAGTGCGACGAGTACAAATGCTTTAACAGAAAAACGCTTCACTGCCTTAACTACGATTCGACGAGAGTTTATTTTGCCTACGTCGGCTCCGGAGGGAACGTTCCGGGGAAACGGAATTCATGCTTCATCGTTTATCAAACCCTTCGGTGAGCGGCAAGGGTAACCACGCGCGCAATTGAAATCGCTTTTCCCAGTGATTGAGTTCCGTACAGTCTGAAACCTGTGATTTGGCTCTTGCCCGACATGACATCGATGAAATCCCGCAGGATCGACAAGACGGAGAACGAATTCGCGCCGATTAGCATCCGCGCGCTGGCAATTGGCACGCAATCGATCGGAGCTCTGGCGGTCGGAGCACTGGCGATTGGACGGCTCGCGATTGGTCGCGCAAAAATCAAGCGAATGGAAATCGACGAGCTGGTGGTGAAAAAGCTTCGGATTACCGATTCGTTGGAAACGCCGCTCGACGGCGGGACCGAATCCAGATAAAGCGACTACGAATTCGCGTCGTCGATCATGAATCAAATCACACAGGCATTCGTTTTAGGCGCTGGACTCGGCAAGCGGTTGCGGCCGTTGACCGACGATTTGCCCAAGCCGCTCGTCCCGATTTTCCAGAAGCCGCTCATCACTTTTGCGCTCGATCATTTGATCGAAATCGGAGTGAGCAGGTTCGTGATTAACACGCACAAGCTTCCCGAATCATTCCAAGACTTTTTCGGCAGGAATGGCTATCGCGGATGCTCGATGACGCTGGTTCACGAACCAGACCTGCTCGAAACCGGCGGCGGCATCAAGAATGCAGAGCGCTACCTCGGAGTTGAACCATTTATCACCTACAGTGGCGACATCCTGACAGACATCCCTCTGCAGCCTTTAATTGACGAGCATTTTCATCGCGGGAACGACGTCACGCTCGCCCTGCGCGAAACCGGTTTGGCTGCGGGCGTCGCTTTCCGCGATCGCCGCGTCGTCGATATATCGAACAGGTACGGCGTGCCCGGCAATTACGATTTTGCCAACATCGCAGTTTGGAATCGCGAAATTTTTCGGCAGATCCCGCCGGATCGAAAAATCTCTTTCGTTCCGATTATCGGTGATTGGATCGGACAGGGTGGCAAAATCGGTGGCGTTGTGATGAATGATGGTGCGTGGTTCAACATCACTTCGCGCGCTGGATATTTCGAGGTGCACCGCACGATTTCCCGCCTGCGGTGGCAACCACACTATGTGAACGACTCCGACTGGCGAATGCCGGTCCACAAGACTGCGATTGTCGATTCAAGCGCGCAATTGCGCGGCTGCACCGTCGTCGGGCGGGATTGCCGCGTCGCAGCGGAAGCGATCCTGGAAGACACAATTTTGTGGCCGGGTGCAGAAATTGCTTCCAAAAGTCACCTTCAGGGCTGTATTGTCCGCTCCGAAAAAAAAGCCAGCGGCAGCCATCGCAATACCGACATCTAAAATGATGAGGACTGACCTTCTTCTTCAACAAACCCGGATGCATTTCCCGCGTCTGGATGTTGATCGGATAAGAATCAAGCCAATCGAAAAAGGAGGATCGGACCGAAAATTTTATCGAATCCGTTGTTCCCCGGATCAGACGCTAATTCTCGTTAAGTACAATCTGGAGCGGGAAGAAAATCAGCACTACGTCCAGATCGCCAGATTTCTCGACGCACACGGAATTCGAGTGCCGAAGATTTATTTTCACGACGCGACGGAAGGTTTGATCTGGATTGAGGACCTGGGCGAACGCGATCTTTTCAGTTATCGCACCGAGAGCTGGCTGGTGCGCCGCGCGTTTTATGAATCGGCGCTCGGTCAAATTGCCGCGCTCCATGGTTTGCCAGAATCGGCCTGCATCGAAATCAAGGAGGATTTGCCGGCGGAATTCAACTCAGAGCTTTACGTTTGGGAACAGAATTACTTTTTCGAAAACTGCCTTGGCCGCTATTTTGCGATCGACAACGCAAAGCTCGCTTCGCTCGCTACGTTGCCGGCGTTGAATCAAATCGCCGAAGATCTCGATCGGTTGCCGCATGTTCTGGTGCATCGCGATTTTCAATCGCAAAACATCATCATGCGAAACGGGCAGGCTCATCTAATCGATTTTCAGGGGATGCGGCCCGGCCTGGCCGAATATGACCTCGCTTCATTGCTCTACGATCCATATGTGGATCTTACGGAAGCGGAGCGCGCCGAGTTGATCACCTACTATCGCGAGCAGCAGGTCAAAAAAAGGATTACGATTGCAGGCGACTTCGATTCCAGGCTGCGCCTCTGCGCGATGCAACGCCTGATGCAAGCGCTCGGGGCCTACGGCTTTCTCGGCCTCGTGAAAGGCCACAAACATTTTCTTAAATATGTGCCTGCCGCAATGGAGTCATTGTGTTCCACGGTCAGACAAATTGAAGGCTTGGAGAAACTCGAAGCCCTGCTCGGTGAACTGATCTCTGACCGCGGTTCCAAAAGTGAAGTCGCGGGCGCGATTTGAATCCCGGGGAGCGCACGCGCCCTCGCCAGCGGCCCGTACACGTGCGGCTAATTCAAAAGTTCGCGCGGGTGTGTTCGGCGAGGGCACCGAACACTGCACGCGAGGCGCGTGCGCTCCCCAGAACCATGCAACACTGCCGAGCTCCGAAAGCGTTCGCGATCCACGTTTGCCAAGAGACGTGGTTTGCGTTTAGCGGACGAACGGATTGGTTGTGCGCTCGGTGCCGATTCTTGTCGGTGGGCCATGGCCGGGCAGCACCGTTACATTGTCGCCTAGCGGGAACAACTTTTTCCTGATCCTGTCGATCAAAAGATCGACATCTCCACCGGGCAAGTCGCCGCGGCCAACGCTTCCTGCGAAAAGGACATCGCCGCCAATGAGTAATTGGTCTGGGCGGGAAAAAAAGCAAAGACTGCCGGGACAATGCCCCGGAACTTCCAGCACTTGCATTTCTAGGCCGAGAAACTTTCGCGTGGGGGTTTCTTCAACGAAGAAGTCCGGCTCAACCGGCTCGATTTCCAGTTGAAATCCGAAGCTGCGAAAAAATTCCGGATCGGAAATCATTGGCGCCGTTAGAGGATGACAGCCGATTTGGCATCCAAAGCGGTGTTTAATTTTCGCGACGTCCGGAATGTGATCGAAATGGCCGTGCGTAAGGAGCAAAAGCTTTGGATCGACATTCCGGGAGACCAGCCAGTCGCAAGTTCCGTCGGGGGCGTCGAAAAGAATCCATCCCTCCGGGGCCTTAACCAGATAGCAATTCGTCTCGAAAATGCCGCCGCAAAACGTTTCGTAAGTCATCTCCGGACATTGTAGCCGGGGCGTTGACCCTGGGCCAGCGGTTCCAACATCGAAAGCTGTCAGCGGGATGACCAACCCGGTCACGGCTAAATCCTGCAGCTCGTGCGAATATTGAATGTTCGCCGCTGTCGATTGTCTGATTTTCTACGCAAATGTCGATCTTGTCCCATCATCTTGCGTTTTCCGCTGAAATCTGCCAAGGTGGGAAACCGCTTTTTCACCGATGAAGCCATCTTTCCAACGATCAATAGCCTTTTGCGCCATCCTTTTGGCGTTCGCCATGGCGGGTCCGCCGGCTGTCGCGACATCGAAGGAAACGATTGCCATGTCGGTGGGACGGCTTTTGGAGGAAGGCCATTACACTCGGCAGCGACTGAATGAGGACGTTTCGAAAAAATTCCTTCAGACGTACCTGGAGTTGCTCGATTTCAGCCATCTGTTTTTTACCCAGAAAGACGTCGACGAACTCAATGCGAAATATGGCAACTCGATCGCAAGCGACGTTCTTCTCGGCACGCTGAAACCTGCTTACGAAATTTACGATCTATACTCGAAACGCGTTGACGAACGTGTCGCCAAAATAAAGGAGCTTTTGAAGCAACCGATCGACTTCAAAAGCGACGCCACCATTGAGCTTAGCCGTCAAAAATCGCCCTGGCCTAAAGATGAAGCGGAAGCCGATCAACTCTGGCGTGGCCGGATTGCAAACGAGCTACTACAGGAAAAGCTGAGCGAACATCCGATCGAGCCCGCGCCACAACTGGTTGGACGCCGTTATGATCGCCTTGCGCGCAATGTCCACGAGCAGGACAAGAGCGAACAAATGAAGCTTTTTCTCGATGCGCTTGCTCAAACGTACGATCCGCACTCGGAGTATCTGAGTAAGGCCGACATGAAGAATTTCAGCATTAACATGGGCCTCTCGCTCGTGGGCATCGGCGCCATGCTACGCTCGGAGGATGGCTACGCAAAAATAGAGAACCTGGTTCCCGGCGGCCCGGCGCAAGTGGATGGACGGCTCAAAGTGGGCGACCGGATTACCGCCGTGGCGCAGGGCCAGAGTGAGTTTGTCGATGTTCGCGAGATGCGACTCGACAAGGTCGTCGAGATGATCCGCGGAAAGAAAGGCACTCGTGTGCGCCTGCTCGTGATTCCCGCGGATGCGACCGATCCTTCCCGCCGGAAGAACGTCGAACTGGTGCGCGATCAAATTAAGCTGAAAGACCAGGAAGCGCGCGCGGACATCATCATCAGAAAAGATGAGAACGGTGATCCCATAAAACTTGGCTGGCTTACGCTTCCCTCCTTTTACGCAGACATGGACAAGCACCAGAAGAGCACGACGCGCGATGTGCTGGCGCTGCTCAAACGGCTCAAGAAAGAGAACATCGCCGGATTGGTTGTTGATCTTCGGCGAAATGGTGGCGGCTCATTGGAGGAAGCGCTCTCCCTTACCGGCCTGTTTCTGAAGTCGGGCCCGATCGTCCAAACAAAAGATTATAATGGAAGCATCAGGATTTCGTCCAATCCGGACCCCGATATTGCTTATTCGGGACCAATGCTGGTTTTGACCAGCCGGCAAAGCGCGTCGGCGAGCGAAATTTTTGCCGCTGCTCTCCAGGATTACGGACGCGCGGTGATTGCCGGCGACAAAAACACGTTCGGCAAAGGCACGGTCCAGACGATTCTCCCCATTGGGCGGTTCGCGTCGCTGCTTGGCAGCCAGTCCGACGAGGACGGGGCATTGAAGTTGACCATCCAGAAGTTCTATCGCGTCGCTGGCGGCTCGACGCAGCTTCACGGCGTGGCCTCCGATGTTATGTTGCCGAGCTTGAGTGACATGCCGGAATTTGGCGAAGGCTCGTTGAAGAGCCCGCTTCCCTACGACGAAGTGCCGAAGGCGAAATATACGAAGTGGTCCGACACACATTCGCTGTTTATCGATCAATTGAAGATACATTCGGAGGAGCGCATCAAGAACGACCCTGAATTTCACTACGTGACGGAGGACATCGACCGCTTGCGTCACAAGCTCGACGACAATCGAGTTTCGCTGAACGAAGATACTCGAAAAAAAGAACTTGCGGACGATAAGCTGCGCAAAGAAATGCGTTCGAAAGAGCGTCTGGCACGGAACCAGGAAGAACCGCGCATTTACCGTCTGACACTCGACACGGTGGATAAGCCGAATCTCCAATTAATCATGTATCCCGGAAAACTGGCCGAGGCGAAGAAGAACGGAGTCGTGCCGAAGGTTGACGCTGAAGCCGCCCCGGATGCAGATTCGGATTTGATCGGCGGTGCAGCCGGGGACGGCACGAAAGAACCGGCCATCGATCCCGCTCGGGATGAGGCATTGAACATCCTGGCGGATCTCGTTGATCTTTCGCGCGGACCAAAGACAGCAAGCGCGACCGTCGATAAGTCGCCCGCGCAGCGACCGTAGTATTCTAATTAGTCACGTCGCGCCCGGCGTCCGTTTTCTGTAGTGGCCTGCAGCGGCAGCCGCCCGCTCGCGAACACTTTCGGAGTGTCGGCTGCCTATCGGCGAGTCGCAGGCGATATGCCCATTCAGCTTTCGCTCAGGGCAGGCTCTGCCACTACATTTCACCGCCACCACATTGGTGGCGGTGGCGCAAAGCGCGGATCAAAACGTGGACCAAAGCGCGGATCTGCAAATCGATCACGGTCTCTTGGAAACTTGGACCCCGATTGGCTCCAGTAACGACTCGCGGGTGTTCTGCCAAAAACAGTGACTGGAGTTCCGGCACTGATGGAATTGAAAAACGCAATGGCATATTCCTGGGGCATGCGAACACAGCCGTGCGAGGCAGCGTAGCCCGGCAGGTATCCAGCGTGCAGTCCGTCCGCGCCATTGAACCGCATGAAGTAATGCATCGGCGCCGGAATAAATTTTCCTCCCCGTGGAACCGACATGTCCGCATCCGCGTCAGCCACGATTGTGTTTCCGCGCGCATCAACAATTTTGCCATACAAGCTGGAGTAATGAGTTCGTTCCTTCTCCAGAATCTTGAACGACCCCGTTTTGGTGAGATGCCCGTAACGACCGCTCGAAATCGGCGATGCTAACATCGGCCGACCGTCTCTTAGCAGATAAGCGGTCTGTTCTTCCAAATCGATTTCGACTGAAATTTCGGCCCGCAACGATGCGGCTGCCCAGATAAAAATCGACAGCAAAACCCCGATTCTCACAAAGCGTTAAACCCGCACGATGCGAGAAAGTCGCAATACGCGCGCTTCGTCTCTGTAGCGGCAGCCGTGTCGGCTGCTTAGTTTAGGACTCGCAGGCGACTCGCCTTCGCCGGACTTCGGCGTCGCAGGCACGCCTGCCTCTGCAGTCACCTTACACTGCGATGGGAGCTTTGATTGTCGGATGCGGGTCGTAACCGATGAGCTGAAAATCTTCGAACTGGAAATCCTGAATGTTTTTGATCGAAGGGTTCAGTTTCATTTGCGGCAAAGGTCGAAAATCGCGAGAAAGTTGTTCGTGCGCTTGCTCGAGGTGATTTCGATAAAGATGCAAATCGCCGAATGTGTGAACAAAATCTCCAGGCTTTAAGTCGCATACCTGCGCAACCATTAATGTGAGCAGCGAATATGAGGCGATGTTAAACGGGACGCCGAGAAAAAGATCGGCGCTGCGCTGATAAAGCTGGCAACTCAATTCGCCGTCCTGGACATAAAATTGAAAGAGCACATGACAGGCAGGCAACGCCATTTTGTCGATCTCCGCCGGATTCCATGCGCTCACGATCAGTCGCCGGCTTTGGGGGGTTGACTTGATCTGCGCGATCGCATTTTCGATCTGATCCACGTGGACATCGTTCTGGCCTCGCCAATCGCGCCATTGCGCGCCATAAACCCGGCCGAGGTCGCCTTCCTTGTCGGCCCATTCGTCCCAAATAGTCACGCCGTGTTCGTTGAGATAACGAACGTTTGTGTCGCCGCGCAAAAACCAGAGCAGCTCGTAAATGATCGATTTGATGTGGAGTTTCTTCGTCGTCAATAACGGGAACGTCTCCCGCAAATCGAACCGCGTCTGTGCGCCGAAGATCGACAATGTGCCTGTGCCGGTGCGATCCGCTTTCGGCTGTCCATGCTCGAGCACGAGCCGGAGGAGATCATGATATTGGCGCACGCTGGAAATTATCCCGCCTTTCGCGGGATGCCATGCGCAAAAACGAAAACGTTTTTGGATCAGGTCGCTCCGCGGAGCTGTAGCCGTTTCGCTCCGCTAGACGCGGCTCTGAGATGCAAGATCAAGCAACGACGACTTCGTCAGTTGCCCCAACAAGCTCTGTATAAAGCTCTTCGTAGCGCCCCGCCGACGCATCCCACGAAAAATTGCGCGCCATCGCCCGTTTCATCAGCCTCGTCCAAACCTTGCGGTCGCGATAAATTTCCCGTGCACGCTTGATCGTATCCCAGAAAGCCTCGCTTGAATATTCATAACAGAGAAAACCATAACCCCGGTCCATGGCAGGATCGTAATCCTCGATGATCTCCTGAATGCCGCCGGTAGCCCGCGCTGCCGGGAGAGCACCATATCGCAGATCGTACATGGCCCTTAAACCAGCCGGTTCGAAGCGGGACGGAATCAGGCTGATATCCATGCCTGCTTCAATCAGGTGCGCGAGTTTTTCGTCGTAGTCCTTTTGATATGCGAACTTGCCTGGGAATTTTCTCGCGGCGATGGCCAGAGCGGTTTCATACGCCGGGTCGCCTTCGCCGAGAATAATCAGGCGGACGTCATCCCAAAGAAGTCGATCCAGAAGAGGCATAAGAACCTCGAAGCCCTTTTCCTCAACAACCCGAGTCACCATGCCAAAGACCGGACCGCGCGGCGCAGATGTGAGGTTCATTTCTCTCAACAACGCGTTACGGCAGGCCTGTTTTCCCCGCAGCCTTCTCGCGTCATACTGTGCCGGGAGTAGACGATCGGAGGCCGGGTTCCAGCGTGTGTAATCCGCCCCGTGCAAAATCGCCGTGAGCCGATGCGCATTTTCGCGCAGCACCACGTCAAGACCATGGCCACCGGTCCCGCCGTGGCGGGATATTTCGCGCCGATAGTGTTCGCTCACCGTTGTGATCCTGTCAGTGTAGAGAATTCCGCCCTTAAGAAAGTTCACGCGTCCAAAAAACTCGACGCCATGCAGCGTGAAAAATCGTTCCGGTAGATTTGTGAGGTTGAAGTCCAATCCCCAAAAACTGCCCTGGTCAGCGAGGTGATGGATTGTCAGCACCGTTGCGAACGGCAGGTTGTGCGCGCGCACAAACACCGGCACCAGTGCCGCCGCCCAATCGTGCATATGCAGGATCTGCAATGACGGCGTCAATCGCCGGGCGAGTTCCAACGCTGCCTTGCAAAAAAAGATAAACCGCGCCGCGTTATCTTCGTACGGCTGGCCGTGCTCGCCATAAATTCCCGCCCGATCAAAAAAATCGTCACAGCGAACCAGAAACAGTTGTACCCCGCCTGCGCTTCGCCCTTCGAAGTACTCAGCAACGTAAGTCTTGGCCCCAACCCGCACATCAACCGCGATGCCGGTTCGCTTTGTCTTAAATTTTGAATTCTCTCGAATTTCGCGGTGATACGGCAGGGTCACGCTTACTTGGTGCCCGCGCTTTCGCAGCTCGCGCGGCAGCGCGTCCATCACGTCAATTAGTGCCCCCGCGCGCTGCAAAGGCGGACCTTCCGCGCTGATCATGAGAATTCTCATTCGGTGGTTGATGTTCGATGTTGGACGTTCGGCGTTCAATGTTAAAGACGCCTCGGCGTTCTCTCCCTGCCGGGTTCTCGCGGGAGACAATCAGAATGTGCAGGCGGCTATTAGTGTTATCGGCTCGGCAGCTTAGCCGTACTTTCCGCCAACCCCTGTTGCGCAGCGGCGAGCCCGGGATCGAGCGCGAGCGCCTGGCTGAAGAGAGTAACGGCACGCTCGTGCTGATTGAATGCAGCGAGATACCGTCCACGATTGACCAGCATGGTCGTGTAGACCGGCAGCACCTTAAGGTTTACTACGTCTTCTTTCTCAAACCGCAGGGTGCCATCAGCCAGACCACGGGTCTGCAGGCGCACGTCAGGCAAGTCGTGAAAGCTCTGGTCGCTCGCGAGGTGGAAAACGAGTCCCTCCGGAACAAGCTGAAAGTTTTGAGTGATCCACCTGGACAGTTGCTGACCAGTTGCGTCGGTCAATAGCACGTCTCGCGTGATGTAAACCGGCCCGACGCGATTCTCGTTCGTCACCATTGACCGGATCATCTCCTCAAATGCGGCGGTGATCCTTCGAGTAAGCGTCTCGCTGGTGGCGAAAGATTGAGGATCGCGCTCCCACTCTTTTAGATTTGCAACGAAGGTCTCAATTTTATCGCGCGACCGCTCAATCAAACCAGGATAAGCGTGCCGCAGATAATCAAAATACCACGAGCGCCGCAGGAGATTGATGTCGACAACTTTCACGTCGCGCCGGCGCTGTTCCACCTCCTGCGCATAGAGCATCGGCGATGCGACCTGCCAATCGGATGTCAGTAAGAGGCCATCAGGCTCGATCGCGCTGAGGAGATTTTCGACATAATCGTGCGCAACGAAGTAATGCCTGCGATTGTTGAAGGGCCAATTCCCGGTGACTTCGATCGCGACCAGGACTAGGACGGCAATTACAGCGATGAGGTAAGTTCTCCCAATCAGTACCGGCTTGGAGACAGCCCACTGAATTAACCAACGGATGCCGAACCCGGCGGCAATCGCGATGGCAAGGAACGTCGGCAGATAATATGCATCCTTGTCCTCGGCAATTTCGTAGCTGAACGAATAAGCCAAATCGGCAATGACCACGCACAAGAGAAACCAAAAGGTTGTGCGGTCACGTTTGAAAACGCTGGCGAAGCCCGCGAAAGCGAAGACGAGCGTTAATGGCAGCCAGGACCAACCGGATTCGCGCAAGAGCAGCCTGAGGAATTCCAGAGACTGTTCTCCAATTATTTTCGACGTAAAGGAAAAGAACACTCGATACTGCCGGCCGGTGACGTGCCACCAGATTTCTTGCAGCGAGCGTGGAGTGCCCCAGTTAATGATCGGAGTGTGCGCCGCTGCAAGCGGCAGGTAGGTGTAGATAGCTACCAGAGCGGCAACCGAGATCACGGCAGCATAAATCAGCCGTCTGCTCGTAAAGAGCCGAACGCCCTCGGTTCTGTAAACGATGACAGCCAGAGCTGGAAGTATCAGCGCCACGCTGACATGATGGACCCCTAGCGCGAAGCCGAATGTAAGCGCAGCTGCGTAAAGGAAAACGTCGTGGGCAGTGTCTGCGGTTGCGCTACGCCAATCCGTCACCGGCGCGCCAATATGCCTTCTATCTGCGATGATGCTCCGCCGCCATCGAAGCATCAGAAAGAAAATTACGCAGATGAGCAGCGTGTTGAGAGTATAAACCTCGGCAATCGTCGCATAAGACCAAAGCGTCCGAGAGAATCCCATCAGCAAGCCCGCGCCGAGCGCAGGCGCAAGTACCAAGAGCCGGCCGACGCCCGAATCATCGTCTTTTCCTCCCGAAGCAGCGTAGGCCGGAGTTTTCTTTCCACGCGCCGCACCTTTCCCCTTTCGCTTTGGTGCGGTGAGATACGAAGCCGTAATCATTAATTCTGCCACGACAAGAGTGAGCATTGCGGATGCGAGCGCAGCAAAGAGAGCGGAAGCAAAATTGATGCGCACGGCAACGTTTCCGAGAGGCACGAGCGATGCGAGATGGGCAAGAATAATCCACAACGGAAAGCCCGGTGGGTGCGCGACCCCAAGGCCATGAGCGACCACGATCAACTCCCCGCTGTCGGTCAAAGTGACCGTTGGAGCGAGCGTCCAACTATAAAGCAAAAGCGTAGCGACGAAGACTGCGCCGGCGCAGAGCAGTTCGGCTCGAAAAGAACGAATCTGTCTGCGCGTAATCATTTTGTTCGAAACCGGCGCCAGGAAGGTAAAACCGAAGAAGAGATCTCAAAGTTCTAAAAACGTCTTCATCTTGTTAAGCAGGCGTGCAACATTTGGGCGTGGCCAAAGAGAATGACGAAATCCGAATGACGAAGCCGCGTAAATATTCAAGCGTCGTCCGCGTTTTAGGTCGCTTATACGCGGCGAAGCTCGAAGGAATGGCGAATGATCGTGCTTCTTTCGTCATTCGTCATTCGTGCTTCGTCATTTCTTGCCGTGTGATTCTGATGTTGATCTTCCAAACGTGTTGCGTTGCCTTGAGTCAGGCGCAGTCTATGAATGTGATTGGCAGATGGAACATCGAGATCACCTTCGCGAATGACGCCCACCGCTCACTGCGCTTCGACGCGCAAGGCGACGGAAAGGGCACTTTGATGGCGACGGACCCACAATCTAAAGTTTGGGGGTCTGCAAAGCCTTCGGAGGCGAAGTGGAGCCGGGGCGAAGGAAAGTCGGTCACCTTCTCGGGTCCCGTGGAATTTATGATCGGAAACGTCGGGCGTGACCCAGGCACATTGGTATTCAACGGAAAATTTGAAACACCAGACTTGATCACGGGCGAGGTGGAATTCTCCCCGCTCATTGGGGAGAGACCTTCGAAGCACGGCACGTTCAAAGCGGTTCGTGCCGCGAGCGGATAAAAAACGCAAACGCCCAGACCCGAAGGGTCGCTCGGAAATTAGCCGGTGGTGCAAACCACCGGTAATGGGATAAAACACCCTAGCCCCGGCAGGGGCGTCGTAAACCAATCCCGTATGTCATCAACTCATCTAAGCCTGCATTATCACATCGTTTTCGGAACGAAAGATCACCAACCGCTGATCCAACCTGCCTGGCGCAGCGACATGCATGCATACCTTGGTGGAATCATTCGCACGGCTGGGGGAATTGCTGAGAACGTCGGCGGCGTCGCCGATCATGTGCATCTGCTGATCGGTCTGCGCGCGACGCACCGCCTCGCTGATCTGCTTCGCGAGCTGAAATCGGTTTCTTCCGGTTGGGTTCACGATCAAATTGGCCTGCGTGCTTTCGCATGGCAGGAAGGCTACGGCGCGTTCACTGTGAGCCCTTCACAACGCGGAGCGGTGCGTCGCTACATCGAGCAACAAGCGGAGCACCATCGGACGCGCACGTTTGGTGAGGAGTATTTGGAATTGCTACGCCGTAGCGGCGTCGAGTTCGACGAGCGTTACGTTTGATCCGACGCTCCTACCGGGGCTTGGAGCTGCTTCATACCAGCGACCGGTGGTTCGCACCACCGGCTAATATTCAACATCCCTCCGGGATTGCTTTCTGCGCCGCCAAAATAGTAACAACGTCGTTACCAAATAGAACACGAGCTTCCGGTACCCCCGCCGCGGCCAGTTTGCCTCTTAGGAACTTCATTTGCTGACGCGAAATCACGCGTTCGCCTGCGTCATCCGCGTTTGACAAAAAAAAGCTTGCCACCCCCTTCAAAATTCGTTAAACCCGGAGAACCACATACCGAAAAGCCAAAAAAAGTGTTGACGCGTTTCTGGCGTTTCAGCTATAAGCGATGTTTCACACTCAAATTCCATCCACATCATAACCATTCATGAAAAAGAAATCCGCTTCACAATCAGCCTTCTTTAATCTCCGCATTTTAACTGGCCTGTTTATAGTCCTGGCCGGCGTCTTTCTGGCGCTGGGAGGCCTTGGCGCGTTCTCCGCACTCGCACAGACGCTGCAGAAACACAAAATTATCACTAACTCCAAAGACCCGCTCGTCCCTAATGGATTTGACTGTTCCAAAATTCACGAGCTCGGGATCGACAAGATGGAGAACTTGCGGGCCGGCGCCATCATGATTGCCTGCGGCCAGGCACAGGGCGGTTCAGGTTCCGGTGGCGGCATCGTCGCACAGGTTATCCAGAAACTACCGCTGCCCTCAGCCATCAAAAAACTGCTGACACCCCTGGCGTACGGCGCCGCGGATGTCGACCTGATCAACCATCCGGAGACCTCGCCAAACATTACCCAGTCGGAGACATTCAGCACGGCTAACCCGGATAACCCCAACCAGGTCGTCGTCGCCTACAACGACTCGCGCGGCCGCTTCGCCAGTCCCATCAACATCTCCGGCGCATCGGTCTCCACCGATGGCGGCGCCACCTTCACCCGCCTCACTGCCGCCAACGGTCAA